>VFQN01001895.1_pt1 | contig 33773 bp, 50 predicted proteins | sample 3512371 | NCBI WGS metagenome assembly VFQN01 (sample SAMN10412370, study PRJNA504923) | tailings metagenome | isolation source: Replicate 2 from Balatoc abandoned mine | place: Philippines: Itogon, Benguet | collected 2017-08-28 | reverse complement strand
ACTGGTCACAAATTGTCTTAGGCGATGAGTGCATAGTGATCAGAGCAGGGGAGCTCCCCTGGCGCAGAGGGGCGCACGCGCATCACCCTGCCAGTGTTACACGACGGGGGCTCATGGACGTAGTCCATCATTGCGGTAGTAAACTTGCATGCACGAAAACGAAAGAGGCCGGTCCCAGGGTGGACCTCGGGGGCACCATCCGCAGCCAGCCACGCCGTGGCACCATCTGATTTGTACAGTACAGAGCAGGGGGAAATCCTCCCTGGGTACAGAGCAGCGAACATATACAAGAGTTTGGAACGCAACCCAGGGAAAATGGTGGCTGGGATCAGTGCGTATTTGGTGCAGGGGGGTTTTGTACGGCACTTGATCAAGCGCACCGTTTTAACCCTGCTTCCCACCACACGCCATGCATAAGCAGCGCTCCATATTACATGTTCATACCAGCTAATACTATACATAGGGCGACACAATGGAAGCCATACGCAGGATGATAGAGCGTATGCTGCGCTGCACGGACAGTGCCATCGCAGCGGCGCAGGCAATGGTTGACGTAATCCCCAGCAGTGCAGGAGCCAATGAAACTTATAGGAAATCTCTGAAAGAGCTCAAGAAGGAGTTGCTGCGTCAGAGGTCTGGCAAGGCAAAGAAGACGAGCTGTGCAAAGGCCTGCCTTGAGGCGTACCTCAATATCCAAGTATTCGGGAAACTGGAGTCGCTCCTGCGTTTAGCAGATGAGCAGGCGGCGCTCGTGGCCTCAACTGCTATCGCTTTCAGAGCAAGGTGGGCCTTGCTGGTTCGTAGAGCGCTCGTAGCGTCCCACCAAGTACGTAAAGCATACGCCTCTTGACTTGAGACAGGCAGGTCAGCTGACCTCAGCGTATCGATGACTCTGCACGAGGGGCATCCCCTGCCGCATCACCGGTAGACTAACACACTCAGTCCTCTTTCAAGGGCCATGACTCCCACACACTGCCCATTTCCCGGGCGGGGTTCACGGCATATGCTGCTGATGTTACAGTACGTTTGTGGGCCGAGCCCATCGCTCGGGAAGGGGCGCACACGTTTTAGGCGTTGCCCCAGAGAGCGTCAAGCCCTTTGGGCCATTCCCTCCCCTCCCAAACACCCGACACCCTTGTGCCCTGACCAACCGAGTGCTTTCTCCATCCGTACATCCCCTCGCACCCCCAGGGTCGCGGCAAGCCTTGTGGTGTCCTACAGCAGCCAGACGGCCTTTTCGCTTCTTGAGCACGCCTGCCACATGGTCACGGACCTCATGAACCACGGCGCCAACGCCTCAGACCACAGCACCGCCAGCAACGTCATGGCGGCCATGATGCACACCAGCTTCATGTCCGTGGTGGCAGATGCCGTTCGCCGCATGGTGCCCACTTCTGCTATCCTGAGCTCCGAAACCGCCGCATTGGACCCCTCATGCGACGTGCAGCAGGCGGGATTCATGGTGCTCACGGTCTGCCAATACGCGCTGACGTTGACAGAGACGCTTGTCTACCTCCTGAGGAAGGCGGGCGCCTTCACCGGCACGTCTGCACAGATCCGCATCCCGCCAGATATTGTGCGAGCCCTCACAGCAGTCGTTGACTCGCAGCTTCTCGCAGCTACCGCCATCGCCCTGGTGGATTTCCGTCCCTTCGACGGGACGCTGCCGCTGAAGCAGGTGGTGCGCGAGCGCATCGTTGCCGTCATGCAGCAGGGCGCGATGGCGGCAGCAAAGGCCACGGTGAACGTGCACCAGCTGCAGCAGGAGTTGGATCGAGTTGGTGGGCCTGAGGGCAAGCGGCTATCCGCCGGCTTACGGGGTGTCGTACGGCACGAGGCGGTACGGCGGCTGCGGGTAGGGCTGCTGGACCGGCTGGCGGTGCACGCGGGGCTGGGCGCCAAGCTGGAGGAGATCCAGGGGGGCCTGGGGCTGCAGGGAGTGCGGGCGGACGCTAGGGAGGAGCAGGCGGGGGCTGAGCAAGTGGGCTGGGAGGGCCTCAGCGGGGCGTGGTGGTTTGCAGGGGAGGAGGCTCGCCGCGCGCAGCAGGGGCTAGGGCCTGGTGGGGAGGACGGGGCCAGCGGCAGCGCAGGCCGGCAGGCGTTTGGGGAAACGGGAGGGTGGCTCGAGGACCACCACTGCCATGCCGTGTACGCAACGTTCGTGCAGTGGATGCTGGACGGGCAGGCAGCGGAGGGGGCGGCAGCGGAGGGCGTGCTGGACCGGCCGCCGCCGCTGCTGGTGGCGCGGCTGGCGGCGCGTGCGGCGGAGGCGCTGTGCCGGCTGTGCCGCGGGGAGGGGCTGGGAGGCGCGTACTCGCCTGCTCCGGAGTGGCAGTTTGCTATGGCACAGGTGTGCGGCCACGAGGAGAATGTATTATGAAACCAGCGCACGGGTTACTTGTGCTCCGCCAATCACTTCTGCAGAGGCACCGTCGCACTGACTGAGCGTGTCCTGCCCATAACGCCGCGCCGATGCGTAGCCGGTACCGACTCTGTAGCGCAGACAATGTCACCGGCACATGGTCCGGCACGCAGGGATGATACTTGAGCTGTTGGCCATGGCGCGGTCACCTTCCTTCCTGTGCTTCAGACGCTGGTACTGCCGATGCTGCCTGTGGAGAAGGGCCTCGCGGGGGCGAACGCGGAGCTGCCTGCGGCCACGGCCCAGGCCTGCTTGCCGTACTGGCTGGAGACTGCGGGCTGGCTGGCGGCCCTCCTGTCGGACGCAGCGGCGGCGGCCATGGGGCGCCTGCCCGCCACACCGCGACCTGAGACGCCGTACAGCAAGATGCATGCCTCGGTAGGAGGTTGGGCCCTTGCGGTTGAGGCATGTTCTGTAAAATGCAGTATGCAGGGCCTGTGGGCGCAGTGCCTAGCTTGGACCTGATCAGTGTGCGAACCATATGCAAACATTAGTGCTGCCTTTTGCCGAAAGCGCAACCTCAACGCACTTATGTCTGGCATTCAAGGGCGCGTGCATTCAAGCGCGACATGCATCCGTATCTGGCAAGGGCGCCTGCAACCACCTGCACCGTGTTTAGCCAGCCGGAAGCCATGTGGCCTTGGAAGGGTCCTGAAGTAGCCCGCCGTGTGTGTGTGCACGCAGGCGGTGGAGGACGGCACGCAGGCGGGGACGCTGAAAGGGGTGGCCGTGGCGCTGGTCCGCATGGCCTTCAACGATAAGTACGGTAGGTGCTTTCATTGTTGTTGAAGACCGCGGGTGTTCCTTGCTGCCAGGTCCCCTGAGGCAGCTTAATTGGCAGCTGTTGGCCTGAGCTGGCTGCTGTCCCTTTCAGCCATGACTGCTACTGCTCCTGTCTAGTGCTGCAGTTGCCACGCTCCCTGCCTTGTTGCCCACTTGCCCCTGACCAGCTGACCACCAGTGTTATGCACAAGGTGTCAGCTGTGCAATGCAACTCGCTAGTTTCGCGCTGCGTGCCGCTGGTGCTCTGTGCTCTTTTGTGTCAGATGTACGTGCACATGGCGATACCCCTATTCCCCGCAGGCTTCAAGACCCTCTCCCTCGCCGCCCAGGCCGACGTGCGGCGCCGCATGGCCCGCTGCGGCCTGGCCGCCAGCGCGGACCACACGCTGCGCTTGGTGTTCAGCGTGCAGGACGGCGGGATAGCCAAAATGGTCTCGGAGCTCGGCTTTGCGGGCCCAGCGTTGACAAAGGCCATGGAGATTGGGCTGACCACACTGCTGCCTCCCGCCGACGGCGGCAACAGCAGCAGCTGCGCGCAGACTGGCGGGGTAGGCAGCAGTACCCATGCCGGAGATGACGCAACCGAGGCGGGAGCGCACGTGGGGCTCCTGTGCACGCTGTCCAAGCGGGCAGCCACGCTGACCCTGGCGCTGGATGCCATGGTGCCCGGGGCCGCCAGCGGGAACGGCCGAGGGCCGGGCGACGGATCGCGGCCGCAGCAGGACACGGTGTGGGCGCCAGCGGGGGCAGTGCTTTCGTGGCTGAAGGCGGCGGTGGGCAGCGTAGAACTGGACCTGTGCGAGAGGGTGGCGGCAGCGCGGCGGAAAACGGCGGGCGCGTGCGCCGAGGGGGACGGGGCGGCCGCGGTGTGCCTGGCGGATGAGGCGTGTGTGGATCAGGTGCATGAGGCGCTGGCCCTGGCGGCGCGAGCGACCAGCAACCTGGCGGCGTCGGTTACGTGGCACGTGGCGGCGGACATCAGAGGGCCAGCCGTGGAGACGTTGGCGGGTTTGATTGAGGCAGGGGTTCCGGCCGTGTGCGACGTGGTCGTGTGCATGATGCGGTGGGAGCGACGCGCGCTGCTGCCCCCCGAGCAGCTGCTGGCGTGCCAGCCGCACCGGCTGCTGGCGGCGGCGTGCGCGCTGGCGGCGGCGCTGCCGGACACTCCGCCGGTGAGCAAGTACAGGAACTGGCTGTGCATGCTGGTGCCGGGCCTTGTGGCTATGCTGGCGTCACACGAGGCGCTCAGCAGCCGGGTGCGTGGGTGGCTGGCGCCGCGGCCGGCAGCTGCTGGCGGCAGTGCCCCTGGCGGCGGCGGCGGCGGCGGCGGCAGCAGCAGCGGGAGTGGGCCCGACCCGTGTGCCGGATGCCTTGCCGCTCCAGTCATGTCGGTCGTGCGGGTTGCGCTCCAACGCATGCCATCGTACGCCGCGCATGCTGAGGCGCTGGTGGTGGCTGCGGAAGGACGGGCCGGTGGTGGCGCTGGTGGTAGGAGCGCTGGTGGGGCCTCGGAGGCCGACGGGGGCTTCCGACGGTTCGCAGCTGCTGTGGCAGAGCGCATCTGGGAGCGAGTGGACAAGTCACAGCCGGGCGGGTTTGAGGACGTCCCGATGCCTGACGGCACACTGCCCACACTGCTGCTGATGCGCGAGGGCGGCGCATGGAGTATGCAGCAGCCCCCGCCGCCGCGAGCGCAGTCGGAGCCCCTACCGCCGCCGCTTGAGCTGCCGCCCAGCCGGGCTGGGGTGCTCCCGCGGCTGCGCATGTGCGGCAACCCGCGATGCAGCAATTTCGAGCAGAAGAGTGAGGGCGCGCTGCCGCTGAAGCAGTGCGGCGGGTGCCGGGCGGTGCGGTACTGCGGGGCGGAGTGCCAGCGGGCGCACTGGCGGGAGGGGCATAAGGCGGAGTGCAAGGAGCTGGCGGCTACAGTAGAAGGGTGACGGCCCGCGGTGGCTGTTGGGGTCGGGGTGCATGCCGGTATGCATGTGTGGTAACGCGGCGTGCCGTCGTCCAGGGGTGCACGGGTGTGGTGAGATGGGCTGGCCGTGATAGCTGTTTTGTTGGCGGGCAAAGGGCACGGCAGGATGTATGGCAAGTAGTAAGTTGTCGCTTTGCGGCAGAAGGCTAGGGATTCAGAACCAGCATTGCATGCATTTGGCAACCGGTCACTGCGATTGCTCAGGGAGACACCAGATACCCATGGGTTCCCGCAGGGATAACGCTCGTAGAGTGGGATGGGGGGATGAGCTTCACAGTGAGACGGCAGGCGTCAGCTGGAGGAGAGCGGGTGCGGTGGCGTGATTGGGTGATGCCGCTGGTGCACTGGGCAGTCACTATGTGCGCATGGGGCAGTCGCAGAGGGTTAGTTGCACACACCACTTTGCACGAGGCCATGCCCAAAGGGGATCAGGTGGTACAACGCTACTGCATGCAAGGGAGCGCTCCTGCCTAGAGGCATCTGTTTTTGTATTCCCGAATTGGGTCCGACACAGGGGCCGACACGACATGACACTGTGCCCGTGTACCACTTGCTCCTTTAGCGGCAGGCGTGGATGGAGGCCTTGTCTCTGTTCAATGCAAGGGGTTGCAAGTTGGCACGTGCGAGATGGCAGGTGCAGCCGTGCAGGGTATAGTGTACCGTACGACACGTTCCTGCATGTTGCGGCCTTGTTGAATTTACAAGTTGCCGTGCTAAAACCTGAGCGCTCTGCGGAGTTCTGGTGGTAATAACAGCACAACAAGGGCAACTGTGCAAGTGCTGTACGCGGTTAGCCACGAAAAGGCGGCCGAGGGCGAACCTGGGCACCAAACCCACTGCCACATTGTGCACTACCGGTATCCCGCACGTTCACGCCTTCAATTATTAGGAAGGGCATATCATGCCCAGCCTAGCCACCAGTGCCATAATGCTCATCAACTGCAACTCGTACATGTGCTCATACTTCAGCATGGAAGGTACGCCATGCGGGCAACGATGCTTGCTGCGTATGTTCGTGTCTATGCGACAGGCGCACAACCAGCAAAATCGTTGTGCACCAGCAAGGGCAGCAACTATTCTAGTGAGGTCCTGTGCGCAGGCAACGTAGTATGAACGCCTGCAGGTTCCCGTCTGAAGTCCCCCGCCTCCACTACGCTAAGGTTGCCAAGGTTGTCATCTTCCCGCGGCTCCCTCGTGCTTTGGCAGTTCGTGATTATTGGAATACAATATCTAATTTTTTCATGTCTGGAACCAGACACAGAATGGCCACGTCGCGCCAAACTTGATCTGACCTCCACGGGTCTGCCTGTCCGTTGGCAAGTTAGTTGCTCCCTCCCCCCATGCTTCTCCCCTGCCTCTTTTGACGCAATCGCACCGTTACGGCACGTTTCCTCGTTCGGGTAGACACCATACTGGCACACGACTGTATGCATGTCTACATGTAAACCACGAGTTGCAGATAGACGCCCCCTTGCACCATATGCATGCTGGTATCCAGCTTGTGCATGCCATAGAATGTCATCAGCAAGGCATGGCCCCAGCGTAATATGTACGCATCTGCAAGCCACGCACAGGATCTATACACGGGTAAAGGGCGCCTGCAAAGCACCAGCCGTCGACCCAATGCCCAATGCGCAGCTCTGGCCAAGTTTTGCAGCCCTCGGTCCCCAGGGTGCACCCTACAACCGTCCTGGCCCCAGGCCGGCATCCCTTGGTGCACCGGATTTGCATGTGCAGCAGTGTTGCAGGGACGTGAAGACACTATTGCATGGCAACCCCATCGTGACAGGGTCCCGGTGATACGTACACCCCGTCATGCCCCGTGGCAGCAAAGTAAGGCGCACGGCCTGCCGCCGCCCAACAGCTACTGCTGACAAACACTCAGCAAGCGCAGCTCGCATATTGGTCGTGCAGCAGAAATGCTCGCCTACAACTCCGCAAGGCAGTACAGACAGCAGGCAACAGCAGACGACCCTGCAACCAAGCACGGTGGGGTGATCCACGGAAAGCTTGCCCGCACAAAGAGGGCCGACAATGCTGACGGCAATATCAGACAACACGGCAACAGGACCTGTGCAAAGGCAAAGCAACACTGGCGCGCGAAGGCGGAAGGGGCGTGCGTTACCATCGCGACGCTAGCTGTCTTGGGCCAGGTGGCAAAGCCAAGCAGTACCTCCTGGCACATCTGCACACACCCCACATGCTCCACAGTCCTTGTCATTCCTCCACACGAATCTACTGGAGATTGCGTGCTACACGAAAGACCCCCTCACTGCTCCTCGCCTGCGCACCCGCCCAATGCGTGCTGCTTGGAAGCATTGCCGTGGTGAGCTCTCACGGTGCTGCTGTGCGGACTGTGCGAACCTCTAGTGCCATATGGGGGGCACAAACTTCCAGCCCCCTACCACGCCACCCCTCCCTGTGAGCACAGAAACTGTATGCTCCAGCTTGTAGACCGTCTGGTACCAAATCCAGTTCTGCCAGCTCAGTGCTTTGATTAGGGTGGACTGGGTCCAGTCGTGGTGATGCACTGCTGCTTGCTCCGCCCGGCGCGCGTCCTTCTCCGTCTCGTCGTAAGTCGCGATACGCTGCATGCTGTCCTCGCCGACTTTCGTACGGTAAGCAGCGCGGATCGTTGACAAGTCGTAGAATCGGTCACACTGTGCGGTAGCTTCGAGCTCCCGGATGAAGACCGTGGGGCTCTGGTTCTTGGCGACCAGGCTGGCTTGGACAAGGTTCCTAAAAATACTTTGACACTTTGTTTCTTCGTCCATGGCACACAGCGTCAGAAACTCAGATAACCACAGTAAACAGGTCGCGACGCTGCGTACAGTACCGTATGGTAATTGTCTCATGTACAGTCTATATGCGGTCTGGTCATAATGATGGCACTCTCCAACAACGACAGACAGACGATAAGCGTAGCGATGCGCCGATACCCTTCATGGGCCGTGCAACCAAGTGCTACCTCGTGGTGGGTGCGCCCCTGGGCTGCGCGCCTGTCATTTAGGTTCATGCAAAACATTTCCTGCCCAAAGCTACCGCACGGCAACATTGGCCCCTGCCCAAATGCTCATACGCCTCACCTGTTCGTAACACCTATCCTCACCATGCACATTTGCACATGCCATCCACCCTCCTAGCACGCAGCCCACACGCACCTGCCCAAGCACCTGCTACCGTACTGACTTTTAACTTTTCACTAAAATAATTCCGATGCCCAGTGAAAGTTTAAATTTTGGCAAATTCGTACGGCCTCAGTGAAAATGCAAACACTCGCTGGAAAATTCGGCTGACGGGCTGACACGTGGGCCTGCGTTGGCGGGCGCGTTTCTTGCCAACAACGCCTCAAGGCACCTGCGTTGCGTACATGTGCGCACGTACTTGAACACAGCACCAATCATGCGTCTTATGGGAGGCCCTGAGCAAGGTGAAGCTGTTCCAGTTGACCCATCGACGCAAGAGGGAGCTTTCACTGGGGGCTTGCCACTGTCTCGCTAGTGAAAAGGTTCGGAAATTCACAAAATTCTCCCAGGCCCAGTGAAAATGTAAGGCAGTGAAAATATATTTAAAAGGGTTCGTCTTCCAGTGAAAACTTTACGGGTGAAAAGTCACAAGTCAGTCGGTAGCTGCCGCAACCGGAACTCTGCGAGGCAGCCCACACGCCCGCTCCCCTCGCACGCCACTCCTAACCTGCCCATCGAACCACACCGCCGACACTACCGCGCGCTACTGCTGCCGTCCCTGCCGCCTCCTGCCCAGTTGCTGCCCTTTGCGATGCGGTCCGTGGCCATGGCCAGGCCTGACACCATGGCCAGCCCCAGCCCCGCGCCGCCCAGCGTGTCGCTCAGCCAGTGGGCGTCCACCAGCACACGCCCCGTGATGGTGGTGGCGGTGGTCAGGCCCCACAGCGCCCACGAGTTCTAGGGGCCGGGGGACAGGGAATGGGGCGCGGGGTGAGCGCAAGCGCGCCCAGTAACCCAATGCCAACGCTGCAACTGGACGACAGTGCGTGTCAGCAGGAGTCTCCCACGCGTTGCTTTGTGCCCCACTTAAGACACAGGCTGCAAAGCGCTGCTGGGTTGTAGGTTGATGGTAAAAACAAAAGGTTTTGGTCCGCGGCGCGCCCCAGGCCTCGTGCCAGGCACTGCCCATATGCTCCTACGCGTTAGCCTCACCTGTGCTCCGTACAGCGCGCCAAAGAAGCCGCCCGGCTGCGCAGCAGAACCTCCCTCGCCACCGTCCTCCGCGCCGCCTTGCACCTCCTCCTGCTCAGCCTCCCGCCGCTTCGCGTTGCCGTACACCGCAGGCAGCAGCACGAACAGCAGCGCCCCCACCAGCAGCACCACGGCAGTGGTGTGGCCCGAAGGGAAGGAGGCTGTGCGGTGGATGGGCGAGGGCCGCTCGCGACCGAAGGCTGCCTTTGTGAGCTCCATCAGCAGCGGGTCGTGCTGGATGGGGCCGCCACCGAACAGCCACAGCGCCCAGCCCAGGCCGCACGCAGCCCAGCCCAGAGGGTTGTAGCGGCTCTGGGGGTTGGGGTAGCGTGGGGTGGGGGGCGTGCAGGGAGTCAGGCGCGTGGGTCTACTCCGGTCTATGGGCCGTGGGATTGATGGTGCAATACTCATGAACGAGCGCATTTGCCTAGCCTAGTGGTGGAGTGCTGCGGGTGGGCTGACCAGCTCGCCGTGGGCTGATGGTTGCTGCTGTGCGGGGGGCCATCCTCCAGCCTCCACTGACTCAAACCATCTCTTTATAATGCAGCTGTCGCAGGTCCATGTTTGCCATGACCCATGTTATCGCCGCATGGCGCAGCGTGCACCCACCATGGCCGTGGCTGTCGTGAAGATCCAGCCCACCGCCGCCGCCATGATAAATCCATTGCTGACCACGCCACCGAACACCTGCTTGCGCAGCAGTGGGTCGATGGACAGGGCCGCCTGGTGCACCGCCGTGTCCAGGGGCTGGAGCAGGTGGGCGCTGTGGGGGTCGAACACGTCTATGGCCACGGCGCTGTACAGGGCTAGGCCCAGCAGCATGTACCCCGGGTGGGCTACTGCTGAGTAGAAGGGCGGTCGGTTTGCATGGGATTGGGGCTGGGGCTGGATCTGGGGTTGGGATCGGGGTTGGGTCTCAGTGGTAATAGACGTTGTTGGTGTAGGAAGGTTTGGTGGTTCGGAGGTGGTGGTGGAGGTGGGGGAGGTGGAAGCGCAGGGTGGCAACAGGCGGGCTGGTGCCGCGTTGGCGTGGTAGGATAGAGCACCAGGGGCTACCGGCGAGGCGCCGTGGAAAGTCGGAAACAATAAGCAGGTTTTGGGTGGATTCGCTAAGCGCAGTGCTGCTGAAGGTGTGCGCCTAAAGCCAGTTGGACGACTGCAAACTCGCATGATTAAGGGGTTCTTGCAGGACCGTTCTACAAGAGCCTGGCACCTACTGATGTTGATTTGTGCAGGCCGTTTTATGACTCTTACTACTGAGGCCGGCAAGGCCTGAGGGATGCTGCATGCTGGTGGTTAGGGGAGACCAGCGGTTAGGTCGGTTAACGCTGATGGTTTCAAGCAGCTTCCGTTGGCCCAAGCGCCCAACAGCCACGGGTGTAGGGAGGCTAACATCCACGCCACTCAATACTACCGCACTTTGTGCATGCTGCACACTATTGACACGACGTGAGTCCCAAAGCCAGGATACCGAAAGGCGAAATGAGCAGGCGAGGAGAGCACATGTATTCAAGCTTGCTGGGTCTGAAAATATAGAGAGTGCGGTGCCTTTAGCAGCAGCTTGAGTACCTTCCACGGTCGCTACCACGCGTACCGGGCATGGCAGAGGCTGTCAGGGGTCAGCCATCGGGCCCAAGCGTCCGCGACGTGGGCCTGGGCGCCCTGTCAATCCTACCCGATCATGTCATCTCCTACGTGACTTTTCTTCTGGACGTGGAGGACGCAGCGCGCCTGGCCTGCGTCTCGAGGGTACTTCGGGTGTTCGCCAGCGAGGAGCCGCTGTGGCTGGGGCTCTGCCTGAAGATCCACGATGGGCCCATCGAGTACAAGGTGCGCCCCGACCATCACACTACATGCCCATGGTGCCAGCAACAGCTGGCGGTAACGGATGGCCTGTGTTGAGTGGGTAACATGTGGGCTAAACAGGGTGAGCTCATGACTCGGCGCCACCCCGCAATGGTACTGTTTTAGCACTGGCTTGGGCCTGCCCTGCCCCGTCGCCTTCATAACTCTGCAGGCCCATCTTAGGCGCCTCACCATATTGGCAGCGTGCATGCCGTGTTCAATGCGCTAAACGTTCCTGGCGTTCTTGTCCCACGCTGGCCTCACTAAGTTCTCCCTCACCCCAACCCACAGACCAACTGGCGCCAGACAGCCCTAGCGTCCTACGCTGCGAATGCGGCCAAGGCGGCAGCAGCAGTTACCAGCGCAGCGCCGCCGCACCCAGCTGCAGGCCCTGCCACCAGCAATGGAGCCGCAGGGGCCAGCCCCGGGGACGGAACCGCCGCCGCCCAGCCCCGGTGGCGGCCCATACCCCCTGAGGTGGTGGAGTCTGCGGCCCAGCCGCTGCAGCCCCTGCAGGGCCTGGACTCCATTTTCCTGTACCGCAGATGGTAAGCCGGACCCGGGGTGCGCCCTGTGGGGCCGCGTCTCGTGAACTTGTCCCATCCTGCCTGGCCGCGTGGTCATGCCCGGCCTGTTCACGCTGACGCTCTGCTCCCCATGGGGCGCATCGTACCAACCTGTGGTACTTGCCCACAGGTATAGGGGCCACGTGGACCTACGCGGCTTCCTCCCGCCGCCGCCCATGCTGCCGACTCCGGCGGCAGCAGAATCCGCAGCTACCCACGGTGCCCACGCTGAGCGCCCCGCCAAGCACAGGAAGCTCGGTGGCCAGGGAGAGGGCGCAGCGAGCATCGCTGGCACAGACGGCGCTGCTGATCAGCCCCAGGGCCCCAGCGGCGGCGGGCTGCTGCCTCAGCGGGTGCCAGGGGATGTCCCCCGGCTGGACGCCCGCGGCATGGCCCCGGAGGACTTCCACCGCCTGCTGGACGGCAGGTGCCTCCCTGCATTGCTGACGGGCCTCACGGAGGGCTGGCCGGGTGGGTGGTTGGGGGGATGGGTGCAGGTGGAGCGGCTAGTATGGGAGTTCGGTGGGCACCTATGTGGGTAGGGGGCGTTGTCTAGTACGCATGCACGTGCCTTTGTGGCCGAGCAGCTGCCCGCCGGCCTATGCGGCTTAACGGAATTCATTGGCCTCCACACCGTATACCTGACGTATGGGGTGTTGTGTGTACGCCAGTTCCTGTACTGCCAGCACATGCGACACCACGTGGCGGACCAGTTGCGCTGCAGCCACTGCTCCGCTAGGACCCCTTGCTCGCGTGCCCCACTCCTTGCCCAGACGAGTAAACCTGGCCTGGGCTCACCAGTGCTCCTACACCTGCCCCCATGTTGCCTGTACTGCAGTGGCCTCCTGGTCCCTGCCGGCGCTGTGCGTGCGCTTCCCCTCGGCGCTGTTCAAGGTGGCCAAGCCGCACGGGGGCAGGGGGCTCATGACGCTGCCGGCCTACACAGACTACATGGCGCGCCAGGTGGGCTTGGGGCGGGCAGGGATCATGGGCTGTCGGCGCTGGAACGGAGCAGGGTGTTCCAGGGTATTCGTTCCTAGCTGTGCAAACTTGGACGACATTCAGCGAGCGGCACTGGTGCGCCGTACTAACATGATTGATTTGCACCTCGGCTCATAGACTGAGTGCTGTCATGGCTGACGTACGGTGGCACGTGAACTGATGACTCGGCGTTTACAACTTCCCCGCGCTTGTACGGCAGGCCGACGAGGAGCCGCTGTACATCTTCGACCCCACCTTTGCTGAGGCCGCCCCCGGCATGCGCAGCATGTACGACGTGCCCGCCGTCTTCCGCGGCGAGTACGGCAGCGACTGCATGTCCCACCTGCGCGCCAGCCGCCCGCCGTACCGCTGGCTGGTGCTGGGACCGGCTCGCAGCGGCGCCTCGTGGCACGTGGACCCCAACCTCACATCGGCATGGAACTCCCTGCTGTCAGGTAAGGCGTGGATCACCTGCCTTCCGTGTCCTCCTGATGGCATGCGCATGGTCGTGCACACCGCCCTGCTGCCGCTCCATCAGCCACTCAGCCAGCCACCCTGCTGAGTGCTGACCGCCCCACACGCCCCACACGCTCACAGTGGATCACCTGCCAGGACCACCAGCGGCCATGGCATGCAAGCTGATGAGTTGCTTATGTCTCCCTCCCCTGTGGCTTTGCACCCCAGGCCGCAAGCGCTGGGCGCTGTACCCCCCCGAGCGGCCGCCCCCCGGCGTGGCGCTGGTGGACGACGGGCTGGAGACCTCCCCTGACGACGCGCTCACCTCCCTGCAGTGGTTCATGGAGGTGTACCCGCAGCTGCCGCCCCACATGCGCCCGCTGGAGTTTGTGCAGGAGCCCGGTGAGCGATGGCCGCCGTGCACCAGCAGCGCCGCCGTGCTGATGGACAGTACTGCCACACACACTGCCTCATGCCTGAGCTGGTGGAATACTACGACCTTCATCCCTTTGTGCGTCGTATGCCTCGTCTGTCCTCTTCGCGTGCCCGCAGCGAATTTCCACTGCCCTACAGGCGTGTGATAGGGGGCTGAAGCTTTATGATACCTGCCACATGCAGGGGAGACGGTGTACGTCCCGGGTGGTTGGTGGCACTGCGTGCTCAACCTGGACACCTCGGTGGCGGTCACGCAGAACTACGTGTCGTACGGCAACCTGGAGCGCGTCGTACGGTACATGGCGTACGGCAGCTCGGCGTACCACGCCGACCCGCTGCCGTACTACAGCCGGGAGGAGGTGGCGGCGTGGGCGGCGCATTTTCCGCAGCTGGTCACCGAGCGGTGGACAGAGGTGATGCAGCAGCAGGAGGAGGGAGAAGGAGGCGAGCAGGGGGAGCAGCAGGGGCGCAAGCGAGGCAGGGGGCAAAAGGAGGGGAAGCGGCAGCTCAGCGGGAGGCCTGGTGAGGGCGGGAAGGGGGAGCACGGTCAGGAGGGACAGGGGGAGCAGCCTGGCGGCATGAGGGTGGTGGATGTGCGGCCGTGGGATCCACACGTGGCTAGGCAGCTGGGCGCAGCGGTGCCGGCGGTGGCTGGTGCTGCAAGTGGCAACGGGTCCAGCGTGGACCCGGACGCTGCTGTGGGGAAGACTGCCGACGGGAACGGGCGACACATTGGGGGGGACAGCAGCGGCGGAGGCGGCGGTGGCCGCGGCGGCGTCAGCCCGCTGTGCGACCTTGACTCCATGCCCGGCGCGCTTTCCGTGTGGCGGCGGGAGCGCGGGCTGGGCACCTTCCTGCGGCTGCTGTGGGCGCACGAGGAGCGGGCGCGGCCCCTCTTGCAGGTGTGGGTAGGGAGGGGAGGAAGAGGGTGCGGTGGGTGGGCGGTGTCGCACCGCCAGCGCGGGGCTTTACGAGGTTGTGCAGTTGTGCCGTGGTCATCGGCTTGGCACCGTATGGTAAGCGCGCTACATGATGATCACCGACTGTGGGACGCCACCATGCCGCCTTGCTCGCTCCCGTTGCCCAGCACCTTGAGGGTACTTGGACTACTGTTTGGCCCATGCAGGACTGCTTGGCGCGCCACCTGCATGCGGACTCGTGGGCCGCCTTCCTCCAGGCTGTGCTGGGCCCGCACGGCCCAGCCCACACGCAACAGCAACAGCAGCGGCAGCAGCAGCAGGGCGGCAGCGGGGCACCGCGCCAGGGCAACGGCCACGGCCCAGCTGAGCGCGACACTGGTGCCGCTGACAGCGGCGGTGCGGCTGGTGGGCTGGAGCTGGTGCCCCTGGTGGGCGCCGACGCATTGGTGTTCCAGCACGGGCACGTGGCAGTCAAGGTGTTCACACACGAGGTGGGTCCCTGTCTCCTAATCCTGCTCGCTTACACCTGCCACAGGCATGTCCTGCATCCCGCACCGCATTCGCAACACACGAGGTGGGCCAAGGCCCAAGGGCCACGAGCTACAGGAAGGCTAGCCCGCCCGGTGTGCTTGCAGCACCACAATGCCAAATGCTGAGTGACGGCCTGTTAGCTCCCTCCGCCACGAGCCCTTTGGCTTGCCGCAAAGGGGTTCCGAGGAGGATTGACAGCATAGGCAAGGATAGCGACCGCCCGCTTGCGTCCGGCCCTCATGCCACAGGACCCGCGGCTGCGCAGCCTCATGTGCGCGGTGGAGTGGCACGTGCCTCGGCTGCTGCTACAGCCTGCAGGCCCCCCGGCCGGGCAGCACCCCGGCAGCAGCGGCGCCCCTCCCCAGCCGCCCCTGGCGCAGTGCCTGCCCCAGCCGCTGGCGTGCGGCACAGCGGTGGTGGGGTGGAAGCCGCATGGGGACGCGGCGGCTGCACAGGGTGGTGCAGGGGAGGCCTCCAGCATGGAGGACGAGGAGGGGTGCCACGGGGAGCGGCAGGGGAAGCATGGGTTGGAGCAGGGGGAGCAGGGGGCGGCAGGGGAGGTGGAGGTGCAGGAGGAGCTGCCGTACCTGGTGGCCAGCCGCCTGCAGGTGAGATCGGATGGGCGTTGGATGTAAGTACCGTACCAAGAAAGCCTGTGTGTTAAGCATGGCCCAGCCAATCAGCTTTTGCGGCATAGACATCACGCCGTGCAACAGGGAGCCGTAACCTGTCAATGGCCGGAGAAGCTTGCAAGAAAGCGTGTCCTGCCTAACTGACATGCATACACCCACCCGCTTGCGTGCTGTGCCCCTGCCCCCCGCCCCGCAGGGCTCCTACGTGCTGTCGGACCTGTGGGAGGAGCTCTCCCCTGAGCAGCGCCTGGCGGCGTCGGAGGCCCTAGGAGACCTGGTGGGCCGCCTGCACGCCGCAGCCGCCGCAGCGCCACCACCCACACTACCGTCATTGGAAGCGGCTGGCGGGCGGCCGACCCGTGGGTCCGTGCCACGTGGCGTGTCACCGTCGGACTGGGGGCAGCTGCTGGCGGGCCGGGCCTTCTGGCACGACCGGGAGGGCCGCGTGTGGGTGCAGGGCGAGGGCTGCGTGTGCAGCATGCACGGGGGGGAGCACAAGGGCGGGGAAGAGCAGGGGCAGAACGGAGTGGGTCAGGTGGCGAACGGAGGGGGCGCTGGGCAGGAAGGGCAGGGAGGTGGTGGTGCAGCTGGGCCGGGAGTTGGGGACGCCTGGTGGCCCTTCGTGGCTTGCCTGCGGCGGCAGCGTGCGGACCTGGCGGCCAAGCGGCACGAGATGCAGGACGCCTCCCTGCCGCGGTGGATGTACGGCAGCCTGGAGCAGTACTTGCCGGAGGACCCTGCCGTACTGCTGGGGTACGGCAGCGGTGGCGCGGGGCACGGCGCTGCGGCGATGCAGCAGGAGGCACGGGGGCCGGGTGGGGGCGGCGAGGGTGGCTCGCCCGGTGCTGCGCCGCTGCTGCTGCACGGGGATGTCACCAGCAACAACGTCGTGTTTGCGCAGGCGGGGGTCGGGAGCAACAGCAGCAGCCCCGGAGGGAGGAGCGATGGGCCCAGCGAATTTCCTAACGCAGAACCAGCGCACGCTAATGGCGAAGGAGGGACCCAACACACGGGGCACGGTGCCTGCTGCGGAGACGACACGCTACCGCCTGTCGTACACGGTACGGCACCTCCCCAACTGCAGATCGTGGACTTCTCGGACGCCGGGTACGGCGACCCGCTGTACGAGCTGGTGCCTGTGCTTGGCTCCTGCCTGCATTGCCACGCGCCCTGCATGCAGCGCTTCTGGTCGTCGTACCGCCGCCACGTGGACGTACGGCGGCTGTGGCCGTCGTACAGGTCGGGTGTGAAGCTGTCGTACGTGGCCATGTGCTACAGCCTGCTGCATGATGAGGCGGAGGTGCTGCTGAAGCGGTGGGGGCAGCGGGAGGAGGAGCGTAAGAGGGCGGTGGTGGCGCGGGAGGGGCTGGCGGCGGTGGCGGCCGGCATTAGGACGCTGGAGGAACTGGGAGCAGAGCTGTGGGGCTTTCTGGATGAGGACACCGGTGGCGGAGGCGGCGCGGCTGCTTAAAAACTGTCCATGCGGCCGAGGATGCTGTGGTGTGCATGAGCGACGGGTTATTGTTCGGCTGGCACGCTGGCGCGGGAAGTAGCTGGTAGTTGTCAAGATGTGTAGCTGGGTTACGTTTGGGTGTACTTGGGGGGTGGGGGCCATGCTCGCAAGCTCGACTTTTGGGGAGTACCGGCGCTTGTGCATCTTCGTGTGCTGTACCGGTGATACCGCGTCTCCGTATCCTCGCATCGGTCCGCGGGGTCATGGCTGTACAGCCTACGGTAGATGTTGGGGCCTCGCTGAGTACCAGCCATCGTGTCTAGCGCCTGATGTTAGGACTTGTAGCTAGCCATCCTGTCGTACTGATTATGCCTGGGGTGCAGAGTACTGTATATGTGTAGGAATGGGCGACCAGTGTCCACGGTGGCTGAGAATCTCGGAAGTTAATAAGCGGGCTCAGGCTGCATACGTGCCAGGCTGTCGGCTACAAGTACAACATTAGGACAGGTGTTGCAAGATTTGTGCCTCCGCATATAGACTCGGAAAGTTGGGACAGGGCGCTGTTCCTCGCACCTCGCACGTGGTCGTACTCAGATCGTGTAACCAGGTGTTATTTGTCTTTTCCTGCCAGAAAGCTGCACTCCGTCGGCTATCGCCTGGTTATGACGAGCTACCGTAGATGCCAAGGGTGTTCCCTTCATAAGCCACGCAGTGAGACGCTGCGGCATCGAGCCTGCCTGGTTCATCGGCGTTACAGGAAGCATGCACGACCTGCCGCAAGTGCTGGTTGCTCTTGTGCATCCGTGCCGCAGGGCAGCTCTCCTGCTAGCGCGGCTTGAAACCACAACTGCCAGAAGCGGCACGCGCAGTGCATACAACACCAAGGAAACTCAATTGTTCCGTGCTTCCGGCCCGTTGCGCCCAAGAGGCCAACCCACACGTTGCGGGCTCGTGCTATAATACAATAACTGGCGGGACTGCGAACGCCGGTACCCGATGGCCATGCCCTGCCATGCCTTATCTACCCACCCAGGACCGCCGATGACTTTGCCAGTGCCCACCATGCAGCTCGCAGTCATAACGCATACACTCAGCTAGCTACAACGCAGTACCCCCTTTCACTGGCCACTGCATGCACTGCCTAACGGCACCGCCTCCCATTCCCATGCCCAGCCCTACGTCCTCCCACTCCTGCTCCCCTGCTGCTCCGTGCCTCCGACCAAACCCAAGTCAGCCAATCAGACACGCCACCCACTACCGACCACTGCCTTTGCTGCCCAGCGCCTCGACACCTTGCCAGGACACGTCGCATGCAATCACCTGCTCTCTACGCCAAGCCCTTGGCGCTCCCACGACACTACCACATGCACACCGAGGAAACACAACACCACCACCACCACGTAACCAGCCTTGTAATTTGCAGCACCCACACCAGCACGGCCCTTACTCTCCCTTGATCTGCACACCCGTACACTGTCACATGCACCCTCACCCTTTGTTCACGCCCACCACCAGCCCCAGACCCAGACCCCATGCCCAGGCCCCCCAGGCTATGCCAGGCGCCTGCCCCCTCAGCACACGCCCACCACCAGCCCCAGCCCCCCCAGGTCCGCCATCTCCGCGTCCTGCCGCGCCGCCGCCTCCCAGCCCTCGCACGCCTCCGCCAGCGGCGCCAGCAGCAGAGCCTCCTCGGCAGCGGCCAACGCAGCCGCCAGCGCGTCAGGGGCACGGAGTCGGGGAGAGCGAGGAAGGGAAATGGCAGTGACGGAAGTAGAGGCGGTGGCCGAGGTGGTGGTAGCTGCGTCCGTCGTGGCATCAGGGGTCGGCAGCCCGATTGTCTGGTGTAGTGAGGGTAGGGATGAGGTGCTGCGGGTGACGGGCGATGTACGGAACCGGCTGGTGGGGCTGGCACCAGGGGAGCGGGGGATGCTGCTGCCGCGCCTCAGGGCGGCGGGGTTGGCGGGGATGTGGGGTGAGGACGATTGGGTCAGGCTACTGCAGCGGGAGTACGCGAGGAAAGGCGCCTGGGTCTCGGGTGTGCGGGTCGCTGTAGGACTGGTGCCCGTGCTGCTGCTGATAATCATGCTCTCGTCAATGACAAGTATGTTGACGCTGGTGCTGTTCCTGCTGCTGCCGCTGCCACCGGCCTTGCTCGGAGTGGAAGGCAGCCGGCTGGCGGCAGGTGGCGCCGTGGTGGACGCCATCGTGGCCATGTCGGGGGGCACAGGGATGCGAGATGCCAACGAGCCGAAGCGGCTGGGCGAGGGCCACTGCAGGCTGCATCGCGTCATGGCGGTGGCAGGGCGCTGGCTACCCCGGCTTGCCAGCACTGAGTGCCCGGCAGCTGGGCTGTCACAGCTGTAGGCCGGAGACACACTGGCCCAGGGCTTCGCCAGCTGGGGCGAGGGCGGCCCCTGCCCGCGGCAGGTGTCGGGCTCCGCCTGCTCCTCCTCCGCCCCCGAGTGCAGGGTGTAGCCCAGCGCCGCCCGGCGCAGTGCTGCAGGGCTGGCTGCTCCGCTGCTGGCGCTGCTGCGGGAGCTGCTGCAGGCGCTCCAGGCGGAGCAGGGCGTGCAGGAAGGGGAGGGGGAGGGGGAGGCGCAGGGGCTGGGGATGAGGATGGGGCTGGGGGCGGCGGGGGAGGAGGAGGCGGCGTCGCGGGGGCCGCGTGTGGCGACAGGCGTGGGGATTACGGCCGTGGGGGTTACGGCCCTGGGGGTTACGGCCCTGGGGGTTACGGCCGTGGGGGTCGCGGGGGAGCTGTGGGCGAGGGTGGGGATGCGGCTGAGGCTCCGTCGGCAGGTGCTGATCTTGTCACTGCTGCTGCTGGTGATGGTGGAAACAGGGTTGGGGGAGGCAGCCGCTGTGGGCGAGGCTGGGGGCTTGGGCGGTGGAAGGGGTGGCGGAGCAGGGGAGCTTCCCGGCGGCGGCGGGCGGACGGGGCCCAGGACGTCCTGGACGGAGCGGGTGCACGGCTGGATGCCCTGCGCTCTGCAGGTTACGAGGTACCACTCGATGAGGAACTCCTTGCTGATATGCAGCCATGCAGGGTTCTGCATTGCGAAGAGCGTGAACTCGAGCTTCATCATGGCGAGGTCCAGGGCCGCCTCCAACTGCTTGCTTCCGTAGCATGGGTCCGACGCGGTGCAAGCGGTAACCCCCGGAGCTGCCGACGGCTCATCAAACGGAGATGTATCTGCACATATTTGGAGTTGTCGGTTTAAGAAGTCGATTTTCCCCGGGGACTCGTCAGGAGCATGGTCCATCGCCATCGGCATGTCGGTTGCCCAGGTGTCGGGGAGAATCGATAGGATGCTGGAAATGGCTGGCAGGGCTGCAAATTCTTTTCGACTTAGGTGTTTTTGAGTGTTGATGGCGAGCGGCGGTGTTGGTATCGGGGTAGAATGATCGTCGCGACGGTACATAGGCGAAATAGACGTAGACGTGAGTGCATTAAACTACGAGTACTAACGTATCAGACAATACGCCAAATATAAAGGACGTTTTTGGGAGATGGGTATGGCCACCCATGAAGAACTGTTACTTGCAACAGGGCAAACGCCGAAGGGTGCCCGGAAGCCAGGTGACAGGGCTCCGACGTGACTAACAGCTGCGTGCTCCACCGCGCGCCACAACAAGCACCATAACATCAATTGTATTCCATTTCCTTGTCTATAATGACGAATTGGCAACTGGTATGCTGCAGGGCGTGACTGACCTGCCCCGAGACCATGATACCCCAGCCCGATACCACCTGATACCAACATTACTTGACCTTCATCAAACCTCCTGACTGCGACTCACATCCTTGCACGTGCTCCTACAACTCAGCAATCAATACGTCACGTCTCCACTGCCTAGCGTCACAGCAGCTGAAGCCAGGCCCACCTCGGCGGGCCACAACAAGCGCCTTTGCTGCCTGCCGCACACCCCTCAGCTGCTAGCCTACCCCCCGGCCTGCGCCCGGTCCAGCGCGGCCGTGACGTCCCACACCCGCGCTGCACACACGGCCCCATGCGCGGCCGACATGGACAGTCCCTTGGCGCCCGGCTGCTCCTGCCCGTCCTTGAGTTAGTACTCACGCAGGTTGACGTAGTGGGCGCCCTTGAAGCACGCGCCGCCTGCCGCACACGTGGTCGTACGGTAGCCACAACAACATACGCAGTTGGTTTGTTTATGTGGTGGACTAGCGTGCCCTGGGAACAGGGTGCGAAAGAGTGCCCAAGCAGCCCAACCCAAATTGGAGAGTCACTGCAGGTGGCAGGCAAGGCTAGCACGATTGCCGCTTGGCCCCAAGGCCTTGATCTACTTTAGTAACGGTCATTCCCTTTTGCCCGCATCCCCCCGGCCCCCGAAGTACCAGTGCACATCTTTCCCTTCGTCCCGCGTAGGGTCTGAAAAGCATCGGTAGTCAGCGGTCATACTCACTTTCCACTGAGCGGGTATCACGTAGCTGGGCCTTCTTGCCGGGCTCAGCCTCGCTACCGGACTGCGGGGAGGCATGACAAGTGTTTGGTCAAGCATCCGCGTGATCCCGGCAACCACCCAATGCTTTGGTCCGAAAAAATGGGTAAAGGACATTTCCAAGCTTCCGCGCACAGCCAAACCCCTCACTCAAGCACTGGGCTGCATGCCAACCTTGCATGCATGCTAACGCCCGCACGCCAACCTTGCATGTCAACGTCCGCACGGCCCCTGCCCCACCCTATTTTCCTCTCCACTCCACCCCACCCCACCTCATCCCCGGCCTCACCTGGTAATATTCCCTTAAGTCCACCGACAGCCGCCCTCCGTACCGGCTGATTGACACCTGCTTCATGCCCCCCAAGTCCACAAACTCCAGATTACCACCACCAGCAGCGCCGCCCTCGCCGTGCCCCCTGGCGCCGCCGTGGCCGCCGGCAGTGGTGGCGCTTGCGCCGGGCCCCCAAGGGCCTCGTCGATGGTGAGGGTGGCGGCGGCAAGGGCCTCCGCCCCGGCGATTTCCAGGCTAATGCCCTTCTTCCTTGGTGTGGGGAGATTCGGGCGTTGTAGTACTCAGCATCTTGCTCAGTGGCGCTTGATGAATTTCCGGTGCACTCTGGCTAAGGCGCGGCGCGGGCAACACGGTCCCGCTAGGAACAGTTGGCCCCTTTTAGTTGTGGGCTCGTCTCCATGCACCCATCATTTTGCGCACAGCTCGTACACCGCCCCGACCTCGGCCTGCTCCTGCCCCTCAGCCCACCCCACCCCACCCTGCCCTGCCCCACCTGGCAGCATCTTCGCGTCCTTCTCGTAGTGTTCTCGAAGGCTCAGGTACACCGTGCCCCTGTGCGCAGGAACACACCGCACACCGCCCTGGCGAGCTTTCTCACGTCCACCAGCCAAGCTCGTAACACGGCACGAGTGCACCGCGCAAGCCACAGCACCCTCCAAGTCCCTGTCCCCCATGAACCGTTGTGCCAAAGCGCCACGCGCCCGTGTGCCCTACACATACCCAGGAGCCACCACGGTGCCAGCCCTGCCCTTGCCCCGCCTCCACCCCGGCCCCTAACAATAAGCTGCCCCACACGCTGCGGGGGTTCCTAAAGCGCTGCAACGCCAACTCCAGCTGCCGCCACATGCCGGCACCAGCAGCTGGCGGGTGCAGGTTGGCACCGCTGCCGCTTGCCCGGGCCCCCGCTTCCAGGTGCGGCGGCTCCATGCCCCTCGCTGCAGCTGCTCCCAGACCAGCCGCGTCTCCCTGCTGCTGCCTGGCCCCGTGTTGGTGTCCACTGCCTCGGGGGCGACCCGTGTCTGCCCACTGACCCGCACCGGCTCTGCCTCCGCCCTTGCTACCATCGCTCCCAGCACTGCTGGCAGCTGCCCTCCTGGCGCCCCGCCCCTGCCCGCCGCTGCCGCGCCGCTGCCACCAGGACCAGGTTTGTCCACAGTGCCACGCTGCAGTCGGCGTGCTGGCCGGTGTCTGCTCCACCGGGCCCTTGGCCTGGCCCCCCGGCGAGTGTGCTGGCTGCACGGCAGGTATGCCTCATCCTGCAGCCGGCAGGTCGTCCTCCCCTCCACATGCCTTCCAGTAGCGTCTCCCGTGCAACGGCGTCAGCAAGGCCAGCGCGCCAGCACCTGGTGCGGTTGGCTGCGCTGCCGTACCAACCGCTAGACCTGCCCCATGCACCCAGACGCCTCCTCCCGGCAGCCCCATGCCCCACCTCCTGCACATCAACCGCCGCCTCCGTTGCCGCTGCTGCCACAGCGCCCACAACTGCAGCGCCTGCCGCCTGCCCCAAGCCCGGAGCTGCACGCCGCAGACGCTCGTGCTCAGCGCCGGCCGTTGGGTCCACCCGGGCTAGGCTTGCCTCCGCAGGGTCGCACACACAGTGCAAGGCCCTCCAGGGTTCGGACACGGCTGAGCGCCACCTGGCCGCCGCCTGGCCCGGCAAGAATATGGCAGCCCCCAGGTCCACAACGGCGCGCCAGGGTCAGGCCCTGCATCCGGTGGACGGTAAGCGCCCAGGCCAGTGAGCGGGAACTGCCGCCGCGCCCATGTATGTGAAGCAGCCCCACACACCTGCATGCACGCATGGCTGAAACCATGTCCAAGTCTGTGAGACTCCCTAAACCTCAAACACCTGCTTACTAATTAGGGGTCAAACGTCTTTGCACGGGGCGGAAACCCTGTGTAGAGGGCCCGGCGAAAACTTCGCGCGGAAAACTCCAGGAGGGCATTGCGCTCGGGTCACTGGAGAGCCCACAGCTGTGTCGTAATAAGATAACCTGTCTCATTAAATATCCTTTCTCGTCCCTAGGCACCCTGCAGGCTCAGCGAACGCAACAAGATGGTCAGTCGTAAGGAAGTGGCTGCTGCTATTCAAGCTGCTGCTGAGTCTTGCGGCGTGACGCCGGAGGAGCTCGGCCGGCTGTCGGCCTTCCTGCTCGAGATGCCGAAGAAGCATCTCGACTTTGCTCCAATAGGCGCTGACAAGGCTGTTGTAGCGTTCGTGCGGGCTCGTTACCAAGGTATGATATTTCGCGTTGTTTCCTCGCCAGATTTCGCCTTTTTTCCTCTGGGGCGCAAGAAGTAGCCCGCATCTATGGTTCCGAATGATGAATGGATCAGAGAGTTCGGCTTTGGGTGTGGTGCCTGTTGCGCATGAGGCCACGTTGGCACGCCCGGGCGTTTTGCACGCAGCGCGATGCGCCCTGCACGTTTTGCGTCCAACCCAGTTGCATCGCAGCTTCCCTTGCCAACGGCTTTCGCAGGCACCTTGATGACGTTGTGTCACGCATTCGTCCCCATGCTGGAAACGCCCTTATTGCTGTGCGTGCCCTGGTGCTCGGAACACACCAGGGGAGCTCCCCTGGAACACACAGCTCCCCTTCGGAACACACACCTCCGTGTAAGCACTCTCCGCCACACCTCACACGTCGTCACCATGCACGTGCGTACATTGGAATGCATTTCCTGTATATGCCCCGCTTCCGCTCCCACGTGCAGCCAAGGCGAGCCTCGGCATGGGGAGCACGGCGGGAGCCGGTGAGTTGTCCATGTTTCCGAACGGGGCGGTGGGGGCATCCGACGCATCCAGTGAGCCTAAAAGAGGTGCCCACGTTACACCGGACTTTCCTGGACAGGCACTTACCCATCCGGACCGCTAAAGCGGGGTGCCTGGGGGCACCTGAGGGACCCCCAACCTCCCTAGGAACCTGAGCTGGGGGAAACCGCTGTACCGTAGTGCTCCCATGGCCCATACATTATTGCCTGGCCTACCTGTGAATGCCCTGCTGGTGCTCAGAGCACACACGGCGCCCGCCGCGTCTGATCACTCCTCGCACCCAACAACGCACCCCACCTCACACACATGCATCGAGCACGTGCAGTGGCATACCGTTTCTAACCTGCATGTGCCTTTTGGCCGCTCACACGTTGTGCAGGCGCAGTGGCTGGCGTGGGCACCACGAGCGCATTAGCTGACGGTGAGTGCCCACATTGCCGTTTTCGTGGTGACCAGTCCTTGACTTCTGACCCAGCGGCGTCTGTGTGTGGACGTGCACGTGCGTGCTTATCAGGCCTGTCTGTGCAAGTCGTATGCGTTCTGCCTGGGTGTTAAATCTTCTTCTGGTGTGGTGCAGAGGGAGCTGCCGCGCATGCCGCTGCACCATCACTGTCAGTTTCGGCTGGCTGCTGAAGCCACATGTTGGTCGGCCTCAAGTGCACGCAATTTTACTTCAGCGGATTAATGAGCTGGGGCAGCAGCAAGATGAGCTGGGGCAGCTTTGGGTAGGCAGGCATGCAGGCATTGCTGGATGAGGGCGGAGGGGGCTGCAAGGGCAAGGGGCGTCGGAAGGGACGCGTGTTGTGGTGGTGGTCGGTGGGTGGAAGGTGCATGTCATGGCAGGACCATAGCGGCGCGGCAGGTGGGTATTTGGCCTTAACATGGCGGGAAGGGGTGCTGACGTCGCCCGCCCCTTTTCCCATGCAGCAGGCGAAAAGGTGTTCAACAACATTACCGTGTTCATTCTCGGTTGTTACGGCGGCTATGTGAAGTGCGACTACCCCAAGCTCACCAAGAGCCAGTTCGAAAAGAAGATGGCGCGCCAGCGCTGCGCATGCGTGGTGCCGGTGGACGCGCAGCCGTCCCAGATCCTGGCGTTGGAGGACTGCGCCGACGCAGCTGTGGACATTGACGACGTGCAGCTACATGACGGCATGCGGCTGGCCGTGGTGGCTAGCAGGGGAGCTGCCCTGGTGGGTTGTGCAGAAAACGCGAGCAACAAGCTCGAGAAGACGGTTGGTTGGTTCACTTTGCACACGCACACGACTGGCATGTCCATATACTTTGTTATCGTGGAGCATGTTTGTACGCTCCGTGATTTCCCCTGTTGGGGGCCAGGCTTGCGGTTACCGGCAGTACGTGCTGAGCGCGCCTAACCGCAGCACGCTGGTGCCCCGCCGTGCCTGCTCCAGGTGTCGACGATTCGGGGCTGGACGGACGGCCGAACCGCTGCGGACGCGTACCAGGCTGCGGAATGGGCCATGGCCCACCTCGCCGGAGATGAGGGTGAGAGTACCTGCAACTTCAGCACACGGGGTTCGGCAATCTGCTCCGGAACTGGCGTTGTTGAGCGAGGTTTTGAGCATCCCCGGGCTGGAAGGAGGGCGCAAAGGGCCCAAATTATTGTGGCGCATGCCGTGTCGTCTGTCCGTGTTGCTTGGGCGCGTGACTTCACTGGCAGTCGCTCTCTTTTCAGTGCATGTGCTACGGCTTACTACTACTGCGTACAGTAGGCAATTTTAGATTAAGCAAAGAATTATGCGCACGTAACCATCACCGACGAAGGTACGGCCTTGCCACTGCATGGTGTTTTGCCCACCCGGGCTCACCTAGTTGACTGACCGGACATACACCGGACATTCACAGGCCTGAATTGCCATGCCATGTTCCACGGTTTGTGTGATGCCGTCAGGTGCCCGACGCTGGTACTCCAAGACGATCACGGGACTGGATGAGGGCTGCCAACTGCAGATCGAGATCGACGGCGCCATGGCCTACTCCATGCAGCGGGTGGTGCTGGTGGAGCGCAGGCCGCGGATTAACCTGGTGCACGTGGCAACGCTGACGCTCAAGATGCGGACACTCGAGTAAGCCTGTGGGAGGCTCATCGTATGTGTGTGTGCGCTTGTGCTAGCGGGCCAGGGCTTGCCAGGAGCCGGGCAAGGGCTACACCGCCCTCATGTTCGTGGAGTGGAACCCCAGGAGGCATGGTTGCGTGCGTACGGCAGGGCATGTGTGGTTGACCCAGGGTTGGCATGTGGCGGCCGCACACACAGCGGTGGCCGCGCGATTACAGGCATTGCTGTGCGTGGCACCCAGAGGCAGTGGCAGCAGCGTTCAGGCAGTGGCCCCAAGCCATCACCGTGCGGGTGCACCCCCACCTGCTGACCAATGCGCACTGCTCCACCATGCGCAAACGCGACCCCGCGCAGGCAGCTGGTGGCAGCCGGCGCACCCAACACCGACGTGCTGCGGGATTCGGCCACGGGCCTGATCAAGCCCCTGGAGGTCTTCCTCATGGCGGACGGCTGGGCGGACGACCAGGTCGAGGCGGCGGCCTGCGCGGTGCGAATGGAGGAATGGGGCATCGCGCCGTTGCTGCCCACTGGCGACGGCGGCTACGCAGTGCGTGACAGCTGCGGCTGGTGGCCGGTCAACGACAGCACGCGCCAGCGCGCACAGGTGCGGGTGTGCATGCCTTCACGCTTGAATGGACTTAACATGGGCTTTTGCTTGCTGTGGGATGAGCTTGGGGTGTGTGTGACACAGCGTGTGGATGCGTGCGTGCCATGCCCATGCGCCATGAGCGTCAGCAAACAGTCACTGACCCATTCCACAACACACCACCCGCCACGCCTCGCCCACTCAACAGCGATACCTCAAGCCTGGACGTCAGCCACAGTCCGGCGGTGCCGCAACGGATGCCGGCGCGGGCAGCGGGGGTGGCGGGGCGGCGGGGCCCAACAGCGCGGTGGGCATCGGCCGCCACCCCAGCAGCCAGCAGGCGGCCTGCAGCCCGGCGCCGGCTCACCACCTGCGCGCGCACGACCCCTTCAGAGCTGCCGGCGTTTGTGTGCGGCGCCGCGTTGCGCTAGTCTGCTGCCCCCTGCACCCGCACCCGCAACGCCAGCACCACTCCAGCATGCCCAGCGTGCGCAGGCTGTAGCTGTAGCGTGCACGTGTAGCAGGCTGTTAGCACCCCAGGCTGTGGCCGCAGGGCCCAAGGCTGTAGCCGCAGCGTATAGGCTGTAGCTCCAATCACAGCAGCATCACGTGAGGCGTGCGGGGCGCCTTGGGGCGCCCGGCAGCCGCCCCACACGCCTCACGTGATGCTGTTGTTATCACAGCTACAGCCTATGCGCTGCAGCTACAGCATGGGGTGCGTCGCGGGGGCTAGGCAGCCGGCGAGGTGGAGGGCCGAAGGGGGAATGCATGCTGGTGGCGGGCTGGCAGTTGGGCGGGTTCGGGGCAGCAGTGGCTAGGGGTCTAGTTCTTCGGTGCACGTAGTGCGTCGTGCGTTGAGGTTACAGGACTGCGGCCGGTTTCCATCCCACATGCATGCGCTGTCACATATACATGTGGCGTACCATTATCCCCTGTGTTGTCCTGGAGAACAGTCAGGTCCAAGACCAAGGAGTGAAGTGCGGCTGTGCATATGGCGCCTGACAGTGAATTGCTTGTGCCAGTGTGTACCGACCGAGTGAGTGCGTGCGTATGTGTGAATGTGTATTGGTGTAATGTGAAGTAGCTCTACACTGCTGCGAAAATGTTCTGTTGCCCAGTCAAGGGCTATCTTGGCGTTGTGACTCGTCGCTCGGTTCCTATGCTTTGCTTGAGGCGGGGCGCGTTGTGGGACTGTTTGAGAGCTTCGACAAATGCAAACTGACAGCAGGTCTAAGACCTCCTCAACCGGCTTGCCATGCGCCAGATCGTGGGTGGGTAACAGGCTGGTGCAGGATGATACTCGAGGCTTGCATAGTGGGGTAAGGTGCAGGTTGTTGAAACAATTTGCATGGAACAAACCTGCATGCATGTTGTCAAGTTTTTTTTCAGGTGATAAGTATACTTACGGGCAGCGGGGCCTTGAGGTGGGACTAGTGGGACTGTAGTTACCGGTACATTTTCGTGTCTTTGATCGGTTCGTTTCCTCTTTCTTTTGGCTAGGGCGGTGTCGGTGCATACCTGAGTTGGTGCCGTGTGTACGTGCGGAGACAGCAGCTCGCCACCACCATACTGCGGTGCTTGTCAGCTGACGCACGTCTGTTTTGTTTTCTGTGGAAAGGTTAACAGGGAAGGAGACGGGAAGGGACAGACCAGTGGGTGCTGACTACTACTTGGACGATAATCCTGGCGCCCGGAACACGGTGCAGACAGAGTGCACGGTGACACGACACGTGGGTGTGGCGGTTGTTCGCGGCAGCGCCTTTATTTTTGGGAAAGTGCAACGGTCGTTGCTCTGTTTAATTTTTATTGGTTGGCCTGCGAGCTATTTGCTGATTTCCGCCGCCGTGTGTTGGTTATGCCCGGGGTCTACAGTATTGGATGTATACGGCCAGTGTCTCCGAGGCTGAGTACAGCGCAAAGATAGGAAAGATACACCTCCAGGCAAGCCACCTGATACAACCGTTATTGACCATCACCGAAACCCCCGACTGCCGCTCACATCCTGCCCTTGCTCCTGCCGCTCCACTACAAATCAGACCTCGCGTCGCCCCGCCTAGCGTCACAGCAGCTGAAGCCAGACCCAACCCCGGCGGGCCACACCCGTCAGCTGCCAGCCTACCCCCCCGCCTGCGCCCGGTCCAGCGCGGCCGTGACGTCCCCCACCCGTGCTGCGCACACAGCCCACTGCGCGGCCGACATGGACAGCCCCTTGGCGCCCGGCTGCTCCTGGCCGTCCTTGAGGTAGTACTCCCGCACGTTGACGTAGTGGGCGCCCTTGAAGGAAGACACGGACACGCGGCGCCTGCCGCACACGTGGTCGTACGGGAACCACCACAACATACGCACATTGTTTGTTTGTGTCGTAAGCATGACTAGTATGTATTGGACTTGGGGTGCGAAAGGGCTCAAAGGCAGCCCGAACCAATTGGTAGGAACAACCCGGACGGCAGGCAAGGCTAGCAGGATGGTTGCTTGAGCACAGGCCCTGACCTGAGCCAGTACCGGTTAGGAGGCGAGTACTAGTGCGGGAGCATCCCGGCTGACTAACCCTACCAGCCGTGTACGGTGGCTGTGCACATCACCCTTGTGGCCTCGCGTGTGGCACGCAGTGGCACGTGGCTAGTCAGCGGTCCCACTCACTTTCCGCTGAGCGGCAGCACGTAGCTGGTGTCGTGCCGGGACAACGCGGCGCTCAGCTCCCCGGCAGCTGCCGCCAGCTTCCGCCAGTCGTCCGGCGCCAGCGCAATGCCCTTCTTGCCGGGTTTGGCCTCGCCACCGGACTGCGGGGAGGCATGACGAGTGTTTGGTCAAGCGATCCCGGCAACCTACCCAACGGTTGAGCCAAACAAGTGGTTAGAGGCATTTCCAAGTTTTCGCCCACATCTGCATGCAGCTAAGCACATTATTTGAGCAATGGGCTGAGTGCTTACCTTGTATGCCAAGGCCCCCAGCCCCACGCTGACATCCTCTGCAACCCACCACCACCCCATCCCCTGCCTCACCTGGTAGTACTCCCTCAAGTCCACCGACAGCCGCCCTCCGTACCGGCTGATGGACACCCGCTTCATGCCCCCCAGGTCCACAAACTCCAGGTCACCGCCGCCGCCGCCGCTGCCATCAGCGCCGCCCTCGCCATCGCCGCCGTGCCCCCCTGGCGCCGCCGCCGCCGCCGCCCTGCCCTTTGGCGGCGCCGTGGCCGCCGGCAGTGGCGGCGCTTCCGCCGGGCCCCCAAGGGCCTCGTCGATGGTGTGGGTGGCGGCGGCGAGGGCTTCCGCCCCCGCGATGTCCAAGCTTATGCCCTTCTTCCCTGGTGTGGGAAGAATCGGGCGATGTAGTGCTCACCATCGTGCTCAACAATGCTAGATGAACTTCCGGTGCATGCTGGCTAAGGCGCGGCGCAGGCAAGACGGTTTCGCTGGGAACAGTTGGTCCCTTTCAGTTGTGGGCTTGTGTCCATGCACCCCTCACGTCGCCCACACCTCGTACACCGCCACGACCTCGCCCTGCTCCTGCCCCTCATCCCACCCCACCCTGCCCCTGCCCCACCTGGCAGCATCTTCCCGTCCTTCTCGTAGTGTTCTCGGAGGCTCAGGTACACCGTGCCCCTGTGCGCAGCAACACAGCACACACCTGCCTGGTGAGCTTTTCTGCGCCCACCAGCCCAGCTCATGGTACGGCAACAGCGCAACGCGGCAGCCACAGCACCCTCGTAGTCCCGATCCCCCATGAACCGCTGTGCCACAGCGCCACGCGCCCCTGAGCCCTACACGGACCCGAGAGCCACTACAGTGCCAGCCCTGCCCTTGGCCCCGCCTCCACCTTCGCCCCCGCCCCTCACAAGCCAAGGCCGGCGCCTACCTGAAACTCGCTGAGGCGCGACTAGCGCCGCTTCTAATAGTACATTCTGCGCTATGCTTCTGTTCTACCCGGCAACTGCATCACGGCTCACTTGAACTCGCTGAGGGAGGCCATGCGGTTGCCCCCCAGCGCCACCGCCTCCGTGTCCAGCCGCCGCGCCCGCTGCGCCTCCAGCAGCCCAGGCAGCGCGGGCGCCAGGCGGCGCCACTGGTCCGGGTTCAGGGCCAGGCCCTTGGCGCCGGGAGCCAGCGAGCCGTCCTTCTGCAAGGGGAGGGAGGAGGGTGTGGGTGGTGGGTTAGGGTGGGGTTGTGTTGGAGACGCGAGGTGTGAGCGTCAGACGGCAGGGGCCAAGGAGGGGCAAGGGCGGAGGCGGGGACGGCAGGGTGCAGCTGGTAGACGGGGTGGGGATATGGCACGTGACGGTAGCAGCGTGTGCGGTGAGTGCGGTGGTGTCATGTAAGAAAAGACAGGACGGGTAAGGATCAGGATCGGGCAGCTGCTGGGGGTGGTGGGTGGCGCCCTGGTACCTGGTCGCTGGCACGTGGCGTGCGGTGTGCAGCAGGTGCACCTTGCATTGCCCCCAGTAACGCATCTTCTGCGCACCTCGTAGAATTCCCGGATGTCGACCTGCAGCCTGCCCTGGTACGTGCGTACGCGGGCGAAGCGCTTGTGGCCCAGGTCCGCTGAAAACTGCGTATCGCTGTCGTCCACGCCTGGGATGCGGGCCCGCTTGCTGGTCCCGGCGCCAGAGGCAGGCCCGCCTGCCCGCTTCTTGCCCTTGTGTGCCTGCTCCTCCTCCTGCTGATGCTGTTCCTCCTCCGCTTGCGCTTCGGTTTCGTCCATATCTTCCAGGTACGCCTCAATGACCCGCGTTATGGTCTTTTTGTAAGCGGAGACCGGCTGCGACAGCTGGTCCCCAATGGTTTTCTGGACATGCGCGATAACTTGTTTCTCTGTGCAGACTTCAAGGTCTGCCGTGCGCAGAAAGGCACCGACGACCTCGGTGACCTGCGCGACATCCCTGTCCGGTGTGCTTTCTTTGCTCATGGCAACAGTCTTTCCGGCAGCTATGTGTTGCCTTCTCTGTACCAAGCTTCTATGATGCAGTCGTTGGCCAAGCGACTTGGTCCAAGACGGACAGGTCGAGGCAGGTCGAGGCAAGGCGAGTTGGCGCCAAGCGCCTGCGAGAAGCATGTGTAGGTCGAGGCCAGAGGTGGCGATACAAGTTCCAACAAATACGTGCAGGATGATCAACCTTGTCCAGCCTGGTGTCGGGCCGTCAAAACCCAGTAACTGACAACCGCCTGCTATGACGTGCCATGCATGAGATAGGAGGTACCACGCCTGCACACGCTTCCACTCACCGTATGCGACACAGTACGCCGTGTATGCGACTATACTACACGGCGTAATAACACTGGAGGGGAGGTCTCAGAGCGACAGTTCAACAACACAGGTTCAGAGTGTTCACAGGCTTGACCATACCGGTAATTGTGCCAGCCTGCGCCATCTTGGTGCCTCATCCAAGCAAGCAACTATCGCACAGCACGAGACCTGGACTGCTACATCCAGTTTGTTGCCCGCTACAATAGCTGCGGCCCAGTTGACTTTGTATGTTCGTTATCGACGCAGGCAGCACGCAGCAGCAGCAGCAGCCGGGCAGTGACACGGTGTGGCACGTGGGGTAGGAAACAGGCGGGCCTGCGGTACCACGGACAAGACTGTGGCTGTGGCCTCCTATATATAGGCTACAGCCTGTTGACCCTGCGGCGGGCACACTGCCCCCGTCTGTGCCACACCTGACAGGGCTGTAAATTGCGCTACCGGTATCGACGCAGTTTTTTTTAAGCAGTGTGCAGTGGGATGCGTTGCAGGGAAAAGGACGTCAAGGAGCGTACGCACGAGGCACGTGTGCTCGCGCGCTCACCGTGGCCCCACTGCTGCCATTCGGCCCAGACGAGACTGCAAAGTCTGATGGCCTCCTTGTAGCGTACGGTACGGCAAGCACCTATTGGGGTATGGGCACGAGTACCCTCGCACACGTGCATCGCCTGGCCGATGCGATGTGCGACCCTGTTGGGGCCGTGGGGGGTCCGCCCTGCCGCCGCAAGTGCGCGGTGAAGGTACGGTCGCCACGTGTAGCCGTGCCACCGTATGTGCCTGCCTGGTGGGCACTGGACGAAGGGGGTGGCGCCCGTTGCGGCGCATGCCAGGCGCAGCCCCGCAGGCAGATCTGACACGTGGGCAGTGCTTCGCTCCTTAAATCAGGGTGGGGACGGACGAAGGACATGGGGAGCAGGTCGTCATGCTGCACGGGGGAGTGCACCGTCCGCTTTCGTGGTGATGCCCGTAGCTACAGTTACAGTTACAGACCCCAATGGGGTACGTCCGGAGAGCCAGGGGGCCATAAGGACGAGTAGTGCGGTATAATAACTAGTGTGCGGGAGGACGGGGCTTATTCGCCACTACCCACACGCTCCACAGCTTGTCGAGCACGCCGCTGGAG
>VFQN01001894.1_pt1 | contig 33781 bp, 37 predicted proteins | sample 3512371 | NCBI WGS metagenome assembly VFQN01 (sample SAMN10412370, study PRJNA504923) | tailings metagenome | isolation source: Replicate 2 from Balatoc abandoned mine | place: Philippines: Itogon, Benguet | collected 2017-08-28 | reverse complement strand
GTCGTCCTTGGGCAGCGGTCGGTCGAGACGATCGCCCCAGACCTCGCGCAGTTCCTGCGCGCGGACTTCCATTCGATCAAGCGCCTTGCCCTGTTCCCTGGCTTTCGCGCGTCCGAAGACCCAAGGCAGAGTGATCGCCATGGTTGCGGCGAAGATCATGCCCGCGAATGGCACTATCCAGGAGCGCATCTCGATATGGACGTTGCGGTCGTGGTCGAGGAATCCCGCGAGCAGCACGGGGGCGGCCAGCGCCGCGCCGATCGTGGCGCAGGATGCCGACAACAATCGCGGCCGCGCCGTCTCGAACGCGTAGACGATCGCGATGGGCAGCGAGATTCCGGCGACATAAACGAGCAAGATCGGCCGGATCAGCACGATCGCAGCACAGATCGCCAGCATCCCACCGATGACGAGCAGCGGCCCCAACTTGCTGCCGCGTTTCGCTGGCGCTTCGTCGTTCATCGTCCGACCCCGATGGTCATGAATAGCATTCCCAGAAATCCGACCGAGCTCACCAGGCTCAGCAGGATATAGGCCATCGCCGTGCCGCGTTCCTGGCCCATCAACCGCGCGAGGATCAATAGGCCTTCGCGGTTGGCGAGCGCCACGCCGATCGAATCGTATTCGCGCTTGGCTTCGGCGAAGTCGCGCTTGTCCTTGGCGATCGTCTCCTCGTCCATCACCACGTCGACCATGCCGGTGATCGAACCGCTGCGCGCGTGATGCTCGGCCTCGGCCAGCAAGCGCTCGCGCGTTTTGGGGTGGTTGATCTCGTCGATCAGCTTCTCGGCGCTGCGCAAGCAAACCTGCGCCAGCTTGGGCAGCGCTTCGGCCTGCGCTTCCGATTGCAGCTTGTTCGAAACCTTCAGGACTTTCGGCGCGCCCTTGGCGTCGACATCGCCGAGATTGTACCAAGGGGCGAGCATGTCGTCGGAAATGTCGGCCTTGGCGCCCAGGAAGCCGACCATATGGCGATCGATGCCAGGCTTGTCGGGGTCGGCGCAAGCCGCTTCGATGGGCTTCACCAGATCGACATGCGACACGGTCCATTGCCCGTCGAGCTTGGGCGACAGGCATGGCGCGTCGGGATTGAGCTTGTAGAGGGCGGCTTCCAGATTGTTGCCCGTGCGCTCGAAGCTGCGCTCGATCTCCTCGAGCTTTTTGGCCGCCATATCGACCAGGCCGAATTCGGCGGCGCCCTTCATCCAATAGGAGATGAGCTTGCCCTTCAGCACTTCGCCGAACTCCGCCCAGCGCGGCGGATCGTTGGCGATCTCGCGAAGCAAGGCGCCGACGCCGGCCGGGTAGAAGGAGAGGGACTTGAAGCGGATCGGTCCGCCCGGATCGCAGCGCGCGATGGCCTTGGCGAGCGCGATATTGTCGTCCTCGCCCTGACGCCCGGCCGCGATCGCGGCTTGGGGATTGTCGGCCTCGGCCAATTCCTTGCCCGCCATCACCGCGGCGCGCTTCGGATTGTTCTCGACCATCCATTTGTCGATCACGCCGCTGCGCACCATCGGGATGCCTTCGGCCTGATACTTGTGAAGCGCGAAAGCGACTTCCTTGGGGCCGTAGCAGGTCATCGGGCCGACGCGGATCGACATCGCGCGCTTGCCGAGCGAGCGGACTTGCTTCACCTCCGGCTTGCGGCCGGCGCACCAGTCGGAAAGCGTCTGGATGCTCCAGCGCAGCTTGACGTCGTCCTGCATCAAGCCTTCGACCGCGTCCTTGATCTCGATCGGCATGGCGCCGGTGTCGACCATGGTCGAGATCGAGCCGAATTCCAGACGGCGGCGCGTGAAGTCGGCCGGGTCCATGCCTTCGCCGGGCAGGCGCCCGGCGGCAAGGCAGTAGAACGTGACGCCCAGCGCGAACATGTCGTCGGCGGGGGCGATCGGCCCCTTCGAGATCGGATTGGCGAGCGCGCGCTCGATCGGTTCGAAAATCGCGGGCTGGTCGTAGCCGGGCGGGCACAACGTGCATGGCCCCAAGGTGAGCAAGGAATACCGGCTGTCTTGGCCGAATAGATTGTCGGGGCGGATCGAGCCGTGGCCCTCATGCGAGTCCGACAGGCTTTGCAGCGCCGCGATCGCCGGGCGCAGGAAATTCTTGATCAGCGTCTGGACCGGGTAGTGACCCCACAACGCGCGCGGCGGCGGGCCCATCAACGGCCGTTCGTAGACGAAGGCGTAGCGGTCGCGCATGCCCTTGATGCGCAGCGGCCCGTGATGGAACAGGCGCAGCATGCCCGCGCGCTCGATCGTCCGCACGCGGCGCGCCGCATCGACGCGCGGACCCGGCAGATCGTTGCAGACATAGGCGATCAGCGGGACGTCGGCGAATTCGTTGTGCTGGGCGACATAGGCCGACGCATGGGCGCGCGAAAACATCGCCAAGGGTTGCCCCATGTCGATGATGTGTTCGGGCCCGAAGGCGATCCGCGTTTCGGTATCTGCGTTGGCGGCGTTGGCCAAAGGCTTAGGTCCCCGGAGGATTTACCGGGCTTAGCCATCGCAAATCCCGCGCCAGCAAACAAGGTTTGCGAAACGTAACGGTCGCCGGAAGTTGCGGATTAAGTTAAGGAATTTCGCATTTTGCGAATTTTGGCGCCGTCAGGACCGCTTCAACGACGGAAGATCCTTGTCGCGGATGGTCTCTTCGGCCATCCAGCGCGCCATATCGCGGATTTCCATCCGCACATCGCGCGACAAGCCATCGAAACCGGCCTTGGCAAGCAGCCAATCCATGCCGTCGTCGGTACGCATCGCCTTCTCGACGTCCCGGACGACCGGGTCATCCGGTCCCAGAACGGCGGCCATCGCACGAAGGACGATTTCGTTCTGCATGAGGTTGCGAATCCGACTCCCTGAGTCATGTATGAAATTTCTTTATCGAGTCGGTCAACAACCCGTCGGGTAACGCTCTGACATCGTTGCATATCGCGTGTTGTTACGCCGGAATTGACCTTTCCGGCGAAACGGGGAAACTGACCGCAATTCAAGCTCCGGGGGGCGGTCGGAACGATGCGTTACGTCAGTTTTGCGATTGTCGGCTTTGGGTTGGCGGCCTACGCCATGCCTGCCGTCGGTCAATCGCTGCCGCCGGGCTGTCGATTGGGGCCGGACGCGCAATGCGCGGGCGCCAATCTGGAGGGCCGCGACATGCGGGGCGCCAATCTGCGCCGCGCCAATCTGAAAGGCGCCAAGCTGCGCGGGGCGAATATGGCGGGTGCGGATCTGGGCGGCGCCGACCTGACCGAGGCGGACCTGCGTTTCGTCAATCTGGGGGGCGTCGCGCTGTTCGGCACGAAGCTGACCGGCGCCAATCTCAAAGACGCGGGCTTGCGCTACCAGGATCTGAAGTCAGACACCGAAATCAGCCGCGCGATCATGCCCGACGGCAAGATGTGCGCGGAAGGCTCCGTCGGCGATTGCCGCAATCCGACCGTTCCGCCGCCCGCGCGGCGCTGAAATGGATTCCGACGGCACCGATCCACAACTCGAACTCGCCCGGCTGCGCAAGGAACTGGCGCGCGAGCGCGAGTTGCTGCGGGCCGTGCTCGACAACATGGACGAAGGCGTCGTCGTGTCCGATGCCGGCTTCAACGTCGTCGCCTACAACCAGCGCTTCCTCGATTTCTACGCCGTTCCCGAAGAATTGCTGGCCGGTCCCGATCCGCGCAAAGCGCTGACGCGCTTCATGGTGGCGCGCGGCGCGCTCGACGTGCAGGCCGCGTTCCGCAACTGGCGGGCGGGCGAAAGCAAATCCTCGTTCGAAGTGACGCGGCCCGACGGGCGCACGCTGGAGGTCCACTCCAACCCGATGCCCGAGGGCGGGTTCGTGTCGACCTATGTCGACGTGACCGACCGCAAGCATTTCGAACGCGACTTGCTGCTGATGGGCCAGCGCGCCGAGGCGGCGAACGAGGCGAAGTCGCGCTTCCTCGCCTCGATGAGCCACGAAATCCGCACGCCGATGAACGGCGTGCTGGCGATGCTCGAATTGCTCGGCCAGACCGATCTCGACAGCGAACAGTTCTCGATGGTCGAGGTGGTGCGCGACAGCGCGTCCTCGCTGTTGAAGATCATCGACGACATTCTCGATTTCTCGAAGATCGAAGCGGGCAAGCTCGATCTCGAAAGCGTCGACATGTCGCTCGCCTCGATCGTCGAGGGGGTTGCCGAGACGCTCATCCCGCAAGCGCGGCGCAAGGATCTGGCGCTGACCACGTTCATCGATCCCGCGATCCCGCGCGCGGTGAAGGGCGACCCGGTTCGCCTGCGCCAGGTTCTGTTCAACCTCGCGGGCAACGCGATCAAATTCACCGAGGCGGGCGAAGTCTTCATCGCGGTCGAAGCCGTGGCGGGGGCGCCGCCCGGCACGATCCGCATCGGCGTGCGCGATACGGGCATCGGCCTGTCGAAGGAAGCGCAATCGCGGCTGTTCCAGCCCTTCAGCCAGGCCGATACATCGACCACGCGGCGCTTTGGCGGCACGGGGCTGGGCCTGTCGATCTCCATGCGCATCGTCGAATTGATGGGCGGGCGGATCGAGGTCGAAAGTACGGAAGGCGAGGGCTCGGTCTTCCATTTCCAGATCGCCTTGCCGCCGGGGCGCGAAATGCCGCCGCTGCCCGATCTTGCGGGCAAGCGCGTGCTGGTGGTCGAGGACAATCGCTCGATGCGCGAGGCCTTCGCGATGTATCTGCGCGCCGCGGGGGCGACGGTCGAGACCATCGCGGCGGGCAAGCCGGCTTTGCGTGCAATGGAGAACGCTGTCCGCGACGGCCACCCGTTCGACGCGGCGCTGATCGATTTTCGCCTGCCGGATATCGACGGCATCGTGCTGGGCGAGGCGATCCGCGGCACGCCTGCGCTTTACGAAACGCGCCTCGTGCTCGCGACCGCCTTCGACGAAAGCGGCCATCGCAAACGCGCGCTGGAACGCGGCTTCGACGCGTATCTGCTGAAACCCGTGCGCCGTGAATCACTGCTGCGCGCACTCGCCAACCAATTTGGGCCCGCGCGCAAATCCGCGCCCGCCGGCGCCATCGTGACGGCACCGGGGGCCCGCATCCTGGTGGCGGAGGACAATCCGACCAATCGCGCGGTCGTGCAGCGCCAATTGGTGCGCCTGGGCTATCGCGCCGAGCTCGTGCCCGACGGCAAGCAGGCGTTCGAACTTTGGCGCGAAGGGCGCTTCGACGCGATTCTGACCGACGTGCACATGCCCGGCATGGACGGTTTCGAGCTTGCACAGGCCGTGCGCGCGGCCGAAGCGGGCAAGGGGCGCCGCATTCCGATCGTGGCGCTGTCGGCCGCCGCGATGACGGGCGAGGCGGAACGCTGCCTTGCCGCCGGGATGGACGAATTCGTGGTCAAGCCCGCGACGCTCGGCACGCTGGGGGCGGCACTGGCGCGTGCGATGGGGATCGCCGATACGTCCGGATTGTTCGACGACGACGTGCCCGCCGAGACGGGGCCGCTGCGCGACGTCGACCTCGACGTGTTGCGCAAGCTTTACGGGGCGCAGCGCAGCGAGATGGCGGAGGTGGTGGAGATGTTCCTCGACAACGCCGCGCGTCAGATCGCGACGATCGACGAGCGCATGCGCGCGGGCGACGCGCCCCGCGCGCAGGAAGTTGCGCATGCGCTGAAGGGCGCGTCGCATTCGGTCGGCGCGCATGCGCTGGGCGAGGCGGCGTCGAAACTGGAAATGGAATTGCGCACGGGGGCTGCCAAGCCGGGGGCGGCCGAAACCTTGCGCGTCAAACTCGAAGCGGCGCGGCCCGTCTTGATGCGGGCGGCGGAAGGACAGTAATGGTGGCCGAGCCGAACTACGCCAAATACGGCGTGCTGGTGATCGACGATTCCCCGGTCGTGCGCGCGATGGTGTCGCGCATGCTCGAACAGCTCGGCTTCGGCCGCATTCAAGCCGAAATCGACGGATCGGCGGCGCTTGCCTATCTCGAGACCGCCGATCCCGCGCCGAATTTGATCGTCTGCGATATCGGCATGAAGCCGATGGACGGGATGAAGTTCGTCGAAGCTTTGCGGGCGTCGCCGGCGCTGCATCTGTCTCGCCTGCCGGTGATCTTCCTGACCGCGACCGTGACCGACGAACTTGTGCAACGGGCGCGCGAGCTCAACGCGAACGGCTATATCGTCAAGCCGGTGACGCCCGAAGTGTTGGCCCTGCGCGTGGAACGCGCGCTGGCCTAAGCCTCAAAATCGAGTTCGTGCTTGCTGGGCGGTTTGCGGCCGCGCTTGGCTTTGGCGCTTATGGCGTTGGCATCGTTGTCGACGCTTTCGCCGGTCTTCGTGCCGTCGCGCGATGCCTTGGTGCCGCCAGCCCCGGCGCCCTGACGCACCCCTTTGGCGGTCTGCGCATTTGCCGTTTGCGCGCCGGCCTGCATCGCGGCGAGCTGTTGCTGCTGCGCGTTCGGGGTGTGGAGTTGCGCTGGCGTCACCGCCAGCGGGGCGGAGATCGGCAAAACCGGCATGGATTAACAATAACACGACTTACGACGTCGCGTCAGATTTAGGCCATAAGAATATGATTTTATTGATGTCTTACGCCGACGGCGATATCGAAATCGAGAGTCGTGACGGCGTTTTGGCCGAAGCTTGCGTCGATCCGAACATGGCGGCCTTGAGGTGGCACTTCGACCACGGCCGTGAAGCTGCCATCGGCGTTGAACACGACTTGGGCGTCTTCGATTTTGAGGTCTGTCAGCGTTCCGTCGCCGCGCACCCGGCCGACAAGGCTGACGAAGCCGGGATCGGAAACGGTCATCCGCCGCCCGGTACGGCCGGGGTCCCAGGCGGGGAAGTTGATTTGGATTTCGCGCGGCGCGCGTGCGACCGACGCGGTGACCGGCGGTCGCGAGCCGATCGCGGCCGTGGGTACGAAACCGACCACGCCGCCGCCGGTTGCGACCAAACTCCAGCCCGTGACGGTCGCTTCGCCCAGCCGGACCAGCGGACGGCCAGCGGGCAGGATTTCGACATTCGGGCTTTGGGCGTCTGCGGCGGCGCGAAGTTCCGTGGCGCGCGTCGTGACGACGTCGGCGACCAATCCGCGCGTGGAGATGCGCGGTGTCGCGACCAAAGGCGCTTCCGCCGCGGGGCCAGGGGCGGACGCCGTGCGCGCCGGCGCTGCCGCAGGGCGGCGCGCAAGCTCGCCTTCGACGCGCTGGATGCGCTGGATCAGCACGATATTCTCGGCGCGCAGGCGTTCGATCTCGGCCAGCGCATAGGGGCCTTCGTATTCGTCGAGCTTGGTGCGCGCCATCGCATAAGCCTGGCGCAACGCTTCCACGGATTCAGGCGGGCGGCCGTCGATCGCCAGCTCGAAATCCGTGAAGATCAGCTTGCCGGTCAACCGTCCTTCGGCCAATCGCGCGTCGAGCTTGACGCGCTGGGCTTGGTTTGCGGGATCGACCGCGTCGCCTGTGAATTGCCCGTTGGCGAAGCGCGCGGGTTTGAAGACGATGCCGCGCGGCTGGATTTCGATCGTCAAAGCGCCGTTCTCGCGGCGGATGTCCCACACGGCGCGCGGGTTGCCCACGCGCGCGCGCAAATTGGCGCCGAACAGCGGAATGCTGGCGAGGGTCTCGTTGACGTCCGGCCCGGTCTCCGCGACCAGCCAGAAACCCGCCGGGTCGTCGAGCGGCGAACTCTGTTCTTGCGCCGCCGCCGGCAAGGCCAGCAGCAGCGCTGCCGCGAGCAAGAATTTCGCGACTACTCGACTTGCTTGCACGCCAAAATCACGAAGCCCTGATCCTGGGGGTAGCGCGAGCGGATCCGGGCTGTCGCGTCCTTTTCGCTATAGGCTTCGATTTCGATGAAATGCTGGTTCTGCCAATCGTCTTTGAAGAATTTATGATGCTCGCCGCGGCGCACGGCGTCGCGCACGACCTCGTTATAGATGGCGAATTCGAATTTCTGCTTCTTGATCATCACGGTATCCGGCGGTGTCGAAGATCGTCATTGTGGCTGATTTTTCGCACGGCGCAAGACAAGCCACAACCAACCGGCACCCTGCATGGCGATCAGTCCGAGCATCACCGCGCGATGGCCATCCGCGGGCGCGCCGGGAAAATGCGACAGCGCCACGCCGATGCCCCATTGCACGGCGAAGGCGAGGGCGAAAACCAGCATGTTGATCGACGCGCCCACGCGGCCCGCCATTTCTTTTGGAAAGCTTTGCGTGGCGACGGCATAGCCCAGGATCGTGCCGCAGCCGGTCAAGCCGAACAGCGCCCAGAAGCCGAGCGGATTATGCGTCCAACCCGCCGCCATCGGCATCTGCGCGATCATGAACAGCACGACGAAGGCCGCGAAGATCGCCCGTGTGGAAATTCCGCGCGCCGCCAGACGGTCGGCGAGGATGCCGAACAGCGGATAGCCGATCGCCATCGTCGCGTTGACCATGAACAGGCCTTGCGCCACGGCAAATCTGTCGAGCCCGGCGACGTCGCGCATCCACGGGCCGGCCCACAGCGCCTGATAGGAAAGATAGACCGCATGGGTCGCCGTCGTGGCCGGGGCGACGCGCCAGAAGGCCGAGGCCGACAGCACCTTGCCAATGCCGCGCAATTGCGCGCCGAACGTGATGCCGGTCGGATGCGGCGCTTCGCGCGGCGCCGCAAAGAAAATCGCCAGCGCCACGCACAGCGTCAACGCCGCCATCGCCAGCAACACGAAGCGCCAGCTTGTCGCCGCGAGCATCAACTCGACCGGCAATGTGGCGGTGCCGGCCCCCAAACCGCCGAAGCCCATCAGCAAGCCGTTGGCGAGCGGCAAGCGTTCGATCGGCCAATAGAGCGTGTTGGCTTTCATCGCCGCGATCAGGCACGAGGCGACGCCAAAGCCGATCAATGCGCGGCCCAAGGCGAGTTCGGCGACGCCGCCGGCGAGCGCGAAGATCACAGCCCCGGCGGTTGCGAACAGCAGCAGCGTGAACTCGACGCGGCGCGGGCCCCAGCGATCGAGCGCCACGCCCATCGGCAATTGCGCGGCGGCGAAGGTCGCGAAATAGGCGCTGGTGACCGCGCCCAAGGCGGCGGGATCGAGCCCCAATTCGCGCGTCATATCCGGCGCGATCGCGCCGTTCACCACGCGGAAGGCATAGGACAGGAAGTACCCGGCCGCGAAGGGCAGGTAGCAGCGCGCGATGCGAAGCGCGAAGTTGTCCGGCACGCTCACGTCAGGCTGCGGTCTCGAACAGCGCGCGGCCCTTGTCGGTGATTTTGCAGACAAGCCAATCGGGCTTCAGCGGGTTCGAGTACCAGGGCTCGCACCAGCCTTTTTCGAGGCAGGATTTGACCGTGCGCGGATCGATCTTCTGGCCGTCCTGCATGAACAGCGGCAGTTTGCCGCCGGCTTGATCGAGGGCGCGCGCAAGCCAAGCGCGTTGCAGCGCCGTGGGTTCGCCGGGTGCGGGCGGCAGGCCCTTGGGCTTCTCGGAAGCGCGGGGCGGCTGCGGCGGCTCGTCGAAACCCGACACGCGGCGCACCGGAAACGGAATGGGTTGTGCGGACATTGATGCTGAGAACTTTTATCTTTTTGTAAAGGCGGGATGTCGGAAAACGCAGTTTATCCCGACTGCATCCGAAGGACCAAGAGTAAGGCATTCCTGTAGACATTTCAGTCCGTTGCGCTTGCGGACTGCGTTTTTCGATGACTGCGAAATTGCGGGGATGATCGGCGGAAGTGGCGTTTCGTCGCTACTCGAGGCCGTCCTCGCGCTTGGCACGGCGATGCTTGTCGGAACGTGTCGTTAAGGAAGCTTAAGGGAGCGTTCAGGCGGCGAGCGCAATTTCCCGTCGAATCGCGCAGCGGGCGCGATTGCCCGTAAAGCGCAAAGGAACAAAGATTATGGCTGCGAAAAAATCAGCTGGTCGCCGGAAGAGCGCCGATCGCGTCGCCGCCCGGCGCTCGACCCCGGTCGATGTGCAAGTCGGCCGTAACGTCCGCAAGCGTCGCATCGAACTTGGCTTGTCGCAGACCGAACTCGCGCAAGCTTGCGGCATCACCTTTCAGCAGATCCAGAAATACGAGAACGGTGCCAACCGCGTCTCGGCGTCGCGTCTGTGGCAATTCGCGGCCGTCCTCGGTCTGCCGGTGGGCGAGTTCTTCGAAGGCCTGGGCAAGCCCAAGGTTGCGACGGCCGCCCCGATCCCCGATGCCGCCGAGCGCAAGCTCGACGATGAAACCGCGAAGCTCGCGCGCCGCTTGGCCGCGATCCGCGATGTCCGTCTGCGCCAGCGTATCAAGACGATGCTCTCGGCGATGGCCGATGGGCAGCATTAGATACATTCCGCGCGCCGTCAAAGCGGCGGAGACGAAGCGGCGGCTCGACGACGTCGTCGAGCCGCGTTTCATCCGCATCGGCGGCAAGCGCGCGGCGTTGCGCCTCGAGCCCGTATTCTGGGCGGCGCTGCAGGAGATCGCGGATTCGCGCGGTCAGGCCGTCGAAGAATTGTTGCAGGACATTGTTCCCCCGCCGCTGCCGCGCAATCTGACGTCGCGCGTGCGCGTTGCCATCCTCGCGCAATATTGGTCGGCGTCGGGCAATCCGCGCCTTGCCTAGACCGGACGGCGCGCGCAAAATGCGCGTCGTCATGTCGCCGCATCCTCTCCCCGGTTCGCCCGCGCTCGCGCGCGGCTTTTCCAACATCGGCCATGCGTATTCGCATTTGCTGATGATGCTGTTTCCCACCGTCGTGCTGGCGCTGGAGAAAAGCTGGGGCATGAGTTATGGCGATTTGATCGTGCTGATGCTGGCAGGCCAGATCCTGTACGGCGTCGCCGCATTGCCGGCGGGCTGGCTCGGCGACCGTTGGTCGGCCGTCGGCATGATGACGATCTTTTTCATCGGCACGGGCGCTGCGACGATCGCGACCGGTCTTGCGCGCACGCCGATCGAAGTTGCGTTCGGCCTCGCGTCGATCGGCCTGTTTTCGTCGATCTACCATCCCGTCGGCATGGCGTGGCTGATCCGCATGGCCGAAAATCGCGGCCGCGCGTTGGGCGAAAACGGCATCTACGGCGCCGTCGGTATCGCGCTGGCGCCGTTGGTCGCCGCCGCGCTGACCGATATGATTTCGTGGCGCGCGGCCTTCATCGTGCCGGGCGTCACGTCGGTGTTGATCGGGTTCGGCCTGTGGGCGGCTTGGCGGATGGGCAAGGTTGTCGACGTCGAAGCCGACGCGAAGCCCGTGCCCGAACCGAGCAAAGGCGACGCGGTGCGGGCCTTTTTTCTGCTGTCGATCACGATGACCTGCGTGGGCTTCGTCGGGTCGACGCTGAGCGTCGTGCTGCCCAAGCTGTTCGAACAGCGTTTGACGGGGCTGGGCGACGGCGTGCTGGGCACGGGCGCGATGGTCGCGCTCGTCTATATGATCGCGTCGACGGGGCAGTTGATCGGCGGCCGCCTTGCGGATCGTTTCGCGATGAAGCGCGTCTACGTCGCCTGCTATCTCGTCGTAACGCCGTGTCTGCTGCTCGCGGCTTATGCGGAATCCTGGGCGTTGCTGGCCGTGGCGATGGCCGCCGTCTATCTCAACATCACGTCGCTGCCGTCGGAAAACGCGATGCTGGCCCATTTCACGCCGGCGAGCTGGCGCGCCACCGCCTATGGCGCGAAATTCGTGCTGGCGCTGGGCGTCGCCGCGATGGCGGTGCCGATCGCAGGCTGGGTGCAGAACGCCTATGGTGATTTTTTCTGGCTGTTCGTGTTCATGGCCGCGGCGGGCGTGTTCGTGCTGTTGTTCGGGCTGATGCTGCCCGACGACAAAAAGGCGGCGAAGCCCGAACACAAGCTCGTCGCCCAGCCGGCGGAGTAATCAGCGCAGCGGCTTTTTCGCCCGCAATACGATCGTGATCTGGCCGCACACGTTGTTGAAGTGGCGGATCGCGTCTTCGATCGCCGCGCGGTCGACTTCGCCGGCGGCTAGGCGCTTGTGCCATTCCGGCGTCAGCTGGAAATCGACCTTTTCGATGGCGAAATCGACGTCGAGCTGAAGCCCGAGCGGCGTATTCGCCGCTCCGGTTTTCGCCCATTCGCGATTCAGCGCGCGGTCGAACAGCGCCAGCCCATCGGGCGTGATCGCGCGGACATGCGTGGGATCGTTGAGGAACGCGTCGGAGCGCGGATGCGGCACGACGATTTCGATCCGTGCCTCAGGCGCGCACACACGCCACAATTCGCGGATCATCCCCAAATATCCGTCCGTCGTGGCGCCCAGATGTTCGAGCGCGTGAATTAGCGCGACATCGGTGACGGATGAATCCGCCCACGGCCAGGGCGAGCGCTCAAGATCGACGACCTGGTCGGGCGCGCAGCCGGCGAATTTATCGACATTCACCCAGCCGGCGCGTTTGGCGTTGCCGCAGCCGAGATTGAGCTTCATGTCGCGGCCAGAGCGGTGTCGAGATCGCGGATCAGATCGTCCGCGCTCTCGATGCCGATCGACAAGCGGATCACGTCGGGACCGGCACCGGCCTTCACGCGCTGTTCCTCGGTCAACTGACGATGAGTGGTGGAGGCCGGATGGATGATGAGGGAGCGCGTGTCGCCGATATTGGCGAGATGGCTGAACAACTCGACTGTCTCCACGACCTTCATGCCGGCGTCGTAGCCGCCCTTCACGCCGAAGGTGAAAACTGAGCCCGGCCCCTTGGGCAGGTACTTCTTGGCGAGCGCGTGATAGGGGCTCGATTTCAACCCCGCATAGGACACCCAAGCGACCTTCGGATGCGCGGCCAGGAATTCCGCGACCGCCTGCGCATTGGCCACATGCGCGGCCATGCGTAAGTGCAGCGTCTCAATGCCCGAGATGGTGAGATACGCGTTGAGCGGCGCCATCGTGGGCCCAAGGTCGCGCAAGCCCACGGCACGCGTTTTCATCGTGTAGCCGAAATCGCCAAAGGTCTCGGCGAATTTGAGGCCGTGATAGGCGGGGTCAGCTTCGGTCATCGACGGGAATTTGCCGGACGCGAACCAATCGAACTTGCCGCTTTCGACGACCGCACCGCCCATCGCGTTGCCGTGGCCCGACAAGAACTTGGTCGTCGAATGCAGGATGATGTCGGCGCCCCAATCGAAAGGCTTGCACAGGAAGGGGGTCGCCAGCGTGTTGTCGACCATCAGCGGGATCTTCGCCTTGCGCGCGACCGCCGCGACCGCTTCAAGATCGACGATCACGCCGCCGGGATTGGCGAGCAACTCGCAGAAAATCGCCTTGGTGTTCGGACCGATCGCCGCTTCGAAATTCTTCGGGTCCGAGGGGTCGACGAAGTCGACGCCCCAGCCGAATTTCTTGAAGGCATGGGTGAACTGCGTGACCGAGCCGCCATAGAGGTTTCGGCTGGCGACGAAGCGGTCGCCCGGCTCCATTAGCGAGAAGAAGGCGAGAAGCTGCGCCGCGTGGCCCGAACTGGTGCATACCGTACCGCGCCCGCCTTCGAGATTGGCGATGCGTTCCTCCAGCACCGCGACGGTCGGGTTGGTCAACCGCGAATAGATATAGCCGAAGGTCTGCAGGTTGAAGAGCGAGGCGGCGTGGTCCGCATCCTCGAACACATAGGCCGTCGTCTGGTGGATCGGCGTCGAACGCGCGCCCGTCGTCGCGTCGGGCGTGGCCCCGGCATGCACGGCACGCGTGGCGAAACCGAATTTTTCGCGTGGAGTGCGGGCGCGTTCGTCGGGCATGTTTGTTTCTCCCAGGAGTCGGCGGCATGTTGCATCGCGGGGCCGGGGAAGGGAAGTTTCTCGTCATGCGCGAATGGCGGTTGGTGGTCTGGCTTTCGCTCGCCCAGATGATTTCCTGGGGGACGCTGTTTTACGGCTTCGCGGTGATCGTGGGGCCGATGGAACGCGAATTGGGCTGGTCGAAAACCGAGATCTACGCCGCCGCGTCGCTCGGGTTGATGGTTTCGGGGCTGGTCGCCCTGCCCATCGGCGCGTGGATGGATCGGCACGGCGGCCTGCTGTCGATGACGGGCGGTTCGATTGCCGGCGGCCTGTTGATGATCGCCTGGGCCTTCGTCGAAACGCCAGCGCATTTCTACGCAATCTGGATCGGCATGGGGGCGGTGCTCGCTTGCGTGCTCTATCAGCCGGGCTTCGCGGTCGTCGCGGCGAATGTGCGCGATTGGAAGCGCGGCATTCTGATCATGACGTTCTTGGGCGGGCTCGCCAGCACGGCGTTCATTCCGCTCGGTCACTACATCAACGATCTTTTCGGCTGGCGCATGACGGCGCTGATTTGGGGCGCGGTAAACCTCACCGTTTGCGTCGCGATCCATTTCTATTGGCTGCGCGGGACGCGCGCGAAGGGCGAGGCGGCGGAGCAGGCGGATGCGGGCGCGTCGGATTCCGCCCTCAAGCTTGCGATGCGCCGGCCGGCGTTCTGGGGGCTCGGCTTCGTCTATTTCGTCTATAATTTCTCGGTCAACGCGATCACCTTCCATCTGATCGGCTTGCTGGGCGAGCGCAACGTCGATCCCGACACGATCATGCTGGTTTGGGCGACGATCGGCCCGATGCAGGTCGCGGGCCGGATGAGCCTGTTCGCTTTCGGCTCCAAACTCGACGCGCGGCTGGTCGCGCGCGTGGCGATGGCGGGTTTGCTGCTGGGCCTCGGTACGCTGGCGACAGGTGTGGCCACGCTCGCACCGCTGCTGGTGTTCGCCTTCTTCCACGGGGCCGGGAACGGCTTGATGACGATCGTCAAAGGCACGATCGCCCCCGATATTTTCGGGCCGCGCGCCTATGCGACCGTGAATGGCGCGTTGACCGTGCCGCATCAATTCGCCGCCGCCGCCGCACCGGTCGCGGCCGCCGCGTTGTGGGGTTTGTTCGGTTACGACGGCGTGTTGCTGATATTGCTGGGGCTGTTGTCGGCCGGGTTCCTCGCCATGCTCGCGGTCACGACGGTCCGGCGCGCGGAATGAAGGAAACGCGTTTCGTCCTTTGGCTTTCCGTCGCGCAATTGCTGGCGGGCGGCGCTTTCTATTACAGCTTCGCCGTGCTGGTCGGGCCGATGGAACGCGAACTCGGCTGGTCGAAGTCCGAGCTTTACGGCGCCTTGTCGCTCGGCCTCGTCGTCTCCGGCCTGTCGGCATTGCCCGTGGGAAGATGGATGGACCGCCATGGCGGTTTCTGGCCGTTGACGCTGGGGGCGGCGGCCGGCGGTCTGCTGATGATCGCGTGGGCCTTCGTCGAAACGAAACTTCAGTTTTATCTGCTGTGGGCCGCGATGGGCGTCGTATTCGCCGCGACGCTCTACGAGGCCGCTTTCGCCGTCGTCGCGGCAAATGTTGCGGATTGGCGGCGCGGCATTCTAGTGATGACGTTGATCGGCGGATTTTCGATCACGATCTTCATCCCGCTGATGCACTACATCAGCACGGCGTTCGGCTGGCGCACGACGTTGATCGCAATGGGCCTCGCCAATCTCGTGTTTACCTTGCCGGTGAACGCCTATTGGCTGCGCGATGCGCGCGCGAAAGGGGCGGCGGCCGAGGCCGCCGATCGCGTCGCGACGCAATCGGCGTTGGCGCTGGCGATGCGACGGCCCGCCTTTTGGGGCCTGGGTTTCTGCTATTTCGCGTTCAACATCGTCGTCGGAACGGTCACCTTCCATCTGATCGGCCTGCTGGGCGAGCGCGGCGTCGATCCGGATACGATCGTGCTGGTCTGGGCGATCATCGGGCCGATGCATGTCGTCGGCCGCATTGGCTTGATGGCCCTGGGCGCCCGTGTCGACGCGCGGGTGCTCGGCCGGTTTTCAATGGGATGTATCTTCGTGGCGATCGTGCTGCTGTCGACGGGGATCGACACGGTCGTGCCGCTCGTCCTGTTCGCCATGATCTACGGCACCGGCAACGGCATACTGACCATCGTGCGCGGCACGATCGCGCCCGATCTGTTCGGGCCACGCGATTACGCCACGATCAACGGCGCGCTGACGATCCCATTCAGCGCCGCGCGCGCCATCGCACCGGCGCTCGGCGCATGGCTATGGCAGACGACCGGCGACTACGCGATCGTTTCGATCGCAATGGTATGCGCGATGACGGCCGCTTTCGTTGCGATCTGGCTGGCGACGATCAGGAAATGACCGTGCGCTTGCAGGTATCGCGCAGCGCCGACGGCGCGATCTGCTCAGGCACCGCGCGGAACAGCTTCACGATCGCGGCGAAGATCGCGCCGAAAGCCTGCGCGCGCAGCCGGCGCGCATTGGCGGTGTGGAACTCGAACTCGGCGGCGGAAATGGCAGGCATGGGGGATCTCCAGGGCGACAGTAACGGGATTGCGTGTTTGCAGCTTGTTACGGTTCGCCGCTGGCGATAATCGCCGATATCGGCCTATCATTTGTGCCGTATCGTCACAAATAGGCGTCAGATGGATCAATCGGGGGAAATGGCCGCTTTCGTCGCTGCGGTGGAGCGAGGCGGATTTTCGGCCGCCGCACGAGCGATGAAGCTGACACCGTCGGCGTTGTCGAAACTCGTCGGCCGCTTGGAAGCGCGGCTCGGCGTGCGGCTTCTGCAACGCACGACGCGCACGCTGACGCTGACGCCGGAAGGCGAAGCCTATTACGCGCGCGCACGGCGCATCGTCGCCGATATCCGCGAAGCGGAGCTGGAGGTCGCGGGCTTTCGCGCACGGCCGCGCGGCGTGTTGAAGATCAACACGGGCAACGCGTTCGGATACCATCAGCTGGTTCCAGCCTTGCCGGAGTTTCTGGCGCGCAATCCCGATTTGCGCGTGCAGCTTTCCTTCGTCGACAAACGCGTCGATCTGATCGAAAGCGGCGACGATGTCGGGATCCGCATCGGCGAAGTCGTCGACGATCGGCTGGTGGCGCGGCGCATCGCCGAGGTGAGCCGCACGATTTGCGCGTCGCCCGCATATCTCGCGCGGCGCGGCGTGCCCAAGCGGCCGGAGGATCTGCGCGACCACGATTGCGTGACGATGTCGGACATCCCGCACTTGGCGCATTGGCCGTTCAAATCGGGAATCGTCGAAGTGACCGGCCCAGCGAGCGTGGACAGCGCCAACGCGATGCTCGATTTGGGAATCGCGGGCGTGGGCGTAATCCGGATGGGCGACTTCGCGTTGGTCGATGCGATCCGCGACGGCCGGCTGGTGCCGATCCTGACCGATTGGCACGCGCGCGATCCGGTGACGATCTGGGCGGTCTATCCGCAGACGCGCAACCGCGTCCCCAAAACGGCGGCGTTCGTCGAATTCATGCAGGCCCGCTTCGGCCATGCCCCATGGCGGATCGCCTGACGGGCTGCTAAGAAGGCGCCGGCGTAACCGTAAGACGAGTTTGATGAATCTTTCCGACAACGCGCGCGGCGCACTGCTTCTCTCCGGCGCGATGACGATCTTCGTCGCCAACGATGCGGCGATGAAGCTCGCCTCCCAGGATATACCGATGATCCAGGCGCTGGCGCTGCGCGGTGTCGCCGCGACGGCGCTGTTCGGTCTGATCGCGTGGCGCACGGGTGCGCTTGCCGATCTTTCGCTGCTGCGCGACGGCAAGATGATGTTGCGCACGGCGGCCGAAGTCGCGGGCTCGATGTTGTTCATGCTGTCGCTCGCGCACATACCGCTGGCGACGGCAGCGGCGTTGAACCAGGCCGTTCCGCTGCTGTCGATCCCGTTTGCCATGTTGCTGCTGGGCGAAAAGGTGGGCTGGCGGCGCATCGCGGCGCTGATCGCGGGTTTCGCGGGCGTGTTGTTGATTTTGCGGCCGTCGCCGGACGGCATCGACCCGTGGCTGCTGGCGTCCTTCGCGTCGGCCTGGGTTTTCGCGCTGCGCGATTCGATCACGCGCATGCTGTCGGCGCGCATTCCGACGATTTTGGTGACGCTGCTGATGTCGGCATCGATGACGGCGGTCGGCGCGCTGGGCACGATCGCGACCGGCTGGACGCCGATGGCGCCGGACAGCTGGTGGCTGTTGGCGATCGCCACCCTTGCCGTGGCGTTCGGTTACACCTTGCAGGTCGCCGCATTTCGCGTGGGCGAATTGTCGCTGGTCGGCGGTTTCCGCTATTCGGGCCTCATCGGTTCGACCTTCGCGGGCTGGCTGCTCTGGGGGTATCTGCCCGACGCGTTGACCTGGACGGGCATGGCGTTGATCGTCGTCTCGGGACTTTACGCGCTGCACCGCAGCCGCGTGCGTTCGGGCCGCGCGCCATGACCCAGGGCAATCGCAACGGCATTCTGGCGATCGTCGCCGCGATGACGCTGTTCGCCTTCTCCGACACGATCATGAAGCTGGCGCTGGCCGAGGTGCCGGCGGGCCAGTTGTTGTTCGTGCGCGGCATCATCCTGGTGGTTGCGGGTGCTGCGATCGTCTGGCGGTCGGGCGGTTTTGCGACGCCGCGCGCGTTTATCGAGCCCCATACGCTGTTGCGTGGAGCGCTCGAAGCGGTCGCGGCGTTCTGTTTCATCGCGGCGCTGGCGCATATCCCGCTTGCGCTCAATACCACGATCAATATGGCCACACCGCTGCTGGTGCTGCCGGTTGCGGCGGCGTTGCTGGGCGAACGATTTGGCTGGCGGCGCATCGGCGCCATTCTGGCGGGCTTCGCCGGCGTGCTGCTGATCCTGCGGCCCGGCGCCGACGGTTTCGATATCTGGCTCGTCGTTTCGTTTCTGTCGGCGGTGCTTTGCGCATTGCGCGACGTCATCACGCGGCGCATTCCCCAATACGTGCCCTCGGCGGTCGTCACTTTGGTGACGCTGGCGGCCGTCGGCGCGTTCGGTGGGGCGGTCGCTTTTTTGCAAGGCTTCGTGCCGATGCCGGGATTCGCGTGGTTCGTGGTGTTCGCCTCCGCGCTGATCTCGGGCACGGGGATGTATTGCATGGTTTTGTCGATGCGTCTGGGCGAGGTGACGGTCGTCTCGCCGTTCCGCTACACCGGACTGATCAGCACGACGCTGCTCGGCTGGCTGGTCTGGGGATATTTGCCGGACTTGTACGCGTGGTGCGGGATGGCGCTGATCGTCGCGGCGGGGCTTTACGCGCTGTGGCGCGAGCGAAAGGTGAAGGCGGCATGAGCACTGCGTTGAAAATCCGGCTGGCGTTTTCCGGCCTGCTGACCGTCGTGATGACGGCGATCGTTTCCGGCATTTCGACGGTCCGGGTTTTGGGCCCGGCCGACGTCGTCGCCGACCCCGCGAGCTTCTTCAACGCCTGGGCGCATGCCTGGTTCTATTCCTGGATCGTCGCGGCCCCCACGGTTTATTTCGTGGCGCCGTGGGCGCGCGGCAAGGTCGAGGCGTGGTTCGCGCCGAAGTGAGCTAGCGCCACAAGCCTCGACGCATCAGCCAATCCTGAATGCGCTCGGCGACCTGGTCCGAGTTTCTATCCATCATCGGCATATGGCCGTTGCCCGCGATGCCGCTCCGCGGCAAGTCCAGCACGTCGACCTGCGCGCCCGCGGCGCGCAAGACCTCGAAATAGCGCAGACCGTTGCCCTTGATCGCGGGCCAGCGCGTATCCTGTTCGATGTAATCGCCGTAGATCGCAAGGACGGGCACGCCCTTGATCTCGGCGGCGCGGCCGGGATCGCCGAAACCGGTGGGTTCGATCGCCACGATGGCGCGCACCTTGTCCGGCCGCGCTTCGGCCGCACGGAAGGCGAATTGTCCGGCCTGGCTATGCGCCACCAGCACGCAAGGGCAGCTGCGATCCACCAATGCGATATAGGCATCCGTGATTGCATCGTCGGTCGACGTCCAGCGCGGCACGATCTGACGCACGAGCTGATCGTAGGAGTCGACCGGGAATTGGCTGCCTTCGAGCGTCTCGCGTTTTGCGAAGGAGCCGGGGCCGTCGCCAATGCGGAAACGTTCGAAAGCTTCGGGCTGCGCCAGGAAGACCGGCTCGCCACGGAAGATGTCGGGAAATTGCGCCCAGCCCGCGCGGCCGCGCTCGACCGCGTCGGCGTTGTGCACGGTCCAGCCGCGCCGCAGGAAGAAATTGAGCCAGCCGTCGCGCCCATCGGGCGTGGTTTCGTATTGCACGCCCGTCATGCCGCCGCCATGCATCAGCACCAACGGGGCGGCACCGCGCTTCCAGCGCGGTTCGAACCATTGCGCGTACATGTGTTCGACCAGGAACGTGCCGTTGGGGTCGATGCGCGCGATCGGGCCGCCGGGGGTGAACTGCACGTCGCGCACCGGCTTGCCCACGATCGTCACCGCGCGGCCGCCGACGTGATAGGACCCCATATTCGACAGCACGATGTCGCCCTTGGGCGACGGCGCGACCGTTCCGTCCGCCGCGACGGTCGTTCCGCCGCCGCCGCCGCAAGCGGCAAGGGGCAACAAGGCGGCAAGCGCGAACAGAGCGTGACGCAAACGCGGCATTTTGTTCCTCATCCCGGCGGTGTCAGCGGATCCTTGATCGTCTCGCCCCATTCGGCGATCAGCGCCGTTTGGCGTTGCTCGAGGATCGCGAACTGTTCCTTCTGTTCGCGCGTCGTCATCATTTCGCCGATCGCGGGCACGATCACCGCGACGGCCGTTCCGGCCATGCCGGCGGCCACGGGCACGCCCCAGGCCCAAATGTCGCCCATGATGAAGCGCGAATGGTCGAGCAGCCCTGACAGCACCACCGGCCCCGCGGCGGCCAGCGTCATCGCCGCCGAGCCGATCCACGCGAAGCGCCGCTTGCTGCCTTCCATGATGTAGACGGCGGCGCAGGGCGTGAACACGCCGATGATGTAGGCGAGCAGAGCGGGTTTCAGGATCAGCACAGCGACGGCGAGCACCGTCGCGCCGAGAATGGCGAGGGCGATCAGAATTCCGCGGAAGCCGAGCGATCTCATCGCACCATCACCCAGAAATAGAGCTGCGTGAGCAGCGTGCCGATAGACAGCGCCGACAACACCGCAAGGGCGATTTCCTGGCCTTTGTCGCGGCCGATGCGGCGCGTCGCCTCGACGATCGCTTCGCGATGGTCGAGGACGCGCTGATTGGTGTCGAACTCGTTCTTCACGGCCGTGAACTCGGCCTGATCCTGGCCGAACACATCGGGATCGGTCGCGAGATCGACTAGGCCCGGAATGTCGCCCGCATTCGCCAGCGCGTCCGATTCCGCGAGCTTGCGCTCGCGCAATTCCGGCTTCTTCAGCCGGTTGATCATCGTCTTCGCCGCGTCGTGGCAAAGCCGGGTGAGGTTCGGCAGGCTTTTGCCCTTGGCGTCGACGGCGAAACGCATCGACGCCTTCAGCACGGCCGCCGCGCGGCGCTGATCCTTGCCGTCGAAATTCTTCAACGAGCCGATATCGGCGGCCGAAATACCGCTGCGCGCGCCCAAAAACGCGACGATGTGGCCGTCGAAATCCAGCTTGCCTTGGCCGACCGAGGTTTCGATGAAATCCAGAAGATCTCCGGGCTGATCCACCCATTTGCCTTGCACGGCGGGCGAGAGGCACGGGGCGTCGGAATTGAGCCGGTAGAGAGCCGCTTCGAGTTTATCGACCTTGTTGGAGATGCGGTCCTCGACCTCCAGCAGCTTGCGCGCTTCCTCGTCCAGCAGCCCGAACTGATTCGCGGCCTTCGACCAGACATGCGCAAGGCGCCAGGAGAAAAACTCCTCCAGCTGCGCGCGCTTGCCGGGATCGAGCATCGCGGCATGCGCGACGGCGCCCGCACCGCCGGGGTGGAAGGCGAGATCGCGATAACGCAAGGGGCCTTGCGGATCGAGACGCACGACCATGCGCGCGAGCGCCACTTCCGGCGGCGGCGCATTGACCTGGGTCTTGTCCTCGCCCGCCAGTGCGGCAACGCGCTGCACGTCGTTGTCGCGGATCCAATTCGTGACGTCGTCGCCGGTGACCGCCGCTTGCCCTTCTTTCTGGAAGCGGTGCAGCGCGAAGGCGAGTTCGGCCGGTTCGAGGGCGCTGATCGACCCGATCTTCAGCGGCGAGCCGCGGCGCGCGACCTGCTTCTTGGTCGGCAAGGTCGGCCGCCGTCCAGCGATCCAATCCAGCAGCGTGGCGAGCGTCCAACGCGACTTGAGATCGTCGTCGATCAGCGCGGTGATCGGATCGAAAAGCTCGGACGGAATCTGCGACGTGTCGATCAACGTGCCGATGGAGCCGTAGGCGATGCGCCGCGCCATCACGGCGTCCGCATTCTGACCTTCACCGGGATACTTGCCCGTGGCGAAACAATAAAGCGTCATGCCGAGCGCGAACATGTCGTCGAGGACACCGCCGGGGCCCTTGCCGTCGGGGCTGGCGAGGGCGCGTTCGATCGGCTCGAACACCGCAGGCTGGTCGTAGCCGACGGGGCCGAGCACGCATGGGCCGAGGGTCAGCAGCTGGCCGCGCGTATCCTGCATGAACACGTTATCGGGGCGGATCGAGCCGTGGATCTCGTCGCGTTCCGACATGTCCTTGAGGACGAGGGCGGCGGGTTTCAAGAAATTCTGGACGAGGGTGCGCGGCGCCCAACCCGACCACATGCGCCGCGGCGGGGGTGGGCCGACCGGCTTTTCCATCACGACGGCGTAGGCGTCACTCGCGCCCGGCCGTTGGAGAACGCCGGTTTCGAGAATGGCGAGCATGCCCGAGCGCGAAATGCCGCGTAAGCGCTGCGCCGAGCGGATGCGGACGGAACGGTCGGGCTCGCACACGAAGGCGACGTGCTGCGTATCGGCGAAGCGCTTGTCGACGGCGGCGTAAGCTTTGGCGCCCGGCCGATCGAACGCGGGCAAGGGCGTTTCGAGATCGACCAGAACATGCTCGCCCAACGGCAAACCGCCGCCGCCGGCCCCGTCGGGCGCGCGCAGGAAGGTCGGGCGTTGCACGAGAAAGTTCACCACGGTGTGCCGGAAAGCTCGCGATCGTTTCGACGTTTCGAGAGTGCGCGAAAGGCGCGGCGGCCGCAACTTTCGCGGTTGCCGTCAACGAAACGGCCCGGTGCGGAACACCGGGCCGTTCGCGGACGAAGCCTATGCGTCAGGCTCAGGCGTAGGCCTTTTTCAGGTTTTCCTCGATCTTGTCGAGGAACTTGGTCGTGGTCAGCCACGGCTGATCGGGCGAGATCAGCACCGCGAGGTCCTTGGTCATGAACCCGGATTCGACGGTGTCGACGCACACCTTCTCGAGCAGCTTGGCGAACTCGGTGACGGCGGGCGTGTTGTCGAATTGACCGCGATAGGCGAGGCCGCGCGACCAGGCGAAGATCGACGCGATCGGGTTGGTCGACGTCTCCTTGCCCTTCTGGTGCTCGCGATAGTGGCGCGTGACCGTGCCGTGGGCGGCTTCCGCCTCCACGCAGTCGCCGGTCGGCGTGGTCAGCACCGAGGTCATCAGGCCCAGCGAGCCGTAGCCTTGCGCGACCGTGTCGGACTGCACGTCGCCGTCGTAGTTCTTGGTGGCCCACACGAAGCCGCCCGACCACTTCATCGCCGCGGCGACCATGTCGTCGATCAGGCGGTGTTCGTAGGTCAGGCCCTTCGCCTGGTACTTCGACTTGAACTCGGCGTCGAACACTTCCTGGAACAGATCCTTGAAGCGGCCGTCATAGGCCTTGAGGATCGTGTTCTTGGTCGACAGATAGACCGGATAGTTGCGCGCGAGGCCGTAATTGAACGAGGCGCGCGCGAAACCGCGGATCGACTCGTCGACGTTGTACATGGCCATCGCCACGCCCGGTCCCGGGAACTCGAACACCTGGTGACGGATATTCGTTTCGCCGTCCTTCGAGGTGAAGGTGATCGACAGCTTGCCGGCCGACGGCACGACGAAATCGGTCGCGCGGTACTGGTCGCCGAAGGAGTGGCGGCCGATGACGATGGGCTGGGTCCAGCCGGGCACGAGACGCGGCACGTTCTTGCAGATGATCGGCTCGCGGAAGATCGTGCCGTCGAGGATGTTGCGGATCGTGCCGTTGGGCGACTTCCACATCTGCTTCAGATTGAATTCCTTCACGCGCGCTTCGTCGGGCGTGATGGTGGCGCACTTGACGCCCACCTTGTACTTCTTGATCGCGTGCGCCGCGTCGATCGTGACTTGGTCGTCGGTCTTGTCGCGGAATTCGACCCCCAGATCGTAGTACTTGAGATCGACGTCGAGGAACGGAAGGATCAGGCGTTCGCGGATCAACTTCCAGATGATGCGGGTCATCTCGTCGCCGTCGAGCTCGACGATCGGGTTCGCGACCTTGATTTTCTTCATGGAAACACTTCTCCCAGCGGCAGATAGGCCCCGGAAATACACCGATGCCCCGCATGTTTCCAGCGATTTCCGGGCCGCCGGAGATTAGTCTGCCGCGGCATGGAATCGGAACTTCTTCTGTTGCTTTTTGCCACAGGACTGATGGGCGGCGTGGTCACCGCGCTGGTCGGCGGCGCCACGCTCGTGACGTTTCCGATCATGTTGATGGCCGGGCTGCCGCCGGTCGCGGCGGTCGCGTCGAATTTGGTGGCGCTCGGCCCCGCGAATTTCATGGCGGCACTGGCCGATCGCGGCCGTTTACCGCCCTTCGGCAAGCATGTGCGCCGGATAATGGCGGGCGCGTTCCTTGCCGGCGGCGCGGGGGCGGGCGTTCTGCTGGCGATGCCGGAAAAGGCGCTGGAGGCCGTGGTGCCGGCGCTGATCGGCGCGGCGACGCTGCTGTTCGCCTTCGCCGACAGGATAAAGCGTCACGTTCAGCGCCGGCGACAGGGCGCGCCGGCCGATATGCGCGGCGTCGTGGCGCCGTCGATCGCGGTATCGATCTATGGCGGCTATTTCGGCGCCGGGCTCGGCGTGATGTATCTGGCGCTGTTCACGCTGGGCGGCGTTTCGGATCTGCGCGCGGCCAACGCGCTTAAAAATCTCGTCAATGCGCTGAACTCCGCCGCCGCGATCGCGATCTTCATCGTCTCGGGCAGCGTCGATTGGCACGCGACGCTCGCCATGCTCGCGGGCGGCTTGATCGGCGGGTATTCCGGCGGTTTCGCGATGCGCTACGTCGCGCCGGTCGTGTTCCACCGCTTGGTGACGGCGATCGGCGCGGCGATGACGCTCGTCTACGTTTGGCGGTTCTGGTTCTAGAATTTCTGCGGCTGCGACGGAATCGCGGAGGGCGGTTCTTCGCGCAGCAGCGGCAGGATTTCATCGATGCCGTCGACGACCTTGTAGAAGTCGCGGAAGGACGGCCGCGCGTATTTCGCGTCGATGATGCCGTCGATCAGGCCGATCAAGCCGTTCCAGTAGCCGCCGAGATTGCAGATAACCGTCGGTTTGTCGTGCAGCGCCAATTGCCGCCACGTCAGCATCTCGAACACTTCGTCGAGCGTGCCGGGACCGCCGGGCAGGGCGACGAACGCGTCCGAACGCTGGAACATCATCGCCTTGCGAACGTGCATGGATTCCACCACGTGCAATTCGGACACGCTGCCGTGACCGACTTCCGCGCGCATCAGATGTTCGGGAATGATGCCGACGACATGGCCGCCTTCCTCGATGGCGCCGTCGGCGACGGCCCCCATCAGTCCGACGCGCCCGCCGCCATAGACGAGATCGATTTTCGCCTTGGCCAAAAGCTGTCCGAAACGCCGCGCTTCGGTCCGGTGTAGGACCGGACCTTCGTTCGACGAGCCGCAATAGACGCAAACCGCACGCAATTGACGCATGGACCGGCACCGGAAAATTACCGCGAAGCGGTCTGATTAGAGCGGTTCGCGAATAGGAACAAGGGGCGCGGGAATAAACTCGGAAACGAGGTGTATATCCGGACAAGCGCGGCGTTCCCGCCGCGCGGAACGGCTCGCAATACCCAAGCCAACGCCCAAAAAGGGGATACCGAATGCGCTCGAACCTCCGTCTGGCCGCCATCGCACTGGGCCTGACCTTTGCCGCTACGGGCGTGTTCGCCCAAGCTCCCGAAGTTGCCCAACGTGTGGACCGTATGAAGGCGGTCGGCGGCGCCGTCGGCCAGATCGCGCCGGTCATCCGCAACGAGCGTCCTTGGGACGGTGCGGCGGTTGCCCAACAGGCCCAAACGGTCGCCACCAATCTGACTGCCGCCAAGGCGCTTTTCCCGGCAGGGTCCGACGCCAATTCGCGCGCGCTGCCCGCCATCTGGGAACGCAAGGCGGAATTCGACGGCGCCATGGATCGCGCCGTGGGCGTTGCCACCAATCTCGCCCAACTTGCCGCCGCGAATAACGAGGCCGGCTTCCGCGCCGCGTTCCCGCAGCTCGGCCAGGCCTGCGGCGCCTGCCATACGCCGTTCCGTCGCCCGCAGTAATACCCCCCGGCGGACGCGACCCTACCCCGCTCGCCGGAGGCCCTCTCCTCGGCGGGCGGGGTGGACGCGACCGCGCGCGACGTTCACAATCGCAAGATGACTCGAACCCCGATCGTCGCCGCTGTTGCGGCGTTTTTCGTTTTCGCCGCCGGCGCCGCCCAGGCCCAAGACGCCAAGCGCGGCGAGTATATTTTCGCCGCCGCGGGCTGTGCGGGCTGCCATACCGATACGGCGAATAACGGCCAGTTGCTCGCCGGCGGGCGCGCACTCAAAACGCCTTTCGGGAATTTCTACGGCCCCAATATCACCGCGCATCCGGAAGCCGGCATCGGCAAATGGTCGGACGCCGATTTCATCGCGGCGCTGCGCCAAGGCAGGCGCCCCGATGGCGCGCATTACTTCCCCGTCTTTCCGTACACGTCGTTCACGAAGATGACCGACGCGGATATGCGCGATCTCAAAGCCTATATCTTTTCGCTGCCGGTTTCGGATCGGCGCAACAAGCCGCACGATATTGGCTTTCCGTTCAATCTGCGCCCGCTGCAATTCGGCTGGAAGCTGCTGTTTTTCACGCCGGGCGCGTTCAAGCCCGATCCGGCGAAATCGGCGGAGGTCAATCGCGGTGCGTATCTCACGCAGGCGCTGGGCCACTGCGCCGAGTGCCATACGCCGCGCAATCAACTGGGCGGCTTGCGTACCGACATGATGTATGCGGGCGATCTCAATCATGCGGGGCAGGGCACGAAGGTGCCCAACATCACGCCGCATCCGACGACCGGTATCGGTTCGTGGACGCCGGGCGTCTACGAAGATTTGCTGGCGACGGGTTTGACGCAGGACGGCGATTCCGTCGGCGGCGACATGGGCGAAGTGGTCGCCAATTCGACGTCGAAACTCACGCCGCAAGATCGCGCGGCGATGATCGCGTATCTGCGCCAGTTGCCGCCGATCGATCACCGCGTCCGCGGCGGGAATTGAACGTTTTCGGGGAATTGAGTTTAGGTCCCGTTCGGGCCTACGCTACCAAGATGAATTTCCCGAGTCCCGCGAGGGGGCAATGAGCAGGACCACCATCATCGCGATCGTCGGCGCGCTGTGCGTCGTCGTCGCCCTGTTGCTGGGCTTCCGTGGCTTCTTCGTGCCCGAGCCTGCGCCCCCCAACCGCACGCCTTCGCCGCCGGTCGCTTCGGCGCCGGCTGCGCCCACACCGGCCCCGCAGGCGCCGGCCTCCACCCCCGAACCGGGTGCGGTTCGTCCGTCCTTCGACGTCGTGCGCGTTTCGCCGACGGGCGAGGCGGTGATTGCAGGTCGGGGCGTCCCGAACGCGCCGATCGTGATTTTGGACGGGGAGAAGGAAATCGGCCGGGTCACCGCCGATGGCCGCGGCGAATGGGTTTTCGTGACCGTCGATCCGCTGGCGCCGGGCCCGCATGAATTGCGACTGCGGATGGACACGGATAAAGGCCCGGTCTGGTCGGAACGCAATGTCGCCGTCGTCGTGCCGCCACGCGGCACCGGGACGGGCGGCGGCCCGCTGGTCGCCTTGTTGCCCGCCGAAGGCACCGGCCCGGCGACGGTTTTGCAGGTGCCGGGCCCCGGCGTGGGCAGCCAGCGCATGTCGATCGACGCGATCGATTACGGCGATGCGGGTAGCGTAACCGTGACCGGCAAGGGAACGGCGGGCGCCACGGTGCGCCTCTATGCCGACAACAAGCCGGTCGGCGACGCGGTGGTCGGGCCCGACGGCCAATGGCGCGTCGATATCCCGCAATTGGGCCAAGGCAATTACACGCTGCGCGCCGACGAACTGGGTGCCAATGGCCGGGGAGTCGCGGCCCGCGCGGAAACGCCGTTCCAGCGCGCGGCCGTGCCTGCACCGGGACCCGGCGAGCAGATCGTCGTCGTCCAGCCGGGTAATTCGCTGTGGCGGATCTCGCGGCGCATCTACGGCGAAGGCCTGCGCTACACCACGATCTACGAGGCCAATCGCGAGCAGATCCGCAACCCGGACTTGATCTATCCGGGCCAAATCTTCGCGGTCCCCAAGACCAACTGACAGACATTGCAATCCGGACGCGGCCCGGCCGGGGTAGCGGCCTGGGTCGGGCTTTGTTATGATGCGCCTCGCCATCTCGAAACAAGGTTAACAGCGGCTTCTAATCTCGTGAGCGATATGTGGAAATCCGTCGCGGCCCCGATCCATAAGGCGGGTGTGCCCTTCGTTGCGGCGGCGGTCGTCGTGACCTTCGTGCTGGGTTGGATCTGGGGCCCGCTGGCGGCCGTGGGTGCGCTGGTCACGTTGTGGGTCATCTATTTCTTCCGCGACCCGGAGCGCACGATCCCCACACGCGACGGGCTGATCGTTTCGCCGGGCGACGGGATGGTGCAGTTGATCGTCGACGCCGTGCCGCCGCCGGAATTGGAAATGGGCGACAGCCCGCGGCCGCGCATTTCGATCTTCCTGAACGTCTTCGACGTGCATGTGAATCGCGTGCCGATCGGCGGCACGGTGCTGCGCGCGCGCTATCAGCCGGGCCGCTTCCATAACGCGGCGCTGGACAAAGCGTCGGCGGAAAACGAGCGCATGTCGATCCGCGTGGGGCTGCAAGATGGTCGTGACGTGGGCTTCGTGCAGATCGCGGGGCTCGTCGCGCGGCGCATCATTTGCGATCTGCGCGAAGGGCAAACCGTGCGCACCGGCGAACGCTACGGCCTGATCCGCTTCGGCAGCCGCTGCGATATCTACCTGCCCGAAGGCGTGTCGCCGCTCGTCGCGGTGGGCCAGCGCGCGATCGGCGGCGAAACCGTGCTTGCCGATCTGCAATCCAGCGAAGCGCCCCGCCAGGGCGAGGTGCGCTGATGTTCGGCCGCAACCGGCGCAGGGCGCGCGATCGCGCAACGCTGCCCGGCGGCGGCACGATGAACCGCTTGATCCCCAACGCGATCACCGTGGGCGCGTTGTGCGCGGGCCTGTCGGGCATACGCTTCGCGATGGACGGGCGCTGGGAATGGGCGGCGACGGCGATCGTGGTCGCGGCGATCCTCGACGGGCTCGACGGGCGCATGGCGCGGTTGCTGAACGGCACGTCGAAATTCGGCGCCGAGCTCGACTCCCTGTCCGACTTCGTTGCCTTCGGCGTCGCGCCCGCGCTCGTGATTTATATGTGGGTGCTGAACGCCTGGGGCGCCGTCGGCTGGATGCTGTGCCTGGCCTATGCCGTGTGCATGGCGCTGCGGCTTGCGCGCTTCAACACGATGTTGTCCGACCCCAATCCGCCGAAATGGCAGGGCTATTTCTTCGTCGGCGTGCCGGCCCCGGCGGGGGCCGCTTTGGCGCTGCTGCCCCTGATGATGCATTTCCAGGCAGGGCCGGGCTGGTTCGACAAGGCCGCGATCGGCGGGTTGACGATGGTCGTGGTCGCGTTCCTGATGGTCAGCCGCATTCCGACCTTCTCGGCCAAGAAGGTCCATATTCCGCGCGGCTGGATGGTGCCGTCGCTGGTCGGCGTGGGCGTCGTGTTCGCCGGGCTATTCAACGCGCCCTGGGCGACGTTGGTGATTTTGGGGCTGATCTATCTGGGCTCGATCCCGGTCTCGGTGATGATGCAGGCGCGCATGCGCGCCGCCGAACCGGCGCCGGAGCCGCCGGCCGGGCATATCACCGTGACGGTGGAACCGACGGCGCCGGCCCCGCGACACGGCGAGTCCGCTTGACGGAACCGAAAAACGGTTCATCCTAATCGCTTGAACCGTTTCGCCTTTCGGGCGAGTTTGCGGATCGTTAACCATCGGGCGCATAATTTGGCCCCGAATTGGCAATGCTAGGTTCCGGGGTTCCGGAACCGGCGGAGGAAATCGATGTTCGCGATCGGCGGTCTGGTTTTCGTGTTCTTGTGCGTGTTCGGGGGCTACGTGCTCGCCGGCGGCAAGCTCGGCGTGATCATGAAGGCGCTGCCTTTCGAGTTCATGATCATCGGCGGTTCGGCCGCGGGCACGTTCCTGATCGGCAACTCCGGTTCGATCATCAGCCACGCGCTGAAGGATTTCGGCAAGGTCTTCGGCGGGCCGAAATACAAGCGCGACGATTTCATCGATCTGCTCTGCCTCATCTTCACGATCCTGAAGCTTGCGCGATCGAAGGGCACGCTCGCGGTCGAACCGCATATCGAGAAGCCCGACGAATCAAACATCTTCATGGCGTATCCGAAGATCCTCGCGAACAAATACGCGATCATGCTGATCTGCGATCACATGCGCATGTTGTCGATGGGCGTGGAAGACGCCCATCAGCTCGAAGAAATCTTCAACAAGGAACTCGAAAAACACCATCACGAGACGCTGCGCGGCGCCCAAGCGCTCGCGACCGTCGCCGATGCGTGCCCCGCACTGGGCATCGTCGCCGCCGTCATGGGCGTCATCAAGACCATGTCGTCGGTCGACCAGCCGCCCGTCGTTCTGGGCGGCCTCATCGCCTCGGCGCTCGTCGGCACGTTCTTGGGCGTGTTGCTGTCCTATGGCATTTTGGGCCCGATGGCCGGCCGCTTGAAGCAGTGCTACGAGGACGAGTTCAAATACTACGAGATCATCCGCGACACGTTCGTGGCGCACTTGCAGGGTAACGCGCCGCAGATCTCGACCGAGATCGGCCGCAAGAGCGTGCCGAGCGAACTCCAACCGACCTTCTACGAGTTGGAAGAGGCGATCGCCTCCAAGCCGGCGGCGTGATTTCCGATCCGGGGCTCGCCGCTTCGGCGATCCAAGAAGGACTGGCGGCGGCGCAGCGTGGCGACGCCGAAGCTGCGCTTCAGGCGTGGCGGCGCGCGCGGCTGCTCGATCCCGCCGATCAAGGCACGGTCCTGCGTTTGGGGGATTTGCTGATCCGCATCGGGCGCTATGCCGATGCGGATGCGGCCCTCGCCGAAGGAACCCCAAATCCCGCCATCGCCCGCCGGCGCGCGGTCTGCGCGCTCGCTTTCGGCAATTTCGCCGATGCCGAACGGTTCGCGCGTCACGCGACCGACGATCCGGACGAAGGCGTCTACGCGCGGCAATTCTTGGCGAGCGTGCTGATCCAGCGCGGCGACGTGCAAGGGGCCCGCGAACAACTGGCCCTCGCCAAAGCCGCCGATCCGGCCTTCGAAACCGCCTATACCGACGATCTTTTCGCCGCGAATTACGATCCGGCGATGACAGGCGCCGCACTGAAGGACCTCTACGCCGATTGGGCGAAGCGCTTCTGCCCGCCGGAAGTGCCGCTTGCGGCGCCGGCGATCGGCGGACGACGCTTAAAGGTCGCTTACGTCTCGCCCGATCTGCGCCGCCATTCGCTGCGCCATTTCATTTCGCCGGTGTTCGCGCATCACGATCGCGCGAAGATCGAAGTTCACGCCTATGCACTGAGCGGCACGCCGGATGCCGAAGCGCAGGCGCTGCGCAAACGCGTCGATGTTTGGCACGATTGCCAAGCGCTCGACGACGATGGGCTGGCGGCCAAAGCGCGCCAGGACGGGATCGACGTCGCCGTCGATCTGGCCGGCCACACCGCGGGCGCCAAGCTCAAAGCCTTCGCGCGGCGCTTGGCGCCCGTGCAGGTCACCTGGCTTGGTTATGGCGGCACCACGGGCGTGGATGCGATGGATTGGTATCTGGGCGATGCGCATATGGCGCCGCCGGGCAGCGAGGAGGCGTTTACCGAGCGCGTCTGGCGCTTGGATCGCGCACCCTTCGCCTTCGATTCACCGTCGGACATGCCGGCGGTGTCGCCTTTACCTGCCCAAGCCAAGGGGCATGTGACATTCGGCAGTTTCTCGCGCCTCGTGCGGATCAACGATGCGGTGATCGCGGCGTGGGCGGCGATCCTCGCGCAAGTGCCGGGCTCGCGCTTGATGCTGAACGCGCTGCCCTTCGTCGACGGCACGGTGCGCGCGGATTACGCCGCGCGTTTCGCGCGGCATGGCATCGCGGCGGATCGCCTCGATCTCGTCTACACCTCGCCGCAGCCGGCGACCTGGGCCGCCTATGGCCAGATCGACGTGGCGCTCGATCCGTTTCCGCACAATGGCGGCGTGACGACGTTCGAAGCCCTGTGGATGGGCGTGCCGATGGTCAGCCTGCGGGCGCGCCCGCCGCTCGGGCGTTATGGCGAGTGCTTGTTGTCGGCGTTGCAGCTCGACGATTTCCGCGTCGATACGGTCGATGCCTATATCGCACGCGCGGCCGACGCCGCCCGCGACCTGCCGATGCTGGCGGCGTTGCGCGGTGCCTTGCGCCCGCGCATGGCGGCGAGCGAACTTTGCGACGGGAAGGGGCTCGCGGCCGCGTTAGACGCGGCCTATCTCGCGATGTTCAACGCCCGGGCGGCGTCTTCGTCCGGTAGCGTTTGACCGGCACGGTCTGGCCCGGCAGCCATTTCTTCACCGCTTGGGGCTTCGACGCCTTTTTGCCGATCGTCGCTTCTTCCAGCTTGTCGGCGAGGCTTTTGTAGTTGTCCATCGTCTGGGCCAGCAGATCGCGCTTGGCGATGCCCATGGCGATCGCGCTGTCGCCCTTCATCTGCGCCTGGCGCAGCAGATAGATCATCAGCCGCGCCTCGTCGGCCGAGATTTTCAGCGTGTAGATGGGGCCGCTCATGATGGATCCTCGATTCGTCGCCGAGGACGAATTGTATCACGCGGCGCCCATCCTATGCCGCGACGGGCGCAATCTTGTCGCGGAAGGCTTCGAAGCCGGCAAGCACCAGCCATAGGCGGCCGACTTCGGCCGTGCGCCGGGACAGCGGGATCGACAGGCGCGAATAGCGCCACGTGCCCTGCGGCGTCTGCGCTTCGATCGTGTGCAGCAGGGGCTGGCGCGCTTGCACGACTTCGCGGAACTGGCCGCACAACAGATCGCGGAACGCCGGATCGGGGATGGCCTCGAATTCGCAACAGCCCTTCGACGTGTCGCCGCAAACTTTGAAGTCGCAGCCGATCCCCATCACGTCGAAGGCGGCGAGCTTGTCTTTGAGGCCCGGCACTTGTTCCGGGTGCAGCGAATCAGCGCAAACGAGCCCCGCTTGGCGCTCGCCATCCGCCCAGTGGAGCAGGGCCAAGCGTTGCGCCGGATCGGCCGCTTGGCAGTAATGGGCGGTGACCCCGGAAAAACGCGTCGTGCTGGCGATGGGCGGCGTCATGATGGACGGGGTTCCTTCGGAAGACCCGTCGTACATAAGGGGTTTGGCGCCGGATTAAAGGGGCGGCGCTCGATTTCTCGACAATGCGCCGCAGCAAACACAGAACACCGCCCCCAAAACGGGGACGGTGTGCGCAGGCCCGGCACGGGAGAAGCGATGCTTTAGGCGGAAATATTCAGCTTTGCGCCGCGGCCCTGGAGGGACGCGATCGAATTGCTGGCGATCTCGTTGCCTTGCGCCACGCCCTGGAGGATCTGGCCTTGGTAGTTCTCGGCGAATTTTTCGGTCACGTCGCGGAACGCGGCCGTCTTTTGATTGCGGAAA
>VFQN01001893.1_pt1 | contig 33793 bp, 38 predicted proteins | sample 3512371 | NCBI WGS metagenome assembly VFQN01 (sample SAMN10412370, study PRJNA504923) | tailings metagenome | isolation source: Replicate 2 from Balatoc abandoned mine | place: Philippines: Itogon, Benguet | collected 2017-08-28 | reverse complement strand
CGCCCCCACCTGCTGTACCACAGCACCACCTTGCGCTGCGACAGAGGCACGCGCGGGGCGTCAGGCCCCAGCACCAGCTCCTGCGGCATAGTCGAAGAAAGTCCCGTTTGCCGTATCTCCAACAACCTTACCGGTACGTGTCATCGCAAGGTCACAACACCACACTCCAGGAACTTGCAACCAGTGCAAATGCAAGGCGGACGAGCACAATGTATCGAGAAACAGCAAGGGGACCAGCCCCGAACGGACCGTTCGCGACATGCAGTTGCCGTACATAGGTAGCGCTTCAGCTGCGCACCGCAGCACAGCGCCATAGCATGCGCCCACGCCCAACACACTGCACCGATCCTGCAAGACGCTTCCGCACTACCACGTGCCTGACACGCGGCTCAACACGAGCGCACCTGCAGCCGTAGGAAGAGGAAGGGGTGCACAAAGGGCGTGCGGCAGCCGGTGATGGTCCGCGCCGCGAAGACCGGCCGCGGCTCCCGCTGCAGCTGCTGTGGCTTGATGACGTCCGGCAGCCAGCCCCACATGGCCTGCACCACAGCCTGCTTGGACCGCAGCCCGTAGCCTGGGGTAGGGCGACGGGGCGTCCGAAGGGGAGCTTGCCACGCGAAGGGGTGACAGCGCCTGGTATCGTTGAGTTTGCGTGGCTTGGCCCTGGTACATCAGCCGCATACCGGTATGCGGAGTGAAGGTTTGGCACAGCATGCATCTCGGCTGCAGCTTGTTTGTCCAGCTGCTGACCGACCTGGCAGGATGAGCGTGTTGTTGGTGATGAGGTGTGCGGTCTGCATGAGGGGCTTGGTGGCGTGGTCCAGGAAGTGCTGGTACCTGAGCGCAGGGTGGGGTGGGGCGCAGGCGGCAGCAGGGGCGATGACGGCATGTGTAGGCGGGAGGTGTCCGTGGGGCACAACACAGCTGCGAGAGTGGGTGGATGGGGGCATGCAGCAGCAAACTGCAGCGCCAGAAGCAATGGCGTCACAGTCCGACACCGAGCACTGAACGTACCGTCCATCCAGGACTGTGTGCTCCGGCCCTTTGCTTCCATGCCGCCCAAAAGGGATCCCGCACACAGCAATGCCAAAAACACGTCCATGTGCCATACGCAAGCAGCAGGACCTTGTGGATCCGCCATGCCTGCTGCTGGCCCTGCATCCCTGTCCGCCCCATCTTGCCCAGCCCACCTGGAGTCTGCTGGCGTCACGTACACGGCGGCCTCCCCCACCCGCAGGTCCCCCCGCTGCGCCGGCCCCGCCGGGCCCCTGTCCCCCATGTGCGTGTGGTGCACCATGTGGCCCAGGCAGTGGCTGCTGTCGCTGCGCCACGTGCGAGGGAACAGCCCGTCCTCGTACCTGGCCAGGGCAAGAAGAGGAGCCAGGAAGTGTGGTGAGCAACTGTTGGGTGGCATGGTGGCGGCGATGGGCCGGTGGGGCTATGGAAATCTTAAAAGGGTGGAAGCCTAACAGCGGCCACGGTCTGCAGCTGTATGCGGCAGGCGATGTGCTGCAGGGGTACGGCAGCACAGGCGTGGCGTTGGTAGGCCCCTGTGGCACGGTCGCGCTGCACGGGGTGCCAAGACACGCCGTGCGTCAGTCCGCACGACCGGTCGACGTGCCTCCCCCAGCCCGCCCCGCCCCCGCTCCACCTGACGTTGCGGTACACCAAGTTCTGGCCCCGCAGCCCGCTGAACACCAGCAGCCCCTGCCGTACGTCCACCAGCGCCCGCCGGTTGGCGCCCGTCTGCCCCGTGGCCCGGTAGCCGTAGTTGGCCAGCAGCCACTGCTCAGCGTCCGTGCGGTTCAGGAAGCCCGGGAGCGCCACCTGCGGCGACAAAAGGAGGCATGGGTAGAGGGAGGGAGGTGAGGGCACCGGATGAGGGCTCATGGCCGCCGGGAACTGGGCAGCGGAAGGCAATGCTGGACGTTGGCGCGGTCAGCAACGCAGGGCACCCCACAGCCTGCGCAGCCGAGTATGAAATGATGCAAGCAGGACAGGTTACTCGGGGCCGTTGGAGGCGTACCCGTGGCCCGGGGACATGGAGGCTGAAGCGTGGTTGCAGGGTTGCACCCCGTTCACAGGCAATGCAAGTGGAACCACGCCACCGCGAGGAGCTTGCGCGTAAGGGCTGACGCGACACGAGGAGCGGAACCCTAATCAGGCTTTAGGTACAACTAGCATTCCATGCCAGCGGTAGCTCGTGTTGGCTACTGCCGTACCTCGAAGTCGGGGTACAGCAGCTCCTCCCCGTGGACAATGTTGGGGTGTGTGGACGACAGGCATGGGGCGTAGTACGCCGGCATGTCTGGCGGGTGTGGAGTTGGGGTTGGCGTGGGAGCCAAATGATTACGGTATGGGCATGCAAAAGTAGAAGCACTAACGTCTCACTGGGGCCTGCTAGTCTGAAGGTCCTATGCGCTTAGTGCGGGTGCCGCATTAACACGGCGGTCGCGGCAGTGGTGGGGTGCGTGGAGGGAAGGCAGGGGGCGTAGTACGGAGGCATGCCTGGTGGCGGTTGGCGGGCGGTAGCGTTATTGACATGCAAGGCCTACCAGGAGTACGTGAGCCAGGAGTACGGTGGAAGAATTTTGTACATCCAGGGGAGGGAGGCATGCCCACATTGCTGACCCAAAGTGTGTGCACGAAGCGGATGCAGGGCAGTGCGCCAGGGACCTGCCTGGAGTGCATATCCGGAGGACCACAGGCTTCCATTTGCTGCTTTCAAGCGGTGATCCTCCGCTGGCATTCAGTTGTAAAAGCTCTTCGAAGCGTCGCCGCGAACGCTCCTCCAGGTCGTCTGCATCGCCGCGACCGCCAACGGTCCTATCGCCGAAGATCCAATAGTGACGCTGTGCAGCGGTATGTTCGTTTTGAATGTAGTATCTGGACTCCTCGGTAACACATAGGTTCAATTGAAGCTGTAGGAAGTGCCGAGCGAGGGTGACGGAAAGGACAAGCACGACTGCGATCAAGATAACTGAGTTCGGCAACATAACAGCATAAAATGCCTCGTTACTTTCGTCTCGCAGAAGTTATCGTCCATCTCAGCAAGCTTTAGCCCCTGTGTTCCCGCCTGCAAGTTGCAGCACGTGCCGCCAGTTCGTGCTGCGCACCAGGATCATGCAGACCAATGCAAACATCTTTACGCATGTGCGCTAAGCGTACAGCATGGAAACTGATGGAATGAATGCATAGAACGTGATGGAGTGGATGTTGTGACATTGTTTGGTTGTACCGGTACTGCTGGGAACGGGGTCCTAAATTACACTGCAGCTCATTTGCCGTATGAGCCTGGGCCCTGCCAGGACGAGGCAGTGCCCGGACCCGGCCTGCCTGGGAAGTCCTTGTCCCTGTCCTGTCCCTGTCCCTGTCCTGTCCCTGTCCTTGTCCTGCCCTTGTCCTTGTCCTGTCCCGGCGGCGGCGGTGGCGGCGGCGGCGGTGGTCAGCTCCTGCTGGGAACGGGGTAGGTCCACATCAGGGGCTCCCCTGGTCAACATCAGGTCCTGGTCCACATCCCAGCCCCTGCCGGTGCATGCCACTCCTAGCAGGTATTTGGTGGACCAATATGAATATCTTCCACCCCATCTGACTTATCACCGTGCCTTGAGCCACCCTTCACTGTCACGCAGTGCGGTTTTTGTGGGGGATCTCCCCTGGTACTTCCAGGAACTCGAGCCCCCAAAAGGCCAAAACCTGAGCCCTCACCAAGGCGGACACTGCACGGAACCACTCCCCCACTCAGGAGGTACGGGTATTGCAATCCGTCAAGCCTCCATGGGAGCCCTGCGTGACTACTGACCAGGCGGCGATTGCCCCCTTGATTGATCCTGCCTATTGTTCAACCTATGTATTGGCAGTTATCTGCGTTATTAAGTACTGCACATATAGTTTTACTCACCGTGTCGCACGCTCTTAACTGAACTGTGACTGAAACCATATTTAGCATATAAAGCGCGGGCACGCTACGAAGCAGGGGTCAATGTAAGCTTCATTCGACTGTATTGTCACCGTTATGACGAAGGTAGAGTGAGAGGGGGTATGCGCCAGTGCTACTTCTCGAGCTAAGAACACATGGAAGGCCTGGGCGAGGGGCGCTCAGCCCCGCCAAGTTTACGCGGTCTTCACCTCTTTGTTCACCCTACTCTCATCTATGGAGCCATCAATTGCCGGCCGGTGAGGCTCTGCGAGTGCGCAACGCAAACCGTTCGCGCGCCATTTCCGCCGTCGAGTACACCGTAGCACCAGCGCAAAGCCATTAGCGTTCTGCATGCTACTGAGTACGGTTTCATTCGACCGTACTCCGGCTGCTTCGAGTCTTGTCTGCCGCTCACCGCTACCTGCTGGTCGCCCGGGGGCCGTGCGTTGCACGCTGGTAACCAAAGCCCTTTTTTAACCCCCACGCCCGCGGCCGGCCCCCAGCCCCGCCTGCTGAAGCGAAACCTCAGCTATGTAGGCGGCAGGCAGCCAGGCGCGCCTCCCCACGACCCCGACAGTGGGCAGACCGACGGGTGGGTTGCGGCACTTGCTAACCCGAAGCTAGGTGCCTGACAGCAGACGGTGCTGCACACACCCATATGCCGTTGAGTTTCATCACACCGGTGTCATCTCCATGAGTTTAAAAACGCCTCTTTATTGAGCGTTCAAATGGCTGTGGAGTGTGGACGCTCTATTGGTCACCAGCAACTGTGAAACCACCCGGTATTCCGAGTGCGCATCCCTGAGGGCCCAGCCCGTGCGACGGGCATTGGGGGCACAACGGAGTTAGGGCACATCCGCCCCCGCCGCCCCCGGCCCATGCCACCTGCAGGCCCGTCCTCACAGTGCGGTTCGACGGCTGCCAGGTCACAGGAGCCAACATCCCCACACACGTAGGCACCGCGTGTTGGTGCTTCGCGGGTGGCTGGGCATGTCCTGGGGGCACTCCGCATTTTGCAGCAGGGCATGTGACGACGCCAGGACACGCATGCATCTGCCCTGCTGACGTGTTTGTCTTCGGCATGCACGCCCACGTCACGGTCGTACTGTGTGGCAGGAGCCAGGGGGCGGTGAAGCCCTCAGCCCGTCTTTCCGGCCCCCCCCCCCTCAACAGCACCTCGCAACCAACCGTCCACGGTGTGTCACGGCCAACACCCTGCTGCCTGCGACTCGGCCTGGTGTGTGTGTGCTTACGCCGCCCATGCCGGCACGGCCCCCGTGCTGTCCTTCCGCCCCTCGCGCAGGTGCTGCTGCTGGTGCTGCTGTGCGAGATGACGAGCACGGGCAGGGTGGGTGCAAGCGCGCGCTTCGCCGGTGTGGGTGCACAGAACAGGCCCACAGCGCACCAGGGAAGGGTCTCCTTTCTTGTCGGCATGCGGGCGCCCCACAGCACAGCCATAGCGTACCACCTGCTACCCCACGCTAGGTGGTGCCTTGCCAGGTAGTGTACTTCACCCTGCCACGTGCTGACACGTGCCGCAGGACCTCAAGCCGGTGCGCGCCGCCACCGTGGCCTTGGCGGGCGTGGCGGCGGGTGACGCGGAGGAGGGAGAGGGGAAGGGGGAGCGGGGCCAGCGGGGCGGCGGGCGGCTGCAGCAGGAGCAGCAGGGCGCGCCCCCGGCCCCGCCTCCGCCGCCGCTGACCCACGGGTCATGCAGCGTGCGGTTCCACCTGCCGGGGAGGAAGCTGGTGCGGCCCACACTGATCATTCTCGCGTCGGGTGAGGAGCGCGAGCATGTGGAGTGCAAGCGCCGTTGCGGGGAATGGCTTGGGGTGCATTGCGACGTGTGTTTGTCGTCGAAAGGGGCTTAATGTTCGTGCGTGCTTAGGTGGGAGCTGCGTGCCGGGGTTGCGTAGCGAGCGTGTACGCTGATTACGCGCGTGTAGCATGTTATGCGGCTCGTCGACCGTGCTCCGACCTGCCTCGTGTGCGGCCTGCAGACAGCTACCTGGACCTGCCCACGGGGATCCTCAGGCGCCATACGATGCTGCGCACAGGTGCGTGGGGCCACTCTGCTCCCACATGCGTTGGGGGGCATGTTGGCAAACCGCAAGCGGGACAACCCGGCTAGTGAAATAGGCAAACCGCGAGCCGGCCAGCCAGGGCTACTGTACTAGGCGTCTAGGCCCCGCTCACGAAATGCACATTTGCAGGTATACACCCCATGGCTGCAGTCCTCAAGCCCGCTGGCCTGTCGTGCTAAAGGAGGCTTACTGCACATAACATAGTATCACTTCCGGTGCTACCAGTGCGCATTGCACGCGCACCTTTTGCCCTCCTAAGCGGGTTGCAGCGCGGCCCGGCACTCACCCACCCAACCGTGCGCCCATCCGCCCACGCAGACCTCCGCGGCGACGGCTCCCTTTTCGGCGTGCTGCCCGAGCCGTGCTGCGCCTGGGCCGCCATGCAGCCGCTGGCCGACCTGCTGCCGCCAGCCGCCGCGGTGGCCGCCACTCCGCCCGGCCCCGCAGCCACCTCCCTGCTCTCTAGCCCCATGGACACCGGCTCGCAGGCTGACGTGCACCAGCAGCAGCTGAGCCTCCCGTCCCTGACGCTGCAGCGCTGCCGCGTGTCGCGATCACGCGTGGTGGCACGTCCCCGCGACGGGCGGCAGATGGTGGCCACGCTGCTGCACGTGCAGTGGGCGCCAGGGGAGGAGCCCCAGGGCCTGTTGGGCAGGCCGGGGGCGGGCGGGGCGCCAGGGCTGCGCGTGGGGGGCAAGGGGCAGGCGGCGGGCGCGGACGCAGCCCCGTGGTTGTGGGACCGGCCTGCGGACCAGCTGGTGCAGGTCCGTGCGGTGCGGCTGGGGGCGTGCCTGTCGGTGGGGTGGGAGGTGTGCGTGGGGCGCGAGGGGCCGGGGCAGCAAGGGAGGGGCGGTGCAGAGGCGGTGGAGGGGGAGGGCGGGGACGAGGTGGTGGAGTTTCGGTACATTTTTGACGACGCCCGGCTGGGCGGGCGGAGGGGGATGGAGCAGGGATGGGGGGAGAAGGAGGACGGGCTGCGTGGGGAGGGTGCGCTGGTTGCCACAGCAGGGGGTGTGGGTGGACGTGGAGGTGCGGGTGCTGCCTCCTCCCCCACCCAGCTGCAGGCGCCCATGGCAGGTGCAGCCGGGTGCACGCTGGGGAGCGCCAAGGCGGTCGGGTCTGGTCTTGCCACACCGCCGCCGCCGCCAGCGGCGTCCGCGGGTGGCGGCAAGTCACGCCACCTCGGACCGGGGTTGGCGCGTTGGATGCAGCAGCAGCTGCAGGGCCCGGAGGTGCACCAGCAGCAGGCGCAGGGGCACCACGAGCAGCAGCAGCAGCAGGCGGGGGGCGAGGGCGGTGGAAGGCACGGGCAGCAGCAGCGGCCGCAGACGCCGGAGCCTGAGGCGGCAGGCGCTGCTGCTGGGCGCGGGGGAGGGGAGCTGCATGGGGCGGTGGAGCGCTACTTCACGGACGAGCTGGCGGCGGATGTGCGGGGGGTGTTCGTGTGCCCCATGTGCTCCGCGGGGTGCGTGGGAGTGCAGGTGGGTGCGGGTTATGGTCCGGTGTAGGCTGGGGTGTTCGCCGGCTGGGGCGGCGTAAGGCAGGGCAAAACCTCGCTTGCTGGAGGTTTTGTGCCAGTCACCTTGCATGATGGTATCCCCTACCTGTGGTGTTGCACCTGAAAGCGCTTGCCGGTAGTAGCCATATGCACATGCAACCTCTACAGCACGCTCTGTGTGTTGCGCTGCGCTACCCGTCTTAGCACGTATGTCGCCGTTTTCCAGCCATGGCTGACATTTAGCCGCCTGCGACACCGCCTGCCTCTGTGCCTTACCGGTACCCGCCGCCAGGGCCTGTCCCAGCACCTGCCCGCCAGCCACGGCTTCTACGCCTTCCGCTTCCTGCCGCCCCCGCCTGCCGGGGCCGCCGCCACGGGGCCCGCTGCCACTGCGGCGGCAGCGCTCCAGGCAGGGGGCCGCCAGGGGTGCACCAGGCGCCATGTGGTGGAGGTGAGGGATCGTCGGCGCACCCAACAAGGCACCCTATGTCTGCCTGTTGCAACCTTGCGCCGGTCCCAGCACCGAGCACAACGGCTTGCAGCATGGAGGTGCAAGCGTGATGCACCAGGGGGGGAGGGCGCACCCTACCCTGACGGCAGATGGTCCGCTGCAACGCATTGCACTGCCCCCAACCGGACCTGGTCCTGTCCTGGCCCTCCACCGCCCTCGCCCCCTGCCCCCTCCCTGCCCCGCTGAACCCACCCAAGGTGCGCCTGCGGCCCGACGCGGTGGACGTCGAGCGCAGCGACCTTGTGACGACCCCCGAGCACCGCCCCTACGTGCTGCAGCAGGGCACGCAGGGGGACAACGCCGCGCCCAGGCCACGGGTGGGTCCGGCGCGGCGAGTACCGTTAGACTGCGTGCGTCAGGCTCACGAGAGGGCGCAGCCCTCCTGCCCCTTCTGACACGACGTAAGCACGGGTGGTACTGACACCACGGGTCTTCGCTCGCTGCCGCCTCCCTCCTGTTGCTGCAGATGTGGTGGTACTGCAGGTCGGCGGGCATGGCGCGACCCGAGTACCTGGACCTGGGCCTGGACTTGGCGCAGGCGCAGGGGCAGGCGCAGGCTGAGGGAGGGGCAGCGGCCGTAGGGGCGGCCGAGGGAGGCGAGGCGGCGGCTGGGGCAGTACAGCCCCCCAGGGAGGCAGCGGAGCAGGCCGAGGCGCCCTCCAGCACCGGGCGGCGGGGCCGCAAGGGCCAACGGCCGCCGCCGCAGCAGCAGGCTGTGGCAGGGACAGCGGCAGCGGACGGCGGCGCGGGGTATGAGACCCGCGGGGCGCGGCAGGGCGGGGACGTGGCTGCTGCGGCCGCAGATGCAGCGGGGGCGGGCAGGGGCCGGCCCAGGCGGGGCCAGCTGGGCGGTGCGGGGGCGGGGGCGGCGCAGGCGGGAGGAGGTGCTGCGGAGGGGCAGGGGCAGCGGCAGGGCAGCGGCTCCCGGCTGGTGCAGGTGCAGGTGGACTCCCTGTGCGTGGCCATACAGGTGGGTGCTGCGAGCACTCGTGCGGTTTGGCCAGCCTTTGTTTGTGGTTCAATAGACAACTTGGGCACGCTCTTGCTGGGATCATGTAGCCAATAATATTTCGGGCCTGTGGCGAGAGCAGCCTGTTGTGTCGGAGGTTGAGGGACTGTGATGCATGACAATGTGTCACCAGGTGTACACGTTGGCGCGTGCCCTGCCCAGGCCCTTACTGGTGCCCCCTTAGCGCACCCTTGGTGCAGGGCGACACCCCGAACGACGCCGCCGCCGCCAACGGGAAGCCCTCCTCGCCCGGCCAGGCGGCCCGCGGGAAGAAGGGCCGTGCGGCCGCAGACGCGGACGCGGTCGGCCGGGCCGCGCTGGCCCGGGCCGCCTCCGCCTTCCACCCTCCCGGCCGGCGCTACTTCCACTCCCGCAGCGGCCTGCCGTGCCCTGCCGCGGAGCTGTTCGGGGCGGACGACAGCGAGGACGACACGGACCAGGAGGAGTGGGAGGTGCGCAGGGGGTGTGGCGGCGCTGTTGGGGAGCTTGGCTGCTGGGGAGACGGGGCGTGGGCTGTGGGTCTGAAAGGATGGTGGCACCTGGACGCCGTCCCTGCTGTGTAACGGTACGGTGCTGTCACGTTCCTCGTTCCGAGCAGCGCAGGCAGCCAGATACCGCCGCACGCTGGTGGCGTCCTCAGCTTCATCCGTGCCTCTGCCGGCTGCTGCTGGTGCGCTCGCGTTCATCGTTGCCTCCCGCAGGACGCGTTCCTGCGGCACTGCGCCCGCGGCACGCAGAAGGCCCCCCTTCTGCGCGAGCAGCGGCACTTCTTCCTGCTGTGGGCCCGCTTCACGCGCCGCTGCCCCATCCACGCAGACTACATCGTGCCAGACAGGTGCGCAAAGGGGAGAGAAGCATATAATGGCAGGTGTTCCTTTTGTTTGTATGCTGTCCATCGGCTTCTGTGCGTTGCAGCAGGAACCGCTTCGACAATGTGTATGCTTTACCGACCACCACATACCGACAGGGTTGGCATGGCGGCCGCGCCTCCTCTCTCGCGTCACCACAAGCCTTCCGCCTCACACCTACGCTGCGGCACTGCAGATGGCTCCCACAAGCACCCGTGCCTCACGCTCCTCGCACGAGCGCACTTAACTGCCCTCTAATCTCCCTTGACAGACAGAACACCTGACGGTGACTCGGAACACCATATGACTCCATGCCTCCCTACACCGCGCCAGGTGTCTGCAGTTCTGCCGCGAGCAGGGGCCCGTGCTGCGGCAGCACCCGCCGCTGCGCACCTGCCTAGCCACGCACCTGGCGCTGCTGCTGGAGTACAACCTGATCGACCCGTGGGTCCTGCACCGCTGCCTGGCGGTGGCCGACGGAAGGTGCGCTCGCGGGAGATGGGCGGAAGCTGCAGGGGTGTACAGCGTGATGGCAGCTGAAGGACGTTCAGCAGGCGATGACGCCGGGGCGGTGAAGCGGGGGCGGTGTTTGACGCAATATCAGATGGACGCGAGGGTACCTTGGGCCACGCTGTTGCAGCGCCACGGTGCGGATGGAACCGCATGCCTATCAGGTGGTGGGGGCACACTGCACGCTCCCTAAGACGAGCCCTGGGGGCATAGTGGGCGTGCTGCTCGATCACTGACTTCCCGCTCCCTGTCTCGTGAACTCGCAGCATCCCGGCGAGCGCAGATGCGGACGCCGAGTTCTTGACCTCTCGCAACCTGGGGCCCCCGCGCCGCGCCGCGCAGGGGCCGGCAGCGGGAGTGGGAGCAGCAGGGGCAGGGCCAGCGCCAGTTGCCCGCCGTCTCGGGCGCCCGCCAAAGGGCGGCAAGGAGGCAGCAGCAGCAGCAGCGGACGCTGGCGCAGGGCCCAACTGTGACGGCACTGCTCCAGGCAGCTGTGACGAGGCGGACCGCGAGAGCGGCAGCAGCAGCAGCAGTGGGGAAGGCGGCAGCGCCTCGGAGGCGGGCCAGGGTGAGGAGACGGAGGATTCCATGGAGGTGGACGGGGAGCAAGAGGGACGGGATGAGCCGCGCGGGGGCTGGAGCGGGCAGGAGGGCACGGGGAGCGACGAGGAGGGCGGCAGCCCGGTGGCAGGGGAGGGCACGGGGCGGAGGGGGCGCGCGGGGCAGGGGCAGGGGAGGCAGCGCGGGCAGGGGCGGCGGGGGAGAGGCAGGGGCCGCGGCCGGGGGGGCCGGGGGGGGCCGTCGGCGCCTGTGACACGGGGTGCGGCGGGGCACGGCACGGGGGGTGGTGCACCCACGTTGGCAGGTGCTGCAGCGGGTGGTGGTCCTGGCGGTGATGGCGGTGCGGCGTCGCCAGGGCGGCGGTTAGGGCGGGGGCCTGCGGCTGGTGTGGAGGCTGGGGCGGCGGTGGGGCACATGGGGGTGCTGGAGGTGGAGGCAGACAGCCCGCCGGCCCCCGCGAGGGGCAGCCCTGGGCCTAGGGAGGTGCGGGTGCTGGGGGTGGCGGTGCGGCACAACGTCAACGGCGGCGACGCAATGGCGGCAGTAAGGGCAGCGGCCCCGTTGGCGGGCAGCAACGACGTGCAGCATGCAGGGGGGCCTGGCCAGGACCTGCAGCAGCAGCACGCCGCAAGCCAGCAGCCCACCAAGCCGGGGCAGGTGTGGATGCGGAAGGGGCGGCTGGGCCTGGGGTCGGGGCTGGCCAGGGGCCCCTTGGCGGCGACTGCGGCGAACAAGCCGCAGGGGCAACAGCAGGAGCTACAGCAAGGGCAGGAGTAGTGACAGCAGGGCTAACCTTGGAGATGAATCATGACCTGTGGAATTCGTGTAGGCAGGTTAGAGCATGATTAAACGTTGGAGACTTGGCCGGGCCTGAGCCACTACACGGGCATTGACCATGGGCCCCGGATTGCGCGTGTTGTTGGAGTCACTAGTAGTGGCCTACCGACAAATGTACGGGTTAACTGCAGCACGCAGATGTCTCTTGTATGGGTTGCACATCGGTAGCGGACCGTTGGTGTGGCATGGTAGAACTTTCCAAGGCTTGTGCTAACAGGGTCGCGGACCCCAGGTCGTCTTGACAGACCGTACTCATTCCGTCTTGCAAGTGCGCGGCTTCACAGGTCGAGATGCCTCAATTACCTGCTTGGGCGTTGGAGGGGCTGGGCGCGTCGACGTGGCACTTAGGTGTTGTGGAGGGCTGGGCGCGCCATGATGTGGAGGCGCCCTGGTGGGCGCTGGGCGAAGGAACGGTGCGTCCCAGCAATCGCACGTGGCATCGGGGGGGGTACCGTAGGGCCTACAGGTCCGTCATCAGGCGTGGCCCACGACAAACTAGGTTTGCCACGGCTGGCAATGCCCTGCTGCCACACAGCTCGCTTTGTTGCATGCCAAGTGCGTTCCCGTGCTCCTCCGAAGACCACGGCCTGAGCGAACGGGCACCCGTGTGTCAGGCCTCTGATCCTGACTGTTTTAAGTTCCCAGACGGCTCGCTGCAACAAAACGGACCGCGCCGCCCGTGCGTGTCCGGTGTTCTGCTTGTGCTCGAGGGAAGACGGGCAGTAGCGCAGGTTACCAGATGCAGGGCTCAGGCTCCCTGGTACGATTTGTCATATTCCGGCATCTCCCACTGCCACCCACAACGGCCCCTGCACCCACCCTGAACCACCAAGAAACCAAAGCGCTTAATGCAAGCTCCAGGCCAGGCCATTAGCCCTGACATCACACGCGATCTGACGGTGCCTGTGCGCTATGCCCCTCTGTCCCGTCTTGGTCGAGAGCCAGGTTTCGTGTCAGCTGGTTGCAGTTACACGGTACAACACCCGCGTGTCTAGCTGTCCAGCCCAACGTGCCCGCCCGCTGCCACGGCACCCAATGCGTGGTGTCATGTCACGTAGCCCTGCGTGTTGCCGCTGCCTGGTGTCCCTACCCTACCAGCTACAGTCTACCCACCACCTCGTGCCCTCCCACGGCGCTCCATACCGCCACCTCTTACCCACCGCTCGCAAAGGTAACTCTGCACACCCGCATCGCGTCCGGCGCACAACGGGAACCTCCCCTCGACACCTTCACCCCGCACAACAAAATGGGTTCAGGTTGTTGCTCACAATACTCTGTAGGCATACCGGTAAGCTCGTGCTACTGCCCCACCCATGCTGCCTCCGCTCCCCTCGACCAACACCATGTGGAGTCAGGGCAAGGTACCGCACACGCACACGCACACGCCCTTATCCTACTCCCGGCGCAATCTTGCCTCCTATGTTGTTCCTCACCCTTTTGCCTACGCCCAGCGCCGCCCCCAAACAGTCGCACCCTCCCTGCCTGCCGTGCCACTGCTGCTCCTGCACCCACACATGCCACTGGCCCTCGCAAACTCGCCCTCGACCCCCTCCCCTTCTAGCCGCCCAGACTGCCGCGTCCCTCCCCCTAGGCGGCCGCCTTGGCTGCCTCCGCGGGTGTCCGCGTGACCAGCGCCAGGGCGTGCACGCCGCCCTTGATCTCCTCGTCCAGCAGCTGAGGGTGGGGGCAGCACGTGGGTGTGATTACGGCATGCGAACATGGTTGCTGGGCACAAGCACATTCCTTTCTATGCAAGGGCACGCGCAGGTGCTGGCAAGTGCGCTCCGCCCTTGCAACTCCTCCTTCAGCAGGCGCTTTCAGGAATGGGCGTGCCGTGTGCTCGTCGGTTCAGGCAGTGCGGGCGGCCCTGCACCCCCACGGGGGGCTGTGTACCGTAGTTGGCTTGTTCCGACACCTAACCGGGCAGCCGTATCACTGGCGGGCACCTACACGGTACCGTAGTCACAAAGCATCCGAGGGTACAAGTAACTGTCCTCCTTGCGCACGCTGGTCAGTGTAAACGAAAGCCGTGCCGTTGTTGGACGAAGCTCGCCACTCCTTCCGCAAGTACAGCAGGTGTGCGGCCTCACCACGCACCTCCCCATGCACTCTCCCTGCCCCGCCACCGGCTGCGCCCACCCACCTGGTACACCATGCGCTGCCCCTGCCTGCCTCGATGTTTGCTTCTAACCGCTGGACACGCCAGTTGCTTCGCCCTCTACTAGTACCTGCTTGTTAACATGCCACTGTGTCCCCGCAACTGCATCGCCACCCACCTGGTACACCATGCGCTGCCGCTTAACCTGGTTCATGCCCTCGAACGCCTCCGTCACCACCTCCACACGGAAGTGCGTCTCCCCGCTGGCGCCCGCGCGGCCGGGCCGCAGCCCCATGGCCCCCGCGTGGCCCGCGTGCTTGGAGGACTCGTCCTCGATGGACAGCACCGCGGGCCGCAGCGCCTCCGTCAGCTTGCGCCGCATCGAATCCTGCACCGGGGTGCGGCTGTCGGGGTCCGCGGGCGCAGCAGCAGGGGAGGGCGCGGCTGGGGATGGGGCGGCAGCGGTGGCGCCGTTGCCGTTGTGGCCGTTGGAGGCGGCGGCGGCCGCGGGGCTGGGAGCGGCAGGGGAGGGCTCGGGGGAGGAGGGGGAAGGGGAGGCGGAGGAGGCGGAGGTGGCGGAGGCTGCGACCGCCTCCAGGGTTTTGCGCTGCATAAGTCGGAACATGTTGAGGAAGCCGTTGTTGCGGCTGGGCGTGAGGCTCTGCTTCAGGCCCAGCATCTCGATGAAGCCGGGCTCCACGGACAGGATCTCCGCGGGTGTGCAGCCGCTGAGCCCCGTCACCAGCAGCGCGGCCAGGCCCTGCGGGGGATACGGTTTTGGGCGCACCCAGCGTGCGTGTAGGTGCGTGTTACAGCAGGTGTACCGGCAGTACGTGTACGGGGGGGGGGGGGCATGGGACTCGGCATGTTGCCCCCCTGCGCTACCCAGCCGGCTCTCAGTGGATTTGCCCTCGTTTGGTCCCGCACCCCACCTTGGTCAGCTGCGAGTCCGAGTCCGCGCGCCAGTAGATCTTGCCGTCCGCGCGGAGCTCCGGAACCACCCACACCTGCATGCCGCACACCGTGTGCCACGTGTCGAGCCGCCACGTTACCAGGGAGGGGAGTAGACTGCAGGGACGGTGGTGTGTGGCTCGCACCGCACGGTACAGCACAGCGCGGCACAGCGCAGCACAGCGCTTGCACAGCAGCCCAGTACAGCCCCCGTGCCAACCCGCCCACCGCCGTAAAGCCGTGTAAACCGCGTGTCACGTGCCCACGTACCGGACGGCTTGCCAAACATTGTAATCCGAGCTCCACGCCACCCCCCTAGTTCCCAACTTCACCGGCAACTTCCGTCAGCACCTTCCCTACCCCGTCACCCCTACCTACCTACCGGCAGTGACCATGACCCACCTGCGACACGCACCCCTCCACCTTGTTGGCGGGCACGTGGTCCTCCGCCGGCAGCGGGGCCAGCTTGGTGGCGTAGAACAGCAGCTGCTTGTACCTGGGCGGGTGGGTGCATGCATGGGAGCGTGTGGGTTAGGACGCGGGGGCGAGGGCACGTGGAGAGTGTACGGAACCGGGCTGCGTTGTGTGCGGGGCCTTCTGTAGGGTCTAGGGTACGGGCCTGGCGTGGGGCTGCCGCGAAGCAGCGGCGGCGGCGGCGGAAGGAGGCGCGCGTGCCGTTGGCCGTACGGCAATGTATAGGATGGAGTAGAGAGTGGTCATGCAGCTGCACTGTGTAGGTGTCCAGCCATGGTGTGCGCGGCTGCAGGGGACCGCGTCAGTGCCCCGTTCGGCAGTACGACCGAATGCCACGTACCGGCAAGCCCGCCTCACGTGTGTTGGGTGGGGGCCATGGACTAAGCAGTTGTGCGCCGTGCCCAAGGGATACATCGTACGCCAGCGTCGCACGAGATACGGTACTGTCTAGCCGTGCTGGCCGTCACCGAGCAGTACGGCCAGGTGGGAGTCAGCGACGCGCGCACCTGGCCATGGGGTCGGGCACCATCTGAAAAGCCCCGACAATCTTTTTCAGGCTGTCGGGAAGGTCCGACACCTTCTGGGCTTGGCACACCAGCCTCTGCAGCAACAACAGTGGCCACAGGCCTCGGGCTCAAGGGTCATGACGTTGCCCACGGATAAGTTCTGCGCGCTGCAGGTGATTGCCGCTGCACCTCAATCCTACATTATATGGCGATGTGGGATTGCGCCGCAGCTTACCCGATGCGGCCGGTGCGTCCGGGTCGGGCAAGCAGGTGCCGCTGCGACCAGTCGCCGCGTGGCAGCATTTGCCGCTGTATGCAAGCCGACGTGCTTTTGTGAAAGCATAATAAGTAGTCTCAACTCGCACTGCCTGCCAATTGACGTCACCGTGGAAACGACACACAGGCAAGAGGCACTGGCGACGGGTAGTGTTGATCAAGCGCTGGTTTACGATTGTCCGACCAAAGCGAGTGTATATTTTTTCCTTTGCGCGGCAAGCACTCCTGCACGACATCGGTGCCGTTTGCACTGCATGCGGAATGCCCATTCGGACATTCGGAGAACGGCAGGGGCTTCACAGACTACACATCTATTATTTGACATCCAGTACTTCGTAATTCTAAAGTCTAGCAGCTCACGTGCGTATCTTGTGACAGTGCCAAAGAGAAGGTCGTCCAAGCTGCGGCTCATAACGAACGCCATAGTGCTTACTTCATTCCTCGTCAATAGCTATAATATCACACAGCTACAGCGCTTGGCGGAGGGGCAGGCCGACGGAAGGAGCTAACTCAGGCCTGTACGCTTTACAGCAGCGGTAGGGAGTCACTTCGCGTCGGCACTCCTCTATAGCGAAGGTAGGCGCGGAAGTAACTTGAGCGCTGAATGTGGGGCTCCAGCCAGGCTCTTGCGGTATTCGTTTGCGCACTATCGGTGCGACTTCGCCGTTGGTAGTGACCTTGCCTAATTGTCATTGCATACTTAATTTTCCTTCCATGCCTGTAGGTACCAAACCGGCTCTTTGTATCCCCTGCCATACACCGACTCGGACCGTGGAGCCCTCACGCAGCTACCTCACATGTTAGGCAGGAGCAGAGCGGAACATAGCTGCAGATGATTCCTAGAAAGATCCAGGAGCACCAGCGGCTTTCTCTTTGGGGACCTGAGACCGCGGGGTGCTCCACGGGAGACCCGCGAGGGGCTGCAGTAACGTCCAAAAACCTCTTTTAAGTGCTTGACATTAGCAGAGGACGGCTGGCAACACTTGGGAGGTAGACACAGCCTTCGTCAGCGCGCGGCAGCAACACCCCTTGCGCCCGGGAGGGCGTCGCTGGGGCAGCCCTGCTCCATGTTCGCCGCTGAGTACCAGGGCGGCACCCATGTGGAGGTGCTCACAACTCAGGGCCAGAACCCTCTGGCCCACTGGAAGGTCTCTGGCCCACAAAAAGGCGTGCAGAAGACGTATGACAAGGTCAGCCCCTAGGATACCATTGTCCCTGTGGGCCAGGCCAACCCAGCTCCATATGAGTACAGCAGTACACACAGTTGATCAGTGCCCAAGTTCGTGATGTGGTAACGCTGTCACCTGCCTAGTAACACGGATGACGATGTTGTAACCTTGCCCTGCGGTGCCCTGCCCAGGCGCTCAAGGGCTACGTGTTTGTGTGCAGCGCCGGCTGCAAGCTGGCCCTGCCGCGCGACGAGCGGTCCGCGCTGGGGCTCACACAGCCGCACCTGCTGCTGCAGCTGCAGATAGGCACGGTGGGGCGGGGCCGGGTTGGGGTGGGTGGGTCAAAGGGAGGGCTGGCGTGGGTCCCAGACCACTGTTTGCAGGCCGGCGCGCAGCTCACCACGCCCAGCATGGCAAGCGGCACAATCGTGGCTCCAAGCTTGGGGCAGCAGGGCATGTTGCGCGGCTGTCAAGCAGGTTGTGTACTGCTCGCAAGCCTCGTAGTCACCGTGCCTTCCCATGGCTGGCCGCATGCGCCTGGCTGGCCGCAGAAGTCGCAGCGATCTGTTGCAAGGTATTGCTCCTCGCTGTGCACGGTGTCGCTGGTACTGCAGGGCGGGCCCTTCTCCCTGGAGCTGGGCTGGACGGACGCGGGGGGCACGCGGCGGCGCATCCTGCTGTCCTCCTCCTTCTCGGAGCTGAAGACCACGCTGCTGCACTGCCAGGTGGGGCAGGGGCGGGAGCGGGGGCGGGGCCGGGCGTGGGCCTGGCGCGACTGCGAGGTCACGCTAACAGTGAAGCACTAGGACGTGCCTGTTTGTCCGGCCGCACAGCAACCCATGAACCCTCATGCGTGACGCGCCGATTTGTGCCAGTCACCAGCCCCCTCCTCGCACTACCGTGCCGTCGCAGGTTCCGCTGGCGTCCGTGCCCCGCGGTTGCTGGCTCAACCTGTCCCTGCCGCTGGCCGAGCTGGTTCCCGCGCTGTTCCGCGGCGCTGGGGGCGGCGGGGGCGCGGGGGGAGCAGGAGGGGCAGCTGGGGGCGGCGGCGGCAGCAGCAGCGTGTTCCGCAGCCTGGACGCGCTGCAGGTGGCGGGCGGCTGCCAGCTGCGGCGCGTCTGCACGCTGCGGGAGGCGCCGCAGCGCATGGAGTGCGGGCCGGACGGGGTGGGTGGCGGCGGGGCGGCGTGTACTCGCGGCATGGTCCGGACCTGGTCTGGGAGGCACAGTTTGGGGTGCTGGAGGGTTGCACCGCTCCTAACCTACGCGTTCTTGAGGGCCTACGACCATCCCCGTCGATGCACTCTCTTGCCATCCCAGTACTGCCGTGTCGCCCCTTGTAACGCCGTGTTGACGCGCTGCCCCCGGTGCCTTCATGCCGCAGGCTGCACCAAAGCCGCTGGACTTTCCCTCAGGCGTGGAGTACGCCACGATCACCTTGGATCCGCGCAGCCTGGCCTTCACTGCATGCGGCTGCAGCAGCAACTGCAGCGGGGGTGCCTCGGCGCTGCGCCTCAGCGCCAGCTTGCAGCTGGGCAGCCTGCATGGAGGAGCAGGGGGAGGGGGCGGAGGCTCAGGGTCGGGGGCCGGCGGCGGGTCGCAGGCAGGTGGAGGAGGCGGGCATGGGGGCGGCGGCGACGGGGGTGGTTTTGGAGTGGTTGGTACGACAGCGGGGACGCGGCGACCCGCGGGTCTGTCGGTTGCGGTTTCACCGACGTCAGTTGGGTCGGGGCTGCATGGGAGTGTGGTTCCGCTGCTGGTCAATGGCCGGTTGCATGCGGGCGCGAAGGCAGCGGCGGGAGGAGCTGGCGGGGTCGTGTCGGACGAGGAGCGGGGAGAAGACGCGGGGGCGAAGGAGGCGGACGGGCATGGCGGCGGCGCGCTGTCGTCGTACGGCAGCGGTGGGCTTTCGTCTTGTACGGCAGGGGCGCTGTCGGGGCCGACGACACCAACGGGGCGCAGCGGCGGGAGCGGCGGCAGCGGGGGCCCGCCGTCGCCGTGGGCCATTAGCAGAGGCGGGGAACATGGGGTACCTAGCAGGCTGGGCCGCACGCCCGGGAACAGCAACCCCAGCATCCTCCCACCCAACGGCGGCCACCCGCACCCCCACCAGCACCACCACCCCAGCGGCACTTCCCACCCCTTCTCCCCCACGCCGCCGTCCGGCTCCTTGCTTCCCCCCGCCCCAGGGGCCTCGGGCCGCCCCCCGCGTTCCCAATCCTCCGCGACCGGACCCCCACACGCAACCCCAGCTGGCGGCGAGGACCCGTCTGCACCTGTGGACGTCTCTTCCTTCGGCGGCCGCAGAGCAATTTCGGCACAGACGACCGTACGGGGTACCAGCGGAGGGGGCGCGTCGGGGTTCCCAGAGATCCCCGGCGCCAGCGGCGGGGGCGCACCCGCAACAGGCGGCCCGGCGCCGTCGGGCAAGCCGCGGTCGCCGCCCTGGCCTCGCTCGGTGTTCAGCCAGCGCGCGCAGAGCGGCCCCGCACGGCTCAGCGTCGAGAAGGGCCTTGGGGAAACGCAGGCGCCCTCGGACATGCCCATGTCACCCTCCCTGGTGCCGCGGCCAGGGCGGCGCGGCTACGGCCCGTCCAACCTCCCGCCCACCATCATCGAGCACGAGTCGCTACCGCCCTCCAGCGGGGGCGCAGGGACGCCCTCCATACGCTCGCCCAACCGCAGCCCGGCGCGCGGCCGGCCCATTGCCGTACCGCGCTCATCCGCCGTCGCCGCCGCCATCTCGGCTGCCGCCAACTCCGCAACGGAGCCGCCCCACTCGCCCGGGATGCTGCTGCCGCTGCTCCGGCCCGTGCGCACGGACGGACCCATGTCGCCCACCGGAGGCGGCGCAGGCGGCGTTCGGTTGTCGGTTGGCAGCCCCTTCGCGCCGCTGTCCACCTTACTAACGGTCAAAGGCGGCATGGAAGCCTCCGTTGACCTGGGCCCCGGCCACAACACGATTGACCAGACACCTTGCTCACCGTCCTTCCTGACTTCCGCACGCATTAACTCCCTCGCTCACGCGCACCGGTACGGCAACTCCGCAACGGCGGGCGGCGCCGCCACCGGTACAGCAAACGGCGGCGGGCCGGGGGGCGACTCGTCAGACTCGGACGGGGACGCGTACGCGCGGATACCTGCCACCGTGCCGCGGACCAAACCGAAACCCATGGTGCCGGCGGCGGTGCTGGAGCCGCCGGCCGGGAGGACGCACAGTGCGGCCGGGAGCACAAGGGCGGTTGCCGCCGCTGCTGCAGGGGCTCAGGCTGGCGCCGGGGGAGGGGTTGCTGGCACTGGAGCGGAGGGGGCGCAGCGGGCCACTCCGACGGCATGGGCAGGGGACGACGCCACGCCCAAGCGTTCTGGGGCAGCAGGGCCGGGTGCAGCAGGGGCGGGTGGGAGAGCTGGCAGCAGCCAGGGCAGCGCGAGGCCGAGCCCAGGGGGCACGCCCACCAAGGCGGCGGGCGCGGGCGCAGGGGCTGCCGCACGGTTCGCCCAGGTGGCCAGCCCTACGCGGGGGAAGCAGGGGGAAGGGGGCCCTGGCACCGCCGCCACCGCTGGTGCTGGTGCTGGTGCTGGTGCTGTGGACGCCACAGGGGGCTTGGGGTCCCCAGGGCCCAAGACGGGCGTGGGCAGCACCCGGCCAGTCAACGGGAAGCACCCGCCCAGCCCTGGGATGAAGGCCCGGCCTGGGTCGGGCGTCAAGGTCAGCTCGCCGGCGAGGGCGCAGCGCAACAGCCCCGCCGCCGTACGGCAGGGCGCCGCCGCCGCAGTGGCAGCTGGGGACGCTGGGCCCCATTCCCACCCGCATGCACCCACTCCGCCTCGAGCCGGTGCTCCTTCGGGAGCGCGGAGCGGCATCGGCGCCGGCGGCCGCGGCGCTGCGGGGGCGGCAGGGGGCGTCCCCGGGTCGCCTGCTGCGCGGCTGCCGCCTTTGAGCGGTGGCGGCGGCGGTGCTGCTGGTACCGGGCCTCCAGGTGTTCCCGGGGCGGGGCGGCCTAGGCGAGCGGTGCGGGGGGGGCACTTGGCGCGGAGCACCACCAGCTCTCAGCCCGACGAGGTGGGGGACGTGGACGAGTCGGTGACGCTCAACGCAGGGCTGTGGGGCGGGTTCGGCGTGGACGAGGAGGACGACATGCTGGGCTCCAGGCACTTCCGCGACCAGCAGCAACAGGGGGGTGCAGGGGCGGGGTCGGACCTGGAGGGCTGCGGCTCGCCCGGGCCGTACGGCGCTGGCGGTGGGGAGGGTCCGTGGTCTGCCAAGGCGCGGGCGGAGGTGACGGTGCCGTCAGGTCCGTCGCTGAGCCACGGGATCGGCGAGCTGGAGCTCGGGGACGATGTGGGGGAGGTGCCGGCGTCCCCGACGCTGCCCACTGGGGGGAGGCACGGGCACGGGCAGGGTGCGGTGTGGCCGCCGGTTGGCGCGGGGCTGGGGCACGGGGAGGAGCTGGCGTCGCCGCCGCTGCTGGCGCGCGCCGCCGCCAACGCGCCGCTGTCGCCGCCCATCCGCCGCAGCGGCACGCGGACTGGGGTGCTGCCGGACGCCGCCGGCGGCGGCATGACGCACGAGTCGCCAGCGTTCGCGGGGTTCTTTGCGCACCGGACGTCGGCGGACGTGTCGGGGCTGGATGACGGGCAGGGGTACGGCAGCGGCCCGGCGGACGCGCTGTTGGTGAGCGACCCGCAGCTGCACGCCATGCTGGACGAGGAGGCGCTGCTGGCGGGCGTGCACCGCCACGTGGACGAGTACGGCATGTACGACATGGACGACTGGGCCAACGTGGACAAGCGGCCCACGCCGCTGGAGCTCCGCAACGACCACCGCGCCTTCACGCCGCCGGTGGTGCCCGCCAGCAAGGCGCTGGGCGTGAGCCTGCCGCCGGGGGCGGAGGCGCACCACAACCCGGCGCGCGGGCGCGGCGCGGGGGCGGCGGCAGCGGGGCGCAAGGGCGGCGCGGCGGCGGGCGTGGCAAGTGCGCAGGTGCTTCGTGTGGGCCCGGGCGGCAGTGCAACAGTGGTGAACCCGCAGGAGGGCGGGGAACCCACGCTGGACCTTGTGTACGACCCCGTGCTCAACTGCTACTACGACAGCGCTTCGGGGCAGTACTACGAGCTCAAGAGCTGAGGCCGCGGGGGTGTGGCGTGGCGAGCCCTTGCGGGGGTGGTGCGGCAGCTGAAGTGGGCACGGCATGGGCTGTGGTGCTGCGGGAGGGATACGGCAGTGGGTAGCGGGGCGGGCTCGGGAAAGAGGCCGGAAACCTGGGCCCCGAGGTGAATGAGCTACTTTGGGTACACAGATGACACACAGGCAATGTCACAGGTTTGGTCGGCCTGTGGTCTGCGTGCGGCGTGCGTAGTGCTGGGGGCAGGGGGGAGACGACAGTGGGTCGAGTGACGTGTATGTATGCATACTGCGCGCAAGGATGGTCGTACGGTGTGCTGCAAGTACAATACTGCATCGAGCGTGGGGTGTGGGAGACACCTTATTGTCAATAGCATGCATTGGTATGCATGGTGCCCGTTTGCTCATGGTCTTAGCCTGAGCCCTTATGGCCCAGGCCAGCCGACGGGTACACCCTGCATCCAGCACAGGCAACAACTCCGTGCATGCAGTAGGTGGCGTGTGCATGCAGGGCACGAGGCTTTCCGCACGTGGCAAGGCCTTTGCTGTTGCCGGACAGTCAACAGCTGTATCTTTCCGCGATCCTTTCATGTGGAAGGTGTCATAACTTGTGGGCCCCGGTGATAGCGGCTTCTAGCAAGCAGCGGGCCTGCGGGAATTGGGTACTGGACATGACATTGCATTGGGGAGTATGACATTAACGTACTAGACGGTTAATGACCGACCGCTAGCTGACTACCTAGGATTGGAGCCATGCACATACAGCTGGCTGTGTGGGCACTGGAGTTGTTGCGCACCGTTTTGCCGTCGTGATTTGAACTCTGACTGGCGTCTAAATTATGGTTTGCGCCGCACTGCGTCACACTTGCGTGGCTGTGGATGCGCGGTATTGCGAGGTGGCCGGCCCAGGCGCAGCACGCTGTCGAGCAGGGTGGAGTAGTTCCTTCCTGGCTTCTTCGTTGTACGCAAGTCTTTGTAGCCTTTCACCAACAGTGTCTGCTTGTAATGCGCAGTGCTTGGATACACGCTCAACGATACGCGAAGTGTATGTGTGCCAGCAAGACTTTACACCTGCAGTCGTCATGCACGTGAGTTCCAGCAGAGCTCGCGCGGGACCAGAGCGGGACCCCATGATGCAGGGTTGCAGGCTTGCAGCTGGTTGCAGACAGCGCTCATGGCCAAGCCAGTACCACAGACCAGCATAGACACCACGACAACCAGCGCATAAGATGGACAACTAGCTAATGCAACAACAGTCCAAGTGATTCCTTCTTCATATAGGCAGCCAGTTTCATGCACCAAGGCAGTCAGACGACCCCACGTGGATCTTGGCACCACCCACACCCTCATCATCGAGCTTGCCAGGGGGCATGCAAGGTCAGCAGACTGGAGTCCGCAACATGCCCAAATTCAGCATTACAAATTCCTCAGAAATCATAAGCAACCTTCCAACTCGACCACTTACCGACAGCCTATGTTGTACGTGCTGTGACGGCCAAGGAGGCTCGAGTGTCAACCCTCAAGTGTCTGAACCCCTACATGCACCAGCCAACCCGTACAACTCCAAGCACCCCATCATTGCTGCTGCAGCCGCAATCACATGCATGCAACCATGATGCTAATGCTGATCTTTGTCTTCTCGCACACAAGGCAGCCAAAGTGCCGTGGACTTCGAGCAAGCAACAACCGTATCCAGGACTCCACCGAAAGACGCCAGATCGCTATCCCCGTGCCCCCACTGACTACCGGTACCCAAGTCGTTACCGCTACCGTATAGGCTATCCGCATTCCCCATTGCAGCATGGAGAGAGCGCGGGGCTTCGTCGTAGGGTACCGAGCGTGTAGCGCAGCTGCCTGTGGCTGCTTCGTCGTACCGGTACCGGTACGTAAAACCGTGTCTCAAGATGGCCCCTAAAAATCTTATTCACACTCTCAGTGTACGTTATTCAGCCTGGCCGACGTAGACTGCGCAGGAGCACAGGTGTGCACGTTGCCCCATCCGTGGACTTCCACGGTATGCGGCCGTACCGTGCTGTCAGAAAGTCCTGGTGTGCTGCTGGCTGGCCCTGTAGCTGGGCAACTGCCTTGCGGCTTAGTCACTGTTGCCGCCTACGAATGGCGAGGCCATGGCCGAGTCACGCAGCGCCTTGCCCACCTCCTCAAAGCGCTTCTCGGCAGCTGCCTGCAGCTCCCCGTCGCAATCTGGCGGGCAGCGGCGGAAGGGGATGGGTGGGAGAGGAGGGGGGAGGGAGTGGGGGGCACGGTGGGGTCAGCGACCAGCAACGTGTATCAGGTGGAAACATGCTAACGTGTGTAAGGTGGCAGCCAATGCGGATAACCAGGATGTAGGGGCACAGGCCTAGGATGTTGCATCCGCAAATACTCCTGCGCGAGTTGGTGCGGCAGGGCGGGCGCAGTGGAGGGCTAGGAGCGAAGGGCATGCATCAAGTGCACGCAACCAGGGAAGCCACGGCACGTCCCCACAGCCCTGTGCAACAGGTAAGGGCTGTAGCTAGGCAACATGCACATGTGCTTCATGCGCCTACCACCAACACAGCGCACCTACCGTACATCGAGATGCCCTGGCACTTCCACGCCATGTTGTCGTCCCGCTCACGCAGCTTGCGGGTGGTGTCTGCGCTGACACGCGCGAAGGAGATAGACGAGGGCGAGCTGGAAGTCTGGGCAGTTGTTTGGGGTGCTTCATCAGAAGCAGAAGCGTGCTGTGTCGTCAGAAGCACGGCCGCGGCGAATGCCGCGACAACGGGCTGGGCCTTGGCCAAGGACCGCTCCGCGCTTGCGCGCACCACCACAACGCGACGGGTCGATCGAGCTGCATTCCGATATGCAGTAGCGCTAGAGCGACTAGCGAAACGCGCCTGCATTTCGACAAGCGGTGCAGTGCAAGGTTTGTTTCGGCGGGCAGGAAGCGAAGGCGAAGGCGAGTACAGCTTATGGTAACGTAAACACACGGATAATGCTTTCATAATACATATACACTGCCCTGAAGTTTCATGGCAGACTGCGTAGGTTGGCGAGATCGCCCGTATCCTCCCACAAAGCCTGCGTGTGCAGCCCGTGCATTGTGCATTATGAAAAGCATCTCGCTTATTTCTACTTCCAATTACGGAAGGACACTCCAAGCTAGCCTACAGACCCACGGGCCAGACCAACCGTTGCAAGTGTCAGCTGTCAGGTCGTACTGGGCAAAGGGTGCGAGGTGATTTGCCACAGCAGGAAGCAAGCCACTGGCAGTAACTGCCACGAACACTTTTTGGCATCAACGAGATCCTTTCGCATCATCTACGCACGCTACGCATCAGCACCCCTGTGCGATACCGTACGCGTTACGCCGGTGAGTGTCCAGCCCTCACGTCTGTCACCGTACAGCTGTGTGGGTGCTGCAGCAGCTACAGTCCTGCGACCCTGTGCCGTCCGGAGACGTAGTGACGCGTTGGGGGGGGGCGAAACATTTTTGTGTCCCCACTCCCAGCCACTCCCACGTGCGTGGTTCGTGCGTACCGTTAGTGCGGGAGCACTTAGTCTTCTCTTGTTTGTATGTGCTCTGCCCACCTTGTGCTTCTTTGCTTTGCATACAAACTGATGATGTGTACTTGTGGAATGGTTAGGTGTGCTCAGGTTTCACTCCTACTGGAATCTCAAACCGATAGCCATGCAGTACCGAGAGCTCCCCTGCATGCACCTTCCGAATGGACACCACCATGCCACGGCTTGTGCATTGATGGCTCGGCCCAGGCTCGGCAGGCAAAGGTGTTTAGCATTGTGATAACGGTCTGTTCCGCTTTACAAGTCTACGTGTATGGTACTGTAACAGAACTTTTCGTCCACCTGAGTTTCGTTTCAGACCCCGGCGTTGGCCCATCGCCAACCGCACTACACCATGCTAAACCCCAAGCAGCATCTGTTGTACTGCGTCTAGCCGTTCCAGTGACAGTGACATGCATCCCATGCCGCACAGGCAGTACACCTTGCCCCCACCCTGGACCGTAACACCAGGGCAACACGTACAGTGTACACCCACCAGCCCGAAAAGCAAGTTGCACACCCTCATCTGCTCTGCCATTCGCCACTTGTCGCAGCTTGCCACCGAAGCACTGCAACACGCACAACGACTGCTTATGTTGGCCGCCGCCGCTCCGCCAGGCGGGGCAGCAGTACCACCGACAGGTGGGCCACCGCCGCGGCCAACGGTGGCGGGCGCGCACCACAGCAGCGGGCGTCAAGCGACCACAGCACGTTTCTCGCGGCACGGGTACGGGCAATTGCACGGTAGCCAATTGACAAGTGCGGCCTACTGCTACCATTAATAACACACGTGCCGTCGTACGTGCTGGGCATGGGTGAGACAGGCAGTCAGCCCTAGCTGGACTCCGCTGTAGGCACACCGGCCACAAGGAGCACCAGTCACCGTATCGATCACGTGCTGTCCTGTCCCCTTCACGAAATCACACGTCCTCCATCCTGCATGCACGGCCGTGCCGGCACCTCTACCCCACTGCCATAACCCCGGCAGGCACAACCGTCCCTCCCGTCCCTCCCCGTTGCAACCTCCCGCTCCCCGGCCACCCCAACGCCCGCTACCCAGCGCAGCCTTACGGTTAAGCCTGCCGCCCGCACGCCTGTGAGCCGCCGTGTGCCCAAGCCCAGGGCGTCCACCGCCCAGCCGCCGCCCAGCGTGCTGCTGCTCACCCCCAGTGTCTTCCCATCCACTACCCTCACTGCCACTCTCAACTGCACAACGTCCCTGAAGCTCCAAACGCCCTTCAGCTGGCGCCTACACACGCTCACCCCGCCGTTTCCGCTGACAGCCGCCCTCCACACCCTGGTACCACTTCCGACTGCAGCAAACAGAATGCAGCCTGCGGCGGCAGGTAGCGTTGACCGCCACGCCACCGGGCCGACGACGCAGCTAGGAGGGTGCGAGCAGCTGCAAGGCGAGGCAGCAGCCCTTCTGCAGGTGAGCCCGGACTTCGAGTGAGCCGCTGAGGGGGCCCAACCCACAGCTCGGAGACGCCGCAGCCGAACCAATGGCACAGCTGCTGCAAGCCGCCCCTTATGAGCGTGCACCACGGCGGCGCCGGCCACCGGTGCGGCCGCTTCGCCTGGTGCCATGACTGACGCCCCCGCCTTGGCCGCCCTCACCTTGGCTGGCCCCGGCTCCTCGACTGCTGCCGTCGCCTTGGCTCCCGCTCCCGCCTTGGCCTCCTCCACCGCCTCTGCTGCCGCTGCGGCCCCCACCTCTGCCGCCGCCGCCACGTCCACTACCACCGCCGCCACCGCCGCCGATGCCGCTGCCGATGCCACCGATGCCCCTGCTGCCGCCGTGGCCGCCAACGCCACTGCGGCCGCCGATGCCGCTGCTGCCGCCGCCGCCGATGCCGCTGATGCCGCCGCCGGTGCCGATGCCGCTGATGCCGCTGCCGCTGATGCCGCCGCCGCCGCCGATGCCGCTGCTGCCGCCGCCGGTGCCGCTTCCGATGCCGCTGCTGCTGCTGCCGCCGGCAGGCTGTGGCTCTCCGTTGCGCTCCACAGTGGCGTCCTCGACAGTGCGGCGTGCCAGCATGCGAAGCCCCTTAACGGCCATGCTCGAGAGGTCCGAGATGCGCATGCCAAGCACGTGCGGCAGGGTCATCAACACGTCCACGTCCACCACCTCTTCTCCCTCCCACGGCTTCTGATGAGCCAGAATGTTGCGGATGAGCCTGTAAGGGTCAGCCGAGTGGATCGTCAGTTGGCGTGGCACCATGCGTGCTGTGCAGGCAAGGCGCTTCCCAAACCAATTAGGCGCTGGGTTACGCTAGCGCACCTGAGCACGAACACAAGCACGTCGAAGTCGGAGTTTAACATCCCCTTGTTATCGGCGAACCAGCGGCTGTCGTTGCTGTTCCACTTCGACCGCAGCAACTACGCATTATGGAAGAAGTTGTAATGGTTATTCAGCCAAGGTAAACGATGATGCCTGGCCAAGCAGGGACAAGCCTTGCCGAAGGGTGTGTTGACAGAGCGAAGACGAGGATTGAGCACGACAAGTTCTTTGGCAATGTCGGCCTGGACTGCGTCCAGTACGGCAAACAGAGGAGGCTCCCCCTGGAACCCACCTCCTGGAACCAGGGCTGCTGCTCCCAGCGGCTGACCGCGCTGCCACCCTCGCCCTCAGGCAGCTTGTCCGACAACATGTTGGCCAGAGTCTACACACACAGCGCAATGCACATTCCAGTGTGTTTGTCAGGATTTCAGCATGCTTAGCCGTGTCCAAGGAGCTGTCCGCCATCTACAGATGTGCTACCAGATGTCACCGCGCTCCATGATCAGCAGGCGGGAGGATGGCCCTGCATCCCATTTCATACCACGAGCACACGCTTGAAGTCCTCGCTGCCCACAGGCCGTGACGTTGATGCCCAGTTCTGGCGTTGCCGCGGCCCGAACAGGTAGTCGGCGACCTCCCCCAGCCGCAGCAGCGTCCACCCCAAGTCCAGCTGGGTAAGCGTGGCGCTGCACTGCCACCCCTCCCACTGGCTCCGCATGCTGCCGTCCGGGTTGATGATCAACTGTTGGCCAGCAACAAACCGTTTGGACATGATGAGCAGCAGGTGATGGCCTGGCCATCTATCTGAAACCACGGTGAAGGAGCACGCACGTGAAGGCTGGTAGCAGGTGGCTATTGCGGGGAACGACGGCAGCCAGCCAGCTGTCACATGCTTGTGCCTTGTTAGCCCGAGGCACCTGCCTTGTGACGGCTGTAGGTGGACGTATGGGTCATCCGATAGTGGTGCGCGCCGGGGGACAACCCGTTGCTCGGCCGCAAACCAATGTTGAACCTCCTACCTGCCTATGGCATGTTGACCAGGACTCGACGTGCAATGTCGCCTATCCCATACCTAAAAGCAGCGCCATACCGCCTTTGACAATACGTTGTACCGCAGATCGAAGTGCACTCCCATGTCGGACCATATACCCACACACGCTCGCACCCGCAGCAGCTGGCGCTGGTAGTCATCCCGGAGGAAGGAGAGCCCCTTGTCGGTTTTCTCCAGGTACGGTCGCAGGAAGCGCTTGAGCCCCTCGTGCAGGTGGTCAATCTTCGTGCCCACCCCTGCCGACGCGAGGTCCAGCAGGGCCCTGCGAACCTCCGCCGGCAAGCCCGACAGGCCAAGCTCCCAGCCCTTGAACGACTGCGTATTTGGGAGCAGCAAGAACAGGGCACCAAGGGCAACGCCAGAGGGGGTCGCAAGGAGAGCACCGGCAATCTCATCATGCAACCGTTGCCAGCGCAGCAGCACTCGCACCCTGAACCCCCAGTATATGTCCGTGCACCGGTTGTTTCCTACGATCCAAGAGGAGAGCCACGGCCACGTTTGCCAGCCACAAGCTCCTTTACCTCGGAGACGATCTTGTCGTAAAGGAAGTCCGACACGGCCTCGTCCAAAGCCAGGGGCTCATCAGACAGCTGGGCTGCCTCGAACAGCGCTGTCAGCAGCGCGGGGGAGGTATCGCACCACTGCAGCAGCCGTGCGCTCAGCAGCGGCCGATCTCCAACAGCATACTAGTGGGGGAGAGGGAGGCACAGAGGCCGAGGGGAGGTCGTCAACACGAAGGATAACACGCACCCAATGGAGCACTCAAGTTGAGGGTACAACACGTGTCTGTTATGCTTGCCCACGACCCATACGGGTTGTTGATGTGCTATCGCAGCGCTGCTGCAGCCTTGCACACAGGCTGAACGCGTACGGCCCATATCCTTGTGCTGAACGGCGGTGGGGGCATTTATCGGTGTGACGGTTTGGTAATGATGGGCTTGAACAACAGCCATGTTAACGCTATATGAGCACCCGCTGCATGAGTTAGGTGGTCGGTGAGCTGTTGGTCTCTTGCCACCAGCCCCCTCAACTGCGAACAACACTCACCTCCTCAGCCAGGCGGTCCCACGCTAGCTGCATCAGGTCCTCGGGGTACTTGGCGGGAAGCTTTACCTGCTCGTGCCAGAAGGAGGGTGCGCATGTGCCAGTGCACATGGCGGGCGGGGAGCTGTGAACACAAGAGACCGCAGTAAAGGAGCAAGTGTTAAGCGTGCTGACGTCGCTCGTAATTCCACATCCCAAACGCTGGTGCTTTCTTGTGCAGTAGTGACAGCGAAGGCATGGTGGGAAGGGCACACCCCAAGGGGCTGGCAGGCCTAGGGAGGGAGGCGGTAGGCCCGACTCAGCGTCTGTTGCTGCGGCACTGGGATGTTCATGCCTGTGTCGAATGGTGGGATACCGATATAGCGGGAGCATGCACAAGGGGCACGGCACCGTGTCTGGGGATACTTCTCTGCACGGTCGGCTTGCGTCCTCACCTGCTTGGTCATGTTCATCAGCGAGTAGCCATTGGTTGGAATCTCGGCGATGGCCATCCACGCAAGCGCCATGTTGCTGCCGGTGAGGCACCATAGCATGTTGGACGGCGCGTACCTCAGTAGCCGCCTCAGAACAACGTTCCTGATGTACATGGCGCCCGGGTGGTCCAGTTGCCCGTCCTTGGTCGGTTGAAGGAAGCTTTGCAGCTCGTCTGATGGAATGGCACGGCAGGCACGACAGCCGGCAAGGTCTTACGGAATGTAACCTATCACGTATCAGGGAGGGCGAACAACGCGCCAGCAACAAATGGCGAGAGGTGCGCTTGAAGAGAGGTTGGCTGGAAACGGGATGTGTCAAGCTTTGCCTGCGTAGCACTCCAACTTTGCCGACAGTTGCTGGGTTGTGATGTGTGCAGCAGCTGCATTTGACCTTGCCCATTCGACAGGGCCGTTGTGACGGCATTATTAACAGGAGTGCACCAGCAAGGGTACAGAGCCACCACGTGTACCAGGTGGGACATGACACCCTGGCCTGGCCAGGATGCTGCACGTGAAAGTGTTGCACGGCGACCGAGGTGTACGGTGTATGGGCAATGCACAAGTGGAGGCTGGTGAGCAAGCGCATGTATCCCCCCGCAACCACGACCTGTGGCCCGCAGAAGTGTCGGTTGCATGCAACTGGGAGCGGCAATTAGGGCTTCCGTTGTAACTTGCTGCAACTGCGCGCCCCTGCACAAGCTTCGTTCACAAACCACATTAGCATGCGGTCATGTACGGCTTTACGCTTGTAGGGATTTCGACTTATTTGCGTGCCGCAGTGACCTTCAGCTTACCGAACAGCACCAGCACGGGCACCTTGAACCCGTGCAACAAGTCGATTACCGCCTCGCCCGCCTCGTCCCTGCGTGTAGAGCCGACCGGCTGAGCCAGCACGCTTTTGGCACGCTTCCACACGTTGTCGTCGACGGGGACGTTGCCATCAGCCGCCCATTTCACAGCGGTGGCCAGCAGGTTGAGCAGGAGCCTTTCGGCGCCGTCCTGATTGGCGGAGGGAGTTATAAGGAGCACAGCAGGAGGCATACAGCTTCAGCTACAGAGTACAGGTTTCAGAGGAAGGACATCAAAATGACCAACACCTGCATGACATGGACAGCGCCTGGGGCACGCTAAAACGGTTGCGGGAGTCGTCCAGGGCGGCACTGCCGTCTGCAAGTTATATTGAGCCCTGTTCGTGCAAGAGGTCGCTCCACGCACTGTGCTCCTTGGCCTCCTACTGCTGTAGACTCAACGTTTTTCTCCTCTCACGAATTCCCGTAACCCCTCGCCTGTCCCAATCACGTAACACAGCCTGTTCGTGACCGCAGATCATCCCACACACCGGCCATCGCTGGGGCACGCAACTACCGCTACCGTAGGACTTGGCTGAAGGCTACCGCACGCGTGCCATTCTCCCTTCGCCTCAGTGTGCCTCGCTGCAGCTCCTTATGCTTTTTCGTGCAGGATGCATGAACAGTTTCTGCGACACCAGGCCAAGCCCTCGATCCTCAGCAACACCCTGACCAGGGTGGGACCGGAGCTTGTCGTACGAAGGAAGGCGCTGCTAACCAGGACCTCGTCGCGTGCGGCAGGCTACCCCCCAATAATCGACTGACATGCACACTCCATGAGCACTGCATTGCATGCAGAAGCCATCTGGGCCGCGTGTGCACTTGCCTCGCGGTCCAGGTCGTCGCCTCGAAGAAGCAGCACCGTCATGCTGCGGAGTGCGCAGCCTGCCAGGCCCCTCAGCACCTCGGACACCACCGCAGGGACGAGCTCCAGAAGAGTGAACGATTTCCCTGTCTGTAAACAAAGCGGGGCATGCATGGAACGGTGAGGTGGCGAGCACTTGGATACCCAACAAGCCATAAGGCTGGAATGCATCAAACCGACAAGGATTGCGTGCAACTTGACGTAAGCTGATGCAACCTGGGCCCGCCACGTCGCCCTTACCAAACCATGCGTCGACGCCTGGCAGTTCACGTGGAACAACGCTGCGGCCCACACACCTTCACGAGCCCAGATATCATCAAGGGCATGAACATACGGTTCCGGTCCGTAACACCAGCGAACTGGCAGCGGCACTTGACCCACGCCTTGATCTGCTCCACGACACCAGACGGGTCGAGATACAGCCCGTCTGGCCGCTGGCCATTGAAGAGGAGCTCCCAGACCGTGGTCCTTGTGGCGTCCCGCCGCAGCTTCAGACCCGCGCCCAGAAGAACGAAGCGGGGAGGCCCTGACACGGAAGGAGCAAAGCGCATGCTTGGCCATTAAACGAGCACAGCACCACGAGCATATTGCATACAGGTGCGTTACACCGACGCATCACATCGACGTACATGCCACCAGCATCTTGTAATGCAGATGCCTAACGCCCTCTGCACTGATCGCTGGGCGTACAAAAGGCAGGCACGACGACGTTGCGGTCATGTCCAAGCATATCTGTCCCGCCACGAAACTTGCAGACAACTACAGTGGATTCGCCCTTGCCCTGACTCGTGCGCCGTTTAGCCCAACGCCCACCTTTTGGAGGCAAACCTCGTAGGCTCCGCCAAGCAGACCCTGCCACAGCGCCAGTATTGCAGGTAACAGTCCGTGGGTCATGGCCTGCTCCTACCAGTGTCAACTTGGCAAGCTGTAAAAGCTATTGCGTACTGCACGTGTTCTACACATGCCCATTGTTGTGAGCCCTTTCCCAGGTAGCTGGTCCAGCCTCAGCCGGAGACCTACGTGTGCCACTGACACCCGCAATACACGCTAGTCGGGGTGTATGCTGCGCGCCTAAGGAGGAAGGCTGTTGAATGACGTTGCATGGTTCCCGGTCGGTGTTGTCAGCCTTCCCACCAGATCCTCAGCAAGAGTTCCCCTTAGCAAGGGACCGCAGGGACAGCAAGGAGAGCCAAGGCGGCTGACCAACGCACCGGCTTTGCCCAGCATCGTCTTAAAGCATCCACGCCACGCCACCCAAGCTGTGCAAAGCAAAGCCATCCAAGCCAAGCCCATGCACGGCATCCAGACG
>VFQN01001892.1_pt1 | contig 33796 bp, 28 predicted proteins | sample 3512371 | NCBI WGS metagenome assembly VFQN01 (sample SAMN10412370, study PRJNA504923) | tailings metagenome | isolation source: Replicate 2 from Balatoc abandoned mine | place: Philippines: Itogon, Benguet | collected 2017-08-28 | reverse complement strand
CAACTGTTGAGAAGAAATGGCGTAAGCCATTTCTTCTCAACCATCATCTCTCTCTGAGGTTTGTACTATTTCTTGTCTTATAACTCTAAACGAAAATAAAGAACCTACACTCCTTAATCAAGAAAAAATTCCAACTAGTCATTTCCTACATTGCTTTAGGGAATTTATCCACCAGCGCTACTTAATATAGTTGTGCACTCGCATTTCCCTGATTAAAAGCACAAAAGCATCCATCGCACGATAAAAATTCCAAAAGATGAGCGAATTGACAAGCCACAGCACTTTAGAGAACTTTGATTGGTCCGTTCGAGTAAGCAGTACTGTCATTCCTCAATGTTTTGATTTATTTTCTTTGATTTTAGTTAGTTGTGGCCTCAGATCAATTGACAAATTTTAAGAAACCTTTGCTTTTACTCAAACTTGAGACTAAAAATGCTAACGGACAAGAGAAGAAAGAGACTATTTTGGAATTAGAAAGCAAGGAACTCAAATCCTTTTTAAAAACATTAAAATCAGCTCAGAAGGTGGGTGACAACGCATCTCAAGTTTTTGAATTAATCTTTATGCTCTTAGATCGCTCACCTGTGACACAACACGATGCATGAGGAATGTAAATTTAGTTTACTTTCATGTAAATAGTTTAACGAAAAAATTATTTATTCTGTATCAAATGTCATTATTCAATCAGTTTCAATAGTTTTCCTCCAGTCACAGGATGATACATTTGTACCCAACCTCGATGCTCCCTTAACTTTAAGAAGCAGAAAGAGATCGAATCCTCATCATCATCATGCTCTCCTAACAGATCTGAGGATACTGTCCACTCCGCAGAAGTTTGAAGGCGAGAACCAGGAGAGAATACCAGCTCAGTAACGAAATCGGAAGAGCAACGAGGGCTCGAAAAAACTGCGAGTGGTTCAAGGAACTCGCTAGGATATTCATATGTATGAATAATTTCTACAACTTTTCCTCCAACAGGGGTCATAATAGCATAGTTTGCCTATCAGAGGACGAGGTCAAGTGAAGCTGAATTTTCTTTCAATGAGACTTACTGTGGGATGATTCTCAAAGACCCAACCGCGGTCATCTGCTAATCGTAAATAGCGCTGATTCGAACTAGAATCTTCAATAATTTGAACAACCTATTGAAAACATTGAAGATAGCCTCGGAGTCATTTGACGTAGATTACCTCAACAATATCTCCAGCAAACAAACCCTCTCCAGTGCGTGGTCCTAAAAATGCAAAATCAGAAGCATCAACCGAAGAGTGATAGTGATAAATTTACCATCAACGTTTGGAACGGATCGAATGCCCACTGGTCGGCGAACGGTGTTGGCAGAATTAGGACTCGGAACCTATTATCTTGACTTAGTCGATTCGATCGCTCACAAAGATGCTTACCTTCCAGAGCGTGAGAGAAACTAATCCTTCGTCCCAAAAATCTTTGCCAGAAAGCTTATTCTCTCGAAGATAGAGGACATGCACGTGACCATTTAAAGCTTTCATCCACTCCTCTTGCAAACTGTAACGGAAATGTAACGGAAAATTGACAACTCATAAACTTTCTTACTCTTCAGAATCCGCTAATAGGTACCACGAGTCCTCTCCACCATCTACTTTTTCTTTACTGCTTCCATTATTGTTCGAGTCAGGTGGGTTAATAAGGCTAAAACAATTATCCGTGGTGGTGTAGGAAACTTGTGTCTTACTCGACAAAAGAAACTGCTTTTCTGCCTTCAACGATAAATTAGGATTGTTTTTGAAGTTTTTCATCGCTTGAAGGTATTCCTTCTCTGAGTCAAAATAGAAAAGTTTCTGCTCATTCAAGACAAAAAATCTCTTTCGCCACCTTTGCAGCAACTTCGACTGTTTCTGCAGATATCCTGACTTCATTTGATTACCAGCACGACAAAGAAACGAGACTGTTTGTTTCATCTCCTCACTCAAAGCTTCTTCAGATGTGAGTTCTTCAGATAATATCAACGCTGAAGTCCGACGAGCACGACTCACTCTTTCATCTGAAATTACACTGCCTTTAACTTTACCACCAAGAGAAGAGATATTCAACGTAGAGCCTTCATGCATGAGGTTAACAGAAATCTTTTTGCTAATACGGCGAGAAACACGATCAATTGACTCGATTTTATTCGGTGACACGTCGCTTGTGGTAATGATTGCCTCTGGACGACGCCACTGCCTTTCCTTTGTAACACTGTCGAAAGAAATGAGGAAAATAGTAGAAAAACTGTGTTGTTCTTACTCATTAACGTAATAAGGGCGACCAGATTTCTTGTCAATAACCTCTCGCCAATTGGGTGGGAGCTGTCCAGTCGATTGCAATCGCACTGATCTTACTCGTTCAGATCGGCTCTTCCCAGTTTCCTTATCATCACGTTGATTATCGGTCTCTACATCTCCTGCTGATATTGAACTGACGGTAGAGGCAGTAGGCTTTTGCCATTGCTTCTGCTTTGTAACTTTGTTTACATAGTATGGACGTTGGGATTTAGGATCAAACAGTTCCTTCCAATCGGGAGGCAATGAAGAGGCATCATCAATATCAACGCTATTGGTAGAAGCAGTTTTAGATAAAGTACTCGTTTCATCTGCGCCGGAAGTGGTGGAGCCTCGCTTACGTAAGGCAGCAAGGTCTTTAATATTGTAACTTATGCTTCCTCTGACATTTTCACCATCGCGACTTGGTTTCTTCGGCTTTTCTGGTGGTGGTACTGACGAAGTGACGGGCGAAGAAGATATTGAACTCGCACTTGAACTGGTTATAGAAGGTCGTTGACTCGGAGGCGGTGGTGGAGGAGGCTTTGGTGTTGGTATGGGGGCCTTTACATTCAAAGAAAAGTTGTTGATTTCACTGTAAATCTTTTGGAACTGCTCTTCACCTCGCTGCAAAAGAGATCCTAGTTCCTGGAAAAAACGAGAAGTTGCTCCGATCTTCTTTTCTAAATCAGAAAAATTCACGTTATTTACAGAATCTATTTCAAGAAAATATCAAGAAAAGATTAATGATGCGGAAAGTAATTTGAGTGGTTACCTTCATAATTTTGGAGTGCTTGATTTGCCACTTCAATTCCCTCGGATAGATCTTTTGTTTTCTGATTTACTGATATGATCTCCTCATTAATACCGGAATACATCGCATATGCAGCATCGATGCGGCAACGTTGCGCTAACAGCCTCACTTCGGTCATTAGTTGCTCTACTTTACTCACACCCTCCATAATTTCCTCATATACAGTATCGTTCTTTTCAACTTGAGCAAGTAATGCTGGATCGATCTTTTTGTTAGTGCTCTCCTCTAAAGATTCGATCGTTTGGTGAATTAAGTCATACTTCTCATGAAGATCGCGATAGTTTACTTCTTCCATTTCGTGTGTCCAGCGAATCCACTGGATTGCTTGATCATACATACGACCGTAGTCTGAACCGTTGCCCTCTAACTTAGCTTTGTCAATACCCTTGCTAGACATGAGAGACTCTAACTTTAACCTGTGTTTGATGACAGACTCTTTTCTTCTTGACTGTAGTAAAGAAAACTTGCTTTCCAATTCACCTAGTTGTCTTGAGAGATCTTCTGGTAAATCCAAACCTTGATTCTCAGGAAGAATGTTAACATGGTTTCGCAGTCTATCCTGCCGCTTTTCCAACTCGCGAATGAACTCCACTGCAATCTGAATTTGGTTCGACATTTTCGATATATCGGTCGTAATAGTGGTATACTGCTGAATAGCCGATTCGATAGTTTTCACTATTGCTTGCTCTGTTACAGTATCATACGACGTATTTAGGATGCGATCAATAAAAGCTAGTTGCCCTGGCTTAAAGAAAGCAATTGTAACACCCAGACGGTAAGCATCCTCAGGGACCTGATATGCTCGCAAAATTGTTGCAATAAGAAGAACATTGCCTTCTTCCGTTGATAACATTGGAAATTTCGGTAAAATCTTGGCAATGACAGATGATAAAGCATTCTTTAAGTCAACGTAAGTGATTCGAGTTGGAAGACTGACGGATAAGATTTCACAGGCTTGTAAGATTCCCAAAGCTCGGATCTGCTCTACTACATAACCAACTTGAAATTGATTTGGTTTTGCAATAGCGTTTGGTTTGATGCAGCGAATAAAATGACATGATGTTACTTCTAACATTTCATTAAGTTCTAACATCGACTTGCCGAAGGTTGCAACTATTGTTGGTTTCATCATAACAGATTTCCTCCGCCGCGGTTCTTGCTTTCCACAGCCATTATCCTGTATAACTCCAAGGGCACGGAACTCTGGCAGTGAAGATCGCTGGAAGAGCGATTCAAGACCATCTGGTATGGCATCATTGTTTTTGCTAATCCAGGCATTGTCCTGATTTTGATTCTCGTTTGAACCCGAAGTGAGATTCACCGCTGCATTACCCACAGTGTATCTTACCGATGTGGCATAATGCTGAACAATGAAGAGATTCTTCATGTCTTTTCGGTGAACGCTTCCAAAGTATACATTCTTCTTGGTAAACGCTTTGTGCAATTCCTCGCAAAATCTTTCATCTGATGGCTGTGGCTGTCGACTAATTGTATCCAAGGTGCCGAATATACTTTCATTTTTCGCTGATATAAGTTCTACACACTTGAGATTACTTGGACAGTCTCCAATAGAAATTTCGATCTTCTCCTCCTCAAAAAGCTGTATTTCCTTTTCAAAGATTTGCTTGTTGAAAGTATTTTGTAGCGCCTCGTTAGCATAATTGATCAGCAATTGTTCAAACCCATTTTTTTCGAAACTTTCGAATCCGAAAATATCTAACACTCCAATGAAACTCTCCGAAGATGTTGACTGTTGAAAGTCGCTGCGAGTGATTGAACGATTGATCAACTTCACGATAAAGGTGAATAAGGATTCATAAATCGCTTTGATTGTCGCATCTCGAGCAAAACTTGCCTCACGAACAGTCAAAGAAACTTGAAATTTTTCTCCACGTGTTTCAACTTCTCTTTGAGTGAGCACGTTCTTCAAATTATTCAGGTCAACAGCTAATAAGTCAGCGGCTAACTTCAAACAGTTCATACTTGATAAGCTCGAATTTGCTTGATCAGGAATCGCAGAAATCTTCGCGACTGGTCCCTCCGGAGAATCAAAATTATCAAAGGTGATGTTTCCAAGATAGAGCAAGGCTGCCAAAATCTTCCAGATCCCTTCAATTTGCTCTTGACGGATACCGAGAGTGACGAAGGCTTCCGCAACCGCATCTAATCGGTGAGAAGGATCTAAGATCCCTGACAACGCAGGATTAGCCTTCTTTGCAATTCGAAATTGGTATCTGGCATCAAGTTGGCAAGTGGCAGGCGGAGACTCTAATAAGGAGTAAAAAATATGAAAATTCTGTTCTCCTTCATTCTGGTAAACTACACGACTCTTTTCAAGAAGATAAGTCTCAATCATCGCACCATATAGTTCCATTAAATTACTCTCAGACTTGTTAACAGAGGCAGGGGGATTATATAACAATTTCAAGAATTTACCAAACCTTGAAGAATTTGAATTTCTTGATGTTTTAGCGTTTCCAAAGCTCTCCAATATCGGTGACATTTGAATAAGTTTTTCATATAACTGATAAGAAGGGTCATTGCTGCTACGTGATATCGCATTCGATGCGGCTAATCGATTTCTTTCTGCAAGATATTTTATGACAATTTTCGCCGTTTCAGTTTTCCCGGCCCCTGATTCACCAGAAATTATAATAGATTGACATCTTTTCAAGACATTTAGATTTTTGTAACAGTTCTCTGATATTGTGAAGGGATGAGGTGCAACGCCTGATTTGGAGTTCATGTAATCCGACATCTTTGGTTCAGTGATCTTTTTATAAGGGTTCACAGCTATCATAGCAGCTCCCATATAGGTATAGATATAATCGCTTACATACCGCTCGCCCAAATTCGCGAGGATTCCTGCCAAGGAGTAAGAAGAAGATGTCGATTTTTTAGTTTAAACTTGCCTGGCTCATGCAAATGATGTAAGGAAGTCATATCCTCAGCAGAGGATCGATTAACAATATAGATGTCTTTCTTGCTAACTTTATGCCTTCCTTCCCCCTTCATTCCAGGGGTGGATTGTAACTGAACTGTGAACATGTCCCCATCCTCTGAGACTATCTTTCCTTTCACCCAAATCTCTTCTGGATGGGAGACCCAAACAAGCTCATCGGCTGCCCCGTGATATTGATTTTTCTTCTCGTCAATAGCGACAGACTTTTTCGCAGCACCCTCCATAACTGTTGTGACAAATGCGCGGACGAGCAATCGAAGATCTTTCGAAAAATCACTCTCTCTTATCGAGAGTGGTCAGAGGAAAGAGAAAAAAGAAATATGGTCGACTGTTCCATTGATCAATGGGGCCAATTATCTGGAGATGAGGTCGGACCTTTGGGATTGGATTATTATTATATTTATTATTGTTCACCACCCCAGTTTTCTTGGCTCCTACTATTCTTGGTAATCATTTGGATTGTCTTCTTGATAAATCTTCTTGCTCAAACAGCTTCCAATTATTTTTCTCCAACGTTAAGTAATATCTGTGACAAACTAAATTTAGCCTATGATATTGCTGGGGTAACATTTCTTGCATTTGGCAACGGTGCACCGGATTTCTTCTCTTTGATTGCCTCATTTTCAGGTGGGGTTGATGTTTTGGTCGGAGTTGGAGCGCTACTCGGGGGCAGTATGTTTGTTTGCACGGTAGTTGTCGGATCTATAGCTATCTTATGTCCTTGCGAAGTTTCAAGACAACTTTTTCTTCGAGATATTTCATTTCATTTGTTCGCTGTGATCTCCGTCGGTATCGTCTCCCTTGTTCGTGATATTTCTGTTGGAGTTGCGAGTTGTCTTTTGATTGTCTATTTGGTCTATTGTACCACAGTCATAATTTCTTCATGTTTTAATAAAGAAACAAAAGATAGTGTCAGTGTGGCTGGAGATATTGTCATGACATCCTTCGGTGACCAACCCACCAGCTCCATGATTCAGACCGCTTTTTGGCATTCTGACCCGAACCAAAAGATCAAGCAAAAGGCGAAGAAGGCTTTTAGTTTTCCTACGACTCATGATGGTATTACAGGAGCAGGTGGATATTCATTTCTTATTTTGAAAGATGACGATGATGTTGAAGCTTCTAAAGAGAAATCTGAGGAGACCCACGAAGAGGACGGTACTATTAACATTTCTGGAGGATTTGAGCCTTCATTTGATGATATCATCAAGGAGGATTATTACGGGAATGCTGAAAGAACATTCACCATCAGCGAGGCTCCTATTGAACAAGGATACGAAGATTCTTCAGATTCACTTCAACAATCCCTCCTTCATCCCGAGGAAACCCCACCTCATGAACAAGATGAGGTGATGACACGATTGCGAGTGGAAAAAGGTCTTAAAACCCGCAATTTCAGGCAATATCAGCACATTCTTTTGTCTCTTTATTGGCAGCAGTGGTCTGTAAGGAGGAAATTTCGGAGAGTCGTGATCGCCACAGAATGGGAAACCTATTCCATTCTTTACAAATGCTATCTTTATTTTGAATATCCGTTGTGCTTGGCCCGGGATCTTACCATCCCCATCTTGGAAGATAATAACTGGAATAAGATCTACGCAACCCTCCATCCCATCACCTGCCCTCTCTTTGCCGTATTTGTCTTCGCCGCCTATACCGAAACTATATTCAATATACCTTTGGTGGTATTTTGTCTCCTTTTGGGTTTTGGTCCATCACTTTATATTTATCTATATACAACTAATAGTCGACCTCCCTCGAACCCAATTTTTAAGGTAGTTTGGACTCTTACAGCATTTGTGATGTGCGTTATGTGGGTTTACACATTCGCAGGTGAATTGATCAGCTGCCTTTCAGCTGTTGGGAAAATACTTAGTATCCCTCCGGCGTTTTTAGGATTAACGATCCTTGCTTGGGGAAATTCCATTGGAGACTTTTTTACGAATACTGCCGTCGCTAAACAAGGATTGGGGGCAATGGCTATTGCGGGCTGCTACGCTGGTCCTGTTTTCAACATTCTTATGGGATTCGGAGTTGCATTGACTTATGCCACAATTCAGTCATATCCTCACGCTTACTCTGTAGTCTTAGATACTTCCTCCAAAGTGTCAATTTGTTTCCTAGTTCTTGCAATATCCTCCACTATCGGAATAGTTTCATACAGAGACTTCAAGCTCGACCGCTTATTCGGATTTTATCTGCTAACTTTATACGCAGTTTATTCGGTAGTACAAATCACTCTCGTAGCTTTGAATTAGCACTTAGCATATCCAACTTAGTATTTAGATGATGACTTGTAAATAATTCTTCCTACAACTTGAAAATATTGTTAATTCTCCTGAAGTATTCTTCCTTCTTGAAATCGTTTGGAATAAAAGGCTTCAGGTTTGACCTTAAAGCTTTATCCACGCAAGCGAGTAGTTGTTGAATATTCTCCTCTTCATAAGAGCAAACATATTCGGGAGCTACTTCCTCTATATAAGGATGCTGAGATGGGTATTTGGCTTCAAGTTGAGGTTGACGATAAATCGGATTAATGAAGATGCATCCGAGCGAAACAGCATCGATTGCACTAGGTCCAAGTAAAGGATGTCCCAACCCTAAAAGAAACTTCGAACTGGCAAGAAGAGAGAGCCATTCATGGCCTGTTTGATGTCCTTTCCATTCGACGTTACGATGATGGAAAATTGTTTCTGTGGCAGTTGAAACAAGCCTAACTTTATTCGCAAGGTGAGAAAGCATTAATTCACGCCCAGTAAAATATTTTGGATCCTTGCCCCAAATCACTCCTTGGTCTAATTTATTTCGGCTAGCAAGTTTCAACCGGTCATTTGGGATATAAAACCCTAGAAAAGTATTCCAAGGCGATTTAAATGCAGTCAGAACTTGATTCCTCATGGAAATATGTAAAGTACTACTTCGCAGCTTGCTAGATCCAAAAAAATCTAAAACATAAATTTTGCTTTCTTGATTGATGATGTTTCGTTTTGGGACCCATCCTACCACAGGCATTAATGAAACAAATATTTAGAAGGTGAGCAAAGAAAGAACCTTTTGCAGCCCAAGTCCAACTGTCCAGTAAGATAATATCATATTCATTCATATTACAAAGCGCAAATTCTGCATCTGAGCGAATAATTTTAAGAGAAATGTGATGATGTCGGAAGGCATCTTCAAGAGAACGCCGTACGATTAGCTCCCCTAAATTAGTTTAACAGTAAGTAAAACTATACAAAATGCAAAATAAATGCAAAACAAAATGGTTACCTGCAGCACCACCATTTTTACTATTTTGTTCATATGAAGTTATGCAATCCATCGTGAAAATTACGGCTTTCATCTTCTTTCTCTTCGAAACCTCAACAACTTTCCCATCCGGACTTGAAGTTGGACGGTCTTTTTCGGTTTGAATATTATGTTGCCTCGTATTACTCTGCTTGTGCCTCCTTAATTCTTCTTGAAGACCAATCAATGTTGTATTGATTTGAGTAATTAGCTTCCCTCGATCAATACTTGGTAGCGAGATTCGAGAAGGGGCTCCTTGAAGAGAATTTCCATTTTTCAAATGAACAAGATACTGAATTTCAATAAATATAAAATGAAGGATGACAATGGCAGTCACCAATCCGATGAAATGATAGATTAATTGCATTTTTTTCAAACCTCCTCCTCCTACCACGCATAATAAAACAACTTGCTCGTATTAATAACCGTTTTGACTATTCTTAAAGGGAAACAAAATGCCAATTGTTATCTTGCAGGGCTCAACAAAACAAGAAGGGAAAAAGATAATTAAAAATGCTGCTGTTCCTCCTCCAAGATCAGGGCCAGGAAGACGTTTATCACCTCAAAAAGATGCAACCATTGAGAATGCCCACAAAGAGGAAATGTCTCCATGCTCATCAAATGAAGAATTCACGCCAATTAAAGATATCGCGACAAATATGGCAGATGTAATTGATTTTAAGGTTTATAAAGTTTCTAAACCCCATTTCGTCGACGGAACTACAACAGTAACTCTAGTTGGAGGGGATTTGTTCTATAATGATGATGAAGTTCGTCATTTTACCACAAACAAAACTGTTGATACTGGGGTTATGAGGCAAATTCACACAATAAATGCCCGAAATGACAAAACTAGGAGGTCAAAAAATAAAAGTATTAAGAAGCGTCGTGCGAAAGCTGCAAGCAAGGAAGAAGGATTAGATGATGTATGGACAGATGATGAGGACCACAATCAAGAATCCAATAAAACCCAAAAGGAGACATTTCCTACACTCCTCCAGAAGATGCGCGCATTTAAACACGTGACGAAGAGGAAAGATGAAAGATCATTCATACTTCAATATATCGAAGAGGATAGTCAACGCTTCAAACGTGTGAAAGCAGGGCAATCTCTTTGGAGTCAAATGAAGGAACCAACTCTCGAAGAGACCCTAGATTGGGCCATAAAATATGTTGCTGTTAATGAAGACCAACTGATTTCGATGTTCACAGATTTAGATAATAAATTGAGGAAATTTGAGTATGATTTATTGAAGTAAGTTATCTCTGCACCACACCTAAACACTTAGAATTTATCGTTTTTATATTATTAGAGCAAAGTCTCCGAATAAAGAAAGAATCAAATTCAGTTCGAGCAAAGGGGGTGCAGAGGAGCAACAATATAATCGAAATAAGACCTCTTTCCAATCGACTGCTCCTGGTACAAATGGAAATCCTCATCAATCACTCTTACAACAGCTAGAGAATTTAAAAAATTCTGGGACCGAGTCATTTTTAAAAGCTATCGAACCACAGGGACCAGTATCACAGAAGGGGCATCGTTTAACTAACCTACAATTGAAGCGTATCCCTCATCCTCCGTCGAACCCAAATTCCTCTACATCCACGGGTCCAAATTTAATATCTCCGGCCACCAAAAGATTGAACTCTGACTTGGATTCTGCTGCATTTGGTAAAAAAGGTTAGTATCTTTATTTACTCGTTCCCATCGTAACACTGTCAACTAGGTCCTCGGACTGGAAGGAAACTTGTGATGGCCATTTCACCTACTGATCTAAAACCTGCAATCGCTGATGACTCAAAATCTCCTGAAGCCTCTCCTCGTTCCATCCCGATCACCCGTCGATCAATTCTGAAAACTATTTCCTTCCGAAGTTCGGTTGAAGTGTCCGAGCTAGAACCCTGTAATTCAAATAAACGGTTTTCAGTTGATACAGAAGAGCAGACTCATGACCCTCCAGGCATCGCGGAAGTTCCTGAAGGAAGTGCTGAAGGAGACGATGAAATCATCTATCACGCGGAGAGTAATGAAGAAATAAGTCGCGGTCGCTTTCGATCGATGTCATCTGATGTAAGCGTTAATACTGCAAAAAGGGACAGATTGAAGTCGAATCCATCCGGATCAGAAGATGAAACGGATAAATTAAAGAAGGAAGCTTTAGTTCGTGGAGGAGAGTCGACGAAGCAAACGGCAAGGAAGCCTCAGCCTCCCAAAGATTCAGTACCTTCTAAAACCTCTAAATCCAAGAGGGTCAAGGTTGGATTTAATACCCTTCCAGGTACTGCTGAAAGTGAAACCGGAAAAGATCGGGAAGATACAATGGTAGTGAATACCGCTGCAGTAAAGGCGCAGAAAACAGTGAAGTACAGTAATTCTGCTATCGATAATCCAAACGTAAATGGGAAAATTGATGAAATTACATCCGCTACCCAACAAACCATCGAGGTTATGAGGAAAGGGCAAAGAGCATTTATGGTAAGTCTGCTATTAAATGGAAATTTACAAGTACATAATTTGAGTGTTTAGAAATCTATGGGGTTTGCCATGTCTTTATTTCGTCAAGCAAATCAAAAGCAAGGAAAAATGGAGCAGAAAATGGAGCTTAAGTTGAAAAGAATTAATCGTACAGGAAATCATATGCTACAACAGTTGCAGCGTTTCCACTCGATAGAGCAGCAACACGAAGAGAAATTCAAGCAACTATCAAAAGAAAGCGAAATTATGAAGATATCTCATATAAAAGCGAAATTAAAATTTATGGAATCAACTGACCAGCATATTAATGAAGCCCGATCCACGTCTCGTGCATCCTCACCTCTCGATTCTGCCAGATCTGATGCTTTAAACCCAATATGCCTAAATCCAACGTTTACTTTCGGCGAAAAGGGTTGTGTATCCGACTTTCAAAAGATCAGAACTTTAACAAATGATTTCGAACAGATTCAAACCCTCACCGCCATTCACGAGATTAAATGGTATCTGAATTCAATCTACCGCGTAAAAGATTTCATGAAGAGAATGAATAACAATCTAATTCCAATTTGTTTACTAAAGATTTTACTTGTATTTCATTATTTAGTTATGCTGAAATTTCCTATCTCTATTCCACTTTTTTATCAACTCCTGTTAACTCCTGAAGTCTTTCAGAAAGACGATTTGAGGAAGGGAATTGTGCAAGAAGTGGTCTTAGAGAATATTAAGACTGGATTGCAAATCTCTTCCGAAGACTTTCTTGCGTTTTTGGAGCTTCACGGATTCCAAATCCCATCAGAGTTACTGAACGAAGTTCGTACTAATGCTGTAGCCTCTGTTAACAGCAATAAATCGACGGGTACACGAAGAAATACTGTTTTATCTCCACAACAGCCTACTTTACCAAAAGAAATGCGCTTGACAGATTTAATCGAAGAAGGAGATGAAGTTGCTGCCGAGTTAGATATTCCTCTTTTAGTTTTGAATAGTGAAACAGCAGTAATAGAAACAATGCCATTAGTAGGGAAAGAAGGGTTGCTTGTGCAGGATGAGGATTGATCTGCATCATCGTATCCTTCTGTTTGGTTGTGAAAGGATTCTTTGAGGGATTAACTTTGAATGACGATTAAATCATGATTTGAGACTAAAGAGTATTTTATTTTGCTTTGCTACCTAGTTACTCTGTTTAGCGTTTTAGTATGTTTCCCTTTTCGAATTTGAATGTTTTGGGTCTTCGAGTAAGATGTTTTCGTCCTTTCTCCTTCTGCTAGCTGATGACAAATCATTAACAGATTGAAAAGGTCGTTCAAGAAGAGTTAAGAGATATAAATTCTATAGGTCTTAACACTGAATTCTTCAATGATGCCACTAAAGGCTTTGAAATTGATCTCGCCGCATTTTCGATTGAAGAAGATGAAAAAGAGTTTACTCTACCAAGAATCTTGTTATCGCAGGAAGAAAACAGTAAAGTTTATAGGCACTTAATCGACGCAAATGAACTCGAAAAAATATTTTCCAAATCATCCTACCACAATTTTTCCATCGCAACTACAGCTTTAATTTTACTATCGAGTGGAATTCAATTTCATCTGCTTTCTGTTGTGAAAAATTTGAGAAGATCACACAAATTACGCACTCGATTACCTGACTTGAAGTATGAGGGATCATCAGTACAAAAACTAGATAAAATAAATGATTCTGCTATCAAAGTTATCAAAAGACTTCCAGCAGAATCAAAATCTTCCGTAATGCAACAATCAAATGTGAAATTGAAAGTTGATCGTGGCAATTTTCAGAAACTTCAAGTTTCTGTGGTTTATGGTCCGGATATCGCTGTAATACTTCAAAATGAGGGATTATCGCAAGATTTATGGAACAAATCCAGCCTGTTTCCTCAAGAGATCACAACTCAAGATGTATTACATGCGATTGAAGCATTGGGAAATTCAATGTTTATAGATAAAGTCCTTCAAAAGTTCTGTTTAACGAAACGTCTACAAATTCAGTCAGTAAATTAGAATTCTTGTTTGTTAGTTTCCATAGATGACATTCACAACACAGTAAAAATAGAGCAACACACAAAAAACATAAAGGCATTCTATTGATGCAACAAACACAAAAATAACACAAAGACTTCATTTATGATAGAATAAGGTTTTTAAGGAACTGAGGATCGATCTCACTTTGTCCAACAATACCTATATTCGGAACATTTCCCATAACTAGTTGATCATTTTCATGTCCGTTCAGGATACTTGGAGAGTTCTCAACTTTTGAGTTGAGTAGTGTTGGGAAGAAAAATCCTCCACTTGGTAATGCTTGTTCAATTGTCGGACTCGACCCGAGAGTTGATGTTTTGGGTGCAGTCCTTTTCAAACTTGTTTGTGGAAGGGAAGACTTCCAATTTGGATCATCCATAGCCTTGGAGGATGTTGGTTTCAGAGCGGTTTGCTTCTTTTGTTTCGCTGCAACAACGGCCATAGGGGAATTGTGCAAATGAGCAGAAATTTTATTTAGCTTTGCAACAGGATCAGCACCTTTAGGCAGAGCGTTTGTAAATGCAGGGTCATTAATTTCAGCCAAATCAAATACAGATTTGAGAAATGCCCCATTATCAGAACCACTTGATTGTAAAGATGTTACTGAAGAATTATTATCCGTTTTCATCTCAATTGCAGCATTCGAGACAATCTTTTCATTCAGGGACTGGGATTCACGATTTTTCATATTCATTTGGGCATAGCTCGAGTTAGGCACAATGAGATTAGGGGTCGAACGCATCGCTTTTAGGTTGCTTTGCTTAGTATTTAATAGTGGGGCAGGAGCAGTCTTCAAATTTACTCGTCGTAACTCTGCGGTATCTAGTCTGGACGAATTCCCATTCACAACATCCTCTAACAACGGGACCTTGTCTTGCCGATCAAACAACTCTTTCAATTCTTCCCTCATTACTTTCCCAGAGATTTCATCCCTAAAAGATGTAGAGAAGGGGTCATTTCCATTCTCGGATGCTGCTATAGATGGCAAGAACCATTGATGTGAAAGGGTAGATCGAGCAAATGAACTGACATCATTTGAATCAATTGAGTAATCATCGAAGTCATTGGTCTCCACTGAGGAGTAAGAAAGTTGACCGAAGCCTTTCGCACGTTTGTTGATTCGAGAATTTGCATTTGTTTCGAAAGAAGTATGATGGATGAGAAGGCCTTTCGGTTTGCTAAAAGAAACGGCCGATGAAGTACTACGGGTTGGAGAAGGTAAAGTAGGTGTTGAATTCCGATAATCAGCTCGATTGGTTGGTGAAAGTGATGGCGAACGGTCGTGATCTTTTTGATAGATAGGGTTATCCATATCGAAGCTTGAAGAGCGCGTAAAAGTTGATTCATCAAAGCCTGTCCCGCTCATCGCAGATTCAGAAAGATTTCTTGTTTTCTTTCTTCCAATAGGACTCATACTGCGAACTCCAATTCCTGGAGAAGATGCTCTCGTACCTGTATTCTTCTCCCACGAAAACTGATAAGATTTTCGAGCACCAGAACCACGGGACATGCCAGATGCAGCAGTTGAAGCACGAGTAAGGCTATTGTTTAACATGTCATCGGACTTGATCATCTCTAATGTTACATCTTCCATGCTTTCGCCTAAAAGATAACTTTCAATTTTACGAGTAATCTTATAAAACCAGTTTAGGAATTTGCTTCCGTCCAGAACCCTCAACCCACTGTGATCTAGGATTGATAGCAATACCCCCATCTCAGCCATTGTTAAAGATTTGATAAAATAACTCCCGAAATTTATCAGGAGGCAAAGCAGGACCTTTAAATCCTTGCAATCGAGAAATAAAGGGAGCAGAATCAATCGCATATTCTTTGCCTGCAGTCTTTAGCTTTTCTAGACAGGTAATTTCATCATTGGGAATAAATTTAAGTTTCTGAATTAAATCTTGACGTTTCTTTTCTTCCAATTCATCGTTTTTCAGTTTTTCTTGAAGCTTCAAGTTTCTCTCTTTTTGAATTCTTTTTGAATTTCGCTTCATAATCTCTTCGCGATTAATCTTGAAGAAATAGGTTAAAAAGTCTCGACTACAAATTCGAGGTTGCTTCGATACATCTGGAGAAGTTGAAGAAAAAGAAGCTTTAAGGGCAACCCTATTCAATCTTTCAGCAAAATCACTAGCAACATCAACACCATCGTTCCCACTTGGCGAGGCCACCGTGGGAAGTGGCCCAGCTTGAATCCCAGGGAAATAGGAGAACAGTGCCGCTAATTCCTTATTATTCAGACTAATATGAAAAGTTCTCATTAGCATATCTTTGAATTCATTTGCCTTCATATCAGCTCCTTGAAATCCTTTTAGATTTGGAGCTGAAGGATGAGTCTTATCGTAATGAACAGCTAATTGACGGATTTTCTCCATAACGTTTTCAAAATCTTCGTTTGAAAAATTAAAATCCAACTCAATCTCCGTCTTTGCATCCAGCTTCTTTTTCGTTTTTTCCATTTCAAGTTGGTATCGTTGGTTCATATATCGTTGTTTTTCGAGTTGTTTCATCCGGATTTGATTCTTTCTTTCATTGCCCAAGAGTTGGAACTTTACTAAAAACTCTGCACAGTCAATATGTTTGTTTCCTTCCTTATCAAACTCCTTTATTAAAGCTGCTAGTTCACCGTTCGTGAGTTGCATTCTAAAAACCCGTCTTAACATTTCTCGGAATATTGCAGGCGATAAGACTGATGCCTGGAAGGCTGTTAAGCCCATCGGGCCGGCACTAGCAGGATCAAATTTTACAGATGCCTCGGTAAGCTTCTCCATAGCGTTTATGTGATCCTCTGGGGTAAATTCATATTCAACATTGAGCTCGGCTTTCGCCCATTGAAGCGCCATTTTATCTTGATGGATTTTCTCTCGCAAAACAACATCTTCACGTAACTTTTTCAATGATTCTTTGTGCTCCTTCTCTCGTTCAGCGATTCCCAATTTCAGGAAATAGATAAGGAAGTCTTGAGAAACGATTTCACCACTATGCTTCTTATCAAAATGATGAACTATTGCCCCTAATTCTTCTGCCGAAGGCGTGAAGTTAAAAGTTCTTTTCAACATTTCGCGAAAGACGTGCGGCTTCATCGTTTTTTGCTCAAAACCCTCTAATGACATTGCCGCGGGATGAGCTTTATCGTACTTTTTGGCAGCAACAGCCAGCTTTCGAAACGCTTCTTCTTTCTGGTCCTTTGTATAATGGTAACTAATTTTTAAGAGCATTTTTTGCTCTTGCTCTTGCTTCTTTTTCTTCTCTGCCATAACTCGGACAACTTCGTTATTTTTTTCCTTCTCTAATTGAATCGCCTTCGCACGATCTCTTTCCTCAGTACCAATCTTGATGAAAGTAACTAAAAACTTACTTGTATCGATATTACCTGATCCATTATTAAACTCCGCTATCATGGAAGCAAGTTCGGATGGACTAAATATAATGTTAAAGGTTCTTTTCATTACTTCACGAAATATGCCTGGAGTAAGATACAGACAATGAAATGAATCCAAAGATACGCTTCCAGGGGCATTCTTGTCATACAACGCTGCAGCTGTTGTCAATTTTGCCATGGCTTTCTCCCGGTCAGTGTCGGTGTAAGTCGTACTAACATCAAGCTCGACTCGAGCTAGTGACTGTAACAACTTTCTCTCCTGCTCTTGTTGAAGATTCATTTGATTCTGACGCTGAGACATAATTATTTGAGCTTTTCTCCTTGCTCGTGCATCGAAGCCGAGTCTCAAAAAGAATATAATAAATTGCTTTCCATCAATCAACTTGAGGGAACCCGGAGTATGAAATCTCGCAACGATTGCACCAACTTCTTTTGCAGTTAGATAGATGTTAAATGCTCGTTTCATTAGCTCTCGAAAAGCCCCAGCACTAATTGGGCCTCCAGTAAAGCCGTCCAAATTAGGAGCGGAAGGATGCATTTTATCATACTTCTCTGAGGCTATAGTCATTCTTCTCACAGCCTCCTGAAAGTCATCTTCGGTAAAATCGTTGTCAATTTCAAAATCTGATTTTTCAATCAATTGAGTCAATTTCTCTTCATTGTCTAATTGCATCTTTTTTAAAGCTTCTCGCTGTTTTATCAAAGCAGTCCGTTTCTTATCATCGCGAATCTTTTTTCCTAAAGCGAAAAATTTAATCAGAAACTCTTTTGTAGATATCTTCCCTGTCTTCTCCCGATCATATAAAGATAACAAATATCCTATTTCTTTCGGTGTCGCTTTTACGCCGAAGATGGATTTAATATTTTCACGAAATACTCCAGGATACATGTACGCTGCTGTGAATGCCTCTAATGAAGGTGCTGCAGGGTGATTCTTATCGAATTTCTCTGCTGCTATCGCTATTTTCTCTTCAATACTCTTTTTATCCTCTTCTGTGAAGTTTGCGTCAGGTTGATAACTTCCGCGATTTGCTTGCTCTAAAAGCTTTTGACGATTTGCTTCCTCGCGTTGAGCGTCTTCTAATCTCTGCTTTTCTAACTGCTCCGAGTGAAATTTCATACGCTCAGATATGCCTAACTGAAGAAAGTATTTGATAAACTCTCCACAATGTATCTACTCAAGAGAATAAAGGAGGAACAGAAAAAGTGGAAAACCGAATCTTACTCGATCGATTGGAACAGAATCATGTTGCGGGACCCTCTCCCGTATGAACGCGAAGACAGCACCAACTTCTTTCGGTGTTAACGGAAGGTGAAAGGTTTTCCTTACAGTTTCCTTAAATTCCGGGCCACCCATATGTTTAACCTCAAACGCTTGTAAACTCATAGCTGCAGGATGCTTCGGGTCGTACTAAGTAACAATTATACAAGAGAAACGACAAGAGAGGGAAAGAGGCACCTTTTTCGCAGCCTCAGTCATCTTTGTTATTGCGGTTTCGCGGTCTTTCGGTTCGAAGTCAAAGTCCACTTCATACAATATCTTTGAAGATAGTTCAATTTTCTTTTTCTCTGCTTCTTCCTTCATTCTTACATCTGCGGAGCGTTGACGATTTAGCTGTTCAGTACGAATTCTTGCTCTTTCTTGTGCACCCAGTGTTACAAATAGCGTTAGAAAAGGTTGACAAAGAATCTTCCAAGATCATTAATCAGTTAGAGTCAAACGAATAATGTATTACCTTATTTTCCTCATCTCGTTGAAGATGATTGAAAATCGCACCCATTTCCTTTGCAGTAAACTCAATATTAAATGTTCTTTTCAAACCTCGTTTAAATTCGATTAAAGTTAATGATTCCGGCTCGAACGATGATAAAGTCACTCCACGGGATTTATCATAAAATACCGATGCATGGGTTAACTTTTTTAGTGCTGATTGTAAATCATTCTCATCAAAAGTTGAAGAGAAAGCAACAAACTCACTTTCTCGAACTGATTTCATTTTTTGTTGATGTTGTTTTTCTGCATCTTCAATCATTTTTCTCTGTTTCTCCACCTGTTTGATGTGCTTACGATGCCGTTCTTCATACCCTGATGCCAGGAACTCTGTAATAAAACTTTTACAATGCACAGAAGAAGTCTTATTCGCATCATATTTTTGAATAATAAAACCTAACTCAGCTGGTGTGAAAGTTAGATTAAAGACTCGACGAACCAACTCCTTAAAATCTAAGGGTGTTAGTTCTTCACATTCAAATCCGTCCAATGCAACTGATCCAGGTAATGATTTATCATATTTTTCTGCTGCGATAAGGAGCTTTTTCATTGCAGATTGTTCATCACCTTCACTATAGTTGTAATCAACGGAATATTGTAACTTATTTTTCACTTCTTCAGCTTTTTTCAGCTTTTCTTCCGCTAATTTTTTATCCAAAGCCTCTTGTAATTTCCTCTGGTCAGCTTTCTCCTTTTCTCGAGTTTCAAAACCAACTCTCATAAAATATTTCAAAAAATCCGAAGCAGGAATCTCATTTTCAATATCAGGTTTGAAAGTTTTTAAGATAGCACCAGCTTCTTGTGGATCTAGTTTCAAACTGAAGATTAATTTCATCATTTCGCGAAATTCCAATGGCTTTAACACACTGACTGTAAAAGCTGCGGTTGATGGTGCAGAAGGATGTCCGGGGTCAAATTTCTTGGCAGCAGTTTCAAATTTTTCCATCGCTGTCCTCTTAACCTCAGGTGTAAAACTATAATCCACACCTTGTTGTAAACGTTTTTCTTTTTCTAATTTTCGTCTTTCTTCTTCATCTCTCAAGTTTTTTTCATATATTTCTTGTCTTTCACGAACAGATTGTGACTCTCGATCTTTTCGAATTGCATTTAGTCTTACAAACGCTTTCATAAAGCTATATCCATCCACCATTCCGGCATGTGTAGGATCAAAATAGTTAATTAAAGCCTCGAATTCAGGGTTTGAGAAAGTTAACCAGAAGGCTGAGTTGAGGGAGTTTCGGAAGAGGGTGTAGTCAATAGTACGCGACTCAAACGCCTTAAGCACTACACTGTCTCGCTCTGGGCGATAACGAGAAGTAGCTTCCATAATCTTTCGAATAACATCACCAAGAATTCCAACATGTGCCAAGGCATCTTCCAATTTCGCAGTTGATGCGATAGCACTGGTTGGAGCTTGTTCTTTCATCTTTTGACGCATGTCTCGAATGGAATGCGTGCTGTCTAATGATCCACCAGGCGAATCTAGCCGACGGTTCGTGGGAGATCCCATTGATTTTTGAGAAGGAGACCCACCTAGACTCTTTCCTGAAGGGGAATCTAAACGATATCCCCCACCTGCTATGGACCCTTCATCATTTGAAAGACTTAATTGTTTAACGATATCACCACCAAATTTTTGCTGGAGTAAAACTTTCTTCTTGCCTATGGGGGAAAACATCACAATTCTAATGAAGTGAAGTTAGAACGAAACTGTTCCGTTTACGTTTCCTTCACAAATCCTTCTCTTTTCTTTGGTTTTTCTAGAAATTATCAGGATTTGTAGAAAGAGGACACAGATAAACAATATCGAACTTCCAGCAGATCCTCCAATTCAATTACCAGTTAAAATCATGATTGAAGCAGCATATGTAGTCCTGATTAATCTGCTCTTCGTCATTTGCTTGTTTGGAAGAGTATGTCAGAGTTCACATGCGGTCAATGATTATGCAATCGTTATCGATGCTGGATCAACGGGGAGTCGTTGCTTTGTTTTCCACGTTCAATTAGATGAAAATGACAATAGAAATATATCCAGCTTTTCATGTGGTAAAGTAATCCCTGGTTTATCATCCTTTGTTACTTACCCACAAGAAGCGGCATCTTATATGGCCCCTTTATTAATAAATGCAGCAACAATCATTCCACGATCTTTTCAGCTGAAGACTTCAGTCTTCATAAAAGCTACTGCTGGTATGAGACTGTTATCGCCTGAAACACAGTCAATAATTTGGAAAAGTTTGATCAATGGTTTAAATCAAAGGTTAGATATTCCGTTTCTAATAGTGAAGCAGAATGTTGGAACAATTGACGGTCATGCAGAAGCTTTCTTTGCTGTATTAGCCTCAAACTACATAGCGGGCTCTATCGATGGAAATCTACAGTAAGTTATTTTTAGTCTTTTACAGGTATAAGAATTTTCTTACTGTTCACCAGTCCTATTGATGGAATGCCTATGCTTGGAGCTTTAGATATGGGCGGATCTTCAACTCAGTTAATCTTTTACAATGGTACTAATGATGCGAGAAAGGTCCATGCTGATGACTTTTGGTCACATTCATGGCTTAATTATGGTGTACATAGAATTCATCAACGAGTTTTAGATTTTATTTACAATACCAACTTCCCTAATGTGAAGCAGATCTATGCGAATAACGACACTGAGAAGTGTGAAGTTTTTATTATTTCCAATCCTTGTGGTTTCAAAGGTCATAGACAAGCTTACCTGAGCCAGACTATATTTGAAGGTACTGGTGAAGGAGAAAAGTGTTTTCACATAATTGAGAAGGTAATTTGGCCAGATCTCTCCACTCAAGACAAGCAAACAGCTTGTCTTCGAGGAAGACCCTGCCCAATCGACGAAATCGAACATCCGTCAGTCCATGGACACCATTTCTATGCCATGAGTGTTTATTATTACACTGTAGACTGCATGAGACTACTCGGACCTAGTTTGCTTCCACATTGGTAATTCATTCTTATTATGTTAAATACCAATTTTTATCGATCATACAGGCCGACACCAAGTTTAGAGGAGATGGAAGAAGCTGCGATTTCTTTCTGTGGTTTGGAGTGGGATTCACTTCTCAAAGAGTTTAAAGAAAGCAAAACCCACCCTTATACCCGAGAAGCTCAGTTACCTGATCGCTGCTTTGAAGCTCTCTATATAATAACGTTACTCGAAAAAGGCTTTGCTTTCGATCGTTTCTCTCGAACTATTACTTATGCGCTTGAGGTTCATCATCTGCTTGCTCAAGATCTCATGTTTAACTGTTTTTTAGGTAGAGGGCAATGAAGTGGAGTGGACTTTAGGATTTGCTTTGGCAGAAGTCGATTTTCGACCTCATCATGATAAACCATTAATTCCTACTCCAGCAAGGATAACGTGGAAGTATCTTCTCTATGGAGCTTTAAAAGGCTTGATTGTCCCTTTTGTCTCAGTCTATAATTTGATCAAAGCATCAATAGTAACTGCAGAAGAATATGCAATTTATGCCATGAATAAAGGGAGAGGAGCAACACAAATTGTGCTGAACCTACTTTCATCGATTAGGTCGAAACTATTTTAAGCTGGAACTCTCAATTCAAATTAATTTTTTGTCGAGTTTACTTTGTCCATTTGTGTTTATTCATGTTTATTTTTGACCCATATAATTCAAAAACATCGATAAAACTCAACCTTGTTAAATTAATATTTACAAATAGAATATTTGTGCAGGAGTTTATGATTGTTCAACTTCCATTATTGCCATCCCCTGTATTGAGTCCTTCATATCCTCAATCTTAGCTCGCTTCACTTGCACCTCTTCCCTCTTTAGATCTTTCTTGGATTGCTTCAGTCTCTTTCCTGTTTCCTTTGTTTGCTGCTTTGACATTTTCTTTGTCGCAGGGACGGTTTCTTCATCCGAAACGGGCTCTTTGTCAATATCTTCTTGGTCTGCATTCTGGTTATCACCATATCCATAAAACTGATTTATCCTCTCTGTGAGAAATTTATCACTTATCTTTTTGCCTTGGATCATTGCTGAAACAATATCCGCCATAGGACCAACTGAGTTTAATTGAGGAAGTGTTCCTTGATCGTGTCGACCAGAATACTCAAAGCTCTCATTGCTCGAAGCAGCGATTGGGCTAATATAATTTATATTGATTGATTCTACATTTTGGACTGCAAATTCTTGTTCTGTTTCATTCGGAAACTTGTATTTTAAGGTTATTAATGGTAATCGACTCATTTTCATTTGTGAAAGGATCGTGCTTCGAGTCGCACCCAAACAAAATAAGAGTCGATTTCAGAAAATAATTCGATCTCTGTCATGTTGCTCTTCCTTGGCTGGTGGACTGTACTTTGGAGGATCTCAAAGGTCTTGGCGAATCATCAATACCTATCTCACATTGAAGCAAATAATCTCAAGTATATCGAAGAAGTTCTGAATTCTAGAGATCACTACATGCAACGAAAATGTGGGAATTGGAAAGACTCATACCTTACACACTACAAAGAACTTCTGGAAAAGCCGGATTCACAAAGACAATCTTTGATTTTTATTCCACATTTAAGTGGTAAGGAAAATTTGTAATACAAATCCTCTTTTCATTGATTCAAACAGGAATGGCTGATCGAATAATTGGAATGGCGAGTGCATTCAGTTTTGCTCTCCTTTCTGATCGACTTTTCTTTATCGGTCGAAGAAAATCTTTACCTAATTTAGAAGAAGTCTTTACTTCACCGTATGTTAACTGGTCACGAGTGCAATATGAAGAAGATTGGATACTTGAGCCCTTGCAGCACAAAGCCAGGGTTCGTAATTACAATCAATCTGTATTGGAGCAGAAGCTCTACTATGCTGTAAATACTCTTGATGACTGGAAGCTTCAAGATCGTTTCTTACGTCAGAATATTCGAGATATTTTAGGTAATGATTACCGTGAGACCTTTATTGTGCTCAATCGAGGGAAAACCATACGCATCTTTGAGAATCAAAATTATGCAAATCAACTCAATGGTATGGGAATCACACCATATACTGCATTTGGCTGTTTTGTACAGTTTCTTCTACGACCCAAGCCTTTCATCTTTTCTCCTTTATTTGAAGAATTTAAACAAATCTCACAATTCACTGCTGACGCTGATTCGACATTGACCAACGCCTTGACTCCATCAACCACTTTAATTATAGCGATTCAAATCCGGGCTGGGGATAAATTCATTATCAACAATCAGCATACGATTGACATCGCTCAGTACAGCGCTTATTTCACCTGTGCAAAGCAGATAGAGCAGTTTGCACTCGAAGCTCTCGATTCAGTCACAAAGAAAAAGTTCACTGAAACCAAGTGGCTTTTAGTCTCAGATTCAGTTCCTTTACGACGAGCTGCGGTCGAAAAGTATGGTTCTGATAAGATTATAACTGAGCTCCATTCCAAGATCGAACATTCGTCGAAGGAAACAAGTGTTTGCAACCCGAATAAAGGAGGGAATTGTAACGTCAGTATCGATGGTTTTGCGACTGCTGCAGCGGAATGGTGGCTAATGTCATTTGCAAGATATCACGTCATCTCCCGTTATAGTGGCTATGGTCGAGCCGCTGCGATGATGTCACTTTATCCTAATTCAATTTTCACGATACCTGACGGGAAAACTGCATCCAACGACATCGTCTGTAACAACCGAACATACACTGATCTGGAAACTCTGTCATATGATTGGTCTGGTATCTAACATAATTTCTATAGTGATTTCTGTGATTCTCGCAAGGAATCGAAGACATTTATTTGTTCGTGTTACAGTATGGTATCAGAAAATAATTAAGCAAATTGTTTGACCAAATTGAATGAATTTATTTTAGTATCTTCGATATCTACGATCCCCCAAACGGTTCCCTCCGTGCGAAGAACACAACGGACTATTGTTTTTGATAGTTGTATTGATCATCTTCACCACTAAGAAGAAAAGAAAGGAAATGCTGTTATAAAATCGATATTTAGTCAATGTAACATTTCCTTACCCACTCTGGCTGGGCGAGGTTGGACTATAGGCAGGAGAGGTTGGAGAATACTGCGGAGACGTTGGGGAATAGGCAGGACTAATGGAAAATATTAAAAATATGTTAATATCGGTTTACTCAAGTGTTTACCTCGTAGGACTGTATGCAGGTGATGTTGGAGAATACTGGGGTGAGGTTGGAGAGTAAGCTGGACTCGTGGGACTGTAGGCCGGAGAAGTGGGTGAATAAACAGGACTAAAATAGAAACATTGGAATTAAAGATGGAAAAACCAGGTCGTGGCTTACCTTGTCGGACTATATGCAGGTGATGTGGGAGAATAAGCAGGACTCGTTGGACTGTATACGGGAGAAGTTGGAGAATAGGCAGGACTATGAAAGGATAAATTAAAGTGGATTTCAAAATTAGAATTGAAAGCTTTTACCTCGTTGGGCTATATTTAGGAGAAGTCGGGGAATATGCAGGCGAAATTGGACCAAGAGCAGGAGTCATCGTCGAAGGTTGATGGAATGGAGTTGTCACCGAATACGATGGCACGGATGATCGTAAAGGTGAGAGCGCTTGATATGAAGGCGAGGTCGCATATGCTGCAGGAGAATTTAAAGCTCGAATGTAAGGGGATTGGAAACCCGTGGCAGGAGTTTCAGCATATGGGGTAAAAGCTGCAGGAGTGAAAGAGCCAGCCATAGGCGAAAAGCTTCCCATCGTCCAGCCTGGAGATTGGGCGTAAGGAGTATTAGCGATGTACGGGGTGGCCGCAAAATCTTTCTTCTCATCTTTCAACAAAGGGTTTAAGCCATCTGTTGCAAGGACGTCTGTAGCCTTGGCAAGCATTTCGTGGTTAATCAAGAGATCCACTAGACCGCTACCAACTTTCGCTAACTGTCCCAGCATCACATTTTCAGTAACACCATTTAAAATATCATAGTGGCTGAAAGCAGCAGAGTTCATGAACACTTCTACTGTTTCCTCAAATGAAGCGCGAAGCATCGGTCCAGTTTCACCTTTATTGATTCCATGACGGGAAACTGCCATAAGGTATCCACCAAAAGTCATACAATCTGCCAAACAAGCAATATGACGATAGTTCACATAGGCACCATCGAAAGATAACACATTTCGCAACTCATTGAATAAACTTGCACGAGCAGCTTCAACTCCAAGCACCTGAAACATTTCTACCACATCGTTGGATATGGTTGATGTGTGATCAATCTGCGGATAAGTCATGACTTCACCAAGATTTGTTCCATCAGTTTCAAGAACAAATTCTCTTCGAGCCTCTTTTTGCATACCATCTTGCTCAGTCCAGACCTTAACCTTTTTCTCGGAGAGATAGACTTTCTTAATACCTGGAACACCAAACAAATGTAAATCATCCAATAACTTCCTTTGCATTCGAATTAGAAGTTCATAATCATCATTTGTGGCATGGCTATCTCCTAATTCGCCGTCAGCATCCAAAGGGGCCTCATCTGCGGCTAAAATTCGAATTCTTAAAACAAAGCCTGAAGTGATGTTTTCATTTGGATAAACGACATGCACGCCGTTTCCGAAATATTCTGTGATTCTGTCTGCGATAAAGGATAAAGAGAAGAATTTATCTTGTGCGACACGAGTATTAACCCAATTATCATCAAGAACAATTCGTAACACCCAAGGTGATAATATAGCGTCGGGGCGAGCACCACCTAGATCGATATCCAAAAATTCCGCTGATTCAGCGACCAACATCTTATCTTCTTCGATTACAGTATCTTTGGGATCCGGGTCATAGTGAATTTCTGTGCGTAAAGTAATATCACCCAACTTGACATATTCAATCTGAGAAATCACATCTAATGCTTCGAGTTGATCATCCCGAATTTTTAAATTGATAATACAAGATGGGGTTTTAATGTTCTTTCCTACATTCAGAATTTCGTTTAAACGTGGCACACCTAGAGTGACGTTTTTCGCAGAGATACCAGTGTTGTGGAAAGTATTCAAAGTCATTTGTGTTGCAGGTTCACCGATGGACTGCGCGGCGATAACACCAGCCATTTCACCAGGATGACAAACTGCTGCACGGAAATCTGAAACAATGGAGCCAACTACAAAGTCAAAAGCTTCCTTCGATAGCCGATAATCTCGTAAAACTCTCTTCGTTGCTAACTTAGATCGTAAAAGAATTTGAAACAAAAGTGTTGCGTTTTGCTGAGCCTCTCTTGAAATTGCATCATTTCCGCGGACAATTAGCAATTCGTCCTCACATATTTTTTTCACAGCTTCAATGACATACTGTGGATGTAAAGGGCATGGTTCATGAACATTGACACGGAATTGTCTTTGCGCATTCCACACAATACGATCAATATTCACAGGAAGATAAGTTGCTGAGTCATATTCAGCCCCACTTCCTCGACACCCCAAAATTTCTCGGACCATAACTTTATCACGTAGAAGTTGTTCGTACTCTTCATCGAGTAAGATTCTTAAATCAGGGTCATTTCGGCACTTTTCTATGATTAATGGATGCATATAATAGGCGAGTTCATTGGTTCGAGAATTTACGTAATTCATTCTTCCAAGATATTCAGAAGTAAGATCTAAGTAGTAAAATTCACGGAATTTACTTATTGTCATGAGATAGGTATCAAAAGCCTGCTTCTCAATTTTAGTTGCATCCATACCGTCTTCACCATATAAGAATTGCATCACACAGCCACGAGAATTGCGCAAAGTAGTATCATAACGAGCCATGACAGTTTCCATAGCCTTAACCAAACGACGCTGGATATAACCTGTTTCTGAAGTTTTTACTGCAGTATCAATACAACCTTCACGACCACCCATTGCATGAAAGAAAAATTCTTGAGGGCTCAAGCCTCTCAGGTAACTGTTTTCAACAAAACCACGAGATTCCATTCCTAAATCGTCCTTCGCAAAATGGGGGAGAGTGCGTTGCTGGAACCCGTATCCAATTCGCTTACCTTGGACATTTTGTTGCCCAACGCAAGCAATAATTTGAGAAATGTTTAATTCAGATCCTTTCGAGCCTGCCATGACAGTACCTTTAATTGCATTGCGATCTTTTAAAGATCTTTGTGCGGACTTTCCTACAGTGGAACGAGCATCATTTAAAACAGTATTAATATTCATCTCAAAGGATTCCATAAATGGCTTTCCTGGCACCGGCTTCAGCTGTCCCTCCGTTTGAGCATCAGCCATGATTTCTTTCACTTTTTCTTTTGCTTTGTCTAATGTTTCTTGGATTTTTTTAATTGTTGTCGCATCAGCGACGGTGTCACTAATTCCAACAGAGTAAGAAGTATTAACCATCCAATAGTTTACTATTCCTTGGAGTTGATTCATGAAGTTACGAGTTTCTTCCCATCCTTTTTGTAACCAACAAACATGCACAATTGAACCACCACTTGTTCCTACAATATTCTTATCTACAATTCCTTGTAAGAGGACTCCGCTATGGATAAGAACTTCAGAGTCCAAGAAATTGAAAGGATCAGAAATAGAATCATCCTCAACATGGTTTTTCGATTTGCCCTTATAATTTACTTTCGGACAAATCATCGAAAATAGTTGCTTTCCAGTCCATAAAGGTCGAGGTTTTAAGATAGCAGGTGTGGGTAAAAGACCATCCCAAGTCGGAATCCACATCATAGCATTCATGAAGACATCTTTCTCGATAAAGATATCTCTTTTGGTCATTCTCGTCACACCAAGTAACGCGTCTTGCACGATACCCATCACATTACGGTTGCTCTGCGGGGTAACAATATTTCGCGGCACCATTACTAACTCCTGGGCGTCAGCTTTGGCAGTAATGGATTGAGGAACATGCAAATTCATTTCGTCACCATCAAAATCAGCATTGTAGGGGGTGGTCACCGATAAATTAAGACGAAAGGTTGACCAATCAAGAATTTTCGCACGATGTCCCATAATGGACATTTTGTGAAGTGACGGCTGACGATTGAACAAAACAATGTCATCATCACATAGATGTCTTTCAACAATCCACCCAGGTTCTAAGGTTAAATCATTTTCCGAGCTCACACGAGCGATGTTAATTCGACTCCCATTTGGACGAATAATATAAACAGCACCAGGCCATTGGTATGGACCACGCGAAACAAGTTCTTTCAATTCATGGATATTAAACGGAGTGACCATTACAGGAACAGTTAATTTTGACGCAACTGAGCGGGGAACCCCGACTTGATCGATGCTTAAGTTAGGATCAGCAGTGATAACGGTACGTGCGGAGAAATCAACACGTTTTCCCATTAAATTCCCTCGTAAGCGACCTTCTTTTCCCTTCAAACGCTGTCTGATCGTCTTTAATGGTCTACCAGTCTTTTGAATCTCACGAGGAGTGTCGTCTCTTTCATTATCGAAAATACAAGTGACGCGAGTTTGGAGAAGCTTTTCATAATCTCGAATCTCTAGCTGAGGCGCTCCTCTCTCCAAAGCACTTTCTAACGTTAAATTGGTTTTTAAAATGTTCGTTAATTGATGGGTAAGATCGTCTTCTGATTGCATATCGCCTTCCATAACAACTGGGCGCACATGCGGAGGAGGAACGGGAACAACACTCACCAACATCCACTCGGGTCTCGCAAACTGCGGATTAAATCCTAATTTTTCGATGTCAGAGTCGGAAATTCTCTTGAAGACGTTGTAAACATCTATTGCGCGCAATTCTTGCTTCTTTGGACCAACAAGAGCTTCATTGTCATCTTCACCAAAAATGATGAACACACTCATTCCCTCTCGCTTAAACTGCGGCTGGGTCGCTCCACACGGAACTTTGGCATTAGGATCTTTATTTTTCACAGCAAGTGACATCTTACTTTCTTCATGACCATTCATAACATCTTCACCAAAAAGCAATTGACTAGCTTGATTCTTTTCCTCGATGTTCTGATCATCAATACCTTCGAAGAATTGGACAATATCATCATTGTTCGCAGAGGCGCACTTCACATTTTTCCGATTTAAATGATCATGAATTCGACGAAAGCGGGTCTCTGGATCATTAACTTTCAGCAAATCACGCTCTTTCGCGATTCGATCATCCAAGAGCAATCGTGAACACTTGAAACAGACACAGCGCAAAATGCGCACAACTTCATCAATAAAACCACAGTGGTAAACAGGAGTGGCTAATTCAATGTGCCCAAAATGTCCGGGGCAATCATCCATCTTATTCACACCCGCAGCGAAGGAACAATCGCATGTTTTGCATCTCATACCGCGCGTAGTGGCTCCCATGCGAGGATCACTCAAACTTCCGTAAACTGGAATTCCATTGCGATATCTCTCTAATTTAGTAATGCCAGCACGAACTTCTTCTTCGTTCTGTAATCTCACCTTCTGAGTTACGGAACCTTTTTTCTGTGTGAACGAAAGAAATTAAAGGAACACAAGAAAACCCTATTAAAGGGACTTACAATAGCCTCTGGTGAGAAGATGCCAAATTGAACTTTTTTAATTGTGCGTAAGCGACACTTGGAATAGGTGAAGTTTAAATTGGGATTCGACATTTTTCTTGGTTTTCTTCTTCAAATGAAAAAAGTCAAGGACAAAATTCTATGAAAAATCAATCAGCACAGAAGTCGGGATTTACTACTCAGCTTGACGGACGAAGAGAACTTGCGGATAGAATAAAAATTGATTTTGGCGATAATAACTTCTGTGAAGGAAAGTACTCTGGAAACAAGCAAAAGACGATTGCTTCTTCCGCTTACTAATAAGTTCAGTGCTTTGATAAGATAATTCACGTAATACGAAAGCAAAGAAGTCAAGCAATGATACACAGGAATTAAATTATGCATCACTCATTTTCGAAACAACTAAGATGTTTAAGCGCTTTTTAGCCCAATCAATATGTTTCTCGCGATAGTTGAGAATGGATAGAAAATGATTAAAATAAGTTGGAGTTTATTTTGGAGATTGCTCTTTCATTGCCTTCTTGTGGCCTTAATCACGGTCAAAGTTATTGATTGGAATGTTATTGATGCAAGTTATGGACGATCGTTGAAGAGAACGTTCAGTTTCCTCTTTGGAACTGACGCGATGGTCGAATCTCCTAATAATAATCAGATCTATACCTTTGATGAATTTGATACAGCTTTGGAAAAAGTTTTTTATACTTATCAAAACATTAAAGAAATGTCGATTGCGTCTTTGTCTTACGGTTATCGTGATCAAAATTATAATGTGAACTGTAAGCAACAACCCGAAACTATCACAACAACAACATACTACTGGGCGGATTCGACACATATTCATTCTTCCATCAACGAATTTAGCGATATCGAAGACTTGAAGCTTCTCATGAATAATGAATCATTGTTTTTCGACCATTTAGATTCTATGCACCTTGCCTTCGATCTGTGCAGTTACCAACCGCAATCTACTTCCTATCTAGAGAGTAGCAAATGTAATTATTGGGAAATCCATGTACATTATAAATTTATTGCCCAATTATACATTGAAGTCTCAATAGAGTCAAGTATGCAGAAATCTTGCTCTGCAATGACAACGAAAGAGAGCTTCACTGACTTCATTACTTCACTTGAAGTAATTACATTCTTCATTTGTATTGCATATGCTACTTTTTTATTTCGAGATATTAAAATCGCTGCACAATTATTTTTTCAAGTTAAGGAAGCTCATGGAAGAGCTCGTTTAAAATATCTTCGCGACCCAAGACTTTGCAGTGAGATCGAGGCAGTAGCTGCACAGTATGAATGGAGAGAAATTCCTATGGGGATTAAGCGAAGTTTCCATAGTTATTGGTCACTAATGACACTTCTGGGCGTTATTTTTACCTTCATCGACTCCGGCTACACCTTGGCAGGTAAGTGAAAGGACTTTGCACATCACTTACTCAACACGAATTTTAATTCCTGAACCAGTGAGCGACTACAGATATGTGGATTATGCTTCTGCAGGCAAAGCATTGTCTGGATTATCGTGTTTTCTACTGTGGTCAACTCTTGTTCAATTTATTTATTATTTCCCGTCCTTGTATGCAATGGCTGTTACAATACAAACAGCATTACCAAGGTACCTTTTCTTGTAATTGTTTGTTTGTTCTGACCGTCTTTTAGAATATTGGCGTTTTTACTCGGTTTCATGCCTATTTATTTTGCCTTTGTTTTTCTTGGGATAGGATTATTTGGTTATAAGGTGAGCTCTTCCCGACTCTTCTCTGCTCTGGTTATTTTCCCTGATTTTTCTGGTAGTTGGGAATGTTTTCTTCTCTATCTCTCGCTTCTGGGAGTATGTTCGCTTTTGTAAATGGAGATTGTATTCGCCCAATTTTGCATTTAGTAAGTTGTTGGTTTTCACTTATCTAACTTATCCTATTTTGTTTAGATGGAACACAGATCATATATTGCTGCGGTCATGTATGGTGTAATCTTTATTCTCTTAACAACATATCTTTTGTTAAATATATTGATTGCTATTGTTGAAGAAGCATACTTTCTATCTCGAAAGAAATCAAGATTTTTAGAATATTTGATGTGGAAGAATCTACAATCGATGGTATCTAATACGAATGATGGCAACAAATTTGACTCAGATAGCATGAAGAAAGAAGTCTTCCGTCCTATTGAAGATGAAGAACATGAATTTAGTGATGAAGAGGATGAATGGATTCAGAATGTTTATAGTTCGATTTACACTCGAAGTATGCCAAAAGTTACTCCAGAAGATTTAAATATCACATTAGCAGAAGAAGCAGCTGAAATGTATATTCTGGGTAAAACCCATTGGGAGTATAGTAAGGTAGTAAACCATATCTTTTCCTTTGTAGTTTATCCTAATCAACTGTGTTTTTAATATTTAGATGATGGATTATTTGGTTGAACAATTATCAACACTTAAAGATCGTTGAAGTATTGAACATCGACTCGACGAAGATGAAACGTTCCAGTTTGATTAACTTCGATCACATTTATGTATCCACCAGAAAACCCATCTCGATAAGTGGCATGCTTCACCGCTCGAAGTGCGGTATCAATCGCATCTTCCTTAGACAACTTGCTCAAATCCTCCTCATGCTCTGATTTCTTTGCATCCAAAATCGAGTATGCAAGAATAGATCCTGATCCAACGCTGAACAGATCGCCCTGGACACATGAACCCTCAGAGTTGACATAATACACTAAAAGACAGAGATTAACATGCAAACTTAAGAAAGTCTTAAATTTCATACATGATGGTCCATTTACTTGATCACACCCTGCAATCATGGTGCCAACAGATAAACCTAAATGGAAATGATCGCAAAGAAAAAGGTTCAGAAAACGATCGCCTTACCGCCTCCTCGATACTTCCTCAACGAAGAAGCTAAAGCCTTTGCTACCCCAGCGACGGGTATTTCTGATCCATATTCAAAAGACCACGCCTTAGTCGCGAAAGCAATTTGTCGAATGTGATAGCTGCAGTCTGCTGCGCCGCCAGCCATAGTAGCAATCATTTTTGAAGAGATGGGGATAACCTTTTTCACAGTTCTTGATCCAACATAATTCCCGAGAGATGCCTTCGAATCGACACAAACAATTACACTGTTTCGATATTTGAAAGCTAACGTTGTCGTTCCATGTAGTTGCAATTCTTTGTTAAGAATAGAAAAGGTTGACCCGTCCTGTTTGTATGAAATATCAAAAGAATCAAAGGTATTCAAGAAATTAAAGCAATCAAATGTAATTGGTCGAGCCAAGCACCAAGAGATGAACAAAACCAAACAGGCGAACCTCATTCCGGTAAATTA
>VFQN01001891.1_pt1 | contig 33830 bp, 20 predicted proteins | sample 3512371 | NCBI WGS metagenome assembly VFQN01 (sample SAMN10412370, study PRJNA504923) | tailings metagenome | isolation source: Replicate 2 from Balatoc abandoned mine | place: Philippines: Itogon, Benguet | collected 2017-08-28 | reverse complement strand
CGACGGGGGCTACACCTACACGCCGGCCGCGTCCTTCAACGCCCTGCAAGCCGGCCTGTCCGCTACCGACTCGTTCAGTTACGCGGTGGCCGACGGGGCCGGCGCCGCCAGCAGCGCGACGGTCACGGTGACGATCCTCGGGACCAACGACGCCCCGACGGCGGTCGCCGACGCCTCCGCCACGCACGAGGACGCCGCGGTCTCGGGGGTGGTGCTCGACAACGACACCGACCCGGACACCGGCGACACCCGCACCGTGGTCGCCGTGAACGGCAACCCCGCCGTGGTGGGCTCGACCGTCACCCTCCCCTCGGGCGCCCGGCTCACCCTCCGAGCCAACGGGACGTTCGACTACGACCCGCGCGGCGCCTTCGACTTCGTCCTCCCCGGCCAGTCGGCCCCGGACTCGTTTACCTACACGATGGCCGATAGCGGTGGGGCAGTCAGCACCGCGACGGTCACCGTGACGGTGGCCGGTCGGAACGACGACCCCGTGGCCGTGCCCGACGCGGGCCTGACCGACGAGGACACCGTCCTGACGGTCGTCGCGCCGGGCGTCCTCGGTAACGACACCGACCCGGACACCGGAGACACCCGGGTCGTGGCCGCGGTGCGCGGGAACCCGGCGGCGGTGGGGCAGCCGGTGCTCCTCCCGTCGGGCGCCCGCATCACCCTCCGGGCGGACGGGAGCTACGACTACGACCCGAACGGGGCATTTGACTTCCTCCGCCCCGGCGAGACGGCCACGGACGCGATCAGCTACGCCACCGCCGACGGCGCCGGCGTGGTCGTGCCCGCCACCCTCACCGTCACCGTGCAGGGGCTGAACGACGACCCGGTGGCGGCGGACGACGCCGGGACCACCGGCGAGGACACCGTCCTGAGCGTGGCCGCGCCGGGCCTGCTCAGCAACGACACCGACCCCGACCACGGAACCACGCTGGCGGTCGTGGCGGTCAACGGCAGCACTGCGGCCGTGGGCGTGCCGGTGGCGCTGCCGTCGGGGGCGGTCCTGACCGTCTTCGCCGACGGGCGCTACACCTACAACCCGAACGGCGCCTTTGACGCCCTGGCCCCGGGTGAGTCGGCGACCGACACCTTCACCTACCAGGCCGGCGACGGCACGGACACCTCGACGGCCGAGGTCACGATCACGGTCACGGGCGTGAACGACGCCCCAGCGGCCGAGGGCGTGACCGTCACGGTCGGCGAGGACGGCCCGATGACGGTCGGGGCCTTCGAGGCGACCGACCCCGAGGGCGACGACGTGGCCTTCACGGTCCTGTCGCAGCCGGCGGCCGGGGTGCTCGTGAACAACGGCGACGGCACCTTCGCCTTCGACCCCGCCTCCGCCTTCGACGACCTCGCCGCCGGCGCCACGCGGACGGTGACCTTCACCTACCGCGCCACCGACGCTCACGGTGCGGCCGGTAGCGTCGCCATGGTGACGGTCGTGGTGACCGGGGTGAACGACCCCCCGGTGGCGGACGACGCGCTGGTGTCCACCCCCGAGGACACGCCACTCACCGGCCGCCGGGTGACCGCGTCGGACGTGGACGGGTCGGCCCTGACCTACGCGGTGGTGCAGGGGCCGGAGCACGGCACGCTGGTGCTGAACGCGAACGGCACGTTCACCTACACGCCGGACGCCAACTACACCGGGCCGGACGAGTTCACCTACCAGGCGAGTGACGGCAGCGCGACCAGCGACGTGGCGCGGGTGGGCATCACCGTCACGCCGGTGAACGACGCGCCGGTGGCGGCGGGCGGTTCGGGCAGCACGCCGCGGAACACGCCGCTGCCGGTCGACCTGACCGCGCTGGTGAGCGACGTGGAGACGCCGGACGCGGCCCTGACCTACGTCATCGTGTCGGGGCCGACCCGCGGCACGCTGGCGCCGGTCGCGGGCCAGCCGGGGCGGTACGTGTACACGCCGAACGCGAACGTCTCCGGGGCCGACAGTTTCACCTTCCGGGTGAGCGACGGCAGTGCCCAGAGCGCCGTCGTGACGTTCCAGCTGACGGTGACCGGCGGGACCAACCGCGTCCCGGTGGCCAAAGCGCAGTCGGTGACGACGAACGAGGACACGCCGTTCTCCGGTCAACTGGTGGCGACGGATGCGGACGGGGACGCCCTGGCCTACGTGCTGGTGGCGACCCCGACGCGCGGCACGGTGGTGGTGAACCCGAACGGCACGTTCACCTACACCCCGGCGGCGAACTACAACGGGTCGGACTCGTTCACGTTCAAAGCCCGGGACGGGGCGGCCGACAGCAACGTGGCCAAGGTGAGCATTACCGTGAAGGCGGTGAACGACGCCCCGGTGGCGCGGGCCGACGGCTACTCCGTGAACGAGGACGACGACCTGAACGTGCTGGCGGCCGGCATCCTGACCAACGACTCGGACGCGGACGGCAACACGCTGACCGCGGCGCTGCGGACCGGCCCGGCGCACGGGACGGTGCGGGTGAACTCGAACGGCTCGTTCAAGTACACCCCGGACGACGACTACAGCGGGCCGGACAGCTTCACCTACACGGCGTCCGACGGGAAGGGCGGCACGGCGGTCGGCACCGTCACGATCACCGTGCGGCCGGTGAACGACCGGCCGACGCTCGGCGGGCGGACGTTCACCATCCCCGAGAACTCGCCCAACGGCACGGTGGTCGGGACGGTGACCGGCGCCGACGTGGACGGCGACGCCCTGGCGTACCGGATCACCGCCGGGAACACGTCGGGGGCGTTCGCCATCGACCCGGCCACGGGCAAGCTCACGGTGGCGAACTCGGCCGCCCTCGACTACGAGACGCGGACCAGCTTCAACCTGACCGTGGAGGTCCGCGACCCGGCCGGCCTGACCGCGAAGGCGACCGTGACCGTGAAGCTGACCAACGTGACGGAAGCCCCGCGGGTGCGGATCGACATCGCCCCGGACGACCGGGACAACCGGGTCAACCGCCGGAGTCACGGGCGGGTGGCGGTGGCGCTCCTGTCGTCGTCCGAGTTCGACGCCCGGACGGTGGATGTGGGGAGCCTGCGGTTCGGCCGGACCGGTCAGGAAGACTCGCTGAGCCGGCAGTCGAACCGCACCCCGCGCTACCGATTGGAGGACGTGAACCGCGACGGCCGGCTCGACCTGGTGGTCGAGTTCGACATCGCGGACACCGGCTTCCGGGCGAGCGACACCAAGGGAATCCTGACCGGGAAACTGCGGGACGGGACGGCCTTCTCGGTCGAGGATCGGGTGTCGATCCGGGACAACGGGGGATGCTAACCGGCTGGCGTGGCACCACGGATGTGTGTTCTTGACAACCGGCGGGCGGGGTACGCGGTCAGCTAGAAGGCACCGCGACACCCCGCCCGCCCGGGCGTGACCCGACCTCGCCAGCGGACCAAGAAACCGCCGGCGAGGTCGGGTCACCCGTCTGCCAGAGACGGCACCGTCACCACGCGAGCTCTTTGCCCTTCCACGCCCGGGCGGTCCAGCCGTAGTCGACGAAGTCGTAGCGGAAGGTGCCGTCGGCGAAGAGGTCGATCTTCCCGTAGCACGGCGGGAACCCGTACTCGCTCCCGTTCCACCACGCCCCGCTCGCCGCGCCGCCGCACACGTACCACACGCCGCGGTACTCCACCCGGTCGCACGTGTGCATGTGCCCGCTCAGGCACAGCTTCACGTGCGGGTTCCGGCGGAATACCTCGGTCAGCACCCAGCAGTCGGCGTGCTGCCACACCCCGGGCACGTGGTTGTCGTTCCCCTTGCGGCACTCGTCGCCGTACACCTGCCCGGTCACGCTCAGGATCGGGACGTGGCTGAGCACGACCGTCGGCAGGCGGGTCCGCGCCAGGTCCGCCTTCAGCCAGTCGAGGTGCTCGGGGCTGAGCGTGGCGTAGCGCGGCCAGTTGCACATGCTGTTCAGGCTGACGACGTGCCAGCCGTTGCGGTCGAGGCTGAAGTACGGGGCCGGCATGCCGAGCACGCCGGTCATCAGCCCGAACCCGCGCAGGTCGGCGGGGACGGCGGCGGTCGGCTCGAGGCCGCCCCACACGTCGTGGTTGCCGAGGCACGACACGACCGGGGCCGGGCACGCCTTCACCGCCTCGCGCCACAGTGCGACCTGCTCGGCGGCGGCGGTGCCGGTCGTGTTCCCGTCCACGGCCATCACCGCGTCGCCGGTGTTCAGCACGAGGTCGGGCCGCCAGTCGCGCCGGCCGAACACGTGCGCGAACATCGCCGCCACGCCCTCGGCGGCGTCGCGGTCCTTGGTGATGTGGACGTCGGTGACGTGGGCGGCGCGGAGGACCGGGTTTCGGGCGTCGGCGCGGGCGGTGCCGGCCGACAGGAAGCCGGCCGCGCCGAGGGCGCCGGACGCGAGCAACTCGCGGCGGGAAACGGGCATGGGGGGGCTCGTGGCGGGGGGGGACGGAAGCGGGTACGGCTTGGTGGGACCGGCGTCCCGCCGGTCATCGGTCAGACCGGCGGGACGCCGGTCCCACCAAACCCGGGATGTCACTTCAATGTCACTTCAGATCGACCGACCACTGCTGGTCGGGTTCCTTCAGGTCGAACGTGAGGCCGGACTTGTCCGGATCGGCGTACACGGCCGGGAGCCGCGGCCCGGCGACGGGGACGACCGGGTTGCCGGTCGGCTCCGGCATCCGCGAGGCGCCCTTCTGGTTGTCCTTCGCCTCCTCCGCCGACACCCCGCCCTTGCGGGCGGCGGGCGCGACCTCGGACTTCGCGCCCGGGCGCCCCTCCGCCTGCTGGAGCGACACCTTCACCGCCCCCCGCGGGACGCCGGCCACCTCGTACGTCCCGTCGGCCTTGAGGTCGACCGGGTACGTCGAGTTGTCCGCCGCCAGGAAGATGGCGGTCACGCCCGCCAGCTGCTTGCCCTGGTACGTCACTTTGCCGCTGACGCGGGAGCGGGGCACCTCCCCGCACCCGGTGACCAGGGCGGCGGCCACCACCCCCAGACAGAACGCGCGCATCGGCCGGCCTCCGGTTGGGGGTGGGGTTAAAAGTTCCCGGCAACTTCGTTCTGGTCCGGCGTGCAGGCCGCCCACCACACCGCGGGGTCGACCGACGCCGAAATGAGCCGGCCGCTGCCGTCGCCAAGGCCGACGAGCAGCCCGGCCGACCGCGGGGCACTGGCGAGCCGCGGGTCGCACGTGGCGGAGGCGCCGTTAAACGTCGGGGTGACCTGGAACTTCGAGGCGGCGCCGGTGATCTGGTACGCGAAGACCGGGTTCCACTCCTTCCAGGAGGTCCGGCCGTAGGCCCAGATGCTGTAGTACGGCCCGGCCGGCGCCCCGCTCAGCGACGGCCGCTGGCACACCGCCACCTTCTCGCCGTAGAAGATCGTGTTCGACGTGCCGTCCGTGATCCCGCCCATGCGCATGACCCGGTTCGAGGTCTTGGTCATGTAGTAGCCGAGGCTCTGGTAGTTCGCCGCGTACCCGGTCACGCCGTAGTTGCCCCAGCCGGCGTCGTTGAACAGGCCGTCCGACGGGTTGGACGGGTCGGACGGGTTCACGAAGGTCTTGACCCCGTTGTTCGTGTACACGGCCCAGAAGTCGTAGAGCTGTTCGCTGCCGTAGGCGTGCGTCTTCTTCGCGAGCGGGTCCTGCTCGACGTACGACAGGATGAAGTAGTGGCTCGACCCGGCGCGCTTCCACCACACCGGGTCGTTCCCGGCGTCCCAGTCGACGAACGCCGGCGGGAGGTAGCCGATGGCGTCGTGGTAGCCGTGGGTGGCGAGGGCCATCTGCTTGACGTTGTTCATGCTCTGCGTCCGGGCGGCGGCCTCGCGGACCTTCTGGACCGCGGGCAAGAGCAGCCCGATCAGGATGGCGATGATGGCGATGACGACGAGCAACTCGATCAGCGTAAAAGCCGTCCGTCGCACGCGAGTCATGGACGAACCTCCTCGGGAACTGCGGGCGTGCGAGGCGCCCGCCGGGCCAGACCTATCAGTAACAATCACAGCCTAACTAGTGGCTATCAGAGATTCAAGACTTCGACAGAGTAGATTCCGTGAAATCGGCCGACTTCCCGGCATGCCGCTTGGTGAAACGCTGAAAATGACCGTAGAATTCACGAAACGCTCGCGTTGACAACACCGACGGCGTATCGCATAACAGAAGCTAACAGAACTGCCGGACTGGCTCTCAGGACCACCCGTGACGCTCGCAAACACCCCCACCGACGACGCTTCCGACCCGAAGTACCTCACACTCTCCCAGCAGCTCGCCGCCCGCATCCGCGCCGGCGAGTGGCAGCGCGGCCGGCTCCCCACCGTCCGCGAGATCGCCGACGAGTACGGCACCTCGTCCTTCACCGCCTCGCGGGCGCTCGGCGTCCTCCAGAAGCAGGGGCTGGTGGAGACCCGGGAGCGGTCCGGGTGCTACGCCCGCCCGCCGGCCGCGGCGGCGGTCGAGACGTGGGGGCTCGTGCTGCGGGTGACGCCCGGGCCGTGGCGGGAGGCGTCGGAGGCGGCGTCGCGGGTCGGGTTCGAGCGGGTGGCGTCGGGGGACGGGGTGCGGTTCGTGCGCCCGGCGGGCGGGGCAGACGCGGTCGCGGCGCTGGTCGAGGCGAAGGCGGGCGGGGTGGCGTTCCTCCCGTCCCGCGTGTCGGACGAGACGATGCGCGAGGACGAGGCGTTCCTGGCGGGGTGCCGGGCGGCGGGACTGCCGGTCGTGCTCCTCGACCGCAACCTCCGCGGCGCCGGCCGCCCGCTCGAGTACGACCTCGTCGCCTCCGACCACGTCGAGGGCGGGCGTCGCTGCACCCGCCACCTCCTCGACCTGGGGCGGCGGGCGGTGGCGTGCGTGGTCGCCTCGCCGACCACCAGCCACGCCGACCGCGAGGCCGGCTACCTGGCGGAGGTTCAAGCCGCGCGGGCCGCCGGCGCCGCGGAGCCGCTCGTGTTGGCCGTGCCGCCGGGGACGCCGCCCGGCGAGGAATACGGGTGGCTGGCCGACCGCCTGTTAGAGAAGGGCGCGGACGGCGTCCTGTGCTACCAGGACTACATCGCGGTCGGGCTGATCCTGGAGTTGCTCCGCCGCGGGGTGCGGGTGCCCCACGACGTGGCGGTGGTCGGGTGCGACGACCTGCCGATCGGCAGCACCTTCTCGCTCGGCGTCACCACCTACGCCTACCCCTCGGCCGAGATCGCCCGGTGGGCGGTGCGGCTGCTCCGCGCCCGCGTCTCACACCCGGGTGGGCCGCCGGCGAAGGTGCTCCTCCCCGGCCGGCTGGTCGTCAGGAACTCGACGGCGCCGGACTGACCGCCCGCCGCCACACCGCGGCCCCGCCGGCCAGCGTGAACACCACGCCCGCGCCGGACACCGCGAACGACAGCGGCACGAAGAAGTCGAGCCGCCCGACGCCGGGGTGGGCGAGGTCGCGGTAGAGCTGGAGCGCCACCGACCCGGTGTAGCCGATGCCGTCGGCGAGCTGGACGGCGAACACCGACGTGCCGCGGAGCCGGGTGGCGGCCATCAGCCGTTCAAACAGCACCACCCCGAACGGGACGTAGGCGAGGTACAGCCCCGCCCCGACCGCCGCCATCCAGTCCGGCCCGTCGAGCCACCCGCCGCGGAACGCGGCCGTGGCCCCGCCGATCAGCGCGAACCCGCCGACCACGAACCCGCCGGTGACGAGCAGCGCCCGCCGGTGCGCCCCGATGGCGTTGAGCGCGGCCATCGCGGCCAGCGTGCCGACGAGCGCCCACCGGTCGGCCCACGTGAACAGCCCGGCGGCGCTCGGGTACCCGAGGCCGATGAAGATCTCCCGCCCGTAGTGGTCGCGGAAGTCGCGGTAGGCGGTGAGGAGCAGGTACGCGGCGAAGAGCAGGAACAGTCCCGGCCCGACCCGGCGGAGGAACTCGCGGCGGTCGGCGGCGGTCATGTCGGCCCGCGGCGCCCGGGCGGCGACGTCGGCGGCGGACGGCGGCGGGACGCGGTCGAGCAGTCGCACGGCGAGGAGGTACGGGCCGAGGAATAGCGCGCCGGCGGCGGCCGGCATCCAGTCCTCCGACAGCCCGCCGCCGGTGAGGAGGGCGAGCCCGACGTCCTTGGCGACGGCCCCGGCGAGGATGAACGACGCGCTCATGCCGACGAGCATCACGTCGGTCAGCCGGCGGCCCTCGAGGTAGCGGACGACGAGCCCCCATACGACGCCGAGCGTCAGCCCGTTGGCGAGCATGGCGAGCGGCTTGAGGGCCGGGGGTGCGAGCGCGAACAGCACGAGCGCGGCCTCCGACCACAGCACGCACCCGGCGAGCACCGCCGCCCGGCGGCGGCGCGGCACCCCGGCGCACACCCACGCCCCTGCGTACTTCGACGCCATGTACCCGAGGATCTGGCCGAGGACGCACGCCGTCTTCAGGTCGAGGCGGGTGCCGAGGAAGTGCTCGCCGGCGAGGGTGACCGCGTCGAACGGCTTGCGGACGCCGTAGGCGCAGAAGTAGACGACGAACGCGGCCGCGGTCGCGTACCCGGCGACCACCCACGGCCGGGGGCCGCCCGGCCCGGCGGGCGGCGCGGGGGGCTCGGCGGGCGGGGGCACCCCGGGGTCGTCTCGTCCCATGACCGGCAGATTACGGCCCGCACAGTCCGGCGACGAGTTCGCCCGGGTGGGCACGAAACACAGACACCCCGGGGGCGTTCTCCCCGGGGTGTCGGCGTTAACCACGTTGTCGGTGCGGGTTCGTTTAGCGGGCGAACTGGGCGACGAGGAACCAGACGACGGTGGCAGCCCCGGCCCCGGCCGCGAACAGGGACAGCTCCCGGAGAGACCGGCCGATCTCCTTGGGCCGGACCGCCTCGGCCAGGAAGCCCCACTGCGTGCGGGCTGACTTCGGCCAGTCCTTCGACTGCTCGTCGAGCGCGCGCAGCGCCCGGCGGCCGCCGCGGCGGGCCGCGTCGGTGGCGATGGCGAACGCCTCGGCCTCCAGGCCCTCGGTCCCCCGCGCGACCGCCTCGGTCTGGGCGGCCCCGAGCGCGACGGCCAGGAACGCCTGGACGGCCCGCGGGGCGGCCCCGAACTCGCGCCGCGCCCGCTGCCGGCGCAGGAGCTCTCGGTAGAGCTCGGCCGGGCTCTCCGCGAGGACGGGGCCGAGGTGGAGCAGGACGAGCTCGAGGTCGCGCTGGAACCCGTCCGCGTCGGACCGGCGGGCCAGTTCCGCCGCCACGCCGTCCAGCACCTGCGCCGCGGCCGACGCGGGGAGGACCGGGGGCTGGGCCGCCAGGGCCGCGGCCACGGGGCGGAGGGTCTCGGCGGCGAAGTCGGGGCCGTCCAGGAACCGGCGGACCATTTGGACGGCCGAGATCCGGTCCTTGACGTCGGCGCCGACCCGCGGCTCGTCCTTGAGCTTCCCGAGGAAGTCGAGGAGCGCCCGGTCGGTGAAGACGTCGGCGGGCGGACTCGCCAGGAAGGTCCGGCCGAGTTGGTCCAGGCCGGACTCTCCCGTGAACAGGGACAGCAGCACCGCCCCCTGGTGGCGGATCATCCGGTCCGGGTCGATCGTCCCGGCCGAGAGCGTCACCTCGAACAGCCGATTCCGGGCGCCGGCCGAGAACGTCGTGCCGTTGGCGAGAACGTCCTCGAACCACGGGTGCGTTGGGATTTCGGCGAGGAGCCGCCCGAACAGTGCCGCCGCCCGGTCGCCGGGCGCGTCGCCCTCGGCCCGGAGGAGGTCGAGGACGATCCCGGGCTGGGTGGCGACCGCGTGCGCGAAGGCGGCGGAGGGTTCACCGTCCCGGCTCAGGCACGCCGCGGCGGCGGCCAGCCGGTACGGGACCGGGAGGCCGAGTGCGAGGAATTCCTGGAGCTGGTCGGCGGGCGCGGCGAGCCACTTCCCGAGGGCCGGGTCCACCGCGGCCGGGGGCGTGCCCGGGTGCTTGAACCGCACCAGCCGCGGCAGGAGGTAGCGCCGCATGTCCCAGGTGAGGGCGTCCGGGTCCGGGACGTGGGCGAGGACGTCGCTCCAGATCGCGTTCGCCTTGGCCGGCGCGACCATGGGAAGGATGACTTCCAGGGCGTTCGCCGCCCGCGCCCGGTCGCCCGTCGCGACGGCGACCAGTCCGGCTTGCCGGACCTCCGCCGCGACGCGGGCGGCGGCGTCGACCTTCTGGCGGAGGGGGGCGACCACGCGGCTCAGGGCGCGGTGGGCGAAGTCGGTGTCGTCGAGCGCCCACGCGACGAACTGCGACACGGCGCCCGGGCGGGCCGCGACCCAGGCCGCGAGCGTCGGGTGCGCGGCGGCGGCGAGCCCCTCATCCTTCGTGATCGCCGCCGGGCCGCGGGACAGCCGGTGGACGAGCCCGAACAGCCGGGCGTCGGTCAGCCCGAGGAGCTGCCAGGTGGCCTGGAGCTCGTCGAGGGGGGTGGTGTCGCCGCCGGCGAGGGCGGCGACGGCGAACGCCGCGAACGGGACGTCGGCGGGGAGGTCCGACTTCCGCCCCGTGGCCGGGTTGAACCCGACCGCGCCCCCGTCATAGCACCCGTCGGGGAGGTCGCACTCGGGCCGGCCGGTGTCGTGCCCGATGAGCCGGATGTGGGCGGCGCGGGGGTCGGGCTCGTACGTCGAAAACGTGAACCCGTCGAGCAGGCCGTGCGGGAGGGCGCGGGTCACCGCGTAGACGATCCGGGCGGCCGTGTCGGCGGCGGCGGCGACGACGATGCGCGTCTCGGCCGGCGTGACGAGGAGGGCGCTGAGCACGAACTCGACCGCCGCCCGGTGGGCCGGGTCTTCGAGCCAGGTCCGGAGGGCGCCGTCGTCGAGCTGGTCGGAGACCGGGAGGTACGGCAGGTCGGGCAGCTCGCCGGCGGCGTCCGGGTCGTGGCGCTGCCACCGCGGGCTCCCCCAGGTCCGGATCGCCAGTTGGGCGTCAGCAGTGGCGGGGACGTTCAGCAGGGCGTGGGCGAAGTACGTGCCGCCGTTCGGGGCGACGTGGGCCAGCATCCGCCCCGCGGACGGGGTTTGGAGCAGGGCCAGCCGGACGGGGAGCGGGCCGTTGGCCTCCCCCGCCCACGCGGGGGAGAGCGAGTAGCCGGTGTACGCGAGGGCGGACTGGACGTCTTCCGCGCGCAGGCCGCGCGAGGCCGCCTTGACGGCCGGAAGGCGTTGGCCGACCGGGCCGGGGAGGGGATTCGGGGAACCCGCGGCACCAACGAGTTGGCCGGTCGAATACAGTTGGTCCACCGGATCCCTCCCACAGCACGGAGAAAACGCCGGCCGGGGCGACGGCGCGTCAGTCCGGAACAGTTGTGTTCCGAACATAGCACGCGATCGCGCGCTGTGTCGCGGGAGGGGGCCGGCGATCGCTTGTCCGGTGGCGGTGACGCCTGGAGCCGCTCAATGCCCTATCGGGCGGTGGTGTCACGTTCTCAGTGCCTGGGCCAACAAGAGGACGCCGATCCCGATCAGGCCGGCGTGGACGAGGAGCACGAACCGCTCGGGGTGCAGGCGCCGGTTCGCCGCCCTCCCGATCAGCACGGCGACCGCAGCCGGCGCCAGGGACAGCAAGAAGTACCGCGTGACATCGGGCACCCACAGCCCCGCGACCCAGAACCCCACCATCCCGACCGCACTGGCCGGCAGGAAGTAGCCCTGAAGGGTCGCGCGGAAGTGTCCCGGCGACCAGCCGCGCAGGGTCGCGTACACCACCAGCGGCGGCCCGTTCATACCGTACGCCCCACCCAGCACGCCGGCCCCGAAGCCGAACACCCACGCGAGCCGGTCGTCGGCCAGCCGGGGCGTCCTCGGTCCGAACAGGCAGTAGCCCGAGAACCCGATGATGACGACGGCCATCACGGCCTTGACCGCGGCCGGCGAAACCTCCGTCAGCAGGACGAGGCCGAGGGGAATCCCGAACAGGGTCGGGACGGCCAGCCACCAGGCACTGCGGGCGTGGACGTGGCGCCAGTCCTGGGCGAGGATCAGCCCGGCGATGGCGACCGACAGGAGCGTGGCGAGGGGAACGGCCACCCGGATCGGCACGATCAGGGCCAGGAGGGGCACGGCGACGAGCGCCTCGCCGAACCCGAAGGTGGACCGGACCAGCGTCGCCACGAAGACGATGCCGACCACCGGGAGGGCCAGCGGGTCGGGAGCGAACAGATCCATGAAGTGGATTGTCGGCGCCGCGGTCGGAGGAGTCGACCCGACGGCCGAGGGCCGGCTGCCGAAGCCGCCGGCCCTCGGGGATCAACCGCGAGAACGACGCCGCGTGGCCTTCCCACACCCGCTCACGGCTCGAGGGGGAAACCCGCCCCGAACCCGGTGCCCTTCGCCGGAGGGTCTTCGAGCGCCAGGCGGTAGGTGAAGGCGCCGAGCATTTCCCCGGGCCGCTCGTGGCACTTCGAGCACTGTTTGCCGGCGTAGATCCCGCTCACCGCCCGGAGCGTGCCGCCCCGCTTCTCGGCCTGGATCAACTCCCCGCCGCCCCGGATCACCTCCAGCGCCTGCGCCTCGAACGGGTCGGGCTGGCGCGTCTTCGTGTCCTTGTTCTCCCGGGCCATCGACACGCCGCCGGTCAGGTACACGACCGGCTCGGGGTGCTTGACGAGCCCGACCAACTGGACGTCCTTCACGACCCAGACCTTGCCCGGGACCGGGGGCGGGATGAACGCGGCCGTCCCCACGGCCTTCGCGAAGGAGAAGTGCGAGGCCTTCCCGTCCGTGTCCGCCCGGATTGCCGCGGAGGTCGGGCCGACGGACCGAACGGAGGAGGAATCGCCCTGGGATTTCGGCGGTCCGAGGACGTCGGTGAGCGGCGGCTCCATGCGGGCGAGCCCGAACCCGGTGCGGTCGATGAACAGCTTGACGGCGTGGCGGTGGAGGAGGGCGAGCCCGCCCCGTTCCGCCTTGGTGGGCGCCTCGCCCGCCGGCCCGGAAGCCGACAGGGCGACGCCACCGAGGGCCGTAAGCGCCAGGAACCCGCCACCCAGACGCGCGCCCGTGGTCATCGCCACTCCTCCTCGTGCGCGTCCAGTATGCATCCGCCCGCCGCAACGGTACAAGGCTCCAGGCGTTGGTCGTTACGCCGCGGTTACACCGGGGAAAGAGGGGGTCGCCAACCGGGGACCGCGTCACCACGGACGCTCGGCCGGGTCGGCGGCCGACGGCGGGGTCCACCGGAGGTCCGACAGCGCGGGAACACCCGGCCGGAGCTTGCACCCGGGGTCGGTGGTGAACGCCCCGCGGATCTCGCCGCCGTGCCGCCGCACCGAGAGGGTGCCGAACCGGTCCGTCCCCTCGCCCCACCGCCCGTGGTACCGCCCCTCGCGCGGCATCCACTCCAGCGTGATCGACCCCTTCACCGGGCCGAACGTGTCGTCGTACGTGCCCACATACGTCCCCGGCCTGCTGGTCCGCGCGAGTTCGACCCGCCCCCACTCGGGGCCGTGCCACCGGCCGGAGAGGTCGGGTGGCAGGTCGGCCTCGGCCTTCGGCAGTGCCGCCTTCGGTCCCGCGGCGCCCGGCGGCTCCGGGCGCGCCGGCGGCCGCTCGTCCCGGGCCCGCTCGAGCCGGTACAACTCCCGCGTCGAGCCCGCCCACGACCCGAACCCGACCGGCCGCTTCTCCCCCTCCGGCGACCCCGGCGGGATGTAGCAGACGACCAGCGTGTCGCCCGCGAAGTGGTAGACTCCGACGACCGGGATGAGCAGGTGGAAGGTGAACCCCGGGTCCGCGAGCGGCCCCTTCCCGGGCACCGGGGGGATCAGTTCGAGTTCGCCGGCGACCTCGGCGAGCGCCGCCGGGTCGGCCGCGTCGGCGGCGCGGTACCGGAGGGTCAGCCGCTTGCCCGCGACGACGATCTCCTCCAGGCCGACGCGCTCGTCCTTGCGGTCCTTGCCCGCGATGGCGGCGTGGGTCACCCGCCACCGCCCCTGCCACCGGTCGAGCGGCGTGGGCGCGCGGGCGCCCGGGGGCTGAAGGGCCAGGGTCTTCTCCCCCGCGGGGGCGGAACCCCGGGGCGGCCCGGCCTTCGCCGGGTCGGCCGTGGGTGTCGGCACGTCCCGGTCCGGCGGGGCGGCCGGGTTCCCCGCGGCGCCCGTCCCCACCACCAGGAGGCCGGCGGCGAGGACCGCGGCGGCGATCGTGAGTTTCAGCCGGGGCATCGTCATCACTACTCCTTCCGTCAGGGCGGACACGTCGGAGGCAACACCCGCGGCCGTTCGGCCGGCCGCGACTCGAACCGTGGCGGCGGCGAGGCGCGGGGGGACCGCCGCCGGCGCGAGGCAGTCCACGGCCAGCGCCCCGGCGAGGGCGGCGGGCCAGACGCCCCGCCGGATCAGCCGACCGGCGAGCGCCTCGCGGGCCTCGACCAGCCGCCGCCGGAGGGTGCTCCTCGACCACCCGAGGGTCCGCGCCGCCTCGTCCAGCGTGTGTGCCTCCAGGTGGCACAGGACGAGCGGCTCTCGCCAGCGAGCGGGCAGCCGACTCAGCTCCTCGTCCAGCACCGCGGCGGTTTCGGCCCACCCCGGGTCGGCCGGCGCGACGGGACCGTTCGCCGGCCGGCGGCACTCCCGGCGGCGGTGGGCCTCCGCGCGGGCCTTCGCCTTGAGGGCGGTCCGCCGGGCGACGCCGTGCAGCCAGCTGGCGAGGGACGGCACCCGGCGGAGCGACCGGAGGTTGCGGGCGAGAACGAAGAACGTGGCCTGGAAGGCGTCCTCGGCGTCCTGCTCGTGACCGGCGACCCGCCAGCAGACGCGCAGGACCATCGGCCCGTGGCGCCGGACGAGGGTCTCGAACACGTCATCGCCGCCCGTCTCGACGTACCGCCGGACGAGGGCCGCGTCCGGTTCGGCGGAACTCTCGGCGGCCATCCCGCGGATGAGGGATCGGAGCGTCTCGGTCATGCGTCGGGTCGCCCTATCCGGGATTCCGTGCAGAGTAGTTCCCGCCGGGCCGCGGTCGTGTCCACTTTTTGGAGTGATTGACCCGCGCGGAAGACCGTCGGGTTGCTGACGCAACCGTTGACCGTGCGAGTCGGTCCGCCGACGGGCCAGAAGTCTCTGGTTGTTCTCGATCAGCGAGTCGAGTTCAGGAAGTGTTCGTACTCGGCGGGCGGGTCGTGCGCATCCCCGTCGTGGAACGACGCGCCGAAGACGAGGCGGAGCGACTCCGCGCGGCGGATCACGACCTCGCTCCGCGGCCCCTGCTTCAGCGCAGCGCGGCCGAACGGGTTCGCCACCGCCAGCCCGTAGTCGCGGACGTGCCACCACGGCGCGCGGAAGTTCCCGGGCGCCGCCATCAGGGTGACGCCGGCGCGCCGGTCGCCGACGGCCCCGGCGTAGTCGCACCACGCGGCCGGTTGCCCCCAGGCCGCCTTTGCCGTCTCCGCCCCGCGGTCGGTGCGGACGGCGCCGCCCTTCTTCTCCGTCAGCTCCGTCGCCACACGGGTGCCGAAGCCCATCTCCTCCTGGTCGCCGAAGACGAGGTCGCGGTCGCGGTCGGCCCGGACGGTCGCGTCCCAGGTGAGAAGCCACGCCGCCGGCCGGGTCGTCAACGTCAGACGATTGACCAGCGTCCCCAGGGGAACCCCGGCGGGCGACACGAGCTCGGCCTCGGCGGCGACCGCGACCCGGTCCTTTGTCGCGGTCGGGGCGGCGAGGAACCGCCGGTGGCGGATGTGCCCCTTGTTCCGCCAGAAGTCGCTCCCGCTGACGTCGCCGAACGCGAGCCACACGCCGGGGTGCATGGTGTCGTGGTCGGTCGCGTCCGTGCCGGGGACCGGCGGGTGGGTGCGAGTCACCCGCGTCCCGTTCGGCCCGTGGACGTTCGCGAGGTAGGGGCGGAGGATCTTCGGGTCGTCGAAGACGAACTCGGCGACCGGCCGGCGGCCGTGCGTGACGACGAGCCGGTCGGCCTTCAGGTCGAGCCCGAACGGCGAATCGGCGGTCACCGCCGGCCGGTCCGGCTGTCCGGCTGCCGCGGCCAGGACGACCGGGAGCAGCAACAGGGCGAGTGGGCGGTGGGGCATGGATCTCGCCTACGGCCGGAGGAGGGCGTCGCGGTTGTTGCGGAGGTCCTTCCAGTCGGCCGGCGACGCGGTCGGGTCGCGGCCGTTCAGGTACTCCTCGATGTTGGTGTACCCGTCGCCGTTGGCGTCGGCCGCCGCGTCCGCCGGGTCGGCCGGGTTCAGCCCGTGCTTCCGCTCCCACTCGTCCGGCATCCCGTCGCGGTCGGCGTCGGCCACGGGCTCGCCGCGGTACTCGGGGTAGCCGCCGACCTGCGCCACGTCGGTGACGATACCGTTCTTCGTCGCGGGGAGCACGCGCCCCGTCCGCACCTGCTCGACGACGCGCCGGTCCACCGCGTCGCGGCGCGGGAGCGTGGCGCCGGCGTGTTGTAGCACCGCCTCGTAGGCGACGGCCGCCGGCTCGGTCGGCAGTGGCGCCATCGGGAACGGCGCGTCCGCCCTCACGCGCGGCAGGATCACCTTCGGGTCGTCGCCGCCGTCGATCTGCACGCCGCCAGCCCAGTTGTCCTTCGTCACCGCGGCGCTCCCCTCGACGACGTTGCCAGTCACGTACGCCGTGCCCCACTCGCGCGGGGCGCCTTTCGTCGACTGGCGGCCGTCGGGGCGGAGGACGCGGAACGCGACGGCGCCGGCGTTCGTGGCCGGGCCGGGCTTGTAGTAGTTGTTGACGATGCTGTACCGGCTCCGCATGTCGCCGCCGTCCACCGTGCGGTGCCGCCAGTTGAACAGCACGTTGTTCACGAACCCGAAGTCGCCGTCCATGCCGATGCTGGGGTTGCGGCCGGCGTTACACGCCCACAGGTTGTGGTGGAACGTGCTGTTGTGCCCGCCGATCGTACTCCCGAGCGAGTGGTTGTACGTGTCCAGCGCCTCGGTCGAGATGCCCCACTGGATCGTGATGTTCACCGTCGGCAGCTTCAGATCCTTGTCGCCGCCCGGCGGGCGGTGCATGTGCCGGTACATCGACACGTTCTCGTCCAGCCCCCAGCTCGCCGAGATGTGGTCGAGCACGATGTTGCCGACCGGGTTGCCGCCGAGCGAGTCGTCGCGGTCGGCGACGTTCGTCTCGCCGCGGCGGAAGCGCATGTGGCGGATGACCACGTCGTGCGTGTCGACCGCCACCGTCGCGCCGCGGACGCACACCCCGTCGCCGGGCGCCGTCTGACCGGCGATGGTGATGTACGGGGCGCGGACGCGGATGCGGTTCTTCAGATGGATAGTGCCGGCGACGTTGAACACGACGACGCGCGGGCCGACGGCGTTGCACGCCTCGCGGAGCGTGCCCGGGCCGGCGTCGTCGAGGCTGGTGACGACGTACACCTTCCCGCCGCGCCCGCCGAAGCTGTACATGCCGCCGCCCCACGCCCCGGGGAACGCGGGGATGCCCGCCTGCGGCAGGTCGGACGGCTTGGCGGCGCCGGGGACGAACGGCTTCCCCTTCGCGGCCCACGCGGCGAGTTCGGGCTGCGCCTTCGCCCAAGCATCGTCCTCGGGCCTCTCGTAGGCGGCGCGGCGGGCGTCCTCGGCCGCCTGCACGGCCTTCGGCACCTGCGGGTACTGCCCCGGGGCGACGCCGGCCGCGACCAGCGCCGCGAGTGTGGCGGAGATGACGTAGCGCATCGAATCGTCCTCAGTTCCCCGGTGACTTCTTCTTCGCCGCCGCGGCGCGGCGCGCGGCCCACTCCTCGCCGGCCTTCTTCAGGTCGTAGCCTTGGGCGCTGAGGAAATTGTTCACCCGCCCCTTCGCCCGGCCGAACGTCGCGTGCTTCGCCTCTGAGCTGCCGGCGGTCAGCGCCTCCTCGCGGCCGGCGAGCAGCAACTCGCGGACGCGCGCCGCCTGCGGCTCGGTCAGTGCCGGGAGCATCTCGCGGTACGCCTTCAGCGTGTTCGGGAGGACGCCGTAGGTCATGTGGTCCTTCACCGCCTCGACCTGCGGCGGCGTGAGCACGGCCGACAGGTCGCGGACGAACCGGGCGCGAATCTCCTTCGCCGCCTCGTCCGCCTTCGTCTTCGCCGCGGCCGTATCGGTCGCCTTGTCGCGCTCGGTGTGGGCGGCGTTCAGCGCTGAGTAGTGAGCGGCGACGGCTGTGCGGGCGCGCTCGGCCTTGTCGGCGTCGAGCGGCTCTGCGGCGGCGACCGCGGCCGCGGCGCGCTTCGCGGCGACGGCGGCGTAGTCGTCCTGCGCGGCGGCGGTCAGGCAGGCAGCGGCGAGGACGATGGAAGCCACGAGGCGCATTCGGGGACTCCGGATCAAGAACCGGCCGGCTGACGCCGGGCCGTTCGCCTTACTTCACCACCCGCAGCCGTATCGCCAGGTACGGACGGTCCGGGAGCGCGACCCGGGCCGGCGGGTGGGCGGCGAGGCGGTAGCGCCCCGCCGGTTTCACCGTGAACGTCCCCGGCACCGGCGTCACGGTCATGTTCCAGGTGTCGAGAACTTCGGCGGTCAGCGTCAGCGGCGTGTTGACCCCCGTCCGCGGCAGATCGACCGGCCACGCGCCCGGCTTTTCCTTGCCGAAGTAGACCAGGTAGAACTCGCCCGCCTTGCCGGCGGTGCGCTCGTCCTGCCACTTGTCGATCGGCTCGAGGCCGTCCGCCGGGCCGGCATCGAGCACGCGGCGGAGGAACGCCAGCCGCCCCGGGCTCCGCCCGCGGAGCGCGCCGCCGTGCGACCACCACACCTCGGCCGGCCGCTCGTGGTACGTCTCACCGTGGCCGACGTAGGTGCCGGCGATCGCGCCCTGCCAGCAGCGGTGGACCATCTCCTCGGCCGACAGGTTCCCCCAGCGCTGGTCGAAGTCGCCCTCATACTTCACCTCGTCGAACACGACCGGCTTGCGGTACACGTCGCGGTACAGCCCCGCGCGGCCGAAGTCGGCGACTGCCGACCCGTTCTGGATGCTGGCGTGCGTCAGCCGGGGGTTCGTCTGGTTGAACAGCCGGGTGCCGTTGTGGATCGAGCACAGATGGCGGTACGGGTCGGCGTCGGTCACCACGCGGATGAGGCGCTCCCAGTCGGCGTCGGTCTTGCGCTCCAGGAAGTCGAACTCGTTCGCCAGCGACCACCACACGTTCCGGTACGCGCCGAGCCGGGCGACGACGTAGCGAGCGTAGCGGGCGTCCGCGGCCGCGCTCATGCGGTCGAAGCCCCAGTGCCCGTCGTCGTAGGGGTGGAACAGGATCACGTCGGCCTCGACGCCGAGGTCGCGCAGTTGGCCGATGCGCTGTTCGAGGTGGCGGAAGAACTCGGGGTTGAAGCGGTCGAAGTCCCAGCGGTCCGGGGCCGTGCCGGCGAACGGGTAGCGCGGCGGTTCGGCGCGGTTGTAGGCGTACCACTTCGGCAGCACGCACATGCGGATCTTGTTGAACGGCCCGCCGCGCAGCGCCGCGAGCGTGGCGCGCTGGAGCCCGTCGGCCTGGTGCGTCCAGGCGTAGCAGGTGGTGCCGACCGGAAAATACGGTGTGCCGTCGGCGAACGCGAAGTGGTACGTATTCCGCACGCCGACCGGGCCGTGATTGCCCGCCGCCGGCGGCGTGGCGGTGACGCGACCGGACTGGCCGTCGAGCGCCGGGCGGTTGCTCGCGGTCGTGTACGCCCACTCGCCGAGGTCGGGCGGCATGAACCGCACCTTGTACGTGCCGTCGCCGTCGTAGAAGCCATCGACTGTGATGCGCGTCTCGCCGCGGGTAAAGGTGGCGGACAGCGTGACATCCACGAATGGATTGCCGTCGGCCGGGCCGGGGAGCGCGAACTCGAACGTGCCCCAGCGCTCGACCTCGGCGGCCGGCGCGGAGCCGGCGAGCGAGAGGGCGACGGCGGCGAGGACGTGGCGGAACGTCGTCATGCGTCACCGTCCCAGCGGGAGCCACACGGTCATCTCGGACCGCCCGCGGTTCGCCCACGCGAAGTACGGGATGAGTTTCACGTCGACCGGCCGCGGTGCCGCCGGGCGGAGCTCGCGGTACAGGTCGTTCCCCCACGCCGCGCCGTCTGCCGTTTCGGCGCGGCCCTCCAGCACGGTGACGCCGCCGAGCAGCGCCGGGTCGAACCGCGGCGCCAGCGCGACCGACCGTGGCAGCGTCACCGACTGCACCGACACGCCGGCCGGCAGGTCGGGCGATTCGAGGCAGTACACGAGCGGCCCGCGCGTCACCGCCGCCTGGTTCCGCGCCTCCTCGACGAGCGGGTGCGCCTCGACCAGCCGCGGCCGCATCGGCAGTGACAGCTCGACGACGTCGCCCGCCTTCCACGCGCGCCGCAGCGTGGCGTAGCGGCCGGCGGGAACGGCTTCGCCGTTCAGCGTGGCGCCGGCCGCCCAGCCCGGGACGCGCAGGTGCAGCGCGAAGTCGCCCGCCGCCTCGACCGTCAGCTTCACCGCGCCGTCCCACGGGTAGCGCGTCTCCTGCTTCAGCCTGACCCGGCGGCCGTCGGGGAGCGTCGTGTCGAGCGAGCTGCCGCCGTAGAGATGAACCCACACCGCCTCGGCCGAGCGGCCGTAGGCGAGCGTGTGCGCCTGCGCGACGGTGCGGGCCACGTTCGGCGGGCAGCAGTAACAGCTGATCCACTCCTCGCGGCCGCGCGACCAGCGCAGCGGCGCCGGCATGGCGTCGAGCTGGCGGAGCGTGTTCGTGTAGAAGAACCGCTTTCCGTCGAGGCTGACGCCGGCGAGCACCGCGTTCGTTAGTGCCAGGTCCACCACGTCGGCGTACTTCGCGTCGCCGGTGATCTGAAGCATCCGCGCGTTCCACAGCACGTTGCCGATGGCGGCGCAGGTCTCGTTGTGGGCGGTGCTGTGCGGCAGCTGGTAGTCGCGGCCGTAGGCCTGGTGGACGCGGGCGATCTGCTTCTGGTCCTTCGAGCCGTCCGGCGAGGCGCCGTCGTACAGCGCGCCGCACGCGCCGGTGAGGTACATCTTGCGGCTCGCCACGTTCGACCAGATGGAGCGGAGGGGCGCCAGCAGCGTCGCGTCGCCGGTCTCGGCGTACACGTCGGCGGCGCCGGCGTAGAGGTAGTTGGCCCGCACCGCGTGGCCGGCGGCCTGCGTCTGCTTGCGGAACGGGACGCGGTCCTGGTTGTCGTCGGTGCCGCCGGCGGCCGCGTCGCGCAGGTCGAGGAACTTCACCGCCAGGGCGAGGTACTTGCGGTCGCCGGTGTGGCGGTACAGGTCGATCGTACCCGTGTAGTGCGACGGGCAGACGTTGTTCCGCACGAGCTCGGGGCTCGGCGCCTCGAAGGCGCGGCACAGAAAGTCGGCGGCCTTCACCGCCACGTCGAGGAGCGCGCGCTTCCCGGTCGCCCGGTGGTGAACGCACGCCGCCGTGAACAGGTGGCCGAAGTTGTACATCTCGAAGTTGAGGCGGTCCGCGAACGGCTTCGCGCCGGCGTCGCCGTTCCGGTTGTCGATCAGCACCGGCGTGTGCAGGTAGCCGTCGGCTCGCTGCGCCCGGGCGATGACCCCGACGGCCTCGTCCATGCGCCGGGCGAGCGCCGGGTCGGGCGCGACCGCGTACACCGCGGCGGCGGCCTCGAGCCACTTGTAGAAGTCGCCGTCGTTCCACGGCGGCCCGCGGTGCCGGCCGTCGGCCAGGCCGGCGGCGACGCGGAAGTTGTGGAGGAACTGGCTCCGCTCCGTCCCCGCCATCAGGTCGCCCATGTGCGGGACCGTGGCGGTGCGGCACGTCTCGAACCGCTCCGCCCAAAAGCCGGTCGTCCAGCGTGCGTCGGCGGGGCCGACGGGTTCGACGACGGCGTGCGGCGGCGCGGCGGGGGCCGCGAGCGCGGCGGCGAGGAGCAGCGCGTTCAATTCGACTTCTCCCGTGCGGCCGGGCGCGTGACCTTCAGGTTCAGCTCGGTCCCCCCGGGCGGCACGTCGAGCGTGAACCCGGACGAGCCGTAGCGGGTGTACTTCCCGTCCACCGCCGGCTGCTTCCCGGCCGAGAGTTCGTGGTCGCCGAGGCTGACGGGGTGGACGGCGACCTTGTAGTGGCCCGGCAGCACGCCATCGCCCGGGCGGTCGCCGCCGAGGCGAAACGAGCCGTCCGGGTTGATCGCCCCCTGGACCTGGACGAGCTTTCCTTCCACGGTGCCCTCGGCGACGACGTTCCCGGACTCGACCGGGCTGCCGTCCGGGTAGGTGACGCGGCCGGTCACGGTCGCGCGCCCGCTGCACCCGGCGGCGAGGGCGGTGAACAGGGCGAGGGCCAGCCTGGCGGTACGGCGCGGCACGGGATGACCTCCTGCGGGAAGGTGGCGCTCAGTCGGCGTTCACCACGTTGCCGTCGTTGATGTTGCCGAGGTAGCCGAGCGTGGTGCCGGGCAGTGACGTGCGGAACGCGCGGACGCTCCCGTCGCCGAGGGCGAACTGGCAGACGCCGGTGTGCCAGCTCCCGAACTGGTTGTTGATCGGCGTCTGCGGGCTCTGGGCCAGCGGCCACGACGCCCCGGCCCGGCGGTGGTAGTTCAGGTTCTGGCTGCCGCTGTAGATGATCCCGTCCTGCACCCCGTCGCCGACGGCCGTCTGGACGATGTGCTTCTCCCCGATCATGACCGTGTTGCTCGTCCCATCGGTCACGTCCCCGAACCGATTCGACGCGGCCATGTGGTTCGAGTTCACGAGCTTGAAGAACCCGGTCGTGGGGGCGGTGCCGGTGTCGCCGGAGCAGGCGGCGTAGTCGCCCGGCTGGCCGGTGACGGTGCTCCCGGTGTCGATCGGGCTGAGCACCCCGGTCCCGCGGCGGCTCGGGCACAGGAACACGCTCACCCCGGCCGACCGCGCCTCGACGACGGCGGTGTTGGTCGAGTTGATGTTGTTCACGCCGTCCGTCTGGCTCACGCCCGAGATCGGCGTCGTCATCGCCCGGTGGATGTTCGCCTGCTCGATGTACGGGAGGAGCAGGAACGCCCACGTGTGCCGATTCTGCCCGCCGCCGGAGCGGAGGTACGGGAACCGGCCGACGGCGTCGTGGTAGGCGTGCATGGCGATGCCGAGCTGCTTGAGGTTGTTGGCGCACTTGGCCCGGGCGGCGGCCTCGCGGACCTTCTGCACGGCCGGGAGGAGTAGGCCGATCAGGATGGCGATGATGGCGATGACGACGAGCAGCTCGATCAGCGTGAACGCGACCCGGGACCGGTAGCGGCGGACGGAAAGCATCGGCGAACCCTCCGGTGGGGAGAAGGAATGGAGTTATTCGGCACTGACCGGCTCGTTGTCGGCGCGGACCGCGAGGCGGCGGAGTTGCGCCGGGTCGATGGTGGTGCGGATCGGCTTGACGCTCCCGTCGCCGAGCACGAACTGGCACACGCCGGTGTGCCAGCTCCCGAACCGGCGGGCGAAGAAGGCATCGCCGCTGGTGCTCGGGGCGAAGTCGTTCGGGCCGGTGGCGAGCGGGTCTTCGGGGCCGGCGACGCGGCCGGAGTAGGTCGTCCAGATGCCGTTGTAGATCGACCCGTCGCCGACCTTCAGCCGGCCGAACATCCCCTGCGGGACGTGCTTCTCGCCGGCGAGGAACGTGTTGCTCAGCCCGTCGGCGACGGACGCGAACCGGGTCCGCCCGCGGAAGCTCGCCCCGACCGGCGCGTCGCCCTGGATGAGCATTCCGTTCGCGTTCGCGCCGGACCAGATGATGGTGGCGTTGGTCGGGTAGTTGTTCACGCTGCCGACGCACCCGGCGTAATCGCCGAGCGCCCCGGGCGGGCTGTTCGCCGGGCCGAACCGGGCGTCGGCGGTGCCCCCCGCGGTGAAGTCGGCCGGCGGGATCGGGGTGGCGTCGGCCGGGTACACCTGGACCGACTCGCTCAGCGGCGCGTCCGGCCCGCGCCGGCTCGGGCAGAAGTACACGTTCACACCAGTGCTGCGCCCGCCGTTGTTCACCGCCGCCGCGTAGTCGGCCGTCGGCGTCCACAGGTTCCGCAGGTTGTCCTGCTCCAGGAACGGCATGATGAGCACGAACCACGTCACCGTCCGGTTCGTCACCCGGAGCGGCGGGAGCGTGCCGACCGCGTCGTGGTAGGCGTGGGTGGCGAGCCCGATCTGCTTGAGGTTGTTCTGGCACTTGGCGCGGGCCGCCGCCTCGCGGACCTTCTGCACCGCGGGGAGCAGGAGCCCGATCAGGATGGCGATGATGGCGATGACGACCAACAGCTCGATCAGCGTAAAGGCGTGCCGGCGCACGCCGCGGGGAGCGGAGCACATGACCGACCTCCGGACGTGAGTGCGAGTCGGACGACCTACTTCCGCGAAAGCCACACCACCACCGGGCCGGTCGCCCGGCCGAGATCCACCACCCCGCCGCCGCGCACCGCCCCTGCGTCGGGCGTCACGCGGCCGGTGGTGAGGTTCACCCGGTTCACCGTGAACTCTTCGGCATACCGGGTCAGGTCGAGCCGTACCGGCCCGCCGCCCGGCGACCACACGAGGTAGTCGCGCCCCGGGTCGGCGAGCGCGCCCGCGACCGGCCGCATCCGCGCCGCGGCGGCGAGTAACGCCGCGTCGGTGGTTGCCGGCAACTTCGGGACCGACCCGCCGGCGGCGAGTACCGCCCACCCGTCGGCGCCGTCGAGCGACACCGTGACCGCCTTGTCCGGGAACCGCTCGCGGTACTCGCGGACGGCCCGCGCCACCGCCGCCGGCGACCGCGACTTGTCCCCCTTCCACTCCCGCAGCTGCTGCCGCGGGGCGAGGTTCTCGCCGCCCTTCGGGTCGTACACCCCGCCGGCCGGTGTGTACCACCAGTACTTCAGGTCGATCACCGACACGACCCCCGCCCGCCGCGGGTCGGCGAGGATCGCGTCCTGCACGTCGCGCGTACAGCTCAGCCCGACGAGTACCTTCGTGCCCGTCTCGCGCTGCCACTCGGCGACCGTGTCGAGCCAGAAGCGGACGAACTCGGCCGGGCCGGTGAACTCCTCGCCGACCTGGAAGATCACGTTCGGGCAGCCGCCGAGCACGTCGAGGCAGTGGCGGATGTAGCGGCGGTGGAGGTCGCGGCGGGCCGGGTGCGTCACGTCGTAGAACGCCGCGGCCATGAACACCCGCTTCCCGCCCGCGTACTCCGGCGGCTCGGGGAAGCCGGTGTCGTTCACGTTGTTCGCCGGCCGCCACGGGCAGTCGGCCCAGTGCGCGGCGGCTTCGAGGGCGTTGTGCTGGAAGTACATCTGCTGGCAAAGCACGAGCCCGCGCCGCTCGCAGCACTCGGCGAAGGCCTTCAGCCGGGCGAAGTACCACGGGTTAAAGCGCGTGAGGTCGTACTTGCTGAGCCCGTCCCACGCGCGGCCGCGGCCGCTCCGCCCCCACGGCTGCTCGTAGAACGGCGGCCACGCGTCGCCGTCCGGCCGGCGGACCATCTGGTGGTCGTCACGGCGGCGGTCGTACCACAACCCGTAGTGGTGGTCGAGGACGGCGTGGCCGCCCGCCGTCATCCCGTTGGCGAGGGCGTCGAGGTCGTCGGTGAACCCGGCGCCGTCGCGGCCCGGGACGAACCGCGTGACGCCGACGCCGTGCTCGCCGAGGCGCGACGGCAGCACCGTGCCGCGCCACCACGCCGTCCCCAGCCGCCCCCCCGTGAGCAGCTTGCCGCCGGTCGTCAGCCACCCATTCGTCAGTTGTAACGCTGCCGATGTCGCGGGCGGCTCCGCGGGCGGCGCGAGCTCGTCCGCGGACTTCGTTCCGGCCGGGATCGTGGGAATCGGACTCGCCGCCTTCGGCAGCGCGCCGCCGCGCTCGGTCAGCTGCGCCGCGTACAGGCTCTGCGGCCGGACGAACTCGTTCAGCTCCCGCCAGTGCCCGTCGCCGACGAACCGGCCCCACACGCCGATCGCCCAGTTCTGAGCGGTCGGCGGCGCCCGACACGTCACCACCGGCGCCGAGCACTGCCACAGCACGCTGTTCGCCGCCGCCCAGCCGACGCCCTGGCCGTCGGTCTCGCGGTTAGTCAGGCTCAGGCCCGCGCCGTCGACCGAGACGTTGTCGTACAGCACGCCGCTCGCCCAGCTGCCGATCGGCCCGCTGAACTGCGCCGCGTTCGTTGCCGTGCAATGAACGAACGCGGTCGGCCCGGCGGCGAGGTGGCCGGTGGCGAAGTCGTGCCGGCCGCCGTCGGACGTGCAGCGGAGGACGAGCGTCTGCCCGCCGGCGGTGAAGAACGTGTGCCGCCGATAGCCGCCGTCTTCGGACACGGGCCGCGCCGAGGTGCAGTCCGCGACGGTGACGCGCGTTGCGGTCTCCCACACGCTCACCGCCGACCCGGCGAACCCGGCGAACGACACGTTCCGCACCCACACGTCTTCGGCGTTCTCGACCGTCACCCCGACCCAGGCGTGGTCCTCGTCGTGCGGGTTCGCCGGATCGGCGGTTGATTCGCAGCGCAGGTGCTCGACGCCGACGCGCCGCGCCCGGCCCGGCCACGCGTACGCCCGCACCGTGCCGCCGCCGTGCGCGGCGTCGAGCGCCGTCGTCAGTGGCGCGTCGAGCGTGACGGCCGCGCCGTCGACCCTCGTCACCACGCGGTCCCAGCGCACGTCGAGCGTGCCGGGCCGCCAGTCGAGGTACGAGCCCACGTCCCGCGACGGGAACCGGTCCATCCCGAGCGCGGAAATCCACGCCTTCGATGATGGGTGCGTCACCGTCACACGGTCGCCGACTTTCAGGCCGTCGGTGTGGTCGAGCCGGAGCACAGCGGCGCCGACCGGCACGTACGAATCGGTCACCCGGCGCGAGTCGCCGACGTCAGCCCGGTCGGTGCGGCCGCGAACATGGACGAGCGGCCGGCGGTCGGTGCCGGTGGCGACGAGAACGGTCCCCGCCCCCTCGCCGCGGAGCACGACACCGGACGCCGTGAGTTGTAACCGCCCGACGACCTCGTGCCGCCCGGCGCGGAGCAGCACGGCACCGCGGATGCCAGCGGCGTCCGGCTCGAAGTGCGAGACGAAGTCGAGCGCCGCCTGAATGCGAGTCGTGGAGTCGCCCGGCCGCGGGTCCACGACTACGCGGACCGCGGCGTCCGGAATCGCCGCACCACCGCCATAGCCGGCGTGCGAGAAGTCGGGGACGCGGTTGCCGCGGGCGTCGGCGGGGTATTCGAGCCGGCCGCCGGCACCCGGGCAGACGAACCGCCGCGCGGGGTCGGCCGCCGCACCCGGCGGGGCGGCGATCGCGGCGGCGAGTGCGACCAGGAGAGCGGGGCGCATCCGGCTCGACTCCGAATTCTCGGGAATCGGCTCGACGGGCTCTTGAGATCCTACTGAGATCTCAGTAGGATACAAGTGGGATTTTTCCCTACCCGCCGGTTTTCCCCCTCCTCCGCTCCCGTCCGGAGTTCCCAATGGGCACCAGCCCCGCCGCCAACGGCACCGCCCGGTCGCTCCTCAAGGAACGCGCCTACGACCGGATCAAGCAGCGGCTGCTCGACGACGACTACCCGCCCGGGACGTTCCTGTCCGAGCGCCAGCTCGCCGAGGCGCTGGGGATGAGCAAGACGCCGGTGAAGGCGGCGCTGGAGCGGCTCGAGTCCGAAGGGTTCATCGCGGTGTCGCCGCAGCAGGGGATCGTCGTCCGCGAACTGTCGGTCGGGGAGATCGCCGACCAGTACGAGATCCGCATCGCGCTCGAGTCGTACACCCTGCGGACGCTGGCCGGGCGGCTCGGCCCGTCCGAGGCGACGCGGGTGAAGGCCAACCTCGCTGCCCAGGCGAAGCTCCGCGGGAGCGGCGACGTGACCCGGTGGGTCGAGCTCGACGCCGAGTTCCACACTCTGTTCACCGAGTTCCTGGCGAACCGCGAGATCCTGCGGGTGATCCGCCAGCTGCGCGAGAAGATGCGGCGGGTGGTGACGCAGGTGTTCCGGCTGTGTCCGGCCCGGATGGAGACGAGTTACGAGGAGCACGCGGCGATCGCCGCGGCGGTCCTCGGCGGCGACGGCGCCCGGGCGGCGGAGCTCATCGTCCGCCACCTCGAGCTCGGGAAGGGGTTGATCCTGGCGCCCCGGGCGTGAACCGGTCGGTACGGCACCACGCCCGCGAGTCGCGCAGGGGACGGGGATCGCCGTGTCGAACGACAAGCCGTGTCGAGAACGCCACTCGCGCAATCTGTCGTCGGCCGCCCCTCAGCCGACGAACACCCCGCCCTGGAAGCCCGGCTCGAAGAACCCGACCCGCGTCAGGTTCGCCAGCGCCCCGTCGAGCAGGTCGCCGCGGAACACTCCCTCCCCGGCCCCCACCAGGACCGCGGCCGATCCCGACGGCTCGCCCGCCGCCGCCACCGTGAGCCCGTTCCGGAGCGTGTCCACGGCCGCGAACACGTCGGCCCGCTCGGCCCCGTCCAGCCCCAGAACCTGGAGCCGCGGCCCGCCCCCCGGCCCCGGCCCGACGAGGACCTGCGACCCGGCCGCCGGCCCGAGCACGTTCCCCGCGGCGACGTACACCCCGCCGGTGAACCCCGGCTCGAACACGAGCACGTCGGCGAGCAGCGTGCCGGTGCCGGCCGCGAACGTCCGCACCCGCGGCGGCTCGCCGACCCCGGCGCCGGCCACGATCACCGGCGCGCCGGCGGCGTCCCGGGCGTAGGCCACCGTCGCCCCGCCGCGGAGGTTCCCGTCGAACGCCAGGAAGCTCGCCAGTTCGCCCGCCCCGCCGCCGGCCACCCGCCACACCTTCACTACCGGCCCACCGCCCACGCCCGGTCCGGTGACGACCTCCGACGACCCGTCGCCGTCCACGTCGCCGGCCGCCACCCACACCCCGCCGCGGAACACGTCGCCGTAGGCGAACCAGCTCGCCACCAGCGCCCCGGTCGTCCCGTCGAACACCTTCACGTTGGTGCCGCCGCCGACCCCGGCGCCGGTGATGACGTCTTCGGTCCCGTCGCCGGTCACGTCCGCGGTCGCCACGGCCACGCCGCCGCGCAGGCCGGAGTCGTAGGCGAAAAAGTCGAACACCGTCGCCCCGGCCGCGTCGAGCACCTTCACCCGCGGCTCGCCGCCCGGCCCGGTCCCGATCGCCACCCGCTCGACGACCGGCGTCACGGTCAGCGTGCCGGGGGCGAAGGTGATGGCGTAGTTCGCGGAGGTCAGCCCGGACGCCGTGACCGGGTACGCGCCCGGCGGGCTGGCGGTCACCGCGGCGGTGGCGAACGCGAGCGTGCCGCCGAGCGCCGCCGGTGTGTCGCCGTTCACGAGCCCGGCGAACGCCGCGGTGAACCCCGGGTTCGGCTGGCCGTAGGGCCGCGTGAAGGCGTCCGCCGTCACCGTCAGCGGCGCCGGTGTGACGGTCAGCGTGTTCGTCCCAGTGCTCGCGAGGAACGTCGGGTCGGTGGGCGTGTAGGTCGCGGCCAGTGTGTGCGTCCCCGCCCCCGGGGACGTGGTCAACTGGAAGCTGAACTGGCCGCTCCCGTTGAGCGCGCCCGACGCGACCGGTACCCCGTCGAGCAGGAGGACGACGTTCCCCACCGGCGTCCCCGCGCCGGTCGTCGGCGCCACGGTCACCGTGACCGTCGGGAGCGTGCCGTACACGACCGCCGCCGGCGCGGTAACGGTCGTCGTGGTCGCAACCTGGTCGGCGGCGGCGACGGCGGGCGAGAACTCGGAGGTGCCGTCGGTCGCGGTGGCGGTCACCGCTGTGCCGGCGGCGAGCGCCGCGGTCGGGAACGTGAACGCGGCGTGCCCGGCGCCGTCGGTCGGCACGTCGAGGAAGCCGAGGTAGGTGCGCCCCTGCGCCTCGCCGGCGGGGTTCGAGAAGAACTCGACCCGCACCGTCTTGTTCGGGAGGCCGTCGAAGGTGCCGGTGACGGTCGTCGTCCCGGCGAGGGTCAGGGCGGAGGTGAGGACGGGGTAGTTCTGGAGGTCGTTCGCCCCGGCGTCGGCGTCGCCGGGGTCGTTGGCCGTCGGCCCGTCGCCGCCGAGGTCGATGCCGATGCCGGCATTCCCGAAGATGCTGTTCCCGAGGAACTGGTTGTCGGTGCTGGCGTCGGCCGGGGAGAGGCCGACCTTGATGCCGGTCTGGCCGTTGAACGCGATCACGTTCCCGGCGCCGGCGGCCGTCCCGCCGATCGTGTTGCCGGACGGCCCGGTGAGGTTCCCCGAGTCAGGATCCTGCCAGATGAACACGCCCTCGAGCACGTTGCCGAGCGCGCCCGTGCCGGCGGCGTCGGTGCCGATGGCGTTCCCGGCGACGACGTTGTTGTTGCTGCCCGGACCGTAGAAGAAGACGCCGTTGAAGGCGTTCCCGCTGATGACGTTCCGCGCCGCCGCGGTCGTCCCGCCGACGGTGTTCCCGGCCGCGCCCTCGAAGTAAACGCCGTCCTCCTGGTTCCCGACCGCCGCCGCGCCGGCCGCGTTCGTGCCGATGAGGTTCCCGGCGACCAGGTTTCCGGTCGCCCCGTTCCGCAGGTCCACCCCGTCGCTGACGTTCCCGGAGAGGACGTTCCCCGCGCCGGCGGCGGTGCCGCCGATCGTGTTGTTGTTGGCGCCGTCGATGCGCACCCCGTCGCCGACGAACGGGACGCCGGTGGTGCCGTTCGGGAGTGCGGCCACTCCGGTGGCGGTGGTGCCGATGTAGTTCCCTTGCACGAGGTTGCCGGAACTGCCGGTGGCAATCAGGACGCCGTTCAGCGCGTTGCCGCTGATGACGTTCCGGGCAGCAGGGGTCGTCCCGCCGATCGTGTTGGTGTTCGCGGCGTCGATCTCCACCCCGTTCCCGCCGTTGCCGAAGCCGGTCGCGAGGGAGAACGGGTGGGAGCCGATGGCGTTACCGGTGACGATGGTGCCGGTCGCGCCGGCCGCGATCCGCACCCCGGCGCCGGTGTTCCCGCTGACGACGCTGGCGGTCACCGTGTTGCCCGCCGCGCCATTGCGGACCACCACCCCGTCGCCGGTGTTCGGGACGACGGCGGTGGCGTTCAGTGTGGTGCCGATGAAGCCGTTCTGGATCACATTCCCGGTCACCCCGGCACCGTCGAGGAGGATCCCCGGGCCCGTGTTGCCGCTCACCGTGTTGGACGGCGCGACGCCGAACCCGCCGATCGTGTTGTTCGTCGAGTTGAGGGTCAGGCTGATCCCACCGCCGCCATTCGGGACGGCCGCGGTGCCGGCGGCGTTGAGGCCGACGACGTTCCCGCCGAGTTGTGAGTCGGACGCGCCGGCCAGTGCGATCCCGGCGCCGGCGTTCCCGCTGACGGTGTTTTGGACCAGCGTCGTCCCGGGCGTGCCGCTGGTGACCAGCACCCCGTCGCCGGCGTTGGCGAGCGCGGCGGTGCCGGCGGCGGCCAGGCCAATGACGTTGGCGACGACGTTGTTGCCGGTGCCGGCCGGCTGGGCGCCGCCCGCGCCGCCGAACCGGACCCCGGCCCCGCCGTTCCCCGAGATCACGTTGCCGGCCCCGGCGGCCGTTCCGCCGACGGTGTTGGTACTCGCCCCGTTGTAGACCGTCACCCCGTCGGCCGCGTTACCGAGCGCGGCGGTGCCGGCGGCGGTCAGGCCGATGACGTTCCCGCTGACGCTGTTGCCGTTGGCGGACGTCCCGTGGACTTCGACCCCGCTCCCGCCGTTCCCCGAGATCACGTTGCCGGCCCCGGCCGTCGCCCCGCCGACGGTGTTGCTACTCCCGGTGACCAGCACCCCAGACCCGCCGTTGGGGACGGCGGCGGTGCCGGCCAGGTCGGTGCCGATGAAGTTCCCGCGGACGGTGTTGCCGCCGCTGGTAATCTGCACGCCGTTGACGGCGTTGCCGCTCACAACGCTCGGCCCGCCCGCGGCGGTGCCGTCGAGCGTGTTGCCGGTGCCGGCGAGGACGAGCCCCACCCCGTTGCGCAGCGAGCCGGTGAACGCCGCCGCGGTGCCGGCCGCGTTCGTGCCGAGCCGCAGGCCGGTCAGCACGTTGTTCGACCCTTCGACCCGGAGCAGTTCGGCGTTGGCCGCGATCGTGTTGGTCACCGGGTTCAGGAGGCCGGCGCCGTCGATCGTGTTGCCGTCGGAGGCGACCAGCACGCCGACGAGGTTCCCCAACGTCTGCGTGGCGGTCGGGTCGGTGCCGATGAAGTTGCCGGTGATCGTGTTCGCGGTCAGGCCGACGGCGGCCTCGAGCCGGAGGCCGAACCCGTTGCTGTTGATCACGTTGTTCTGGATGGTGTTGCCGGCGACGTCGTTGCCCGAGAGGCGGACCCCGGCGCTGGTGTTGAACCGGATGAGGTTCCGCGCCGCCCCGACCCCGCCGATGACGTTACCCGTCGCCTGCCCGCCGCCCTGCTCGCGGAGCCAGAGGCCGTCGACGTTGCCGAGCCCGGGCGCGCCGGCCGCGGTGGTGCCGATGAAGTTCCCGGCGACGACGTGGTTGTTCGAGTTCACCAGGTCGATCCCGGTGGTGTTGCCGGCGATCACGTTCGCCTCGGCGGCGTCGGCGGTGCCGTCGGCGTTCGTGCCGATGCGGACCGTGCCGCCCCCGGCCTCGACGCGGACCCCCTCGCCGTTGCCGACCGCGGCGGTCTGGGCGGCGTTCAGCCCGATGACGTTGCCGGCGATCACCGCCACGTCGGCGAACAGGAACACCCCGCGGCTGTTCCCGCTGATGACGTTCCCGGCGTTGGCGGGCACCACCTCGGTTCCGGTGACGCCGACGGCCGAGTTGTTGTCATTCAGCTGCACGCCGGTCGCGTTCGGGACGGCAGCGGTGCCGGCGGCGTTCAGCCCGATGGTGTTGCCGCGGATGACGGCACTGGACCCGGTCCCGTTGCCGACGTCGGTAAGCACCCCGGCCACGGTGTTGCCGCTGATGACGTTCCGCTCGGCGGCGTCGTTCACCCCGTCGGCGTCGGTGCCGATGACGTTGTTGAGGTTGGCCCCGACCCCGGGGGCCAGTACGGACGTGACGAGCACGCCGGTGCCGTTCGGGGCGGCGGCGGTGCCGTCGGCGGTCGTGCCGATGTAGTTGCCGAACACGCGGGAGTTCCCGCCGGGCAGGTTGGGCAAGAGGGTGAGGACGATCCCGCTGCCGGCGAAGCCGTTGACGACCAGGCCGCTGACGGCGCTGTTGCCGACCCCGACCGTGAGCCCGTCGGTCCCCGCCCCGGCCAAAGAGCCGCTCAACTCGATCAGTGGCGCCCCGATGTACCCGGCCGTCCCGTCGAAGACGCCCTGGCTCCACCCGTCGATCGTCAGCGTGTCGGTGATGGTCGGCAGCGCCGAGGCGGGGGAGATCGTGCGGACGCTCAGCGGGGCACCGGGAATCTGGAACACGACCGTGTCCGGGACGCCGACGCTGGTGTTGGCGTCGAGGATGGCGTCGCGGAGCGACCCGGGGCCGCCGTCGAACGTGTTGCTGACGACGATGGTAGCCGGGGTGTCGCGGCTCTCCAACGTAACGAGTTGGGGGCGGGCGTGGCGGGCGGGGCGGTGGGGACGGGCGAGCGAGCGGATCCAGCGGCGGAAGGGGGTGGGCACGACGCGCTCCGGCAACCGGGTGGGGGCGGCCGGGCGATCGCCGCGGAGTGGGGACAGTTCTTCGACCGATGGGCGCATTCTGTCTCGCCCCCAATGCAGAGGCAACCCGGGATCATCCGCCCTGTGGCACGCACGGGCTCTCGTGATCGTACGTTCGGCGCTAGCCGCAAACTGATTGCAGTAGGGGCAAAACGCGGCGCTGGCCGCGTGCCGGCCGGGCGGGCCGTGGACCGAACTCCGGGCGGCCGAGTGGTGGGACCGCCGCGAGCCCGGAGACGCGGGTGACCCGGCTTTCCCCGCCGGCAGCACCCGCGGACAGCCGGTCTCCCATGACCACAAGTGACCGGATTTCGAATCCGGTAGTGGCCTAGTTCAGTGTTGAAGTCTTCCGAATCAGGTCGTCCAGCGACCAC
>VFQN01001890.1_pt1 | contig 33831 bp, 62 predicted proteins | sample 3512371 | NCBI WGS metagenome assembly VFQN01 (sample SAMN10412370, study PRJNA504923) | tailings metagenome | isolation source: Replicate 2 from Balatoc abandoned mine | place: Philippines: Itogon, Benguet | collected 2017-08-28 | reverse complement strand
TCCTATCTAGGGAATTTTTACGGTTTTTCGTAATATAAGGACTCCAGACCACTACTACCCCAGAGGCACCTGGAGGCACCGGTGGCCCGGTGCTAGGTGGTGCTAGTAACTCTTGCCGCTGGCATGTGTGTAATACGAGCACGAGCGTCCCTGGTCATCATGACCCAGATACCCCATACTGCCACGCGGTGGGCCGGGTTGGGGAGCGACAAGGTATGCAACGGGTCTAGAGACTTCACTCCGCCTCGCCATGACAGCTACCGTATGAGTAAGCACTTGTTCACCAGTCGTGGCAGGTCGTGCTTTGCGCACACTGAACCCTGCACGATTCCTGGTGAGCAATGCCAGCGCCGCGCTCGTTGTCCCACTCCTTCCACAGACAGCCACAGCATGAAGGGCTGTGCCCCGCTGCACTAGGACCCAAACACACGTGACTCAGTGTACTGTCACTGAACAACAGCAGGTAAACCTTTGCTTAGGCACGCCGCTCGCCCTTAGTGGCACGTGCGAACGTGCCCCACGCCGTCTCTGGCCGTACCCAACCGGTAACAGAACTGTGGCGACCAAACATGTACTGGCATACGCGCAACACGCCTCAACACGCAACAGTGATCACACCACTGTAAGGCGTTGCTCCAACCTTTTAAGGCGTTGCTCCAACCCACTCGCAGCACACGCACGCCGCGAAACGTTTCCTCCGCCTGATGGTCTACCACTGCAAGACCTCCCCAGCGCAGAAAGGCATAACACCCGCAGCGGACGCGACTCCATCCACAAGGGCGCTCGTCTAAACAGGCTCCCCTACGCAGTATCCGCAGGCCTGCAACCCGCAACCCCCACACGTGCACAAGCAGCTGCCGGTCCCACGCCCTGCCGCCCTGCTCCGCGCGCACGCCAGCAGGCCCAACAGGCCACAACTTCTGGCCGGTTCGGCAGGGAGGGAATGACTTGGCTGCCCGCTGCAGGCACGGTGCTAGGGAGAGGGCCCGCCTGGGGCCAACCTGTGCAGGAACGCTTCCACGCACAGCGATGGGCCCGAACCAGGCCGACAGTTCACCTAGCATAGACACGTGAGTCGCTTTTATCAAGTAGAGCAGGCCTCCCAAGCCGTTCTCGCGTTGTTTCCAGCGGTGGTAAATGCCCAGTGAGCCGGTAACGCGCGTCCCTCAGCCACTGACTTTGTGAGGAACAACTGACAAGTGTAAATAAGTCCGCCTGACGTTGTCCCTCCCGAGCAAAATTGCGCAACAAAGCCGCCGCGCCGCCGTACAATGAGTTCCCTCGGTGATGTTTGGCGCGGACTGCACCAGGTGTCTCTCTTTCCCGTTGCTGACGGTGTACCGAAGGGCGACTAGGTGCGATATTGCCCACAATTAGCGCGAAACTTGCGCATCAAGCCGCTGTTGCCAGTTCTGTGCCACCTTCGCTGGTCAGGGCACTATCCTCAATATACCACATCCTGCAAACATACGCAGGCACCATGAAATACAACACCGCCGTTAGCTCCTCGCGTCGCAAGAGCCGCAAGGTACTGACAGTCATCGGCGACGGCGGTTCACCGTCTGCTCAGCCTGCAGAGCTAGCCTTATGTGCGCCAGTTTAAAGGTTGTTGGCAGCTCGAAACAGCAGCAAACTAGTTACAAGCTGCCGCCTGCCCCGCAGGCTCACTTCACGGCGCCGTCCAGCGAGCGCCGGAAGCTCATGACCGCCCCTCTGTCGACTGAGCTGAAGAACAAGTACCAGGTATGGAAGTGCAACCTCGGTTGGCATGGCAGGAAGGTAACCCAGCTGTGGACGCGATGCTGAATCCCGGCGGCCGACTGGCTCTGTAGGTGCGCGCTCTGCCCATCCGCAAGGACGACGAGGTCCAGGTGGTCCGCGGTGCCTTCAAGGTGGGTCAGGAACTTGGGCAAAGGGTATTGAACGGTACGAAAGAGCTCATCGTGGCGCGCAGTATGGTCGCGAAACAGCATATTGGGCTGATTACGCTGCCTGTGGGTCGCAGGCTCGCGAGGGCAAGGTCGTCCAGGTGTACCGCAAGAAGTGGATTATTCACATCGAGCGTGTCTCCAAGGACAAGAAGAACGGTGAGGCGCCACCCCAGGGGTCCGGAGGGGTGCACACGTGTTTGGAACGGACGTGCCGGTGTGTCGACTCCCCAGGGTTGCTCCCCAATGCGAATGGCAGTGTGGTCCTCATGGCGTGACTCCTTGCATACCTCAATATAACGCACTGCGTGCCACTGTCCCCGTCCTCCAGGCGCCGTCGTGAACGTTGGCATTGACCCCAGCAAGGTCGTCATCACCAAGCTCAAGGTGAGACATGTTTTATGCGCATTGCAGATTTGTGCACAATTCGCTGTAGCTTACGAGGGGCGGGCACTGGGATGAGACTGGTACCAGCAGGCGGCGCAGGGCCTCGTGTGCCTGGGACGTGGAGAGACACAGCAGCAGCAACAGCAGCCGCAGCAGCAGAGCACGCGTGGTTCGCCCCAAAAGGCGGTCGTGCCAACCGCCTTCAAGGCGGCCGCGCACACGCTGCGCCGGCTAGCAGTGGGAGCCGTCGGCGCGTACAGTTGCAGCAGCTGCTGTGGCGAGGAGCCAGGGCCCACTGGAGCGCGTGTCCTGTCAATGCCCCAGAACCAGTGCTGGGGCCTTCGCCAAGCAGCCGGCGTGTAGCAGGCGGTTTCAGCCGGGCATGGCCGGTCGGCGTGGGAAAGGGCACCGGCTTGCGTTGCCCAAGTGCTTGCCCTGGTGTACGGAGCCTGCATCTCGCGGGCCATGCAGAGGCGTCTGGGCGCCGCAGTAGGCTGCTGCAGGAGCAGCACACGACGCCCACGTTGCTCTCGCGCGTCGGCACGCTGCAAGGACTTATCAGCGCCGCAGGGTAGCTGCTTCCGAGCAGCCGGTGGCGTTGGGTTGCGCTTTCAGCATCGTTGTTCAGCTATGGGCCAGCAGGTTCATTTGGGGTAGCAGAGGGGTGCTGAGGGCAAGGCCACGTAGTGGCGGCTACGACCGGCGGTGCAGCTGCAGCAGCCCGGCAGGCTGTTGACATTTTTCCGGAGCCGGGCGGTACAGGGGGGCGGCGGGGGCAGCGGACTACGTCAGCGTGAACGCAGTCCTGAGTTTCGCTGGTTCAGCTGCGGTCGTGCGTCCCTCAACGGACGGGCCTGGGCGGAGAGAGGCGGTCCGATGTGCTCCGGCAGCGGAGCCAGGCTCTGGCGGTGCCCTCACCCTTGCGAGCAGATGCTGGGGACAGTGCCAAGGATGGAGGGGCGTGGGCCCGACAGATCGGCAGCAGCAACAACAGCGGCCGCAGCCGCAGCCGCAGCAGCAGCCCAATGAACAGACAGGATGCATGCTGCCGCCGCCGCATGGCGGCTCGGGGTGGCACTTGATGACCAAAGCGCTGGGTCAGCTATCTCGGTGTAGACGACGTGCGTTCACTGGGCGCGACGGTGTGTCTTGTCGAAGGACCTGTTTGCCTAACCTGCCCTCCGCACTTCCCCTTTCGTTGCACTCCCCTCAGCTGGACAAGGACCGCAAGGCCCTGCTGGAGCGCAAGAAGGCCGCCCGCGCCGCCGGCAAGGGCAAGTTCACGGAGCAGGACGTGGCCATGACCAACGTCGACTAAGCGCTAATACACACGCACACAGCTGGCAGCAGCAGGAGCAGCTGACAGCAGCGGCCCGGTGCGAAGCGGAGTGCAGCAGCAGCGGCGGCAGCGGCTCTGGCGCGGCGGTTTCCGGTTGGCAGTTGGCGGTTAGCAGCTGCTTGCGGGGGCTGCCGCGGCGTGCGGGGGTGCGATCGGCGCCCCCGTGCCTGCAGTCGGCGGAGCACGGGTCGCGCGTGTGGTTCTGTGTCTTTTCGGTATGGCGTGGATTCATCCTGCGGGGGGCCGGTTCGGTGCCGTCAGCCGAGCGGTCCGGGCATCGCAACCCGTCCGTGTGTGGTAGCGAAGGAGGATGGGGCAGAGGTGCCGGCTCTCCTAGCTGCCGTTATGGGCGGGCGGCGGCCGGGTCGAGGCTGCAGGGGAGAGCCCGCGCGGCCGTGAGGCGGCGGGCGAGGTCCCTGCGGCGCGATCCCGGGGAGGGAAGGAGTGCTGTGCGATTCAGGAGCGGCCCGTTCAGCTCTGGGGTTTTGCCGCCCGTGAGCCGTGGTCCAACTGCGGCTGGAGCCCTCCTGTAAAGCATAACCAGGGTACAGGGGTGTTATGTCAGGCGATGGGTGCCCCAGCACGGGGGGCTTCCCTGGTGCCCAGTTACAGTGCAGCCGCATAGCCGACAGCCAAACAGCGGATGGTTGCAATACCGGTGGGGATGGCAGCTGCCAGTAATGCAGTATCGCACAGGAAGTCAGCAACGAGCTACAAGTATCTCGCCATGGCCAGCAACCCGGCATGCTGCCATATGTCCCTGACCACAACCTTGATGCCAGCCACGTTACAGTCACGACGTCGTAGGGATGGGCGGGCTCAGGGGCCCTGGCCGGATGTAAGGCCGTTGCCAGCAAGTGCACGGTCGCCCCGGACCAAGCCTCAGGCCCTCAGCGGACAACACAAACACCACCACCAGTGGACAGGATGTGAGCTGGCTCACTGCCTCGACAAGGGGTACGGGAGGATACGGCGTACGGGGCGATCGCAGGTGCAGCACTGCCACCAGTTGCTACCAGTCCAACATGAGCCGTACACCTGTCCCGGTAACGGGCACCCCGCCCTCCCCATCATGGGCAACACACACGTGCAAACGCCTGGCGTGGCATAGGGCCACAACCTTCATGTAGCAAAGGGCCCATCCACGTGCCTGGTGCGCCCTTGACGCCACAGTGCCACCCAAGCAGTCCTCATGGTCGTTGCGCGACTCGCGGCGTGGCGCCGCACGTGCCACACCGCAAACACGCCCCTGCCCGCACCCGCACTGCCGTCCACCATGCGCCACGACATGCAATGCACCACGACACACTGCCCCTGTGCCGACCCACCCTGACCCACCCGCTTACACCCGCAGTAACACGACACACGCTCACTGCCGCATCCTCGTCCTGCCCCGGCCCCACATGCACCCCTTCCTCTCCCGCACTAACCGCACGCCACAGCACACAACCCCACTCAAAACTCCGACTCCTCGATCCCCGGCATGCTCGTCACCCGCTCGTACATGCTGGGCACGCTCGGCCGCATCATCTCCCGCCCACGCCCCCGGCCCTGCAGCGGCTGCCCCGCCACCCGCTCCGCCACGCTGCTGCCCACCGCCGGCCCCCGCTCCCCCATCCCGCTCCCGTCCGTGCCCGCCACCATGCCACGTGGCAGCGCCAACACCGCCTCCTCCGCCTGCAGCATCTGCATCTCGGGCGCGCGGGCGTAGTACGCTGCCGTACGGTTGTCGTACTCGCCCTCCAGCTGGCGCTGGATGATGAACTTGCGGGAGGAGGGCAGCGGCTCGTCGGCGTAGGGGCTGGCGGCTTTTGTGTGCGTGGCGGCGGAGATCAGCCGCTGCTGCGCGTGCCACGTGCGCGGCTCGTACCTAGTGTGGGTGGAGGGGCAAGGGGCGGAGTGCGGAGGGTAATGTACCAGGGGAGCCTGGCCGCCATAAGCTTGCGGTTACGGTGCTTTGGATAGGGGCGTGCGTACACATGCGTCGGACCTGAGTTGGGGCCGTGCTACGGTACTATGCCGCGCTTCGGTGTCAGGTGTTAGTAAGGAGCAACCGCCTGCGAGGGTTCAGCACAGGAGGCATACGCCCCGCAGCCCCACCCCTACCTGCAGAACAGCGGGTACAGCCCCACGTAGGCGAAGGCTGGCCGGTGCCCACCCCTATCTGGCTGACCGTTTCCGGTTGAGCTACTTTGCTGCTCTGCGGCTACTCCTACCTGTAAAACACGTCCATGGTGTGGGGCGGGCGCGGTTTGGTGCACTAGTGGGCGGTTTGAGTTTGCATGGACGTTTGGCGGACTGGACAAGTGTCTGGTGTGCCACCCCTACCTGTAGAACAGCGGGTACAGCCCCACGTAGGCGAAGGCTGTGATGCCCAGCACGAAGGTCATGAAGCGACCGCTGCAGCGGGAGGGCAGGGGCGACACAGGTTCAGTCCAGACAGGGAACACCAATTTTAGGGGCTGGGCAAGGAAGTATGAGCAGCCGAAGCCCCGAGGCCGAGCACGAAGGTCGTGAAGCGACTGCTGCGGAGGAAGAGCCAGGAGCAGAGGAGGCCCGGTTCGGTCACGCAATGAAGCATTCAGCAAGGTAGCAACCTCGGGTGTCAGAGGGCCATCATGGCTAGCAGCGCCGCACTAGGCGCCAGCCAAGTTGACAGTGTAAAGACAATGTGCTACGTCGCCGCACACGACATTGAATTGTGCACACCCACTTTGCCCAAGCATGTGGCAAGAATCTCCATTGCGCAGCGGTGGACCCGACTCACTTTTCATGTAGCCCTGCATCCACAATCTTCTTGGCGATGAAGCATAACACTGCAGGGCAGCATGAGGATGGGCGTAAAGCTCAAGAGGGTGAGTGCAGCAGTACAAGGCATATTGCCACGTGCCGGGCGTGCCCGTGCTTGCAGCATCACGACCAATGCGCTTGCAGCCAGACGCTTTTACGGAATGATGCCGTGTGCCTCAGGCCCATCTAGAATATTTGCGCATGCCTCCTACACCCATTGGTCGTCGTGCAAGCCCCGGTGTGATGCCATTCATTGGCGCTAATCACGTAGAACGCCGCACTCACATAGCCCGATGGGTAGCAGTAGGAACTGGCCGTATTGCCCTGCACAGAGGAGGCAGGGGGCACGCACGGTGTTACGCCAACGTGTGAGCGCCTATCGTGTGACTTCTCTCCAGGCGGTCAGAGCATTGTAAGGGCCCTGAAAGCAGCACACCGCCTGCGTCCCCTACCCGCCGCGGTGCGCACGCACTCCCTGGGCGCCCGCCCGCAATTGAGTGACACCCTATGCCGATCAGCCGTTGCTGGCGCAAGATCACAATACCGGTATGACAGCGCTGCCGCCAGCGCCCTCGCAAGACACGCCTGCGCCTTGCTCACTTCCTTTCCTTAATCGCCCACCTCTGGACCCGCCCGCCACCTGCATTCCGCCGCCCGCCACGCGTTCCTGCCCCATTCCACCTCACGCCACCCACCTGCTGCCGTGCGCACGCACTTCTTTCGGCGCCCCCGTGGTGATTTCACACACAACTCCGCCGCATTCATTACCGCAAACGCTTTGTTTCCGTACGACACTGCCACAACGCCGCGCCGCCCTTTAGCGCCTTACGTTTCCCTCATTGCCCACCGGCCTGCTAGCTGCTATTTCCACTCCGTTACACACCACCCAGTACCCCCTCGCGCACACGAGCCTCGCGCCACCCACCCGCCGCCGTGCGCACGCACTCCCTTGGCGCCCCCGTGGCGATCCATCCCACGGTCATGATCTTGAGCGCCCCCGCCAGCATGAACGTGTAGCCCACGCCGGGGAAGCGCCGCACCAGCGACACCTGCAACACGGAGGCAGTGAAAGCTTATGCAGCAGCAACCAAAGCGGCTAATTACTGAGCAGCTTTTTGTGTGGATGTGTGGAGGCGAGGGCAGGTGGGGGGAGGCGGTGGTGGTCACATGGAGCGACGAGCTAGCTGTGAAGGGGAGGCACCGCGCCGCGGGGCAAGGACAGCCCCGGCACACTTGGTCCTGTGAAGCTGATCGGCAGCTTGCTCGCTACTATAAGCCGCACAGGCGGGGTTTCCGCTGTTCAGGTTCAACGCCGGTTGCTGCGTGGCAGCAGTACTGTAGCCCCCACCTCTTGCGGTCCGTTGTCCGGTGCCGGTGCCGCGCCACCGCTGTCTGCAGACGCCCGGACCTGTGGTGCGTACACACTTCACCAAATGAGACTGTGTGTGTCCAGAACGTTCCGTGCAAGTTGCCGGCATTGGACGGGTTCGCGGCAGGTCGGAGAGGTGTTGCCGCCGGTGTAGTGCAGCAGTGGGAGGCAGCGGTCCCTGTCTCAGTGGTACCAAGGCTGGCGGAACATGGTACCAGGTGAAGCTAGTAAGCCGCACCTTCAGGACGCCAGGACGCTGCGGGCGGCAAGGACCGCGCACGGGCGCAACGAACAGACGCCGATGGGGCAGAGCATGCTGGAAGCCGCAGCCAGCGGCCGATCGCAACCGGGCCGCGAGGGCCATAAAACCAGTCAAGTAGAGCCAAGCGCTTGAGGTGCGTTGCTGCAGGTTTGCGCAGCTGCACAAACAGCGCAAAGCCGGAGTACGCGAACAGCAAAAGGCAAACTGTATGAGCGGGTGTTGACTTTGCCTACTGTGGTACGTGATGATGTTGTATTTGTATATGGTGAGAAACCTTTCACGTCGGCTGTTCAAGGTCTCGCGTCTCGGGGTCTCGAGGTCCGATGCAGGGCGGAGGCACCTAGAGTGTCCGGGCTTCAGCCAAATGCCTCATTCTCAGTTTAGGCTGACAAAGGCGCACAATCACATCACATATAAGTTACACCCAATTGTCCTGCAGCGCCGCCAAGGCAAATACTCGACTTGCGACAGCCCACAGTGTAGTCGCCCGACGGTCACAGATTGCAGGCGATCAGCTACAATATGCGCAATTATGCATATTACGAATTGCTGCGTAACGCTGGACCTCTAGCCTGAGGAGTTCTGCGGGGTCCCTCCCCTGCTCTGTTGCCCCGCTGCACCAGCCAGGCACTCCCCTTCCGCTCCGTACACTACTCAGTCCCATACTACCATGGGTCTGCTCAGCCTAGTCAACGAGAAGCCCGTGCACCTTGTCCTGGCCAAGGACCGGGTGCGCAGCGTGAAGCGGGGACACCCCTGGATCTTTCCAGAGGTGAGGCAGGTGGCCCTTCTGGTGTAATGTCCGGGTTCGGACGTTCGACAGCCACCGGTAGCACCTCACTGGCTGTGCAGCTATGCAGGCCCTACGGCCCGTCAGGGGCCTCACTGTGCACAACTGCGCTGATGCTCCAGGTGCCGGACATCGAGTTGAAACATGCTGCGTTTAGAACTTGCTGCTGCTCTCCATGGTTGCTGTGCAGGTTCTCAAGGAACTGCCTAAGGCGCCGGCCGGCTCCCTAGCGCTGCTCAAGACACCTGACGGCGAGGTGAGCCGTGAGCGGGGCTGTTGGGGCCGGGCGCCGCACTGGGCAGTGCAGCATGAGCCACTGCACCGTCCTCTATGACAGGACCAGGGGTGCAGGGCACTGGGTAGAGCGTGCAGGGGCGTAAGGGGCTAAGGGCCATGCTGAAAGGATGCGCTGCATTGTGGCCACTACCCCGAGGCCCCGCCGCAGCATGTGCCCAACTGACATGCCTGCTGCCTACCTGATGGTCGCCATTGCGCCAGATCCTGGCCAAGGGATACTACGACCCGGGGTCAAAGCTCGCGTTCCGGACCTTTGCCCTCCAGAAGGATAGGTACGGACGTACGGTACGCTGTGGAGCGAGGCCTCACAACAATGCCCGCTTAGGGTTCTGCACTCCCGTGGCTGTAGCAATGTCGTAGCAATGCTTCTGTCCCTGCGCTACGCCGGGCGGTTTTTTGACAGTCCACTGTCGTACATCGATTGCTGTCGTGCTTCTTTTCAGGCTGAACGAGCAGCTGATAGCCGCACTGGCGCTCACACCAATGCCCGTGTGACCTAGCGTGTTGTTGCTGCTGCTGCGCCACGCCAGGTTTGATGTCATACACGGTCTGCTGTCGTAAAGTACGGTCGTACTCACCGTTGCTCTCAGGCTGGACGAGCAGCTGATAGCCGCACGGCTAGGGCGCGCGGCGCAGCTTCGCGCCATGCTGTTCGAGCCGTACGACCGCACCAACGGTTTTCGGTTGGTCAACGGCGAGGGCGACGGGCTGCCGGGCCTGGTGGTTGACATGTACAACGACGCGGCGGTCATGAAGCTGGACGGGGCAGGTGGGCGGGTAAATGGGAAGGGGCCCGGGGCAAGGGGTTGCGCTCATGCCTCTGGCGGGCAGTGACTCTGGCGGGCAGTGGACCGGCGCATAAGATGCTGCACTTCATATTACGCAGCTGCACGTTCCGAGCTAAGTAATATACCACCCCCGCCCCACGCAGGCGCCGAGTCGTTCTACGACGCCGAGGGCATCGCACAGTGGATCATGGCCCGCTACCCCACCACCCGCACCGTGTTCCTCAAGCACCGGGCCAACCAGGGGGCGGCGGGCGGCGGCGGGCAGCAGGGGGCGGGCGAGGAGCGCGGGCGGGTGCTGCGCGGCGCGCCGCCCGCGGCCGGGGAGCCGGTGCGGTTCGTGGAGAACGGCGTGGCGTTCCAGGCGGACATCGTGCAGGGGCAGAAGACGGGTGGGTGCGTGTGTAGGGTACCCTGGCTTGGCGCGGGCGGCTGGTATGTTTCTTCTAACAGGCAGCAGCATGAGTCTGGAACGAAGCTATGGGGGCGCCGAGATGCTAAGGCAGTCAACACGTGGGTGGAGAGCTGGATGGCCGCCGAGTAAGGACAGGGCTACTGCAGTTCCTTGTCGTGAAGATGTACATTCATGATTGATACAATTATATTATCATAGAATTTTAACTTCCTCCACAGGCTTTTTCCTGGACCAGCGGGACAACAGGGCACTGGTGGGCCGCCTAGCGCGGGGCAGGAGGGTGCTCAACGTGTTTGGGTACACAGGTGGGTTGAGGTGGATAAGCAAGGCTTGTTCCTGTGTGCGGTGGTGTTAGGGCCCTGTGCTCGCCACTGCGTAGAGTATCGCAGCGGTTGGGACTAGATCTGCAGCACAGGAGCGCACGGTTTTGCACCTGTGCAAATAGGGGCCCTGTGGGCAAACGTGGGCACGGGGCGTGTGCGACAGCTCCACACACGTCCGCAGCTAACGGCTTTTGATCATGCGGCACCCATACATCAGGAGGAAGCGCTGTCAGCAAGCCTGGTTGCTGGATTTCACACGCATGTCTATTTCTACCACGCTTGCCGTTGCCGGTATGATGCTTGTCTCCTTGCCGTGCACGTTAACCACTGTGGCGTTACCGGTACTATGCCCGTCGGCCGCAGGTGGCTTTTCCGTGTACGCGGGCGTTGGCGGCGCCGCCCACGTGACGACGGTTGACATTGGGCGGGCGGCGCTGTCGTACGCGGACGCCAACTGGCGGCTCAATGGGCTCGACCCGGCCGCACACGTGTCAGCGGCGGTTGACGCGTTTGAGTTCCTGGACGGCGCATCCAAGGCCAGGGAGAAGTGAGTGTAGTTCCCGTGCCGTACGACTTATCCTCGGAAAGGCACACCTCCTAGCCTACCTAATCTGACTGTCCTGGCCGCCAGCTGAACAGCCGCAAGCACCCCGAAACCTGCTGCTGTGTGTCCCGCCATCAAAAGCTGAGTTTGGCCGCTCCCAAGCTATGCAGGCCTCCACTTTGCAAAAGCACCCTCTCAGCAAGGAGTTTCACCATGCGAGCTGGAAACTGCGTTGTGCATTCAACGCCCGACTGCCATCACAACTGCGCACGATTTGCCAACACTACAAGTTACCACCAGCAGCAGTACCGCCACAACCACCACCGCCACCGCCACTGCTACCACCCCGTTACCACCCCCAGGTGGGACCTGGTGGTCATTGACCCCCCCTCCTTCGCGCCCAACAAGGCTGCGGTGGACAAGGCCAAGGCCTCCTACACGCGCCTCTTTGCCGCAGCGGCAGCCGTCACCGCTCCGCACGGCGTGCTGTGCCTCGCCTCCTGCAGCAGCCACATCGACTCGGCCATGTTCATGGAGGTGGGCGGCGTGGGTGCTGGGTGCATGCACACCGCACGCCGTACGGGTAGGCATGCAGGCACCGTGTTGTTAGGCTGCTGCCCGGCCGAGGCCAGCTGTGTGGCACCGGCAAGCTGGGGATGCCTGACAGGGATGGCAGTCAGTGCGACGATCCCCACATGCGTTCGGCTCCGTGCGTGCCGGCGTGTCGCGTGCACTGCCTCTGTTGCCTTGGGCTCCGGCCCTCTTTCATCTCTCTTACCTTCCCTAAACCCCGCTCAGATCTGCGAGGAGGCGCTGGGCCGCGCCCGGCGCCAGGGCTACGTGCTGGGCGTTGGGGGGCAGCCGGCCGACCACCCCTTCCCCGCGGCCGCAGACGAGCTGCGGTACCTCAAGTTCGTGTCCTTCAGGCTGGAGGGCTGATGGCGGATGGTTGCACGATGGTTGCATGGTGTTACCAGATGGTTACACGCAGGGGTGTCACGGATCGTTGCATGCACGGGCAGCGAGCAGGTGGAGGAGGAGGCAGCGGCATGCCGGTACCCCAATTTGTGGCCTTCAGGCTGGAGGGCTGACGGGCTGACGGGCTGGCGCATGGGACTGTTGGTATGCTATCGTAAAACCTTCCTGGCTGGCAACGGCGTGGATGCTTGTTTGCATGTGCAGCAGTGCAGCACAGGTGTTGCTGTTAAAACCTCGTGTTGCGGCTGCAGGCTGGTGGGCTGCTCCGGTCGGTGCGCTGACAGGGCGTAGGGCCGTGTGCTGGCTCTGCCCTTTGCGGCAGCACAAAGCCGTTGCTGCATGTGCATGACGTAACGTACGCTCATGTCGACCCCAGAATGGCTGTTGCTGGCTGCAGGACGCAGGGTGCCTGCCACATAGGATGTGGCTTCCGGGGCCCTTCACCCTGTCACGCTGTCAAACGCGGCCATGCCAGTCCAGGGCCTTTGCGAGGCCTGGTATGGGAGCTCATCAATGGGGGGAGGCTTTGCAAGTTTCCAGGGTCGCTCCGCTGAGGTCGCAGTAGTGTGTGAGGGAGGTGGTGAGCTGGTGGCCTTAGCTCGGGACCTACCTGCTTTGGTGGTGTAGGTGGGACCGGGTGATGTGACCACTAACTTGACCGACACGTCTACCAACAGCCGCACGTCCGAGTCCTCGCTTACATTTGACTAAAGTACTTACTTAGTTTCATCTTCGTTCATCTCATCACAGCTGTCACTCTGCCATCAATTCTTAAGCATGCGACAGCTGCTTGGGTTGGCACAAACCGAAGGGTGAAATGCATAGGCAACTTAGTACTTACATTTATCTTCTTAACCTGGACAAGTCTCTGGCAGCCTTGCAGGCTATCGGGAGAGCAAGGATGTTGCCGATGTTCCAAACCTGTGAGACCAACACAAAGCTCAGGGGCGCCAGATGTTGGACTGTCAGTAAGGGCGCAGCCAGCACGCAATGGAGGGACGGACCGGGCTGGCGAGCAGGGCCGGCGGGAAGCTAAAGTCTTGCGCCTGCGCCGATGGCTTCAACCACCTGGCTTCAACCACCTGGCAGGAGCGCAAGTGGAAGCCATGTACACCGTGTGGAGTAGGTAGGGGCGTGACGCATCCAACGCCAGGCCCTGCTTCCAGAGAAAAATGATGGTGCAGGATGGGTGCTGGGATGGGTGCTGGGGCCGGGCTGGGCTGCTGGCCGGCCCGGCAACATACATCTATGCGCCTTCAAGGGGAAGAGGGGATGGCTTGCTGCGCTTACACCCTGCCGGATTCCTTGGGCCAAGCCACTGCACTGGGAGTCTGTTCGTGCGCCGCTCATGGGCAGGTTCATAGGACATATAGCCGCCTCCACCAACGGGGGGGGGGGGCGTGTTGTGGGCACACCGTCGGCACACCCCTTGCACAGTAGGGCCACAATTGCAGGTGCTGACTGCTCGTGACTTCTTCCCTGCAACATCTACATTCACAGGCCGGCGCGTACGGTACACCTGGCGGACTGGCGCTCACGCAGGCCGCTGGGAGGATGACAGACTGCAGGGGCGTTTACTCCCCGCCCCAACATGGTAGGGCACAACTGTTTGCGTGTGATGGAAACCCTTGTACATAACGCCGACAGCAGCTCGCCTGCTATGTTTGGGCGTCGCTCTGGGCCCGGCTGCAATTACCAGACCCCCCACGTGGCGCATAGTAGTAGCGTCACAGGACCCGCCCGTTCCAGTCAGTCGGCAGCATCGTGATCTGCGTTTTAAAATATATCTAATATGTCAATATTACATATAAAAATTATATTAAGAAAATGATGTATGTTTGTTTCAGCTCGGCGGGAAGCCCTGTGCGAAACTCTCGCTTGCAGGAACACTTATGTTGAGCGTGTGCACTAGAGGATGCAGCCAGAGCGTGTGCACCTTGCGAACAAAATCGACAACAACCCTTAATTAAATGACCACCACTCTGCAACAGCGGAACAGCTGACCTGTGAAATGCAGGTGAAATGCGAGCTGAACCGACAGGGGACGAAATTATCCGATGCATAACCATTCCCCATTGCGAACCATTACGAACCTGCTCTTCCTGTGTGACTGAGCTTACAGCATGTGATCCACTGAGCTGCTAAAGGTGTTGTCTGGATCTTCGACTGGTTGTTCGCACTGCGGTTAGGTGGCCCTTGCGGCAAAGTCAGTCACTTGTCGTCGTTCAGCATCCTGCCACCCCAAAGGCTTGCAGTCCTGTATTAATAAAAATTCGATCTGCTTTCACAGCCGCCTTAATGCAAATTATGAGTCCATCCGCCCATATGGTCCTCAGTACAGCCGTACTTTAGGAGGGGCTCGGAACTTTCGCAGTGCTTTGGTTGGGTCTCAGCGGAGTTCCGACGGCTTGAAAGTTGTCTTTTCAGAGTACACGATCATTACTGGGATGCGCGCGATTTGAGGAATGGTCGTTAGGGCTTCTGCGAGCCGTGCACGGCTTGGAAAATAAGGCAAACCAAGGGGTGGCGAAAGCAGAAATGGCAGGAAGGGAAAAGCTACCTGAGCACCAAGACGATACAAAGGCAGCAAGGCATGCGGTGGGCATTGGAGAACCTCCTGCTGCTTTGGCACCTGTGCAAACGCCCCCTGTGCACAGCTGTGGGCATACGCCTCCTGACTGCTGGCTGCGGCGCGCCTTCTTCTTGGATGTGGTGAGTTGCTTTAGAAGGTTGCAGATCAGCATGTGATCTACAGTGGCGGTCATGAGCGGTGTCGGGCGAGGGTACGCTTGGCAAATAGGCCTCTAGTTCCTATGTCACAGCAACTCGTTGCGGTTTTGATCCAAATAGCGTTTTCCCTCCTTTCCAACGTTGTTATAGCAATACATCAATTGATGATTGCGCCCGGTCACCTGATCTTAACCGTTTGTGAATGGGGCATGTGCCCCCAATCGATTCGGTAGGCGGGAGCGCGAAGTGCAGTTCGTATGTTTGATCTGTCGGTGCACGTGCGTTAGCACTTCCCCTGCTGCGCCAAGCTGATGAGCACTTTGGTGAGCAAGGCTATCAAACATAGTGTGCCGTGTACATGCATGCATGCCGTATGTGCACATTGCGGTAGCAGCCAAGGCATACCGCCGGTACACGTGGTCTGCGGTTGGGCGGGAGCAGCGCTGAGGCCAGGCCCGTGGCCAAGACGTTGGCAGGGGGCCCCTGCTGTGTGCTAGCTCTTATCATTTGACATTCAACTCACCAGTCCCCCTTGGAAGGAGGAGCCTGTACCGAGTGCATTTCTATATTACGCCTGGCTTGAGCCCTCCGGTCGTTCCTGGGGTAGGCTAGATCTGTTGATCCTCCGCCCCTGCGCCGTACTTTGGATCTTGCGCTCGTCTCCCCCTCCTGGCTCTCTCTCCCTAGCTCTCTCCCTCCCTCTCTGCCACACCGGTGCAGTTGCCGTTGACCCTCCGCCGCCTCGCACCCTTCTGCCTTCTCGTCCCCCACGGCCTCGTTGCGTTGCGCCCCTCCCTCACGCGCTCACCCTGCCTGCAACCCTCTTCTCCCAACCCACAGGCCCCCCTGATCGCCCTCGGCTACCGCACCCGCCTGGAGCCGGAGCACCTCATCCCGGACCCCTCCGTAGCCACACAGCGCCTGTACGGCAACCTAGAGTCCGCCTGGCAGGAGGAGCAGCGGCAGGGGAGACCCGAACTGAAGCGCGCGCTGTTGCACGGCAATGTCCACACCCTGTTGCTCACGGGGGCGCTGTACCTGGCGGCCCAGGCCTGTTCTCTCGCGGGGCCGTTGCTGCTACGCCAGATCGTGAGCGGCCTGCAGTGCGCGGCGGCGCAGCGCAAGCAGCCCGCAGTGGACATGGCGTGCCAACCGCAGGAAGAGCTGTATTAGTGAGTGCGGATGGCAGGCAGGCCCGCTGTGCGTCACCAGTAACTTGCTAGTGCGAGTGGGACTGTGGGAGCAGTACGTCTTAGTGGCTCAGCGCATTACCTCCTGTACCGGGTACCGTGCCGTGCCAAGGTGTACTGCCAGCGGCATCAATACCATACAGCACGACCGTTGCCTGCGCGCTCTGTCTGCAGCTTCATCATCGGGCTGTTCCTGGCGCCCGCCATACAGTCCCTGTGCGAGAACCACCACAATTTTCTGCTCTACTCGCTGGGCACGCGCATGCGCAATGCGCTCATGGCCGCCATCTACCGCAAGTGCCTCAGGCTCAGCAGCGCGGCGCTGCAGGTGCGGTTAGGTTGGGTGCGCGGGGATGGGTTGCGTCCAAATGGTGGGCAAGAAGTGTAGAGGCGGGGCCGAAGCCAGCAGATGAACACTGACCGCAGATCTTGCGGCTCAGCAGCGCCGCGCTACAGGTGCAGTTGGGGCAGGGCGGGGTGAGGGGGCTGGGACAAGATGCGTGGGCGCCCGCAGGACGAGGCCGGAGCTACGTACTGTAGAGGGTATTGACGTTGGGACCTGCCACTTGGGGAAAGGATCTTTCATTCTGGACCGTTCATTTCAGGTAGTCTCCATTCATGTGAGACTATTAGTTCTGGGGACCACCCCAGAATGAATGGGTCTGTTCATTCTGGCCCCCATGGGTACGAACCTTCAGGAATGAATGACGCAGTTCATTTTACAGGCGCCACGCACTGGCGTGACTGTTCTAGAATGAATCCGGAAGCCCAAAACGAATAATAGAGCCAAACAGCACTGGCCGTACGCTTGTTTGCAAGCACTGACGCACAGCGTCTCCCTTTGTCAGCAGTTCATGCACGTGCGTGTTGGGTACCGGTACCCCTCCTTGCGTGCACTGGCACGCCTTTGTCACGCGCGCAGTGCCAAAGTCTCCTGTTGTCGACTACCGTTCACTGCTCGCACCCATCCACGTCAGTGCCCTAGTTCCATACCCACTTGATCCTTGTACCGCCACCACCGCATTCACATGCCTTCAATATACAACCACCTACGGTACCTTGCAGGACCTGCCTCAGTTCTTGCCGGACCAACGTGTTCAGCTGGTCCACTGCATCATGCATCTTGCTTGTGCCCTTCTGCACCAACCGCCCCCCTTGGTCGCCACACTTGCCGCTCTGCGGTTACACCCCTTGGTCGCCACAGGCTGAGAGCGCTGGCAAGGTGGTCACCCTCATGTCCATGGACGCACAGCGGCTGCAGGTGGGTCCAAGCAAGCCCGCGGCCCCGCTTCACGTATTGGTATGCGTCAACGCACTCAATGCACATGCCCTCGTGTCCTGGACATGCAGCGCCGCAGCTCCCCTTGCGGTGTAGGTGTGGCGGGTCTACACTGTCCGACACCGAAAGGCGCAATCCCGTCATCGCATCAACGTCTCTTGTCGTGTGATAGGCCTGTCAACATCTTGCGTGTGGCGGCCTCCTCTAACCTGTGCACCGCTGCATGCCTCCGCCGCCTCGTAGGAGGTCATGGTGACCATCCACGCCATGTGGTGCACTCCCTTCTACGTGCTTGCCGTGCTGGCGCTGCTGTGGTTCGAGGTCGGCTGGGCCACGTTCGTGGGGCTGGGCGTGCTGCTGGCGCTGGTGCCGCTGACGGGTGGGTGCTGGGGTAAGGTAGGGGTGGGATACATGGGTGTGGGTAGTGCCCCAGCGCACCACTGGCTGCCGTGCTGCTGGCGCTGGTGGTGGGTCTCTGGGATGAGGCACAATTGTGTGGGTATGGAAAGCGCCTTACAGTAGTGCACCACTAGTTGGCGTCGTGCTGGTGCTGGTGCCACTGACGGGTGGGGCTGGGAAGGGGTAAGCATCATGGCTTGCGACTGTGTGGGGTGTGGGGCCACAGGTGGGGCGTCTATGATTTATAGGATGCGATACGGACGGGCGTCATGGGGTTGGGGACGGCCTGAGGGTAGCCCTGTGGGACGCTCTCCACGTTTGTGGGTCCACGCTCGATGGCAGGTAGGGGTACCGGTCTGGGGTCCAGGTTCCTCTGCAGCCCATCTTGTCTTTGGTCCATGTCCATACAGGGCCAATTGTCTGCCGTGCTTAGGAAGTGGAATACCACCCGCGGTCGCAGCGGCTGGATTGCATGACACAAGTTTGCATGACGCAGCGCGGCGCCTGTCCGTGTTCCACACACAGGCATGATCACTGCCCGGCTCACGACGCTAAGGCGGCGGACCATGCAGTGGACGGACAAGCGCGTCAGCCGCACGAGCGAGCTCATCAACGGGATTCAGGTGGGCCTAAGGCAAGTCTCGGCCGTGAGCGGCGTCTCAATTGGGGCTAGTTACCCGACTGTTCAACCCTGCTCCTCCGGCTCAACCCCACCTTCAGGTAGTCAAGTCTTCCGCTTGGGAGCCACCCTTCCGCAAGGCGATCTTGGACAACCGCGCACAAGAGGCCCGCTTACTGTCCAAGGTGACGTTTTGGCAGGTGAGCCAGGAAGCCAGGTGAGCCAGGAAGCCCGGAGTCGAGTCGGCCAGGCACTTGTTCCAAGCTTCATGGTGCGATTTCCTGCTTCTTCCTCCGGGGAAGCTTCGGGGCACTGAAATGCATCTGCTGCTGTACCGTGTACCGTGCAGTACGGTAGCCAGCGGACCGCCGCAGCCGCCTTTGCAACCACTAGCTGCTCGCATCGTCGCACCACCATGCCATCGGACACCTCATACCACACCCTAACGGCATACAACCCACCCCACTCCAGGGCATATTCGAGTTCACCAAGCTCTTCTGCCCCGTGGCCGTGGCGCTCTTCACCTTTGGCTCCCTGGCGCTGGCCGGCGGCAGCCTCACGCCCGCCCGGGCCTACACGGCGCTGGCGCTCTTCTCGCTGCTGCGCCTGCCCATGGCCGTGCTGCCCGTGCTGGCCACCACCACAGCCAACGCGCTGGTGGCGCTGAGGCGCATCCAGGGCTTCCTGCTGCGGGACGAGGCGGCGCCGGTGCAGGTGCGCGTGCGGGTGTGTGTTATGGGGTGTGGGTTAGGGCGGGAGTGCGAGAGGAGCTGGTGTGCCCTGGATTGCATCCAGGGCTTCCTCTTGCGGGACGAGACGGCGCCGGTGAAGGTACGGCTCGCTTCACATCCCTGCGCATAGCAGCATGCATGGAGCAGGAAGCAGGAAGCCGGGGCACTCATGGAGCTTGGCTGGTGCCACCTGGAAGTTGCTGCCAATGTCTGCAGACCGGTGCAGGTCATGTACTGCTGGTTGGCTCGTGTGCTGTACGCAGAAGTTCTGAGGAGTAGGACACGAGAATGTAGCTTGCATGTTTCCATTACTAGTACACTTGGGTGTGTACCGCTTCACCTTGCCGCCCGCCCTCTTCCGCGCAGTGTGACCCCGACAAGACGCCCGTCGGTGCTGTGTCCATGTGCGGGGGGACCTTCACGTGGGACTCGGACGAGGAAGCTCCCACCCTGTCCGACATCAACCTATACGCACAGCCTGGTGGGTCAGCGTGCACCTGGCTGCACGCTCACATGCTTCTAGATGCCTTGAGCTAGCCTGCGCTCTAGCACCATTGCGGAGTTCCTACGGCGCCCGGCGGGATGCATGGCGACAAAGCAGGCGTCTCAATTGTCCAAACTTCCGCCGCCCCCAGGCTCGTTGACCATGGTGGTTGGCGGCGCGGGCAGCGGCAAGAGCTCGCTGCTGCTGGCGCTGGCGGGCCACATGGCGCGGCGCGAGGGCAAGGTGGAGGTGGGCGGCCGCACGGCCTACGTGGCGCAGAGCGCCTGGGTCACAAACGACACGCTGCAGGTGGGTGGCCGGGGAGGTAACGGTCAGGTAACGGTCCACAGGTTGTCATTTGGCAACTGGGTCAGGGTGTGGCTGAAGGTCCATGGGTCCAGGGGTACGGGAGGTACGCCCAACTCCTCCGAACATGACGCCCTGCTGAGAGCAGGACTGGTACTGGCTAGGGTGTGGTCTGCATGGCAGTCACAAAGCTAGCCCTTGAAAACCACCCCCAGGACAACGTGCTGATGGGCGCCCCCATGGACCCCAAACGCTACCGTACCGCCCTGGAGGCCGCGCAGCTGGGCCCGGACCTGTCCCTGCTACCTGCCGGCGACGCGACGGGGGTTGGGGACCGCGGCACGGCGCTGTCCGGCGGGCAGCGGCAGCGCGTGTCAATGGCACGTGCCCTGTACGCCGACGCGGACGTGTACCTGCTGGACGACCCGCTGTCGGCCCTGGACCCGCACGTGGGCAGGGCGCTGTTCGAGAAGGTGTGCACGGCGTGCTTGCGCACGTGGTATGACACTTGTAGATTGCTGCCCTTTGCTGAGAAACTATATCTTCCTGCTGCTCAGTCTCCCGCGGCATGGAAGAACCCATGCAAGAACGGCATGAGAGTTCGCCAAGGGTGGGTCCTGTGCAGGGGCCGCGCAGCACACATCGCGTCTCGAGGGGATAGGAGCGTGACACCGCTGCACTTCCTGCTTCTGCGCCACTCCTTCACCACTGGTTACCAGTGCTGGTGACTTTGTGCCGCACCACTCAGGAACAGCACTGTATATCCTGCGCAGGCCATCCGCGGCGTGCTGCGCGGCAAGACCGTGGTGCTGGTGACCAACGCGCTGCAGTACCTGCAGCACGCGGACACCATCCTGTGGATGGAGGGCGGCCAGGTCCGCGCGCAGGGCAGCTACCAGGACCTGCTGGAGGCGGGTGGGTGCGGCATAGTTGCGTACGTGTAGGTACTCGGAGGCGGTGGCATGTGTGCCTGGCTGGGGGGCTTTCGTGCTGGGGGCTGAGCGCAAGCGCAGGGCCGCCACAGCCAGCTACTGGAGGCGGGTGTGCCCACGCAGCTCCGTGCTGTAGTAACATGGAGTCCGCTGTCGGGGCGTGGCCACATGCCCACACCTGCAGTACCGTAACAAGCACCGTAACAAGCAAGCCCTGGTATACCACGTTACACTGTCCTCGATGCGATTCCATAACATGCCGTCCCCAGGCCTTGGAGGCCTTGCCGAACTGAGCCATGATGAGGCAGTGGACGACGCGGAACCAGAAGCACCCACGGACAAGGGTTGTGCGGAGGCAGGCGGCAAGGGAGAGGCGCTGAGCGCCGCCCCTGCATGCGCTCAAGGTTCCCCTTTCCTCAGCGTTGGAAACGTCCTGAAAGGCGAGCACGACGTCAGCGCCAAAGCTTCAACAGCTGCTAGCAGTGGCCGCAGCCATGCGGCGGTGGCGGCAGCAGCGGCGGCGGTCGAAGGCAAGGGAGGGACCGCTGAGCGGGGCGAAACAGATGGCTGCAGCGTGCAGCCGCCTCCGATGTGCAACACGCAGACCAGCTTGCCTCTGGGATCGCGGCGCTTTGACTCCGTTCGCAAATTCAGCTCGTTTGGCGCCCGTGGCCGGTCGGGTGCTGATGCCACCTTGGCTCCGAGTTTGCAGCGATCTCGCCCCATCCGCAAGTTCACCTCGTTTGGTGCCCGTAGCCGGTCGGGAGCCGACGCCAGCTCGGATCTGAGCTCGCAGCGATCTACCTCCATCCGCAAGTTCAGCTCGTTTGGAGCTCGCATCCGGTCGGGAGCCGAGGCCACCTTTGCACTGGGGTCGCAGCGGTTTGACTTCCTCCGCAAGCTGAGCTCCTTTGGTGCTCGTAGCCGGTTGGCAGTGGAGGCGCGTGAGGTGGGCGGCATCAGCGGAGCTGTCATCAAAACCTACTTTGAGGTGCGTTGCTGAGTGGGTTTCCGTACAGCATGAGAGCTGACAGGTGCAGTGCTTTGTACAGCGTGACGGTTGGGGCTGCCATGCGGGAAGAGCAAATCGGTCCGCTTAAAAACCTTTACACACAATCGCTGATGGTGTCCGCATTCCGCATGTCCCCGCAGGCTGGAGGTGGCTTGAGCTACTGCGCGCCTATGGCGGTGCTCTTCGTCGCGGAGCAGGTAGGTGACTGGCCTGTGCTGGCTGTAGTGCACATCGCACAAAAGGCAAGCACCTTGTGAGCTGGGGCTTAGCTGACGCAAACCCGCCCTCCACGGCTGGCGAATGACGCTGTATCGGAATATCGCCCTCCACGGCTGCCAAGTGTCACCGTACACTGCCGTACACACAGTCCCCGCCCACGCACGCCGCCTTTTTCTTTACATTATGCTGCACACCGACCCCAGGTCGCCCGCGTGTACACCGACAAGTGGGTGGGCAGCTGGTTCGGTGACACGTACGGCGCCACAACCGCCGTGTACCTGGGCGTCTTTGTCATGCTCAGTACGGTGTACGGCATGCTGGCGCTGGCGCGCTCCCTCGCGTTCCTGTTCTTCTGCGTGCGGGCCTCCGTCAACACACACAACCGCCTGCTGGACCACGTCCTGGTGCTGCCCAAGTCCTTCTTCGACACCAACCCCGCTGGTGGGTCCTGGTGGTCCCGCGGGGGACACTTCAGTGCAGGAGGGCAACAACAACAGAGCCGGCTTTTGCCCACCTGAACAGAACTCTAGTCAGCGGGCCAGCATGCATATTTTGCCTCTCGACCGCTAGCGCCCTGGCAAAATCGTACTGCAACATTTTGAGGGTGTGAGGCCGGGACGCACTGCGGCTGCCAGGAGAGCCCCCAACAAGTATGCCACCCGAGCCATGCCTGCTTTCTCCCCCACAGCCCCACGCCTTCACGCCCTCCCTCCCTCTTTGCAGGCCGCATCCTAAACCGCTTCTCCCGCGACACCGACATCATGGACTCCACGCTGCCCGCCTCGCTCATCCAGTTCTCGGGGACCGTGGCCACCTACGCCGCCATCCTGGGGGTGATCGCGGTGGCCACCAAGTGGTTCGGGGTGGCGCTGGTGCCCCTCACCGTCATCTACTTCACCATCCAAAGGTGAGCGCGCGGGGCAGAAGTGGACATGGTTGCGCAGCAGGATTCATGCCATGGGTCTGGCCTGGGGGTGGCCTGCAGAGGGACTCCCCACGGATGCGCTGCACGCTCCCGTGGAGGTGGCTGCGCTGCAGTCTGCGGGTCTGCTCGCTTGCACCACCGTCATCTTGGGGGTGATCACTGTAGCCACCAAGTGGTTCGGGGTGGCGCTGGTGCCCCTCACAGTCGTCTACTTTACCATCCAAAGGCAAGCAAGTAGAAGGCATATATACGTTGTGTATGTGCGATGTCCGTGTGCGGCTCCTGACCTTCTGGTATGGCAGCTACTGGCGTGAAAATGCGACTGTGCAACGTCCAGGGCGGGTGTTGTGTCCCTGCCTCACGTACCGCGCCAACCCACAGGTACTACATCCCCGCCGCCCGGGAGCTGCAGCGCATCGAGTCCATCACACGGTCCCCCATCTACAGGTGGGTATTGTCACCCTATGCAACAGGGAGCAGCGTGACCTTGCAGGACTGCCTTAACGCGTCACAGATTCAGTTGATTCCGTACAGGAGTGCAAGGATGCAGCCGCGTTGCCAACTTGCTCCTGCTCAGGACTTGCCTGCTGCCGGGACTGATTCGCTCCTGAAATTAACCCCTCATGCACCCACATGCATGCCTAACGCAGCCGCTTCGCCGAGGCCCTGTCCGGCGTGCCCACCATCCGCGCCCACCTCCTGGCCGCCCATCTGGTGGCGCGCTGCGACGCGCTGCTGGAGCGCAACGCGCACGCCTTTGTGACGCAGAAGCTGGCGGCGGGGTGGCTGGCCATGCGGCTGGACGTGCTGGGGCTGGCGGCGCTCACGCTGGCGGGTGAGCTGTCACACAGCTAGAGGTCGAACAAAAGTGGCTCACATAGGGTGACCGTATTCTCTTGGGGAGGGATGAGGCCATGCGGCTAGGCGTGCTGGGGCTGGCGGCGCTCTCGCCGGCTGGTGCGCGGGCGCTGGGGCCAACAATGCAGGGCGGCGCACGTGTGCGCCTCCGCTGTTTCTTACGGCATGTCTGCATTGAAGGGGGTCAGGTGACGTTCTGGTGTGTAAGATCAGGATTAGCCTTCATTTTATTGTTACCTTGCACCGAGGCTGTTAACCTTGCCTGTATGTGTCTCGCAGCCATGGCATATCTCTGCCCCGTCTGCCCACAGGCATGCTGTGCATCCAGGGCGGCATCGAGCCTGGCTTGGCGGGCCTGGTGCTGACGTACGCGCTGGAGCTGACTCGCCTGCTCAAGCACGGCACCAACATGTTCTCCAAGAGCGAGGCGGACTTCAACTCCGTAGAGCGTATCGTGCAGGTAAGGGCACGGCCGTGGAGGAGAACATACTTGTTTCCGCAGTGAGGATGTTGACATGGGCGTATGCCCCGCATTGTGCTCAGGTGCGCAAGCCGGCATAACCCTATACGCGCTGGGACGGTGTTTGGGGTACCTTGAGATGGTAAGTTGGGGCTGAAAATGTGTTCTCCATGGTCACAAGGCCTGTTTATCTGCCGTTCCACCCTGGTTGCTGTCCCTCAGTACCTCAAGCCCGAGCCGGAGGCTGCCCCCGACACCGCCCCCGAGGTGCTCAGCACGATGCCCAAGGAGTGGCCCTCGGGGGGCGCCATCGAGGTGCAGGTGCGGGGGAACACCTCTGTGCCGCAAGTATTGCAGGGAGCAGCTACCCCGCCGGGCGTATGGCTGCTGATGGAGACCATGTTACGCTGTTCCTGGTGCAGAATGCCACTGTGCGACCATGCCTCGGCTTGCTGATCATCCCAGAACCGACCGCACCCACACGTTTCGTTCCCTGCCTCCTCCCCTTACGCCCTAACCAGGACCTGCATGTGCGCTACCGGCCCGGCATGCCGCTGGTGCTACAGGGCGTCAGCTTCAGCGTAGAGGCTGGCCAAAAGGTGCGCATTGGAGTCTCCTGTCCATCTGTTTCCCCACTTCCCTGCCATAGCGTGGGTCTCTAATGCGGCCCTCCCACTGCACCAGGTTCAGCGTGGAGCCGGATCACAAGGTACCGGGCTGTTGTAGGACATGACTCATGTCCAGCGTCGCTGCCCCATGTTCCCACCACTGCGGCCCTCTCCCTCTTTCCCACTCCGCCTACCCCAGCCTTGCCTTACGCCGCCGTACCCCCTTCCACGCCAGGTGGGCCTCGCCGGCCGCACGGGCAGCGGCAAGTCCACCCTGGTGCTGGCCCTGCTCAGCATGGTGGAGGCCGAGTCCGGCCACATACTCATCGACGGCGTGGACATCGCCCGCCTGGGCCTGCGCCACCTGCGCTCCAAGATGAGCGTCATCCCGCAGGACCCCTGCGTCTTCAGCGGCTCCGTGCGCCACAACCTGGACCCCTTCAACACAGCCACCGACCCCGAGCTGTGGGAGGTGGGTCATGGGGCATGTGTGTTAGCATGGGTGTTAACCAGGTGCACGGGGAGCAGTCACGGTGGCATGCGGCACAACCTGGCCCCCTCCGAGCTGTGGGAGGTGCGTCCCACACCCTGGGCTCCAACACAAGGAAGAAATGAGATAGGTAGGTAGCGCGTACGCGCCATGCGGCAGCGGCCGTACGCCGTACATAGTGGCGACTGCATCACTTTTATCTGGAACAGTATGCACGTAGAGGTGGTATTGTTGCTGGTGCTGGAATCAGCTGCCCCGGTGCTGCATGCTCGCCGTGGCCTTGCATGGCCCTTAATTGTGACTACCGTTGTCGTGGGCGCCCTCGTTGCTCCTGCTGCCCACTGACCCGCCCAGCCCCTGTTGGCCTCACCTGTACCACCCGCAGGCGCTCGAGGCCGTGGGCCTGGGCTGCACGGTGGGCGCGCTGCCGGGCAAGCTGGAGGCGGGCGTGGCGGACGGAGGGGCCAACTTCTCGCTGGGGCAGCGCCAGCTGCTGTGCCTGGCGCGGGCCATGCTGCGAAGGTGTGTGGGCAACCTGGCCTCGGTCTGGGGCTGCTGGTGTGGTTTGCAGCAGCTTATAAGTCCTAAGTGCGCTAGGTGGGGTAGCTGGGTCGAGGGTGAGGACGAAGGGCGCTGGTGCCGGTGCACACGTCAACTCTTGTTGCCGGGGAATTACGCGCCCGTAGCATGATGGTAGACTGCCTTGCATGAGACGTAGGCTGGAAACACGCGGTCGAGGCCCGCTATCTAGGTCCCGGCTGCTGTTGCCTTACTCGATGAAGTCACCGCCAGCAGGAACACGGACACACGTATCCTCACCGCACCTAACCCACACCCCCAGGTCCCGGCTGCTGATGCTGGACGAGGCCACCGCCAGCGTGGACGTGGACACAGACGCCCACATCCAGTGCGCGCTGCGGCTGCACTTCGGGGACGTGACGTGCCTCGCTGTCGCGCACCGCCTGCACACCATCATCGACGCCGACAGGTGGGGTACCGGCGGGGTAAGAGACCTGGGCATGTACACACGGCTGGCGCACCCCTCTCCTTCCTTCTAAAACATATGAATGCGTCCTACAATCTACGCGCATGCGGCCCTGCTGCTTCACTCTCCAATCGAAGGGTGGTGGTGCTGGAGGCGGGGCGTGTGGTGGAGGCGGATGAGCCTGTGAAGCTGCTGGACCGGAAGGAGGTGGGTGTGTAGGTGTGGTACACTCGAGGGGTTAAGAAATAAGGAATCTGCACTATTGTAACCGCTCTCCAGGTCCCTTCAGGGTAGGGTCAATGGCACCCCTGTCGGTCTGCAAGGTTTATCTGGTCGGCGCAAGGGGGCGTGCAACGCACGCCAGCACCACTGGTTCACGTGACGTACCACCCAGCGGACCGCCCTGCCACAGACGTTGTGGTCCGCCGTCAGTGCGCCTGCGCCCTCGCACACACATTAAGTGCCACCCTGACCGTGCCCGTACCCGTCACCCTACTACCATCTCTTCGCCCCGCGCCGCAGTCGCTCTTCCGGGGCATGGTGGAGGGCAGCGGCCGCTCCTCCGTGCGCTACCTCACGCAGCTGGCACGTGCCGCCTCCCTAGCACGTGCCGACAGCAGCTACACGCTGTCGGGCGCACGCAGCAGCGACAGCAGCGGCGGCAGCGGCTCCCTGCCGCTGCTGCTGCACCAGCGCAGCATCTTCGGCACACGGGGCTCGTATGCGCCGCGGGCAAAGGTACGCGGGATATTCGGATATCTGATGTCTATCGGCAAGGCCGAGGGCATGTAAGTGCTTGCTGTTAGTGTGTGCGGGGCGGCTGGATTCTGATTTTGTTGCCCCTGCGCTGCCGCCCCCTTCCGCAGTCGCTTCCGGGTAGCGCCTCCATTGAGAGCAGTGCTGGGACTGCAAAGTGACGCCAGCACCAGCGGTATCTTGGCGAAGCAGCACGCGATCACGGTATGTGTGGGGAATGGCGGGTGTGGAGCGAGTACGGTGAGCCTTCGCAGCTGATGCGTGGGCGCGTGGAACACCTCGAGGTGTGGGCGGCGGTTACCGTTGTGGATGCACGCGCCGACAGCGCACGCCAGTCGCCTCATAACTACGGGCTATATGCAGATGCCGCATATTGGCATTATGCTCCCAGGCTCATTCGGCTCCGGGTGGCAGTCCGTTTCACGTGCCCCACCTGACGGTGGACAGTATTGTCGTAGGAGGCTGAGCGAGCGAAAGGGAAGTAGCTTCAAGGAATCACAGAGTGGTGGGCTGGCACTGGCCTTTATCCAATACAGTGGTATCGATTACATGGGCTCTGAAAGCAAGGTTGCTTGCTCCGCACCAACCTGCAACAGGAGCAGTCGCAGGGGAGGGGAGAGGGAGAGCCCGGAGGCGGCATATCTCGTACATACGTCGGCACGTATATACCTGTGTTTATAATTTAATTTCACTTGATTTGACGCACTGCCTGGTAATGCTCGGTAGTTGGCGTCACGCCCTCCTTGTCAAGTGGGGTACCGGTATTGCAGGAGGTGTGTCGTTTAGGATGCAAGCCCCATGTGGCGATGCTGCTAGATCGGAAGTAGTGGCCGCCACAGATGCACTGTTTCTATGCCAGTGAAGACGTCAAGGTTGGAAAGGGCAGATTCCTTGGATGTGTTTTAGGTTAGAGTGTTTCTTACTTCGCACGTCTTGCCATGTTTTGAGCATCTAGGCCCCACATGTCACCTCCTGCCTACGGTATGCACCTGGCCGGTGCTAGAAAGTTTACTCGCAATGGCGGTCAGGCACTATTGATACGGTAGCTCGTTGACTGTACATTGCCCACTGCACCTTCGGCGTCTATGTGTCGTTGAAGATGCCCTCTGTGCTGCGGGGCTTGTCTGTGAGGGCGAGGGCATAGGGGCTTAGTGGGGCCTGTGCTGTCAGGCGGCCACCGCATATGGAGCATGATACTGTAGCAGGGGCCTGCTGTGCTGTACATGGAGGTGCGGAACCCTCTCTGATGATTCTGTCAAAATGCTGCGGTGGGAAACATGTGTGAACTACTCTTGGTTCGTGCCATGGGCAATGCCAGCCGCGTACCGTAATGCATGGACATGGCATTTGGCGGCAGATGCACCGGTCGCGTGTCGCACAGCACCGCACTCACGTGTGGAGCAGGCCCTGGTGTCGAATGTGACCATACCTGCATGGCCTTTGCGATGTCATGAGTAGGTCTGGGAAGCAATTGGCGCTTCGCTGGTCGATGCGTTGCGGCCAAGGTCTCTCAGTACCGCACTAGGATCAAGGGCAGGGAAGCCTGGGCAGAGAGGCTTCCCAGAAGCCAGCGGCGAGGGGCCATGCCAGTAGCCGGCCCTACAATTGCTCTGCAGCATACCTAATGCTCTGACCTAAGAGCGCTTCGTTAGCCCAGGTTAGCCCCTACGCTAGGGGACTCGGGCATATAACACGTGTGATCGAGCTAGCTCAAGTCTGGTGAGGAAAGGGTGCTTACAGGGTGCTTACAAGAGAGCGGCTGCAAGCCTGCGACACCTGAACCCGCTTGGACTGCACCTAGGTCCTGGCCAGTCCGAAGCCGATCTGCATGCCAGCGGTGACTGCAGACGGACCGGCAGCACGCTCAGTGGGTGCCATGGTACCAGGGGCACCTCCCCTGCCGTCGTACCTGGCTACCGTGACAAGCTGAGCACACGCAGTTTTGGTGTTGTTACAAACGTATTTTCGTGCTACTTTCGCGTTTACCCATAACAACTGCGCTGTAAGGAAGAGCGACGCGTCCCAACATCCCCGCTTCCACGGACCTGTTACCAGCATATCTGTGATGTCGGCTGCTGGGCTAATATAGCAGGAGTCCAGCAGCCCCTAATACTAGTAAAGACAAAACTCCGAAGACCTTGCTACCATGGACGACTCGTTTTACCGGGATGAAGACGGGGTAGGCACAAAAGCTAAGCAAGGAACACATATAGCACGCAGTTATCGCCTATGAAACAATCGGTCCTAACACTGCAGTATTCTGGAGAGCTTGGCGACCAGTTCCAAGGGACCGCGAGGTCGACTGTTGTGCAGAACCAACCCCACGATGAGGTAAATGCGTCACAGTACCATAACAATTAGCACGTGCGGTCACCAGCTCCTAACTGTTGGGCCGAACCCTCGTCAACATGCACAGGAAGTGAACCTGAGCGAATCGGAGAGCTTTGCCGGCGGTGACGAGCCTCCTGCGGTACCACGAGGTAAATAAAGATGTCAGAAAGCAGCGGGGTGCGATACACAGCCTGGGCCCTAACCGTGTCTGCCATGTGCCATCCCACACAGACGCGTCCTTGATCGAGTCTCATGACATGGACGATGGGCCAGCAGCTCCAGCGCGGACCATATCCCCGGAGGCTTACGACGCGGGGACCAAGCACGGTGCGCGCCCCGTCTCGAACAGTGTAGCGTCCTCAGGGGGGGGGCCCAGGGGGGAGGGAGCATGGAGTGGAGTGAGTGGAGGGGCTGAGGGAAATGGAAGTCACCTTGGCAAGGCAACACGAGGGGTTCCGCAGCTACCATCGAAATGCAAAGACACGCCGCCAGTGGCGGTAGTCCTATCAAGGCTGGTCTGTGTAATGATAACACCATGACTGAACGCAAACTCCCCTCCAACTCCCCAGGCGCGATGACCCCGCTTTCCGCTAACGCGGGGCAAGGGAGCAGCACGGACGATGCACCTCCACCGGGGGCGTACAACGCTCAGGTGAGCGTGTCCACTCCTCATTGTACAAAGGATTGCGAGGGTATGGTGGTGCGAGGGAAAGCGTGGCTCGGGCTGCTGCACGGCAACATTGGAGGCAAGCTATGGGCCACGGCCACGACTCTGGGCCCTCACAATCTCGGCACGGCGCTCAGCCACATTAGCAGGAGAGGAGAGGAGCCCTGGGCTTCGGCGCAGCAGCTCAGGCGGGAGGCTCTGCGCCGCAGCAGCATTGGAGCGATGCTGGCAGTCCCAGTTAAGGGGTAACAAGGCTACAGGCGGTGCCGGCAGCTGGTGCGAAGCTCAGCGCCAGGGCAAAGGAGCGGCGCCGGCGCTAAGGAGCTGGGGCTTGCATCCACAGCGGCTAGGAGGGCAGGTTGCACGGCGGACGGGAAAAAAGGTACCTGCTGTATCAACGCACCTCTGGCGGCGGCGGTGCCGGCAGGTGTCAGGAGAGGGACGGAGCAAGGGCCCCAACGTTTGCGTTTGGCAGCACCCCGAGCTTGTCACGTGCACCAGACACTACGGACTCGCGTGTCGGGCGAGGCCCTTCCGCCCCTGCACCTGGGCTGGTGGGGGTGCTCAGCCATCGCGCTCATTGTAGGGCAAGCAGCCGCCATGCAATGAGCGGGTGGAGGGTGGTTCCATGGATGGGTCTCGCAGCCCAGTTGCCCACGGCAGTTGGGCCTGGGGTGTGCGCTTGGTGGAGCTTGTGAATCGGACTGCCACGTGGCGCATGGCCGCGTGTACTGCCACATGGCTTCTTGGCCGCGTGGACCAAAGGTTATGGGCATGCTTACATTCAGCCGGTGTCGGCTGCCTGCACCGGTCCCTCGGCGTCAGGGCGGCACACCAGCACTGCGCGCGGCATATGCCTGTCGCCTTCGTGTCCCAGCCATGTGCAGTGGCTTGGTTGCTTTCAGCTTTGGATCGTATCCACAGGCGCTTCATGGTGCTGCATAGTGCCTACGTGCGCTACCGCAGCCGCCTCAGAGCACTGCGCACTGTGTGTTAACAACATACGGCAGGGGCCTGGCCGCCCCACCTCATGCTGCTGCCCGCCCAGCCCCACCCCTGACACTCCCCACCCATTCCGCCCCACACCCCGCAGGAGTACAAGCACCTCAACGTGCCCGAGGACGTGCGCGAGCTGTTCTCCTTCATCGGGCGCTACAAGCCGCAGACGGTGGACCTGGAGACCAAGCTCAAGCCCTTCATCCCCGACTACATCCCGGCGGTGGGCGGCATCGACGAGTTCATCAAGGTGCCGCGCCCCGACGCCAAACCAGACTACCTGGGCCTCAAGGTGGGTTGGATATGAGCGGGGGGAAAGGGGGGGGAGCGCGAGGGGGCATGGGCGTTATGTGCCTTATGGGGTGCTGTGGGGTGGGTGGGGAAATCGGTACCGGGGAGGGCCGCTGCAGCTTTCTGTGGCTTGAGGCCGCCGGTCGCGGCTCATGCGCGGTGTGGGGCACAAATGCAGCATTCGCTGCCTTAAGGCACGAAGTAGGCATTCAGCTAGCTTCTGGTCAATGTTGGTTGCTAGCAATGCATACGCTAGCCGCGTAACGGCAGTCGTCTCAGGCACGTCCCAAGCCAGATGACCCCGACTGTGCCAAATTAGACGCTTACCGTCCTTGCTGCTGCCGCCGCTGCTGCTTCCCCTTGCCCCACGTGCAGGTGCTCGACGAGCCCGCCGCCAAGCAGTCGGACCCCACGGTGCTGACGCTGCAGCTGCGGCAGCTGTCCAAGGAGGCGCCCGGGGCCAAGGCCGACATGGTGGGGCGGCTGGAGCACACGGAGATGGACAAGGCCAAGAAGATACAGAGCTGGATCGGTGGGTGGCGCAGGCTGGGAAGGGGACAGGAACACGCGGTATAGGAGCTACGCTTCGGTGCCGTGTGGCTCTTGAGTACCTCCGCCTAGCCCTGTATGGCTGGCAAGATTTGTCGTTGTGAAAGGTTGGGTCATTTTGGGTGATCGGCTTTGGCCGGCTGTGCCTGCAGCTTCCATCAACGACATCCACAAGAACAAGCCCGCCGCGTCCGTCAACTACTCCAAACGCATGCCCGAGATCGAGGCGCTGATGCAGGAGTGGCCGCCGGAGATGGAGGCCTTCCTGAAGACCATGCACATGCCCAGCGGGGACGTGGTGGGTAGCGCGCTGTGGGCTGTGCGGCGGGGCAGGTATGCAGGTTTGTTGTGGCGTGCCTCGGGCCACAGCGCGAGGTCTGTGCCCGGGCATGCGGGCCAGCGGCATCCGTCTGAGTGAAGTCGCAGTTCATGCGGGAAGCTTCGTTTGCCCGCGCACGCACGCCTCGCTATGCTCGTGCCTCTGACACACGCCTGATTGCCGCCTTCACACAACGGCACCCTCACCGAGACTGCCTCGCCTCTTTGCCTGTCCAATCGCCCATCCTTCACCCCACCGCACCACACTTCTCCCTCGCAGGAGCTGGACCTCAAGACGTACGCCAAGCTGGTGTGCACGCTGCTGGACATCCCCGTGTACGACAACCCCATCGAGTCGCTGCACGTGCTGTTCACGCTGTACCTGGAGTTCAAGAACAACCCCATCTTCCGGCAGCACATGGAGATGGAGAACCGGCTGGACGGCATGGGCAGCGGCATGGGGATGGGCGGCAGGGCGAGGGGGGGCATGGGGCAGGAGGAGGGCATGGGGGGAGGCGGCGCGGTGCGGGGGCTGTGAGGGGGGTGTGCTGCTGGCCGGGGGGCGGCGGGAGGGGGGCGCGTGCAAGGTCAAGGCAGGCGAGCCGTAGCGTGCTATCGTGGTTCAGGGCGTTGGGGAGCCGTAGCGTGCTACTGGGACGGACACCTACAGAGTGCGTGATACGCGCGCTCTGTCGATAGAGCTGGTGTCCAGGAGGACTCATTGCTCAGCGGCTTGAGGCTGGCCTGATGGCGGCTGCGTGCAACGGAGGTGGAGGGCAACGTGGTGCTGCACGGGGAAGCGCATGGATGTAGGGGCACGGCGTTGGCTGCATCGGGCCAGCCTCGCTGTCATCAGGCAGCGGCCCCCGCACAGCTTCCATGCATGTGTCAGCCTTGGTCCCTTGGGTGGCTCTCGCTGAAAATGCGAGGACGTACGCCAGGGCTGGCGGCGTTGTACATATGGTATAGGAACGCGCCGATGGCCTGGTACGTACCGGTAGTGTCAAGGGTCAAGGAGTTCACTGACCTGGTCGCTACCTGCACGTGTGTGACAACCCTGGGCCAAGTTCCGGTGTTGGCGTGTTGCACTTGGTGTGCGGTAACGCTGGGCACAGTAACACAGGGGGCTTGAGGGGGAGCCAGGGCTTGCTGTACCACAGTTCCGTAATGGGCTTGCTGTACTTGGGCTGTTCGTAATGGCAACAGGCCAACAGCGCACACGGCACGCGAGTACAGAGTAGGGCATGCAATACATCCCCCCACGAACGCAGGCACTGAAGCGTTAGCGCGCATGGGGCTGTGGGCGATCTGGGGCCATGCCGTGGTGATTGGTGCAATGGCAAGCACCAGAGGCAGGCACTGCGGAACGGAAGGGTGTCACGCTCAACGCAGGCTGGCGCAGGGCGGCACCCCTCGCCAGGGCGGCACCCCTGCCCCAACCGGGTTCCACTCCCTTGGGGGCACATGTCCTCACTTTGAGGGGCCATAA
>VFQN01001889.1_pt1 | contig 33833 bp, 26 predicted proteins | sample 3512371 | NCBI WGS metagenome assembly VFQN01 (sample SAMN10412370, study PRJNA504923) | tailings metagenome | isolation source: Replicate 2 from Balatoc abandoned mine | place: Philippines: Itogon, Benguet | collected 2017-08-28 | reverse complement strand
CCCCTTCCCGCCCTGCCGTCTTCCTTCTTCCCTTCTACCCTTCCCCCTTCGACAGGCGCGCGTCTCGATTCACCGCGCGCAAAAAATCGCCCCTCTCCGGAAGGGGTGGAGAGGGGCGTAACGGGAGGTGTGTGCTGTCTGCCCGGCGCGTCGCGGGGGCGCCGATCCCCGTCTTGAACAGGTCAGTCGATCTGTTCGAGTTCGGCCTGGATCTCCGCGTCGGTCTTGAGGCGGTTCTCCACCGAGAACTCCCCGAAGCCGATGGCCAGTGACTGCGCGAGCATGCGCTCGACGTGGTTGTTCACCGTGCCCTCGAGCCGCACCCGCCCGCGCTCCACCACGATGTGGATCGGCGGATTGGCCATCGCCGCGTAGTGCCAGAAGCTCGGGTTGCCGTAGATCGCCCGCGCCACCCGCAGCCGCAGCTCGTCGTCGAACCGCGAGACCGGCAGCACCTGGATCTGGTTGTCCACCCGGCGCACGCCCTCCACCCGCTGCACGCGCCGCGTGAGGTCGTCCACCTTGTAGGGCATCGTCACCCGGCCGGTGAGCGTGACGACGCCGTTGTCCACGTTGGCGCTCACGCTGTCGAACACCGTGAAGTTGACGTACTGGCGCACCTGCCGCGCCACGTCCTGGAACACCTGGAAGTCCTTGCGATCGGTCACGTCCTGCGCCCGCGCCACACCCGCAAGGGCAAGGGCGAGCAACGTGGCGGTCAGTGCGGTATGAATGCGGACCTTCATGGTTGTCTGCGCACGGGCCCGGGTGCCGCTGGCTGGCGTCCCCGGAGTGTCGTGCGACCTCCGTGCCCCCTGTTGAATCAAAGGGCGTGCCAGCTCCGGATGTCCACGCCGTACGCCGGAAATCGCCCGATTCCGGCCGGGTTGTGCGCTTCTGGCGACTGACGGCGGCGTGAGCTGTCGCTCGCGTGGGACAGGTGGCAGAATGGCCGCCCCATGACCTCGCACGTCGGGTGGTTCGGATGGTGGCGGGAGGCGCCCCCGGCGGCGCGCCGGGCCCTCTGGGCCGCCGCGCTCGGCTGGATGCTCGACGCGTTCGACGTGATGCTCTACGCGCTCGTGCTCACGGCCCTGATGGCCGACCTGCAGATCGGCAAGCCGACGGCAGGACTCATCGGCTCGGTGACGCTCGTCGCGTCTGCCGTGGGTGGCGTGCTGTTCGGCCTCGTGGCGGATCGCTACGGGCGCACGCGCGCCCTGATGGCGAGCATCCTCGTCTACTCCCTCTTCACGGCCGCGTGCGGGCTGGCGCAGTCGGCCCTCCAGCTCGCGCTCTTCCGCATCGGCCTCGGCCTCGGCATGGGCGGCGAATGGGCCAGCGGCGCGACGCTGGTGGCCGAGACATGGCCCGACGCCCACCGCGGCAAGGCCCTCGGCCTGATGCAGAGCGCCTGGGCCATCGGCTACGCTCTCGCCGCCATCGTCACCAGCGTGATCCTGCCCGTGTGGGGGTGGCGGGCCGTGTTCTTCGTGGGAATCCTGCCCGCCCTGTTCACGGTGTGGATTCGCCGGGCCGTCGAGGAACCGGCCGTCTGGCAGGCGTCTGCACGCCTGTCGCCCGGCAGTTCGCTGGGCGCCGTGGTCGCCGAGGGGCGCCTCGGCCTCACCGTCGCGCTCGCGGCGATGAACGCCTGCTGTCTGTTCGCCTGGTGGGGCTTCAACTCGTGGATCCCCGCGTATCTGTCGCTGCCGGTCGGGCAGGGGGGCATGGGACTCGGCGCCACGCCCATGGCCTGGCTCGTCGTGTGGATGCAGGTGGGGATGTGGTTCGGCTACGTCACGTTCGGCGCGTTGGCCGACATGGCCGGACGCAGGCGCACGTACGTGACCTACCTCCTGGCGGCGGCCGTGCTGATGGCGGCCTACGCCCAGGTCCAATCGGCGTGGCTGCTGCTCGTGCTGGGGCCGCTCGTGGCGTTCTTCGGCACGGGCTACTTCACGGGGTTCGGCGTGGTGTCGGCGGAAGCCTATCCGACGGCCGTCCGCGCCACGGCACAGGGGCTCACCTACAACGTCGGACGTCTTGCGAGCGCGGCCGCGCCGTTCGTCGTCGGATCGCTCGCCGACCAGCGCGGCTTTCCGCTGGCGTTCACGGTGACGGCCGCCGCGTTCCTCCTGGCCGCGTTGTGCTGGATCCGGATTCCGGAGACCCGCGGGACGCGGGTCACAGCATGAGGAGGGTGAACAGCCCGCCGCTGATGAGCAGCACCTGCGCGACCGGGTTCACCTCCGTGTGGCCCTGGTGCAGGCTCGGGATCAGGTCCGACATCGCGACGTAGAGGAAGTTGCCTGCCGCGAACCCGATCACGTACGGCAGCACCGTCGGCATCTGCTGGATGGTGAAGTACACGAAGATCGCGCCCGCCAGACCACCGAGCCCCGACAGCAGGTTGAGCGTGAGCGCCCTCACCCGCCCGTAGCCGGCCTTGAGGAGGATGGCCACGTCGCCGAGTTCCTGCGGAATCTCGTGCGCGGCGGCTGCCAGCGCCGTGGTGACGCCGAGCCACGGGGAGGTGAGCGTCGCGGCCGCGATCATGGCGCCGTCCACGAACGTGTGGAAGGCGTCGCCGACAATCACCAGCTTGGCCGCGCGGCTGTGCACGTGGCACTCGTGCGGATCGTGGCAGTGCCGCAGCAGCAGGAGCTTCTCGAGCACGAAGAAGCTCAGGATGCCCGCCAGCAGCGCACCGAGTGCCTGCTGCGGCGCGAGCGTTTCGAGCGCCCGCGGCACCAGATGGAGCAGCGACAGGCCGAGCAGGGATCCGACCGCGTAGCTCACCAGCCACGCGACCAGCCGATCACGCGCCTCGTCGCCGAACAGGTAGATCACGGAGGCCACGAGGACGCCGGCGAAGCTGCCGGCGGCGCTGAGCGCCATGGCCAGGACGAGGGGAGGGACGGACACGCACGGGGATCATAGCCGGGTGGTCATTGAAATGCCGCGATGCCGCAATGCCGGGAATGCCGGAATGCAGAGGTGGCATTCGCAGCATTCCCGGCATTCGCGGCATTACTGAGCGAGGTACCCCCGTCGCGCGCGGACCTGGAAGTTGCCACGCGCGAGCACCTCGATCGTGTGCCAGCGGCCGTCCTTGGTGCGCGGCGGCACGTAGCCCAGCGAGTACTGCTGCGACAGCTCGTCGGCGATGCTGGCCGTCGCGGGATCGAGGTCGTATGCCGTGCGGATGACCTCGGTGCGACCGCCGCTGTCGTCGGTGATGGTGCGCAGCACGTCCACGTTCACGCGGTCGTTGGCGCCACCGGCCGACGGCGGCATCGGGTAGCGCGGCCGCGGCCGACCCCAGGGGCCGCCGCCGGGGAACGGGAAGGGCAGCTGGATGCGCGGCTGCCCGGACCACGTGCCGCCGGACGTCCGCGTCGGGCCGCCCGCGCTGTCGATGCCGATCGCGTAGACCAGCACCTCGGTCTCGCGGATGAGGGACTGCAGCGAGTCGGGGTCGGTCTGGCTGTCGGTGTCGTTGCCGTCGGAGATCACCACCACGGCCTTCTTCTTGTGGCGGCCGGTCTGCGCCATGGGCACGGCTTCGGCCACCGCGTCGTAGAGCGCGGTGCCGCCCCGCGGGCGAATGCGGGCGAGCGCCGCCGCCAGTCGCTGGCGATCCGTCGTCCAGTCGCTCACCAGGTCCGTCTGGTCGGAGAAGCTGAGGATGAACACCTCGTCCTCAGGGGCCAGCAAGTCGTACGTGAAGCGGCCAATCGCCCGCTCGGCCGCGCGGAACTTGTCGCCCGACATGCTGCCGCTCACGTCGAGCACGATCCCCAGGCTCACCGGCACGCGCTCCGAGCTGAAGTGCGAGATGACCTGTCGCTGGCCGTCCTCGCGCACCTGGAAGTCGTCCTTGGTGAGCCCCGAGACGAACCGGCCGGTGCCATCGGTGACGGTGGCCGTCACGTTGATCAGCTCGGTGGTGCTGCGGAAGCGGAACCCGTCCTGCGCATCCTGCGCCATCACGGGCACCACGATCAGGGCCGCCACGAGCGGGACAACGACGGATGAGCGGAGTGGATTCATGGTGACGCCTCTTGATGCTCGATGACTGATGCTTGATGCAAGGAATCGGGTATCGGGTAGCGGGTATCGGGTAGCGGGTAGCGGAAAGTCGGCGCCCGGTCCCCGGTCCGCGGTCCTACCGCTTCGCACTCGTCGTGCTTCGCGCGTCGGCGTGGGGGACGAGCCCTCCGTCTGACCCGCGGAACGTGACGCGATACCGCCGCACGTCCTTGTTGGCCGTCAACTCCACCGCAAAGCCGGCATCGTCTCCGGGGCGCAGCCGGCTCGTGTCCACGGGCGCGCGACCGCTGCCGAGGAAGCCGCCGGCCTGGTCGAGCAGCATCACGCTCGCCTGGAGATCCTGGCGATCGGCGCCGTTGGCCGGGTTACGGACGATGCCACGGACGATGAGGCGACCGTCGCGCTGCTCGTGCGCGAGCGCGACGAGCTCCACCGGTGCTCCGGCGACCGGCGTGTCGGTCGTGGTCGCTACCGCTGCCTCCGTTGGCGTCGCCGGGTCGTCTGCCGACGCGGGGCGGCCGAACAACAGGTAGCCGGCCGCGAGCAGGCCGACCAGGACCAGGCCGCCGATGGCGATCAGACCCCGCGCATCGGCCGGACGCGCCTCGGGCACCTCGGCGAAGAGGCCAGAGGCTCGGGTCCGTGTCTCGGTCTCGCTCGCGGGGGCGACGGCAGCCAACGCCGAATCCGGCGCAGCCGCGGGCGCCTCCACGGGCTCTGTCGGCGGCAGGGCCGCCGTCGCGGCGGGTTCGTCGAGTTCGCTCGCGAACCGGCGCATCGACCGCGTGTCGTCCTCGACGATCACGAGGGTCGGCGTCGCCACGGCAACCGGATCCGGCGTGCGAACCCGCATGGCTGGCGCCGGCGCGAGGCGCACGGGCTGCTCGGGCTCGACGGGCGGCACCCAGGAGTCGCCCTCGAGGGCGGCCGTCAGGAGGGAGACGCGGGCTTCCGATCGCCGCTGCTCCTCCTGCAGGAGCCGGAGCGCGAACCAGCCCAGTCCAGCGGCCATGACGAGCGAGGCAATGGTGACGATCAACATGGCAACTCCTCAGCGCAACTTGAACTCGACGGCAACTTCCACGACCACGTCCACCGGGCGCCCCTTGCGGGTGGCGGCGGCGAACTGCCACCGGCGCACGGCCTGCACGGCCTGCTGGTCGAGCCCGGCCCCCAGGCCCTGCTTCACCCGCACGTCGCCCACCCGGCCGTCGTGACGCACGACGATCTCGAGCACCACCTCGCCCTCGAGGCCCCGGCGACGCGCCTCTTCGGTGTAGTCGGGCTTCACTTCACTCAGCAGTCGGGGCGGCTGCACGCCGCTGCCCGGGCGATACGGCCCGCCGCCTTCGCCGCCGCCCTCGCCGTCGCCGATGCCCGAGCCCTGACCTTCGCCAAGGCCCACACCCTTGCCCGTGCCCGCACCACCGCCTTCGCCCTCGCCACGGCTGGGCGGCGCCGGCGGCTGGCGCTCGAGCACACCGGCCTCGGATTCCTTGTCGGCGCCTCGCGCGGCCACGGGGGCTTCCACGGGTGGCAACGGCTCGGGAGGCGTCGGCGGTGCCGGCGGGGGCTCCTCGATCTTCGGCGCCGGTTCCGCTGGCACGGGCTTGCGTTCGGGGATCGGCGAACTCAACGACGACTCGCCCGCCCGCCGCGCCTGGGTAGCCGGCCGCTTCAGCTTCATGCCGCCGCCACCCCCGCCCCCGCCAGGACCCGGCAGGTTGAGGAAGACCATCCGCATCGGCTGAGGCGGGGTCGTTTCGTTCGTCGTGGCTGCGCTCGAGCCGAGCGGCACGAGGGTCGCCAGGAGCAGGCCGCCGATCATGGCGCCGTGGACCGCGGCCGATGCGGCTGCAGGCATGCCCGCCGAACGCCGCGCCCCACGCGCGCGGTTGAACAGTGCGCCCGGCGTGACGGCGAACCCGGCCGCAGCGGGCGCCGAGGCGAACGGCACGCCCGCACGCAGGCGCCGTGCGGCGTCGAGCGCGTCGGGCCATGCCACGAACTCGCCATCGACGCTGCGAATCGCCCCGCTGGCAATGAGGTCCTCGACCACGGAGGGCGCCGCGCCTGCGGCGCGCGCAATCTCGCGGGCGGTGAACACGTCGGGCAGCGTGCGTGGGGTGTGTGGCATCCGTCGCATCCAGGAGGAACTGACGGAATCACACGAGGCAACAACCGTGCCTACCCGCAGTGGGGTCGGAATGCGTCGATGAGGCCTCCCGTGGGCCGCTCGGGGCTGACGGACGGGCCTGGCAGGGACAGTGATCGTCCCCTGGGCAGGACGCTCAGGAGGCTGCTGTGGACGGCGGCAGGCCTTTCAGGGCCTCGACCAGGGAGTAGCCGTCGCGGTCGAACAGGACGCGCGCGCCCTTGAAGTGCTCACTGGTGATGCGCCGAACCTCTTCGGCGGCCATGGCGCCGGGCGCCTTCTGGCGCACCGAGAGCACCACGCGACCGCCGGTGCGGAGCACGCGACGCACCTCGGGCAACACGACCCCGGGCGGGCACGACGTCACGTCCACGAGCACGAGGTCGAAGTCGCCGTCCTCGAACGGTACGGCTGCGCCGGTCGCCGCCTCGAACACCTCGAGCAGCACCCCGGCGCCCTCGGCGGTCTGCTCGAGTCGCGCCACCTCGTCGGCCGTCGCCCCCAGGGCGCATGCGCGGCCGCTCAACCCCGTGACCTTGGCGAGCGCGGCGACCAGCCCGGCGTCGCCCGCGCCCACGGCGAGCAACCGGTCGCCGAGGCGTGCGCCCACCATGCGCGTGAGGAGGTCGTACCGGCCGGGGTCGCCCCGCAGCCAGCGGACGAGGATGTTCGACGCAAAGACGTCCGAGAGCGCCACGGCCACAGCCTATCGCGAAGCCGCGGCTGCGTCAGCGTGTTGCTCGAGGCAGACGGTCCATGCCGTAGGATGTGGGCGCGCCCGGCGGCGTGGCGCGCTCACGCGTCGCCGCCGGCAGACGAACGGGGGGAGACGTGCGGGCATCGAAGCTGCAACCGGCACTGCTTGGCGGCGTGGTCATCGGGGTGCTCTCGGCGTTGCCGGTCATCTCGGCAGGCAACTGCCTCTGCTGCCTGTGGGTCATCCTCGGCGGCGTGCTCGCCACCTACCTCCTCCAGCAGGTGCAGCCCACCCCAGTCGAGGCCGCCGACGGCGCCATCGTCGGTCTGCTGGCCGGACTCGTCGGCGCGGTGGTCGCCACGCTCGTCGCCATCCCGATCCAGATGCTGATGGGTCCGATGAGCAGCGACTTCCTGCAGCGCATCCTCGACCAGAGCGGCGGCGACATGCCGGGTGGCATGCGCGACGCGCTCCAGCAGGCCGCGCGCGGAGGGATCGGCGGCGCGATCATGTTCATCGGCCTGGTCGTCAGCCTGTTCGTGAACGCGGTGTTCGGGGCCATCGGCGGCGTGATCGGCACGCTGATGTTCAAGCCCACCGCACCACCGCCCCCGCCGCCGGTGCCGGGATTTGCCGACAGCTCGCGGCCGCATATGCCGGAGTAGGCGTGTATCGGGTAGCGGGTAGCGCATCATCTGGGTAGGGACGGCTCTCCGAGCCGTCCGCCGTCACACGGCGGCGGGCTGGGACAGCCCGCCCTACCGTTGCGGAGCCCAGCATTCGCGGCATTCGCGGCATCCGCCTTTGCGCTACGCGCTTCGGCGGACAGGTTCGCGGCATTTCTGGTGGCGCGCCTGACGCAATCGCAGTCGTCGCCTACGGGGTTCGCACTATTCCCGCCTACACGAGGGATCGGTAGCCTACGGCGTCCGATCCATGCACCGCCGTTTCCTGCTGGTCCTCCTGTTCCTCCTTGCCGCCCTTCCGGCCCGTGCCCAGCTGACCGACGCCACCCTCAAGGGCCTCGTGCGGACGCCGACGGGCCGTGCGGTCGGTGGCGGCGCGGTCACCGTGACGCTCACCGCCACGGGCCAGTCGCGCACCACCACGACCACGCCCGAGGGGACGTTCCTGCTGCCGGGCCTCACGCCCGGCACGTACGTGCTCCTCGTCGAGGCCGCCGGGTTCCAGCCCGTGGGCCAGAGCGACCTGACGCTGGCCAGCGGCAGCACCGTGGACGTGACGGTCGAACTGCCCGATCTCACCGTGTCGGAGCAGGTGGATGTGTCGGCGTCGCGCGTGACCGTGGCCGCGTCGCGCGATCCCCGCCTGAGCGAGACCTTCGACCGCAAGGCGATCCAGGAACTGCCGCTGCCGCAGCGCGACGTGTTCCTCCTGCCGTCGCTCAGCGCCGGTGCGGCGCTCGTGCCTGGCGCCGCGCTCTCGACCAAGCTCACGAGCTCGCCCGTCGTCACCGTCAACGGCAATCGCTACCGCGGCAACAACTACGTGCTCGACGGGGCGATGAACACCAATCCCAACAACAGTGGCGAGCCGGCCATCGTGCCGAGCGTCGAGGCGGTCGAGGAAGTGCAGGTGCAGACCCTCAACTTCGGCGCCGAGTTCGGCCGCGGCAACGGCTCGGTGATCAACGTGCAGGTGCGTGCGGGCAGCAATCAACTGCACGGCCGGCTGTGGGAGTTCCACCGCAACGACGCCCTCAACGCGCGCAACTACTTCGCCCCCACCAAGCCGCAGCAGACACTCAACCAGTTCGGCGGCACCGTGGGCGGGCCCCTTCGGCGCAACAGGACCTTCTTCTTCGGCGCCTACGAGGGCACGCGCAACGAGATCGAGCGGCCTTACAGCTATCAGGTCGAGACCCCCGAACTGCGCGCGTACGTGGAGCGCACCGCGCCCGGCAGCGTGGCCGCGCGCCTGTTCCGGCAGTTCGCGGCGCCCACACCCGTGCGGTCGGGCAGCGGCTACCTCGATCAGCGCGTACTGAACACGCCCGACGGGCCGATTCCCGCGATCGGCCGCGCCAACGTGACGATCGCCGACGATGTGCGGTTCGACCAGTACATCGCGCGCGTGGATCACACCGTGAACACGCGCGACAGGCTGGCCGTGCGCGTGATCGCCGAGCACCAGCGCGACGAAGGCGGCACGGCCTCGAACCCGGCCACGCTCGGGCGCGCGCTTCGGGGCTTCCGCGGACCGTTCGACGGGTGGTTCGGCAACCTCAACGTGGGTTACACGAGCATCTTCGGTCGCGCCGTGCACGACACGCGCGTCGCCTACCAGCTCACCGACACGTCGCGCGGCAGCGTGTCGGCGATGGTGCCGACGATCACCGTCACGGGCCTCACGGCGCCGTTCGGCGACGTCTTCGTGGATGCCAGCCGGCTCGGCACGCTCGAACTGCGCGACATCCTCACGCTCGATCGCGGGCGTCACGCCCTGCGCTTCGGCTTCGAGCTGCGACGCATCACGAAGGACCTCGCCCTCGGGCCGCCGCAGGCGGGCACGTTCGCCTTCAACTCGATTGCCGACTTCATCGCCGACCGGCCGTTCCGGCAGACGCTGACCGTCGAGCCGTCCACCGGCCTGCCCACGGCGTTCGGCCGCTACTTCACGCAATACGAGTCGGGTGTGTTCGTCCAGGATCAGTGGACCGTCTCGGACCGCCTCAGCATCAGCCTCGGCCTGCGGCACGATTACTTCGGCACCGTGTCGGAACGCGAGGACCGCCTGTCGTCCATCGTCCTCGGACCCGGCGACACGTGGGAGGAGCAGCTCGCGGGGGCGTCCATCGGGCGCGTGGACCAGCTGTACCAGCCCGAACGCCTGAACTTCTCGCCGCGCGTCGGCCTCGCGTGGGATCCGTCGGGCGCCGGGCGCACGTCGGTGCGCACCGGTTTCTCGCTGGCGTATCAGCCGCACCACGGGCAGTCGATTTCGGGCGCGCGTGCCCTGGCGCCCGATGCCATCCAGGGCGTCATCCAGCCGTCCACGGGTATCGGGACGGCCATCCTCTACGACATTCCCGTGCCGTTCAACCCGGAGTTCGGCCGCGGCCTGAATGCCCAGGGCGGGGTGCAGAGCCGGCCGGGCGAGCCGCCGATCCGGACCACGGGGTTCGTCGTCAACCCGGACATCAAGACCCAGTACACGCAGAGCTGGTTCCTCAACGGCCAGCGCCGCCTCGGCCAGCACTGGCGCGTCGAGGTCGGCTACGTCGGCACGCGCGGCGTCAACCTCGAACGCATCGACGATGTGAACCGGTTCTCGGGGGACCTGCTCGACGGTCGCGAGGACCGCATCAACCCGAACTTCGGCGTGCTGTTGTTCGTGACCAACGGCGTGTCGTCCTCGTATCACGCGTTCACGTCGGAAGTGCGGCGCGAGTTCGCCAATGGACTCTCGTTCTCGGCCAACTACCGCTGGTCGCGCTGGCTCGACACCTCGTCGGACACGTCCACCGGACAGTTCCAGGACAACTCGGAACCCGGCAAGGGCGCGCAGGACGCCGCGTGCCGCGATTGCGAACGCGCACCCTCGATGTTCGACGTGCCCCATCGGCTCGCGGCAACGGCGCTGTGGGCGCCGCAGTACTTCGCGGATCGGCGCGGCATCGTCGCAGCCATCCTTCGCGGATGGCAGGTGGCGACCGTCTTCAGTGCGCAGTCGGGCCGGCCCTTCTCGGTGTGGAACGGCGCGGCGTTCGCGGCTGGGGGCGACTACAACGCCGACGGCGGCGGTGGCGCGGTGGGGGGCGGCTTCTACGACCGTCCCGACGCCCCGGCGCCCGGGGCGATCGCGACGTCGTTCTCGCAGCAGGATTTCCTCGATGGCCTGTTCCCGGCCAGCGCCTTCCCGCGCCCGGCGCCGGGCCGCAACGGCACGCTCGGCCGGAACACCTTCCGGGGCCCGCGCTACCTGTCGCTCGATGCGTCGATCACGCGTGCGTTCGGCATGGGCGGCGGCCGCCAGCTGCAGGTGCGCGTGGACGTCTTCAACGCGCTGAACACGCTCAATCTCTTCCTGCCCAACGCCGACCTCTCGCTCTCGAACTTCGGCAAGTCGACGCAGGCCTTCGACGCGCGCACCATGCAGGTCGGCGCGCGCTTCATCTTCTGACCTTCGAGGAGACCATGTCCCATTCCCGCGTCATCGCCCTGGCCCTGGTGGCCCTCGCGGCCGTCCCGGCGGCGGCGCAGCCACCCGCGCCGGCGCTCCGGACGCTGTCGCAACTCGAACAGGCTGCCCGGGCGCGCGTAGACGCGACGGCGCGCGTCCCGCTGGCCGTGCCGGCCGATCTGCCCTCCGAGCCCGGGCTGCGATTGTTCGGGCCCGACGCCCCGAGCGCGGTGAAGGCCATGAGTCTGGTGCCGGAAGGCGGTCGGCCCTTCGCCGACATGATCCGCGCGTCGCTCTTCGAGGGCCACGTCGCCACCACCACGCGCGCGGCCATGGCCCTGCGCGTGGCGCAGATCGTGGACAGCCCGTACGTGGCGGCGCATGCCGTCCGAGCGCTGGCCGGGTCGCCCGAATCGCGCACGTGGAAGGCCTTCTTCACGAGCGGCACACCCACGGGTCTCTCGCCTCGCCAGCGCCTGGCCGTGGACTACGCCGATGCGCTGACGCGCGACGTGCAGGGCATCACCGACGACCGGTTCACCGAGATCCGCGCGCACTTCACCGACGGCGAGATCGTCGAGCTCACCATCGTCGTCGCCTTCTTCAACCACCTGGCGCGCTTTGCCGAGACGCTGCGCCTGCCCGTGGAGCCCTGGGCGCTGCAGCCGCCCGCGACGCCGCTGCCCTACGTGACCGAGCAGACCGGCGCCCCGCGTGTCGCCCTCATCTCGGACGCCGAGATCGCTGCCACCACCGCCGCCGCGGCTGCCGCCAGGGACGCTGCGGTGCAGAAGGCGGGGCTCGGGCTCGGCATGGCCAACTCGATGCGGGCCATGCTGCGCGCCCCCGGCCTGGCGATCCCCTGGCGGACGCTCATGTCGACCCTGCGCGAGGGCGAGCAGGTCGGCCGCGACGTCAAGCTGCAGGTCTCGCTGGCCGTGTCCACGATGAACGGCTGCCGCTACTGCGTGCGGCATCAGGTGCTGGGGCTGCGGCGGATTGGCGTCGATCCGGCCCGGCTGGTCGCCCTGCAGAAGGACGACAGCGTGCTCACGCCCCGCGAGCGGGCCGCCGTGGTGTTCGCCCGGCAGGTCACCTCGGCGCCGTCGCAGGTGACCGACGCCGACTGGAAGGCCCTCACGGCCACTTTCGGCGACCGCGGCGCCCTCGAGGTGCTGCTGCAGACCTGCACCTTCGCCTTCATGAACCGCTTCACCGACAACCTGAAGCTGCCGTCGGAGGACGAGGCCGTGAAGGTCTACCAGGAGACGTACGGGTCGAGGTGACGCGTGATGCTTGATGTCTGATGAAGACACCTGGTGCCGGTAGGGACGGCTGGCCCAGCCGTCCGTCACCGCTGGCCCAGCCGTCCGTCCGCGGCATTTCCAGCGTCGTTTGATAGGATCCCGGCCCATGGCGGAGCCCTCCTCTCACGACATCCAGGCACTGCTCGACGAGCAACGCACGTTTCCCCCGGCCGAGGCGTTCACGCGCACGGCCAACGTCCGAGACCGGGCGATCTACGAGCAGGCCGCGGCCGACCCCGAGGCCTACTGGAAGGCCCAGGCCGAGCAGCTCGAGTGGATCGAGCCGTTCCACACGGTGCTCGACTGGCAGCCGCCTCACGCCAAGTGGTTCGTGGGCGGCAAGCTCAATGCCTCGGTCAACTGCGTCGATCGGCACGTGCGCAGCGGGCGGCGCAACAAGGCCGCCATCATCTGGGAAGGCGAGCCCGGCGACCGGCGCACGCTGACCTACTTCGACCTGCAGCGCGAGGTCAACCTCGCGGCCAACGTCCTCAAGTCGCTCGGCGTCAAGCGCGGCGATCGCGTGGCGATGTACATGCCGCTGATCCCCGAGCTGGCCATCGCCATGCTCGCGTGTGCGCGCATCGGCGCCATCCACACCGTGGTCTTTGGCGGGTTCAGCGCCGAGGCGCTGGCCGACCGCATCAACGATTGCCAGTGCTCGCTGCTGGTCACCGCCGACGGCGGCTACCGCAGGGGCTCGCTGCTGCCACTCAAGCAGATTGCGGACGAGGCGCTCAAGCACACGCCGACGATCAAGAACGTGCTGATCGTCAAGCGCGACTCGTCGGACCGCTTCCCCGTACACGTGACCGAGGGGCGCGACCACTGGTACCACCGCATCGTGCAGGACGTGGAGAAGTGGTGCGAGCCGGAGGCGATGGACAGCGAGGACATGCTGTACATCCTCTACACGTCGGGCACCACCGGGAAGCCGAAGGGCATCGTCCACACGACGGGCGGTTACCTGACCGGCACGATGGCGACGTCGAAGGCCGTGTTCGACCTGAAGGAAGACGACGTCTACTGGTGCACGGCCGACATCGGCTGGGTGACCGGCCACAGCTACGTCGTGTATGGCCCGCTCGCCAGCGGCGCCACCGTGCTGATGTACGAAGGGGCTCCCGACTGGCCGGAACGCGATCGCTTCTGGAGCCTGGTCGAGCGCCACGGCGTGACGATCTTCTACACGGCTCCCACGGCCATCCGGGCGTTCATGCGGTGGGGCACCGAGCTCCCGGGCAGGCACGATCTGAGCAGCATCCGCCTGCTCGGATCGGTGGGTGAGCCGATCAACCCCGAGGCGTGGATGTGGTACCACGAGCACATCGGCGGCGCCCGCTGCCCGATCGTGGACACGTGGTGGCAGACCGAGACGGGCCAGATCATGATCACGCCGCTGCCCGGCCTCACCACCACCAAGCCGGGGTCGGCCACGCACCCGTTCCCGGGCATCTCGGTCGAGATCCGCAACGAACGCGGCGAGAAGGTGACGCAGGGCGGCGGCCTGCTCACCATCAGCCGGCCCTGGCCCGCGATGCTGCGCGGCATCTACGGCAACGAGGAACGGTACGTCGCCGCTTACTGGAGCAAGTGGAAGGACGGCGCGTACTTCGCCGGCGACGGCGCCCGTGTGGACGCCGACGGCTGCATCTGGCTGCTCGGCCGCGTAGACGACGTGCTGAACGTGAGCGGCCACCGCATCGGCACGATGGAGGTCGAGAGCGCGCTCGTCGATCACCCCGCCGTCGCCGAGGCCGCCGTCGTCGGTCGCACGCACGACATCAAGGGGCAGTCGATCTCGGCGTTCGTCACGCTGAAGGACGGCCAGCACAGCTCGTTCGCCCTGGTCGAGGCGCTGCGCGAACACGTGGTGAAGAAGATCGGCGCGCTCGCGCGGCCCGAGGAGATCCACTTCGCGGCCGACCTGCCCAAGACGCGGTCGGGCAAGATCATGCGGCGCCTGCTGCGCGACATCGCCGAGGGCAAGGCCATCGGCGACACGACGACGCTGGCCGACCCGGCCGTGGTTGCCAAGCTGAAGTCGCAGTACGAGACGCAGGAGGATTGACGCATAGCGCATAGCGCATGGCGCAGGTAGGGACGGCTCTCCGAGCCGTCCGTCAGGTCTCCGAGCCGTCCGCCGGGTGTCGTGTATACACAAGGTGTGGACGAACCCGCCCTGCTGCCATTCGTCGATGCGTGGAGCATCGACGTCGCCGCGCCACCCCGGGTGGTGTGGGCGGCGGTGCTGGGTGCGGTGCCGGGCGCGCATGCCGGAGGCTGGCTTCGCGCCTGGGCCGTGGTCTGGGGGGCCGACCCGCCGGCGAGCAACGGACTGGGCGCCCACGTCATCGGCGCCGAACGGCCCGGGTTCGCCGTCCGCGAGGTGGTGCCGCCGGCGACGTACGCCCTGGCGGGGCGGCATCGCTTCGCCCGGTATCAGGTCGTCTTCCGTATCGGCCAACTTCAGGCCGGTCGGTCTCGTCTCACCGTCGAGACGTTTGCCAGCTTCCCCGGTGCGGGCGGTCGCCTGTACCGGACGCTGCTCATCGGTGCCAAAGCGCACGCGCTGGTGATGTGGGTCACCCTGCGCGTGCTTCGTCGCCGCGCGGAGGTCCTGGCCGCGCGTGAGGGGACTTCTGCCGCGTGAGTGAAACACCCGCCGGCCCGCCGCCGGTCACGCCTGTCGAGACACCTCCGGAGCCGGTCCGGTCGCTCCCCCCGGCGTCCCGCGCCCCGTGGATCCTGCCCGCCGCCGGACTGGCGCTGGTGCTCTGCGTCCTGGTCGCCGTGCTGTTCCTCCGCCGGCCGGAGCCAGCGGGCGCCCCGGCGCCCGGGTCGTCGGCCACGGCCACACCCGCTGCGGCCCCGCCTGTGCTGGCCGAGACCGTGGGCGAGGAGGGCCACCTGTCGATTGCCGTCGTGTCCCTCGACCGCGTGGCGACCGACATGCTCGAGTTGCGCCTGGCCGTGACCAACACGGCCCCGACGGGCTCCCCCGCCCTCGACATCTCGCAGCGCTTCAGCGCCGACGGCCCCGACCGTGGCACGCTGGCCGAGGTCTTCCTCGCGGACCTGGCGCACGAGCACAAGTTCTTCGTGCTGCGCGACGGGCAGAACGCCCCGCTCGGCAGCCGCGACGTGACGCCGCTGGGCTCGGGCGAGCGTCGCGTGCTCTGGGCCCGCTATCCGGCCCCCAAGGACGAGGACACCGAGGTGGTGGTCCACGTGCCCCACGCCGAGCCGATGCCGAACGTGCCGGTGGGGCAGAGGTTGGAGAACCCGTAGGGAAGTGGAGAATTGCGGGAATTGCAGAATTTCGTTGGCAGCGCCAAACCTCGGGGCGTTGCCGCGGTGGCAGTGGCAGTGGCGGTGGCGTCGCGGTGACGGTGGGCGGTGGTGGTCGCGGTGCTGCTGGTGGTGATGAGATTCTGCAATTCTGAAATCTGCAATTCCTGTGTCGGAACCCGCGGCCGACCCCTCCCGTACTAAGCTGAAGTCATGGCCCTGATCGAGACGCGCGACCTCTGGAAGACCTACGTGATGGGATCGGAAGAGATTCACGCCCTGCGTGGCGTGAACATCGAGATCGAGCGCGGCGAGTACGTGGCCATCATGGGGCCGTCGGGCTCCGGCAAGTCGACGCTGATGAACCTCATCGGCTGCCTCGACACCCCGAGCAAGGGCACCTACCTCCTCAACGGCAAGGAAGTCAGCCGGATGGACGATGACGAGCTGGCCCGGATCCGCAACGAGGAGATCGGCTTCGTCTTCCAGACGTTCAACCTGCTGCCGCGCGCCTCGGCGCTGCACAACGTGGAACTGCCGCTCGTGTACGCGGGCGTGAGTGCCAACGACCGGGCCGAACGTGCCAAGGGCGCGCTGGCGCGGGTGGAACTCGACCACCGCATGAACCACAAGCCGAACGAGCTCTCGGGCGGCCAGCGGCAGCGCGTGGCCATCGCCCGCGCGCTGGTCAACAACCCCTCGATCCTCCTGGCCGACGAGCCGACCGGCAACCTCGACTCGAAGACCGGCGTGGAAATCATGGCCCTCTTCGAGCGCCTCCACGCAGCGGGCAACACCATCGTCCTGGTGACGCACGAGCCCGACATCGCCGCCCACGCCCACCGTGCCATCCACATCCGCGACGGGCAGGTCGAGAAGGACGTCGTCCGGGCCGCGTAGAGAATTGCAGAATTGCAGGAATTGCAGGAATTGCAGGGCTTGCAGGATTTCATTACCGCTGCAACGCCGCGAAGGTTGGCGGTAGCGGTGAAATTCTGAAATTCCTGCAATTCTGCAATTCTGAAATCGTGCGACCGCTCCGCCTTGTCCTGCCGCTGATCCTCACGGCGGCCTGTGGAGGTGGCGATGCCACCTCGCCTTCGACTCCGACCCAGCCGACGCCCGTGCCCGCCGCGCCCGTGGCGCTGACGTGCCCCGCGCCGGTGATGCTGCGGACCACGACCGGCCAGCCGGTGCCGCTGGCCTACGCCCTGCCTGCGGCATCCGGGGGCACGGCCCCCGTGGCGGTGGCGTGTACGCCCGCGCCCGGCACGCCCGTTCCCGTGGGCGCATCCACCGTGACCTGCACGGCGACCGACGCGCGATCGCAGACCGCCACGTGCGGATTCGCGGTCACCGTCGCCCTGGCGCCCACGCTCGTCGTCGAGCGCTTCGTGGCGCTCGGCGACAGCTTCACGTTCGGCACGACGTCGCGGGCGCCCCTGCGCGAGATTCCCGGCGACACGTACGTCCAGAAGCTCGAGTTCCTGCTGCGCGAGCGCTATCCCGACCAGGCGATGGTCCTGACCAACGCGGGCATCCCCGGTCAGGTCATGGAACAGATCGAGGATCGCTATCCCGATGCGGTGCGACGGAGCAGCGCGCAGGTGCTGCTCCTGCAGGGCGGCGCCAACGATCTCAACGGCCAGGGGGCGCGCGCCATCCCCGATGTCGTGACCCGCATCGAGCGCATCACGCGAGACGCGCAGGGTCGCGGCGTGGCGGTGGTGCTCGCAACCCTCACGCCGCACCGGCCGGGTTCTTCGAAAGGCACGGCGCCGCAGGCCGTGCGCGACCTCAACGTGCAGATCCGCGACCTGTGCCGCCGCTACCAGACCGGCTGCGTCGATCTCTACGCCGCGTTCGGCGGCGAGCAGTCGCCGCTCATCGGCAGCGACGGCCTGCACCCGACCCTGGCCGGCTACGACGTCATCGCCGAGGCGTACTTCGAGGTCATCCGGCAGTTGTTCGAACGCACGGCCTCGCCTGCGTCGTAGTGGGCGCGGGCGGGGAATGCCGCGATGCTGACAATGCCGCCAATGCTGCCAAGGTAGGGACGGCCGCCCCGGCCGTCCGCCAAGGGGCGGAGTCGTCTGCCGCCCCATCTCGGCCCGCGCCCGGCGGCCCGGTCGGAGACCGGGCCCTACCTCCGTGGTTGCCCGGCACCCGGTCCACGGTCCCCGGTTACCCTATTACCCCATGTGGCGTTCGATGTCGGCTCGTCTTTCCGTCGTCTTGCTGGCCGTGTCGGCCCTGGCCGTGGCCTGCGGGTCGTCGGCGCCCGCACCCGAGGCGCAGGCGCCGCCCGCGCGCGCGCCACGTGCGTCGAACGCGCCTGTCGTCGAGCAGTACGGGTATCGCATCGTCCGCAGCCACCCGCACGACCCCGCGGCGTTCACGCAGGGGCTCACCATCGCCGACGGCCAGATGTACGAGGGCACCGGGCTGTTCGGGCAGTCGTCGCTGCGACGTGTGGACCTGCCGACCGGTGGCGTCCTCCAGCGGGTCGAGCTCGACAGCGTGTACTTCGGCGAAGGCGTCGCCGTCGTCGGCGACCGGATCGTGCAGCTCACGTGGCAGAACGGCGTCGGCTTCGTGTACGACCGCAAGTCGTTCACGAAGCTGCGCGAGTTTCGCTACCCGGGCGAGGGCTGGGGGCTGACCTACGACGGGCGGCGGCTGATCATGAGCGACGGCAGCGACACGCTGCGCTTCTGGGATCCCGAGACCTTCGAGGAGCAGGGACGCCTGCGCGTGCGCGACGGCGACCGGGCCATCGAGCACATCAACGAACTCGAGTACGTGGACGGCGCGCTCTACGCCAACATCTGGCAGCAGGATCGCATCGCGCGCATCGACCCGAAGACGGGCCTCGTCACCGCGTGGATCGACATGTCGAACCTGCTCACGGCCACCGAGCGTTCGCGCGGCGTGGACGTGTTCAACGGCATCGCGTACGACCCGAAGACGAAGCACTTCCTGGTGACCGGGAAGCTGTGGCCGTGGGTCTTCGAGGTCGAATTGGTCAAGAGGTAGGGCGGCGGGATTCACGCCGCCCACGCTGGGGCCGGTAGGGACGGCCGGCCCGGCCGTCCGTCACCGCCACCGACGGTGACGGTAGGTCTTGGCGGACGGCTCGGAGAGCCGTCCCTACCTTCGAGGCGCGCGGGCGGCGGACGGCTCGGAGAGCCGTCCCTACCATCGAGGTGCGCGGGCGGCGGACGGCTCGGAGAGCCGTCCCTACCTTCGAGATACGCAGCCCGGCGGACGGCCGGGACGGCCGTCCCTACCTTCGAGGTGCCCGGCGGACGGCCGTCCCTACCGCACCCAGTGACCCGGGGCGACTTCGGTCAGCGGTGCGTCGAGATCGACGCTCGCGGGGTCGAACGCGATGCGCTCCGACGGCACGTCGGGGTCGGGAATCGGCACGGCCGAGAGCAGCGCGCGTGTGTAGGCGTGGCGCGGACCGTCGAACAGGCTCGCCACGTCGGCCATCTCGACGATCCGTCCGCGATACATCACGGCGGCGCGCGTGCAGATGTGGCGCACCAGGCGCAGGTCGTGCGAGATGAACAGGTAGGTGAGTGAGAGCTGCTGCTGCAACGCTGCGAGCAGGTTCACGATCTGCGCCTGCACCGACACGTCGAGTGCCGAGACCGGTTCGTCGGCGACGATGAACGCCGGCTCGAGGGCCAGGGCCCGCGCGATGCCGATGCGCTGGCGCTGGCCGCCGCTGAACTCGTGGGGATAGCGCCGCACGGCGTCGCGATCGAGGCCCACCAGTTCCAGCAGTTCGAGCGCGCGTGCACGCCGCCAGGTGGGCGTGCCGATCTGGTGGATGTCGAGCGGCTCCTCGAGGATCGTTCCCACCCGGTGGCGCGGGTTCAGCGACCCGTACGGATCCTGGAAGATCATCTGCATGCGGCGCCGCAGTGTCCGCAGCCGTCGCCGGTCGAGCGCGAGGACGTCCTCGCCGTCGAACCGCACGCGTCCGCCCGTCGGCTCCACCAGCCGCAGCAGGCATCGTCCCGTCGTCGTCTTGCCCGAGCCGGATTCGCCGACCAGGCCGAACGTCTCGCCGGCCCGGATCGAGAAGCTCACGTCGCGCACGGCGTGTGTGACGCGAGGCGCCCGGAACAGGCCGCGTTGCTCGTACCGCTTCTCGAGCCCGTCGATCTCGACCATCGGCATCATTCGCGCGGCCCCCGTGCGACGCCGGACCCGAGCTCGAGCGCTTCGCGGACCAGCACGCATCGCGCCCCGTGCGTCGCGTCCACGGGGTACATCTCGGGCACCTCGGTGAGGCAGGCCTCGTGCCGCCAGTGGCAGCGGGGCGCGAAGGCGCAGCCCGGCGGCCGGTCGTGCAGCGGCGGCACGGTGCCTTCGATCGGCTCGAGCCGTCGCGCGCTGTGGGTGGCGCCGGGCATGGCCCTCAGCAGGGCCTGCGTGTAGGGGTGCGACGGCGCCTTGAAGAGCGCCCGCACCGGGGCCTGCTCGACGATCCGCCCGGCGTACATGACGGCCACCCGGTCGGCGGTGTGGGCGACCACGCCGAGGTCGTGCGTGATGAGCAGCAACGACAGGCCGAAGTCGCGCTTCAGCTGGCGGAGGAGATTCAGGATCTCGGCCTGGATCGTGACGTCGAGCGCCGTGGTGGGCTCGTCGGCCACGATGAGCGACGGCCGGCAGCACAGCGCGAGCGCGATGAGGGCCCGTTGGCGGAGTCCGCCCGACAACTGGTGCGGATACTCGGCAAACCGCCGCTCGGGGTCGTCCATCCGCACCGTCGCGAGCAGCTCGAGCGCCGTGGCTTTCGGATCGGGGCCGCCGAGCCCGTGCACCGTCATGGCTTCGACCAGCTGGCTGCCGATCGTGAGCACGGGGTTGAGCGCGCTCATCGGTTCCTGGAAGACGAGCGAGATCTTCGCGCCCCGCACACGCTCCATGGCCGATTCGGGCAGGTCCATCAGCGCCTGGCCGTCGAGCACGATCTCGCCGCCGAGGATGCGGCCCGGCGGGGGCACGAGCCGGAGCAGGGAGTAGGCGGTGAGCGACTTGCCACTGCCCGACTCACCCACCAGGGCGAGGGTCTCGCCCTTGTCGATGTCGAAGCTGACGTCCTGCACGGCGGCGACCCAGCGATCGCCGACGGGGAATCCGGTGGAGAGGTGCCGAACGGACAGCAAGGGCATGGTGTTGCGGCATCGTAGCCCATCCCGGGCGTCCTTGCCTTGCCGGTCGCCGCGCCGATACAATCGCCTTCGAATCCGGTCAACGACCCCCAGACGCCTCCTATGAACCGCAGTTGGCGCCCGACCGCACCGATCGACCCCGCAGATTGGGTGTGCCTCGTCGGGCCGCACGCAAAGGACCCAGCCGGCGTGCCTGAAGGGAGAAGAACGTGGACGACACCGTGAATCGACTGGCGAAGGAACTGGCCGATGCCATGGCCGACGCCGTGGCCTCTGATCCACGTGTGGAAGCCTGCCGCGCCCGTGCGCGCGAAGCAGGGTACGACCTGCGGGTGACGCTCGACGCCGAGATCGGGTTCGCGACCCGGACCGGCCGCAAGACGAAGAGCAAGATGGCGCTCGCGCGCCCCTCACACGCCACGCGACACGTGGCCATGACCGACAACGACCGACGTTTCCTCAAGTCGCTCCGCATCGCCCCCGATGCCGCGACCGAAGAAGTCTGAAAGACGAAGGGCCGCTCGACGCATCGAGCGGCCCTTCGTCGATTCCCTGCCCCTGAATTGTGAACCCTGAATGCTGAATTGACAGGTCCGAATCTCAAGTCGCCAGCAGTGACTTCCCCGTCATCTCCGCGGGCTGCGCAATCCCCAGCAGCGAAAGCAGCGTCGGCGCCACGTCGGTGAGCGCCCCGTCGTGCAGCGACTTGCCCACCGTGTCGGGCCCGACCAGGACGACGGGCACGAGGTTGGTGGTGTGGGCCGTGTGCGGGGCATTGAGCTCGTAGTCCCACATCTGCTCCGCGTTGCCGTGGTCGGCCGTCACGATCGCGGTGCCGCCCACCGACAACAGCGCGTCGATGCAGCGTCCGAGGCAGCCGTCCACGGCCGTGATGGCGGCAATCGCCGCCTCGAGCACGCCCGTGTGGCCCACCATGTCGGGATTGGCGAAGTTGCAGATGATGACGTCGTGCTTGCGGTGCGTCACGCTGTCCACGAAGGCGTCGGCCACGCCGCTGGCGCTCATCTCCGGCTGCAGGTCGTAGGTCGCCACCTTCGGCGAGGGCAGCAGCACGCGATCCTCGCCCGTGAACGGCGTCTCGCGGCCGCCGTTGAAGAAGTACGTGACGTGCGGGTACTTCTCGGTCTCGGCCAGCCGCATGTTCGTGAGGCCGTGGGCCTCGAGCACCTCGCCGAAGTACTGCGACGCCGACTGCGACGGGAACGCGATCGGGAACGGGTACGTCGCGTCGTACTCGGTGAACGTCGTGAGCGAGACCTTCGGGCGGTGCGGGGTGGGGAAGCCGTCGAACTCGTCGAACATGAGCGCGCGGATGATCTGGCGCGCGCGATCGGCGCGGAAGTTGAAGAACACCACGCTGTCGCCGTCGCGCATCGGCCCGACGGGCGCGCCGTCGTGTCCGACGATCGTCGCCGGCAGGATGAACTCGTCGGTCACGTCCTTCGCGTACGACTCCTCGATCACCGTGGCCGCCGCCGACCCGTGCGGCGCGGTGCCGGTGACGATCGCGTCGTAGGCCAGCTTCACGCGCTCCCACCGCTTGTCGCGGTCCATGGCGTAGTAGCGGCCCGACACGCTGGCGATGCGCGCGCCCGTCTCCGCGCACACGGCCTGCAGCGCGTGCACGTAGTGGCGCCCACCGGTCGGCGAGGTGTCGCGGCCGTCGGTGATCACGTGCACGAGCACGTCTGGCGCACCCATCGCCCTGGCCAGGCGGAGCAGCGCGTGCAGGTGGTTCTGGTGACTGTGCACGCCGCCGTCCGACAGGAGGCCGAGGAAGTGGACGGCCGTGCCCTTGTCGATGGCGGCCTGGATGGCGGCACGCAGCGCAGCTGTCTGCGCGAACGTGCCGTCGCTGATCGCCTTGTCGATGCGGGTCAGGTCCTGGTAGACCGTGCGCCCCGCGCCGAGGTTGGTGTGTCCGACCTCGGAGTTGCCCATCTGGCCGGCGGGCAGGCCCACGGCCTCGCCCGAGGCCTGCAGCGTCGCGTGCGGGTAGGTCTCCCACAGGCGCGTGAAGACCGGCGGGGCCGCCAGCTTCACCGCGTTGTGGTCGGTCTCCTCGCGCAGGCCCCAGCCGTCGAGGATGATGAGCGCCACGGGGGCGCGGTTGGATGCCATGACGTGCGTTCTGCCTACTTCAGGGACGTGATCGCGGCCTTGCCCGCGTACTTCGCGCTGCTGCCGAGCGCTGCCTCGATGCGCAGCAGCTGGTTGTACTTGGCGGTGCGGTCGCTGCGGCTGGCCGACCCGGTCTTGATCTGGCCGGCGCGGGTGCCCACCGCGAGGTCGGCGATCGTGCTGTCCTCGGTCTCGCCCGACCGGTGCGACGCGATGGTGGTGTAGCCGGCGTCCCACGCGGTCTTCATCGCGCGCAGCGTCTCGGTCACCGACCCGATCTGGTTCAACTTCACGAGCAGCGAGTTGCAGATGCCCGCCTCGATGCCTTCGGCGAGGATCTTCGGGTTGGTGACGAACACGTCGTCGCCCACCAGCTGCACCTTGTCGCCCAGCGCCTGGGTCATCAGCTTCCAGCCATCCCAGTCGCTCTCGGCCAGGCCGTCCTCGATCGAGCAGATCGGGTACTGGCGTACCCAGTCGGCAAACAGCTCCACCATCTGCTCGCTCGAGCGCGTGGGCGACCCCGACTTCTTGAACACGTACTGCCCGTCCTTCCAGAGCTCGCTGGAAGCCGTGTCGAGCGCAATCCAGACCTGCTCACCCGGCTTGAAGCCGGCCTTCGTGATGGCCTCCATCACGACGTCGAGCGCGTCCTGGTTGCTCTTCAGGCTCGGCGCGAAGCCGCCCTCGTCGCCGACGCCCGTGGACAGGCCGCGCGCCTTGAGGATGCCGCGCAGCGTGTGGAAGATCTCCGTGCCCCAGCGCAGGCCCTCGGAGAAGCTGGGGGCGCCGAGCGGCATCACCATGAACTCCTGGAAGTCCACGCTGCTGTCGGCGTGCGCGCCGCCGTTGAGGATGTTCATCATCGGCGCCGGGAGCAGGTCGGCGTGGCCGCCGCCGGCCAGCGCGTGCCGCAGCGCCCCGATGTACTCGTAGAGCGGCTGCCCCTTCTCGGCAGCGCCCGCGTGCAGCGCGGCCATCGAGACGCCGAGGATGGCGTTGGCGCCCAGCCGGCTCTTGAACTCCGTGCCGTCCAGGGCAATCAGCGCGTCGTCTAGCGACTCCTGCTCGAATTCCTTGCCGACGATGGCCTGCGCGATCTCGCCGTTGATGTTGGCCACGGCCTTGAGGACGCCCTTGCCGAGGTACCGCGACTTGTCGCCGTCGCGAAGCTCGAGGGCCTCGCGTTCGCCGGTGGACGCGCCCGAGGGCACCGCCGCACGCCCGAAGGCGCCGCTGGCGAGCGTGATGTCGACTTCGACGGTGGGATTGCCGCGCGAGTCGAGAATCTCGCGTCCGATGATCTGCTTGATCTGCACGTGTGATGACTCCTGGATCAATGAATGTGCGGCGGCCCGCTCGGAGAGCGGGCCCTACCTGCTGAGGCGTGCCCCGGCACCCGCTACCGGTCCCCGGCACCCGGTCCCCGGCACCCGGTCCCCGGCACCCGGTCCCCGGCACCCGGTCCTTAACCCTGCCCTCGCGCGTCGGCTTCCTGCTCGCGTTGCCGCTGCTGGTCGGCCGGCGACGCCACGAACGGCTCGTCGTCGGTGGTCACCACCACGACGCCTTTCGGCGTCACGGTGTGGCGCTTCCGGTCCTCCTCGGGGTCGTACCCGATGACCGCGCCGCGCGGGATGAACACGTCGCGGTCGATGATGGCGTTGCGGATCCGCGCGTGACGGCCGACGCGCACGCCCGGCATCAGGATACTGCGGTCGATGTCGCAGTAACTGTGCACGCGGACGTTCGGGCACAGGATGCTGCCGCGCACCACGCTGCCCGAGACGATGACGCCCGACGAGATGATCGAGTCGAGCGCGTGCCCTCGGCGTCCCTCGTCGTCGAACACGAACTTGGCCGGCGGCGCCTGCGGCATCCAGGTGCGGATCGGCCACTCGGGGTCGTACAGGTTGAAGTCCGGGTTGACCTGCACGAGGTCCATGTTGGCCTCGTAGTAGGCATCGAGTTCGCCGATGTCGCGCCAGTACTTGTTGGCCTTCTTGTTCTCGTCCGAGAAGCGATACGAGAAGACCGGGGCATGGCCGATGAGCGAGGGCAGGATGTCCTTGCCGAAGTCGTGCTTGCTGGCGTCGCGGCCCGCGTCCTCCTCGAGCGCCTTGATGAGGACGTCGGCCTCGAACACGTAGATGCCCATCGAGGCGAGCGCCACGCCGGGCAGCCCCGGGATCGGCTTGGGCTCGGCGGGCTTCTCCTCGAAGCCGACGATGCGCTCCTCTTCGTCCACCTGGATGACGCCGAAGCGCCGCGCGGCCTCCTGCACGGGCACCTCGTAGGTCGCCACCGTCGCGGCGGCGCCCTTCTCCACGTGCCAGCGGAGCATCTTCGAGTAGTCCATCTTGTAGATGTGATCACCCGACAGGATCACCACGCGCTTCGGCCCCTCGCGCACCACCGAGTAGAGGTTCTGGTACACGGCGTCGGCCGTGCCGAGGTACCAGTTGTCGCTCACGCGCTTCTGCGGCGGCAGGATCTCGATGAACTCGCCCAGTTCCTCGGCCACCACGTTCCAGCCCATGCGGATGTGCCGGTTCAGCGAGAGGCTCTTGTACTGCGTGACGATGAAGATGCGGCGCAGCCCGGCGTTGATGCAGTTGCTGAGCGTGAAGTCGATGATGCGATACGGGCCACCGAAGTAGACCGCGGGCTTGGCGCGCTCCTTCGTGAGCGGGAACAGGCGTTCCCCGACCCCTCCGGCCAGGACGATCACGAGCGAGTCGTTGAGCATGGGCAGCGTTCCGGGCGCACCGGCGGCCTGCAGGGGCAGGGCCGGACGTGCGCCAGCGCGCCTTGTGAGGCGCGAAGGGCGGGGTGGCGCGGCGGCCCCCTCCTGGGGCCCTCGGCCGTCCTCGCGTCAGCGTCTGAGGATTCTATTACTTCCGCCCGGCAGTTCCGCCTTTGGACTTTGGGCGGCACAGTCATATGATCCGGAGTCTTGGGCGTGTCGCAGCCGACATGCCGGGGGATCCGCATGCGACAGACCGCTTTCATCATGGGGCTCGCGACGAGCCTCGCCATCGGGCTGACTCTCGGGCCCCTGCAGGCCCAGAAGAAGGACGCCAAGGGCGCACCGCCCGTCGACCCGAAGCAGCAGGCGATTACCGCCCTTGTCTCGTCCACCGACGAGGCGATGAAGGGGGCCGCCGGCACCGGGGTGTTTGCCGTCGATCCGGCGGCCGGCACGGTGACGGCCGACGCCGCCACGAGTGTGGCGATGACGCTCTCGGTCGACTACCTCAAGGCGTCCGACAACAAGATCTACGCGCCGTTCACGGTGACGCTGCCGGGGGGCGTGCTCGGACAGGGCGCGAACCTCGGTGCCTACATCCGGCTCGCGCCGCGCGGCGCACAGCCGCCGGCCGCCCCGCCTCCGCTGGACCCCAAGGCCCAGAAGGAGAAGGAAAAGCAGGACAAGAAGAAGAAAAAGGGCAAGGAAGCCCAGGATCTCGCCGGGCAGGCGGTGTCGGGCGTCGAGTACCCGTGGGAGGACTACTACGACCTCACGGCCGTGCCGCGGGGGCCTGGCGGCCCGCTCACGTTCAGCCGCCCGTTCAGCGTGCCGGCCGGCGATTACGATGCCTACGTGGCGGTCGTCTCGCGTGAACCGGCAGCCGCGCCCGGGCCGCTGAAGGTGGCGGTCCACAAGGCCGAGATCACGGTCCCGAACTACTGGAGCAACGACTTCCAGATCAGCAGTGTCTTCCTGGCCAACAAGGTCACGCCCCTGGCCGAAGCGCCACAGGGCGAGGAGCAGAAGCTGAAGCCGTACGTGATCGGCAATCTGGAGGTCACGCCGGCCGTGGACGGCAAGTTCACCGCAGCCGACGAACTGTCGGTGTTCTTCATCATCTACGGCGTGGCGCTCGGCGAGGACAAGAAGCCCGACGTCATCATCGAGTGGCAGCCCTACAAGAAGGGACCGCTCGGCGAGGCCAAGTTCCGGGCCGTGGCGCCACAGAAGCTGAACAGCGAGACCCTGCCGCCCGGGTTCGACGTGGCGCAGGGGCACCAGCTCGTGGGCAGCCTGAACGTGCCCGTCAGCGCGTTCGAGGCGGGGGACTATCGTTTGGCGGTCAAAGTGACGGACAATAAGACCGGCAAGTCCCTGACCCACGACGTGTCGTTCTCGGTGGCCGGTTCCTAGGCCTGCCGCCGGGGCATCCGGGCCGGACGCGCGCGGCTTCTTCCGCGTGCGTCCCGACGGGAAGTGTCACTGGAGTCCACCATGACCCGAACGGTGTCGCTGTCGGCGCTCGCCCTCGGATTGAGTCTCGCCTCGCTGGCGACGGCTCAACCGCTGGTGCAGGCTCGCGCCCATGCGGGGCCTGCGTCGGTCGTCCCCGGGGTGGATCTGGTGGCCGGCCGCATCGAAGGGGTCGTGACCGACCAGCAGGGGATGCCCATCCCCGGCGTCGCCGTCTCGGCCCTCGGGCCCGACGCCCTGTTCGGCGTCACCGACCGCACCGGGCGGTTCGTCTTCTCGGCGGTCCCCGTCGGCACCTATCTCATTCGGGCCCAGCGCGCCGGATACCGCGCCTCGGCCCGCGAGTTCCTCGACGTTTCGCCAGGCGGGAGCACCCGTCACCTGGTCCGTCTCGCCCGGCTGGAAGGGGCCTCGGCCTCGGCGTCGTCGCCCGACGAGGGCGATCCTCCGGTGATTGCCGCCGGGTTCGGTCCCACGACGTCGACGATTGCACCGGCCCCGAGCCGGTCCACATCGGACGCCGACACCCACGACCACTCCCCCCGCCTCTGGCGCCTGCGGCACATGAAGCGGTCGGTGCTGCGCGAGACGCAGGGGCAACTGGCGCTCGACGCCGTCCAGGACGAGCTCGACTGGATCGAGGAGCGCCTCGGGTCTTCGTCTGCCGTCGAAGCGTCGGCCCGGGGCACGTCCTCGTTCTTCGGCGACGCGTCGCTCTCCGGACAGGTTCAGTTCCTCACGGCCACCGCGTTCGACGAGGGCCTGTCGGGCGAATCGACCGAGTGGGCCGACGGCCCCGCGGGCGTCGCGTTTGCGACCGTCGGCGCGCCGATTGGCAACACGGGCGCCTGGTCGGTGCGAGGGGCGTTCGGCCGCGGAGAACTGTCGTCGTGGATGGTGGCGGGCAACTACGTTCGACCCACCGAATCGCGCCACGCCCTGGATTTCGGGGGCTCGTTCGCCCTCCAGAGTTTCTCCGACAAGACGCCGGCGGCGCTGCTCAGCGTGAACGAGAAGCGTCGAGCGGCCGGCAGCATCCACGCCTTCGACACGTGGCGGATCCACCGGCGGGCCGTCGTCACCTACGGCACGCGCTACGCGTATCACGACTACCTCGACAGACCCACGCTCATGAGCCCGAGCGTCGCGACCTCGCTGTCGCCGTTCGAGAAGACGTGGATTCGCGTGGCCATCACCCAGCAGATGCTGGCTCCCGGCGCCGAGGAGTTCGACGCCCGCAACCTGTCGGCGTTCTCCGTTCCGCCGCAGCGCACCTTCACGTCGGCCACGCGCGACGGCCGCTTGAGTGCCGAGCGCATGCGGCAGTTCGAAGTCGGGCTCGAGCGGCAGGTGGGCCAGATGCTGCTCAACGTCCGGCGATTCGCGCAGACGGTGGACAACCAGCTCGTCGCGATGTTCGGGGTCGGCCAGAGCGGGCTCGCCCCCGACCTCGGCCACTACGTCGTCGCCAACGGCGGCAACGTCGATGCCGAGGGCTGGGTGTTCGGCCTCGCGCACGACGCCGGGCCGCGGTTCCGTGGGGGCGTCGAGTACACGGTGGCGCGCGCCCAGTGGTTCGGCACGGGCGATCGGGGCGTGATTGCCGTGATGGCCCCGTCGGCAGGCCGTCTCGGCAACGAGCGCATCCACGACGTGACCGCCCGCGTCGTCACCGACGTGCCCGAAACAGCCACCCGCGTGGCGGCCACCTGGAAGGTCAACTCGGCGTTCGCCCGGCGCAGCCCGCTGCTCGACGAGGCCGCCGCCGACGCGCGGTTCGACGTGCAGGTGTCGCAGCGCCTGCCCTTCATGAGCAGCACCGGAGCCGACTGGGAACTGGTCGTTGCCGTGCGCAACCTCTTCCGCGACGTCGAAGCCGTCGGTTCGCTCTACGACGAACTCCTCGTCGTTCGGCCACCCAAGCGCATCGTCGGCGGCGTGCTCGTCAAGTTCTGACCCGATTCGGCACGGCACATCGATCCAAAAAGCCGTGGGACGGATCCCGTTACTTGAACGACCGTCCGTGTTCCTGCACGAAGTCTCCTCCACACGTCCGGTTTCTCGCCTGTTCCCACGACATCTCCACGACTGGCCGGAGGCCATCGTGGAACACCGTTTGCTATCTCATTGAAGACACGCCATGGGTGGTGGGGCGCCGTGCCCTGCCCGTGCGCGTTGCCGCCCGATGACCGAAGGACTCTGGCCACCTCCAACCGCCGAAGGGCCGAGCCGCGTCCAGTGGGGACGCGCGGCCTTCGCCGTGGTGGTCTCGGCCATCCTGCTGGTGCTGGTCGCCGCCAACATCTCGGTCCGGTTCCACTGGGTCGAGGTGGAGGATGGCGTGCTCTGGGATGCCAGGGCCGAAGGGGTGGTGGCGGTCCGTGTGAGTCCGGAGGGTGTCGGAGCCCGTGCCGGGATCGAGGCGGGCGACGTCCTCGTGGCCATCAACGGCCGCGGCATCGACCGCGTGGAACAGGTGCTCGACGCGCAGCACGGCAGCCAGCGCGGGCGGCCGCTGAGCTACGCGATCTCGCGGGAGGGTGTGGAGCGACCCATCCGGCTCGAACTCCAGCCGATTCCCGACGGGGCGCGGCTCCTGTACTACGCGTTGGCCGCCGTGGCCATCTTCGCGCTGCTGGTCGGCTGTTCGGTGCGCGTCCAACGCCCGCGCGACCCCGCCACGCTGCACTTCTTCTGGCTCACGGTCGCGTTCTTCGGCGTCTGCGGCTTCTCCTACAGCGGACGCCTCGACCGCCTCGACTGGGTCTTCTACTGGGGCGACGTGGTGGCGATGCTCGCGCTGCCGCCCCTCTTCGTGCACTTCTCGCTGGTCTTTCCGGAGCGCCAGGACGGCTGGGCCAAGTCGGTCCGCGGACGCCGGCTGTTGCCGCTGCTGTACGTGCCGGCGACGGTGCTCGGGCTCGTGCGCGTGTTCGTCCTGTCGCACGGATCGGTGAGCGGCGAGACGCTCGAACAGTGGGTCGCGGCGCTCGATCGGCTCGAGATGCTGCAACTGGTGGCCGCGCTCGTGGTGGGGCAGGCCATCATGACCCGCACGCTCGGTCGGTTGCGGTCGGTGACGGCCCGTCGGCAGTTGCGGTGGATCGTGTGGGGAACGCTGGCGGGCGCCCTGCCGTTCGCGCTGCTCTACGGCCTGCCCTACGCGCTCGGCTACCAGCCGTGGGACGTGCTCGGCGTGCTGGTGGTGCTGCTCGCGCTCGTGCCGCTCGCCTTCGCCTCCGCCGTCGTCCGGTACCGGCTGATGGACGTCGAGGTGATCATCAAGCGCACGGTCGTCTATGCGACGGTGCTGGCGGCGATCGCGACCATCTACACGATCACCCTGCGGCTGGCGAGCGAGATGTTCCTCGGCGGGTCCGAGCAGCACAACTCGGTGATCGCCGTGCTCGCGACGCTGCTCGTGGTGCTGCTGGCGCCGATGGTGAAGAACGCCATCCAGACGGCCCTCGACTACGCGCACTACCGGGATCGCTACGACTATCGTCGGGCCCTCCTCGCGTTCGCGCGCGACCTGAATGCCGACCTCGATCTCGACCGGTTGACCGACCGGCTCGTGCGCCGGCTGGCCGAGACGTTCGGCGTGGATCGCATCACCCTGTTCGTGGCCGACGCGCCTGGCGCGGGCGAGGGGTTTGCCGCGCACCGGACGCTCGGCGCGGCCATGGAGACGGTGCCGGTGCTGCGGCGCTTCTCGGGCATCGGCACGCGGCTCGAGAGCGGGCAGGTGGTGAGCCTCGACGACCCGTTCACCGTGCGCCGGTTCGCGGCCGACGAGGTTCGCGGCTGGCGGGAACACGGGCTGCACTACTTCGTGCCGTGCCTGGCCAAGGACGGCCCCATCGCGGTGATCGGCCTCGGGTCTCGCCCGAGCGGCGAGCCGCTCAGCTCCGAGGACCTCACGCTGCTCAACGCCGTGGCGGCGCAGGTGGCCACCGCCATCGAGAACGGCCGACTGTATCGGGCGCTCCGCGAGAAGGCCGACGAACTGAACCGCATGCGCGAGTTCAGCGAGAACGTCGTGCAGTCGCTGCAGGACGGCCTCCTGGTGGCCGACCTCGATGGTGTCGTGCTGCACTGGAATCCCGCGATGGAGCAGATCGCGGGCGTGCCGGCAGCGCAGGCCGTGGGCCGACGGCTCGACGAGCTCTTCGATCCCGAGTTCCTCGCCGCGGTGCGGATGGCCGAGCGCGGCGGACGCGAGACGGCGGCCATCTATCGGACACCGCTCGTGTCGCGCCACGCCGACGGTGCGCGCAAGCGCCTGGTGAACGCCGCGATGCACCCCCTGCGGACCTCCACCGACGACCAGGCCGGCACCGTGCTGATGATCGAGGACATCACCTCGCGCGTACAGCTCGAGGAGCAGCTCCAGATCTCGGAGAAGATGGCCTCGATCGGCCTGCTCGCCGCGGGCGTGGCCCACGAGGTCAACACGCCGCTCACCGGCATCTCGAGCTTCACGCAGATGCTGCTCGAGCAGGCCGATCCGGAGGATCCGCGCACGCGCCTGCTCGAGAAGATCGAGCGGCAGACGTTCCGCGCCGCCAAGATCGTCAACAGCCTGCTCAACCTGTCGCGGCCCGTGCAGAGCGAAACCGGTCCGGTGGACCTGCACGTCGTGATCAACGACGTGCTGTCGCTCCTCGAGCACCAGTTCCGCGCGGCCAACGTCCAGGTCCGCAAGGATCTGCAGGCCGAGGTGCCCGTCATCCGCGCGGTGGAGCACAAGCTGCAGCAGGTGTTCCTGAACCTGTTCCTGAACGCGCGCGACGCGATGCCGAAAGGCGGGTGGGTCACCGTGGCGACGCGCCGCGAGGGCGACCAGGTGGTGGTGGACGTGAGCGACACGGGCGCGGGCATTCCGGCCGAGCACCTGGCGCGCATCTACGACCCGTTCTTCTCGACCAAGCCGATCGGGCAGGGCACGGGTCTCGGCCTGTCGATCACCTATGGCATTGTCCAGGAGCACGAGGGGACGATCGTCTGTGACAGCCAGCTCGGGCAGGGAACCCGGTTCACGCTGTCGTTTCCAGGACTCGCCGCGCCGCGTGGCGAGACCGCGGGGGCCAGCGCGCGCTGACGCGCGTCACGAAGGTCTGCAATGCCGACTGCCAGGGGACGAATCCTCGTCATCGACGACGAGGAGGTGATGCGGGAGGTGCTCGAGGCACTGCTGACACGCGAGGGGTACGACGTGAGCCTCGCCGTGAACGGCAACGACGGCCTCGAGCTGGCCAGGAACCACTCGTTCGACGCGGCGATCGTCGACGTGATGATGCCGGGCATGGACGGCATGGCCGTCCTCGGTGAGCTGCGCGCCATGGACGAGGACCTGCCGGTCGTGATCGTGACGGCGTTCGGATCGATCGAGTCGGCGACCTCGGCGATGAAGCGTGGGGCGTTCGACTACATCACCAAGCCGTTCAAGAACGACGAGGTGGCGGTGGTGCTGCGCAACGCCGTCGAGCGGACGCGTCTGGCGCGCGAGAACCGCGTCCTCAAGCAGAACCTCCAGACGCACGGCAGTCGCTTTGCCAACATCATCGGCCGCAGCAGCAAGATGCGCCAGGTGTTCGACCTGGTCATCCAGGCAGCGCCCAGCCGGTCCACGGTGCTCGTCTACGGGGAGAGCGGCACGGGCAAGGAACTGGTCGCCCGCGCCCTCCACAACAACTCGCTGCGCGCCGACAAGCCGTTCGTCACGGTCAACTCCGGAAACCTGCCGCCAGACCTCCTCGAGAGCAACCTGTTCGGTCACGTGAAAGGCGCCTTCACGGGTGCCGTGGCGCCCAAGAAGGGCCTGTTCGAGGTCGCCGACAAGGGCAGCATCTTCTTCGACGAGATCGGCAACGTGCCGCTCGAGACGCAGGCCAAGCTGCTGCGCGTCATCCAGGAACGCGAGTTCATGCGGCTCGGGGGCGTCGAGAACATCAAGGTGGACGTCCGGATCATCGCCGCCACCAACGTGGACCTGCGCACCATGGTCGACGATGGGCGCTTCCGCGAGGACCTGTACTACCGCCTGCACGTCATCACCGTGAACCTCCCGCCGCTGCGCGCGCGCAAGGAGGACATCCCGCTGCTCGTGCAGCACTTCCTCGACAAGTACGGCGAGGAGAACAACCGGCGCGATCTCGAACTCGCGCCCGAGGCGCTCGACCTGCTGCTCGAGTACGACTGGCCGGGCAACGTACGCGAACTCGAGAACGTGATCGAGCGCGCGGTGGTGCTCTGTCCCGGGACGCGGATCGGTCCGGAGCTCATCCCCGACACCGTGCGCGCCACGCGCCGGTTCCAGATCCCCAACTTCGTGCTGCCACCAGAGGGCATCTCGTTCAAGGAAGTGACGGGCGACTTCGAACGCCGCCTCATCGAGACGACGCTCGAAGCGGCCGGGGGCGTGCAGAAGCGCGCCGCCGAACTGCTCCACATCAAGCCCACCACGCTCAACGAGATGATCAAGCGCTACGACATCCGTCCGCGCCGCCGGAAGGGCCAGGCCGACGAGCCCGAACCGGTGCGCTAGGGTGACGCCTGATGCCTGATGCGCACGGGATGGACGGCTCGCCCCCTCGACGTCGCTCGGGGCACGCGAGCCGTCCGC
>VFQN01001888.1_pt1 | contig 33847 bp, 30 predicted proteins | sample 3512371 | NCBI WGS metagenome assembly VFQN01 (sample SAMN10412370, study PRJNA504923) | tailings metagenome | isolation source: Replicate 2 from Balatoc abandoned mine | place: Philippines: Itogon, Benguet | collected 2017-08-28 | reverse complement strand
CATGGAATTCTCCTGTGTGGCGGGCCCGGTGAAGGCCCCGGCCCAGCGCGGCGCCCCGAGGCACCGCGCGCGACCCCCGCCGAAGCTGCACGCGCAACTCCGCCCAGGCGTCCGATGAAAAGCCCGCGATTCTAGCACGCCGGCCTGCCCGTGCCGGTATGGCGGTCAGTGCGGTTCCTTGCGCTTGAGGGCCGCCAGCGCGGCAAAGGGATTCGGCCTGTCCTCGACCTCTGCCGTCTGCGCCGCCGGAGTGACGAGTGGCTGCGGGCAGGCTTCGTGCATCGGAACCAGCGGCAGGCCCAGGATGAGTTCGTCCTCGACAAGCTCATGCGTGTTCAGCGCGCGAGTGAGCACCAACACGTCGTCTTCGCTGTCGGCATCGATCTCGGCAGCGGTCGCCTCGTCGGCCACAAAGCGGAAGCTGCGCTGCACCGCCAGCGGCGCGGCCACGGGCTGCAGGCAGCGCTGGCACTCCAGCTGAAGTCGCGCTTGCGCCTCGAGGTGCAGCCAGACCTCGGGCACCCCGCCGCGCACCGGGCGGAGCTCGCCTTCGACCTGCCATTCGACCTCGTCGGCCGCGCTCGGGCGGGCATCGGCATGGGCCGATTCGATCAGCCGCTCGAAGCCGGCCAGCGGCCAGCGGCCCTGCAGACGGCCGCCCTCCTTGGCCAGCACTTCGACATCCAGGCGCAGCGGATCGTGGTTGCGCGGTTTCATGCCGGCCAGTGTACGAGGCGCGATGGGACAATCCGGGCATGACCCCGCGCCCGCCGCTGATCCTCGCCTCCACGTCTCGCTACCGGCGCGAGCTGCTCGAACGCCTGCGCCTGCCGTTCGACGTCGTGTCGCCGCAGGTCGACGAGACACCGCGCGCCGGCGAGTCGCCCGCCGACCTGGCCGTGCGCCTGGCAGCGGCCAAGGCGGCGGCGGTGGCCGCGCTGCACCCGCGGGCGGTGGTGATCGGCTCCGACCAGGTGGCGGAGCTGGACGGCATGCCGATCGGCAAGCCCGGCAGCCACGAGCGGGCCGTCGCCCAACTGCGCGCCATGCGCGGGCGCAGCGTGGTCTTCCACACCGCGGTGGCGGTGCATCGCGCGGCGGCCGGCTACGCCGGCGCGGCGCTGGCCCCGGTGACGGTGCGCTTTCGCGACCTGGGCGACGCCGAGATCGAACATTACCTGCGTACCGAGCAACCCTACGACTGCGCCGGCAGCGCCAAGTGCGAGACGCTGGGCATCGCGCTGCTGGCGGCGATCGATTCGGACGACCCGACCGCATTGGTCGGCCTGCCGCTGATCCGCACCTGCGCGCTGCTGCGCGAGGCGGGCATCGACCCGCTGCAGCCATGAGCACCGACGGCGGCACGCTGTACCTCGTGCCGAACGCGCTGGACTTCGGCATCGAGGGCGCCGACGAAGCGGTCTCGCTGGACGAAGTGCTGCCGCTGGGCGTGCTGCGCATCGCCGCCCGACTGGAGCATTGGGTGGCCGAGAACGCGCGCAGCACGCGCGCCTTCCTCAAGCGGGTCGACCGCGTCGCCCCGCTGGCGCGTCCGTTGCAGGAGATCGACATCGTCGAACTGCCGCGTCCGGCCAAGGGTGGCAAGCCCGGCGCGGCGCCCGACCTGCGGCCGCTGCTCGCCCCGCTGCGCGGCGGCGCGGACCTCGGCCTGATTTCCGAAGCCGGCCTGCCCGCGGTGGCCGACCCCGGCGCCGCGCTGGTGAAGGCGGCACATGCCGAAGGACTGAGCGTGGTCGCGCTGCCCGGGCCGAGCTCGCTGCTGCTGGCACTGGCCGCCAGCGGGCTGAACGGCCAGAGCTTCGCCTTCGTGGGTTACCTGCCGGTGGAGACCGCCGCCCGTGCCGCACGGCTGCGCGAACTGGAGTCGCTGTCGCGCAAGGCGCAGCAGACGCAGATCCTGATCGAGACGCCCTACCGCAACACTGCGATGCTGCAGGCACTGCTCGACCACCTGCAGCCCGGCACACGCCTGTCGGTGAGCTGCGCCCTGACGGCGCCCGGCGCCTTCACCCGCAGCGACAGCGTGGCGCGATGGCGCGCGCAACCGGCCTCCCTGCCCGCCGACCGGCCGGCGGTCTTCGCCCTGCTGGCCGAGTGAAGGCGCGCCCGTTCAGGACGAGGACACTTCCTCGTCGGGCGCCTTCTTGGCACCGAACAGCGCCGCCACCTTCTTCTTGGGCTTGATGTAGGGCGACAGGCCCCGCGGCGCCGGCGTGGCGGCCTTCTTGTCCCAGGCCGGCGCGGCCTCGGGGTTGCTCGGCTCGTAGGGCTGGTCGAACAGAGGGTCGGACGGGCGCGGCGGCGGCGCGCTCGGGCGCGGTGCGGCGGCGCGAGCCGGGCGCTCGTCATCGTCCTCGCGGCGCGGTCGCTCGCGGAAGGATTCGCGCCGCGGCCGCTCTTCGTCAAGCTCGAGCGGCTCGATCTCGATCTTCTTCTTGATCAGCTTCTCGATGTCGCCGACCATGCGCATGTCGTCGCGCGAGACCAGCGTGAAAGCCAGGCCCGAGGCCCCGGCGCGGCCGGTGCGGCCGATGCGGTGGACGTAGTCCTCGGCATTGAAGGGCACGTCGAAATTGAACACCGCCGGCAGGTCGGCGATGTCCAGACCACGCGCCGCCACGTCGGTGGCCACCAGCACGTCGACCTCACCGCGCTTGAAGGCGTCGAGCGCCTTGAGCCGCTCGTCCTGGCTCTTGTCGCCGTGCAGCGCGTTGGTGCACAGGCCGTCGCGCTCGAACGAGCGCGCCAGCCGCGCGCAGCCGAGCTTCGAATTGACGAACACGATCGCCTGGGTGATCGAGCGCTCCTTGAGCAGCTTGAGCACGGCACGGCGCTTGTCGTCGGGCGCGACGCTGAAGAAGCGCTGCTCGACCGTGGAAGCGGTGGCGTTGGGCCGCGCCACCTCGACGAGCACAGGATCCTGCAGGTAGCTCTCGGCCAGGCGCTTGATCTCGGGCGAGAAGGTCGCCGAGAACAGCAGGGTCTGGCGCTGCCTGGGCAGGTAGCTCAGGATGCGCTGCAGGTCGGGCAGGAAGCCGATGTCGAGCATGCGGTCGGCCTCGTCGAGCACGACGTACTCGACCTGGTTGAGCACGCAGTTCTTGGCTTCGATGTGGTCGAGCAGCCGGCCCGGCGTGGCGATCAGCACCTCGACGCCGGCCTTGAGCTCCAGCGTCTGCGGCTTCATGTCGATGCCTCCGAACACCACCGCGGCGCGCAGCTTGGTGAACTTGGAGTACTGCTTGACGTTGTTGGCCACCTGGTCGGCCAGTTCGCGCGTGGGTGCCAGCACCAGGGCGCGCACAGGGTGCCGCGCCGGCGACATGCTCGGGTTCTCGTGCTTGAGCATCTTCTGCAGCAGCGGGATCGAGAAGGCCGCCGTCTTGCCCGTGCCCGTCTGGGCTGCGCCCATCACGTCTCGCCCGGCCAGCACGATCGGGATCGCCTTGGCCTGGATCGGCGTCATCGTCTGGTAGCCGGAGTCGGCCACCGCGCGCAGCAGCTTCTCGTCCAGCGGCAGGGTGTCGAAGCGGGCCGGCGCGGGTGTGGCGGCCTCGGGGGTGGCGCCGCTCGTGGCGGGGCCGGGGGTGGGATCACTCATGTGCGGGATTATCGCCGCCCCCGCCAGACAAGGGGCTCTGCGCCGGAAACCGCCACCTAGAATGTCCGTCGACCTCGCAGACTGGACCTCCCCCATGATCCTCGTCACCGGCGGCGCCGGCTTCATCGGCGCCAACTTCGTGCTCGACTGGATCGCCGAGACCGGCGAGCCGGTGCTCAACCTCGACGCGCTCACCTATGCCGGCAACCTCGAGAGCCTGAAGACGCTGCAAGGCGATGCCCGCCACGTCTTCGTGCAGGGCGACATCGGCGACCGCGCCCTGCTCGACCGGCTGCTCGCCGAGCACCGGCCGCGCGCGGTGGTGCACTTCGCCGCCGAGAGCCACGTCGACCGCAGCATCCATGGCCCGGGCGCCTTCATCAAGACGAACATCGAGGGCACCTACACGCTGCTCGAAGCGGTGCGCGCCCACTGGTCGGCCCTGCCCGCGGGCGAGAAGGAGGCCTTCCGCTTCCACCACGTCTCGACCGACGAGGTCTACGGCTCGCTCAAGCCCACCGACCCGGCCTTCACCGAGACGAACGCCTACGAGCCGAACAGCCCGTACTCGGCCAGCAAGGCCGCCAGCGACCATCTCGTGCGTGCCTGGCATCACACCTACGGCCTGCCGGTGCTGACCACCAACTGCTCGAACAACTACGGGCCCTATCACTTCCCCGAGAAGCTGATCCCGCTGATGATCGTCAACGCGCTGGCGGGCAAGCCGCTGCCGGTGTACGGCGACGGCATGCAGGTGCGCGACTGGCTCTACGTGAAGGACCACGCCTCGGCCATCCGCACCGTGCTGGCCAAGGGCCGGCCGGGCGAGACCTACAACGTCGGCGGCTGGAACGAGCGGCCCAACATCGAGATCGTGCGCAGCATCTGCGCGCTGCTCGACGAGATGCGCCCCGACCCAGCCGGCTCCTACGCCCGGCTGGTCACCCACGTGACCGACCGGCCCGGCCACGACCGCCGCTACGCCATCGACGCGCGCAAGATCGAGCGCGAACTCGGCTGGCGCCCGGCCGAGACCTTCGAGACCGGCATTCGCAAGACGGTGCGCTGGTACCTCGACAACGCCGACTGGGTGGCGCACGTGCAGAGCGGTGCCTACCGCGACTGGGTGGCCACCAACTACGCCTCGCGCGGCGCCTGATGAAGATCCTGCTGCTGGGCAAGAACGGCCAGGTCGGCTGGGAACTGCAGCGCTCGCTGGCGCCGCTCGGCGAGGTGGTGGCGCTGGACTTCGACAGCCCCGGCCCGCTGTCGGCCGATTTCTCGAAGCCGGAGTCGCTCGCGGCCACGGTGCGCGCGGTCGCGCCCGACGTGATCGTCAACGCTGCCGCCCACACCGCCGTCGACAAAGCCGAGAGCGAGCCCGACCTGGCCCGCGCCATCAACGCGACGGCACCCGGCGTGCTGGCCCGCGAAGCTGCGGCGCGAGGCGCCTGGCTGGTTCACTACAGCACCGACTACGTGTTCGACGGCAGCGGCAACACGCCACGCGACGAGGACGCCCCCACCGGCCCGCTGAACGTCTATGGCCAGACCAAGCTGGAAGGCGAGGAGGCGATTCGCGCCAGCGGCTGCCGCCACCTGCTGCTGCGCACCTGCTGGGTCTACGGCGCGCGCGGCGGCAACTTCGCGCGCACCATGCTCAAGCTGGCGCAGGAGCGCGAGGCGCTCAAGGTGATCGACGACCAGATCGGCGCGCCCACCGGCGCCGACCTGCTGGCCGACCTGACCGCGCACATGATCCGCGCGGCGCGCGCCGACGAGTCCCGGGCCGGCACCTACCACGCCGTGGCCGCCGGCCAGACCAGCTGGCACGGCTACGCGAGCCATGTGATCGCATTCGCGCGCGCGGCCGGCGTGCCGCTGAAGGTGGCCGAAAACGCGATCGAAGCGGTGCCGACCACTGCCTTTCCCACACCGGCGCGCCGGCCGCTGAACTCGCGCATGAGCACGCGCAAGCTGCGCGAGCGCTTCGGACTAGTTCTGCCGGAGTGGCGCGCGGGGGTGGAGCGCATGCTCGCCGAAGTCCTCGGGCGATGAGCCCCGACTAGAATTCGCGTTTTGCTCCGAGCGGCCCGGTGCGGGCAGCCGCGTTGGTTCGCACAGATCTGAAGGCATTCGCACACCATGCGTCACATCATCTCGATGCTGCTGATCGCGGCGGGCGCCGCGCAGGCGCAAGTCGATCCGCTGCAGGTCGCCAACGAAGCTGCCGCCACGACGGCCGGCTCGCCGATCCGCTTGCGTCAGGCCGCACCTGCTGGCACGGCATTCGAGCGTGATGGTGCCGACTCGCCCTACACCGCTTATCCGGCGCCGACCGGCGCTCAGGCGTACCGCTTGGTAGCCGAGCCGCCGTCTTACGTACCCGATGATTTCGAGCGCTACGTGCGCAAGCTCGCCGGGATCGACGAATCTCGCGCGATCGCGAGCCAGACCGCCTTACGCGATGGCACAAAGCCCCGCACGGGCGAGCCGGCCCAGCCCGACATCCGCCGATTCGGTTCGGACGTGATCCTCGGCGCGCAAGGCATGGCGACACCCGACCAGGCAGCACTCGTACCAGCCGACTACATCGTCTCCAGCGGCGATGAGCTGCAGATCACGTTGTGGGGCAGCGTCGATGCCGATGTGCGAGCGACGGTCGACCGCTCGGGCCGCATCAGCCTGCCTCGTGTGGGCAGCTTCATGGTCGCCGGCACGCGCTACGCCGAGCTGCCCGATGTCATCAGCCGACGCGTCGGCCAGGTGTTCAAGAACTTTCAGCTCAGCGTCGGCCTCGGCCAGCTGCGCAGCGTGCGTGTCTACGTGACCGGTTTCGCCAAGCGCCCGGGCGCGCACAACGTGACCAGTCTCTCGACCATCGTCAACGTGCTGATGCGTTCGGGCGGCCCGTCGTCGGCCGGCAGCTACCGCAAGGTCGAGCTGCGCCGCGGCGGGCAGACCATCGCGACCTTCGACCTCTATGACCTGCTGCTCAAGGGCGACAAGTCGGCTGATCGCATCGTGCAGGCCGAGGACGTCATCCACATCGGCCCGGTGGGCCCCCAGGTGGGCTTGATCGGCAGCGTGAACAAGCCGGCGGTCTTCGAGCTCAAGCCCGGCGAGACCGCACAGGACGTGTTGGCTATGGCCGGCGGCTTCACCGCCGTGGCGGACCGCACCCGCCTCACGCTGGAGAGCCTGTCCGAGCGCGACGGCGAACGAATCAAGCAGTTGCGCTGGCCCGAGGAATCCAAGCGCGCCCTGGAGAGCGGCGACGTGCTGCGCGCCTTCAGCCAGGTGGATGCGCGTCTTTCCGCGCAGTTGCAGAACAAGCGCGTGCGCGTCGAGGGTGAGGTGGTGCGCCCCGGTGAATACGTGCTGCCGGCCGACAGTTCCTTGGCCGATGCGCTGCGCGCTGCGGGCGGATTGACGCCGCTGGCCTACCTGTTCGGCACCGAGTTCACGCGCGAGAGCGTGCGCGCCACGCAGCAGGAGAATTACGAGCGTGCGCTGCGCGACCTCGAGGTGGAGTTCGCGAAGGCCGCCTACACGCGCAAGGCATTGACTGCCGACGAAGCGGCGGCCCAGGCGGCGGCAGGCACGGGCTCGTCGGTGCTCATACAGCGCCTGCGCGAAGTCCGGCCCACCGGCCGCATCGTGCTGCAGCTCGACCCGGCCTCGCCGCAGCTGCCGGTGCTGGCGCTGGAAGACGGTGACCGACTCTATGTGCCGGCCCGTCCCAACTCGGTGGGCGTGTTCGGCAGCGTGTTCAATGGCGGCAGCTACCTGTTCGGCCAGGGCCGCACCATCGACGACTTCCTCAGGCTCGCCGGTGGCCCGACCCGCGGCGCCGACACCGACAGCGTCTTCGTGCTGCGCGCGAACGGCAGCGTGGTCAGCGCACGCCAGGACGGCCGCTGGTTCGGCGGCGGCTCGCTCGCGAGCCTGACCGCGCAGCCGGGCGACACCGTCTTCGTGCCGGAGGAGGTCGGCAAAACCACCTTCGTGCAGAACGCGAAGGAGTGGACGCAGATCCTCGCCCAGTTCGGTCTGGGTGCGGCAGCCATCAAGACGCTGAAGTGACGAGCCCATGAGCGACAAGGCAATGCCGTCCGTGCAGGACGACTGGCTCGAAGACGACGACGGGGTCTCGCTGTCCGAGCTCGTCTCAATGGCACAGGCCCGCTGGAAGCTCATTGCCGCCATCACGGTGGCGACCGGCGCGGTCGCTTATGGCGTCGCCAGCCTGGTGCCCAACTGGTACACGGCCACCACGGTCATCTTGCCGCCGCAGCAGCAGCAGAGCGCAGCGGCCTCCGCGATCTCCCAGCTCGGCGCACTGGCCGGGCTCGCGGGCGGGCTGGCAAGCGTCAAGAGCCCGGCCGACCAGTACGTGGCGCTGATGCAGAGCAACACGGTTAGTGACCGCATCATCGACCAGTTCAAGCTGACGACGGTGTACGACAAGGAGTTCCGGCAGGACACGCGCAAGAAGCTCAGAGACAATGTGCGCATTGCCGTCGGCAAGAAGGACGGCCTGCTCACCGTGGAGGTCGACGACCGCGACCCTGCCCGCGCAGCAGCGATGGCCAATGCCTACGTCGAAGAACTCCGCCAGATGACCAATGCGCTGGCCGTCTCCGAGGCCCAGCAGCGGCGCATGTTCTTCGAGCTGCAGCTCACGCATACCAGAGAGCGGCTGGCCAAGGCGCAGGCCACGCTCGAGGAAAGCGGCATCAGTCAAGGTGCGCTCAAGGTCGAGCCGAAGAGCGCAGCCGAGAGTTATGCGCGCCTGCGTGCGCAGGCCACGGCTGCCGAAGTGCGGCTGCAGACCTTGCGGCGCATGCTGGCCGAGAACACCCCCGAGGTGATGCAGCAGCAGGCTACGCTGAACGCGCTGCGCGAGCAGGTGACGCGTGCCGAACGCCAGGATGATTCGCGGGGCGGCTCGGACTACATCGACAAGTACCGCGAGTTCAAGTACCAGGAAGCGCTGTTCGAGATCTTCGTGAAGCAGTACGAGCTCGCCAAGGTCGACGAGAGCCGGGAAGGCGCGTTGATCCAGGTGGTCGATCCCGCGCAGGCGCCGGAAAGACGCTCCGGGCCGAAGCGCGGCTCGATCGCCGCAGGAGCGGCCTTCGTGGCGCTGATCGCGGCCTTTGCCTTCGCCGTGGCCGCCGGTCTGTGGTCGCGCCGCCGCCAGGTGCCGGCCGCGCACTGAAGCGACGGCTGTCTTTCAAGGGTCCACCACGATGGTTCGCAAGGGCATCATCCTCGCCGGCGGCTCCGGCACGCGGCTGCATCCGGCCACGCTGGCGATGAGCAAGCAGCTCCTGCCGGTGTACGACAAGCCGATGGTCTACTACCCTCTGTCGACGCTGATGCTGGCCGGCATCCGCGAGATCCTGCTGATCAGCACCCCGCAGGACACACCGCGCTTCGAGTCCCTGCTCGGCGACGGCTCGCAGTGGGGCCTGGACATCCGCTACTGCGTGCAGCCCAGCCCGGACGGCCTGGCGCAGGCGTTCATCCTCGGGCGCGACTTCATCGCCGGCCAGCCGAGCGCGCTGGTGCTGGGCGACAACATCTTCTACGGCCACGACTTCCAGCGCCTGCTGGGCAGCGCGGCCGATCGCTCGAGCGGCGCCACGGTGTTCGCGTACCACGTCACCGATCCGGAGCGCTACGGCGTGGTCGAGTTCGGCGCCGACAAGCGCGCGCTCAGCATCGAAGAGAAGCCGAAGGTACCGAAGAGTAGCTATGCCGTCACCGGCCTGTACTTCTACGATGCCCAGGTCTGCGACATTGCGGCCAGCATCCAGCCGTCGGCGCGAGGCGAGCTGGAGATCACCGACGTCAACGCGCGCTACCTGGCGCAGGGCCAGCTCGACGTCGAGATCATGGGTCGGGGCTACGCCTGGCTCGACACCGGCACGCACGACAGCCTGATGGAAGCCGGCCAGTTCATCGCCACGCTCGAGAAGCGCCAGGGCCTGAAGGTGGCCTGCCCCGAGGAGATCGCCTGGCGCTCGGGCTGGATCGACGCGCAGCAGTTGCAGAAGCTCGCGCAGCCCATGCTCAAGAACGGCTACGGGCAATACCTCGCGCGGCTGCTGCGGGATCAGGTGTACTGATGAAGGTCACGCCCACCGCCATCGACGGCGTGCTGATCCTCGAGCCGAAGGTGTTCGGCGACGAGCGCGGCTTCTTCATGGAAAGCTTCAACCAGTGCGCATTCGACCAGGCCGTGGGCCGGCACGTGGAGTTCGTTCAGGACAATCACTCCCGCTCGACCCAGGGCGTGCTGCGCGGTCTGCACTATCAGCTACCCCCGCACGCGCAGGGAAAACTGGTGCGCGTGACGAGCGGGCGAGTGCTCGACGTGGCGGTGGACCTGCGCCGCAGCAGCCGCACCTTCGGGCGCTGGGTCGGCGTCGAGCTCAGCGGCGAGAACCACCGGCAGCTGTGGATCCCGGAGGGCATGGCTCACGGGTTCCTGGTGCTCAGCGACTCGGCGGACTTCCTCTACAAGACGACGGACTATTACGCACCCCAGTCGGAGCGGTCCATCCGCTGGGATGCCGCGGACATCGGCATCGACTGGGTGGGCTCCGCCGTGACCCCGCAACTTTCGGCCAAGGACCTGGCCGCACAGCCCCGCCTGGGCACTGCGGAGTGCTTCGAGTGAGCAGGACCGTCGCGAGGCTGCGGGACAACGAATGAAGCACGTGTTCGTCGTGCCGTCGTGGTACCCCTCGGCGGCCGATCCGGTATCAGGCATCTTCGTGCGCAAGCAGGCCGAAGCGCTCTGCGCGCTCGGGCAGCGCTACCGGCCCGTGGTCGGCCTGTGGGGCCAGTGCGACGAGAACCTGCCCCTGAACCACCCCGGGCGAATCCCGCAGTGGCTTCGCTCCTATGCCGGGCGGCCACGCGGCGAGTGGCAGGAGGTCAACGGTGTCGAGATCATCGAGGACCGCGCGTTCTCGTGGTCGCACCGCCTGCCCTTCGGCGGCGCGCCGCGCCTCATGGAGGTGACGCGGCGCAATCTTCGGCGTGCGATGGAGCGGCACGGCGACATCGCCCTCGTGCACGCGTACGTTACCTATCCGGCCGGCTACGTCGCCAGTGTGGTGGCCCGCGAGTTCGGCCTGCCCTTCGTGATCACCGAGTTCATGGGCCCCTTCCCGTTCAAGGCGCACGCCAAGGCCGATGGCGACGTGCGGGACGAGATCCGCTCCGCGCTCGAGGCATGCGACGGCCCGGTGGTGCTCAGCGAGTACCTGCGCCGCCGTTTCGGCGAGTTGCGCCTGCCCCCGCCCGTGGTGATTCCGTTCTCGGTGGACCACTCCCGCTTCGCGCCGCGCGCACGACCGGACGACGGCATCGTGCAGGCCGTGTGCTGCTGCAGGCTGGTGGTCGAGAAAGGCGTCTTCGAGTTGGTCACGGCACTGGCGCAGGCGCGGCGCGCGCACCCGGCGCTGCGCCTGAGACTGATCGGCACCGGCCCGGCCGAGGAGGAACTGCGCCAGCACGCAAGCCAGCTTGGCGTCGACGAAGCGATCGAGTGGGTCGGACAGCTCGGCAACGAAGCGGTCGCCGAGGCCCTTTCGACCGCCGACTTCTTCGTGCTGCCCAGCCGGTTCGACACCTTCGGCGTGGTGTACGTCGAGGCCATGGCGTCGGGACTGCCGATCATCGCCACGCGCTGCGGCGGACCTGAGGGCTTCATCGGCGAGGATCAAGGCATGCTCGTCGACGTCGACAACGTCGAGCAGCTGACCGCCGCGTTTCATCGAATGGCCGTCTCGTTTCGCCGCTATGACCGCGATCGCATCCGGTCGTACTCGCTCTCGCGGTTCTCGGATCCCGTAGTGGTGGAGGCCCTGGAGAACCACTACGACCACGTACTCGCGCAACGCGCGGCCCGGGCTCCCTGAGCGCCCGCCCCCATTCACACGCGTCCGGCTTCGTCTCGAAACTCCCCATGTGCGGCATCTCCGGCTTCGTCGCCCCTCGCTCCGCCCCCGCCTCCCTGCTGGTGGGAATGACCGACCTCATTGGTCACCGGGGGCCCGACGACGAAGGCTTCGCCCTGTTCTATGAAAGCGAGACGCAGCCATTGTTGCTAGGCCGGCAGGAGTCGATCGAGCGCATGGCCTCGCTGAGACTCTGCTATGCGCCAGTCCGCCCCCTCGGCGCCGACGCGCCCGCCGCACGTGTCGGTCTGGGACATCGCCGCCTGTCGATCGTCGATCTCAGCCCCGCGGGACATCAGCCGATGTGCACGCAGGAGGGACGGCACTGGATCGTCTACAACGGCGAGATCTACAACCACCTCGAGCTGCGTGCCGAGCTCGAATCGCTCGGACACCGGTTTCGCTCGCACAGCGACACGGAGGTGATCCTCGCCGCCTACGCGCAATGGGGCGAGCAGTGTCTGTCGCGGCTGAGCGGCATGTGGGCCTTCGCGCTGTATGACACCGAGCGTCAATCGATTCTACTGTCCCGTGACCGCTTCGGCATCAAGCCGCTGTACTACTGGTTCGCACCCGACGGCGCCTTGTACTTCGGCTCGGAGATCAAGCAGTTCACCGGCCATCCGGACTGGAACGCACGACTCAACCGCGAACGGGCCTACGACTTCCTTGCCTGGGGATTGACCGACCACACGGACGAGACGCTCTTCGCCGGCGTGTACCAGCTTCGCCCGGGGCACCAGGCCCGTGTCGATGCCGGGAAGCCTCGCGCAGACGCCAGCGGCCGGCTCCAGGCCAAGCAGTGGTACACGCTCGCGCCGGAGCCCTTCGACGGCAGCCTCGAACAGGCGGCCACGGAGTTCAGGAGCCGCTTCGTCGATGCGGTGAGGACGCACCTGCAGGCGGACGTGCCGGTGGGCTCCTGCCTGTCGGGCGGCCTCGACTCGTCGTCGATCGTCTGCGTGATCGGCGATCTGCTCGGGCAGGGCGCATCGGCGAGCCGGCAGGCCACCTTCTCCGCCGTCTCCGACGTGGCGCGGTTCGACGAGAGCCGCTGGATCCGAGAGGTCACGCAGGGCCGCCCGGTCGAGGCGCACTTCGTCAACCCGCCGCTGTCGCGATTGTTCGACGAGCTCGGGCGCATCGCTTGGCACCAGGACGAGCCCTTCGGCTCGACGAGCATCTACGCGCAGTGGAACGTGTTCCGCCTCGCGGCCGACAACGGCGTCAAGGTCATGCTCGACGGCCAGGGCGCGGACGAGCAGCTCGCCGGCTACCACGGCTTCCTTGGGCCGCGCTTCGCGCAGTTGATCAGCTCCGGTCGCCTGCTGGAGTTCTGGTCCGAGGCCCAGGCCACGCAGGAACGACTGGGCTACTCGAAGCTGCGGGCGCTGATGTACGCGGCCAACGTGCTGCTTCCGTCGGACCTCAAGCAGACGCTGCGGGCGCGGAGCAACCGGAATCACGCCCGTCCCGATTGGATCGACACGGAGTGCCTCGGCGTCAAGCCGCGCGATCCGCTGCTCGGACTCGGCAACTACGGCCGGACCGTCCGGTCGATGTCGATCGCCCAGCTGACTGCCACCAACCTGCAGATGCTGCTGCGCTGGGAGGATCGCGATTCGATGGCCCACTCCATCGAATCCCGAGTCCCCTTCCTCGACCACAAGCTCGTCGAGTTCGTGGTCGGCCTGCCCGACGAGTTCAAGCTCCACCGCGGCGTGACGAAGCGCGTCCAGCGCGAGGCGATGCGGGGCATTCTTCCGGAAGCGATCCGCAACCGGTCGGACAAGATGGGCTTCGTCACCCCGGAGGAAACCTGGATGCTGGAGCAGGCGGCCGACGCCTTCGAAGCGCAGGTGAGCCGCGCGATCGACAGCTCCGCCGGCGTTCTGAACGGCGAAGCACTCTCGCTGTTCCGCCGCATGCGTCGGCGCGAGGCGCCGTTCTCGTTCGTCCCGTGGCGCATGATCAGCTTCGGAGCCTGGATGGAAGGGTTCAAGGTGTCGGCAGCATGAGCGCGGGCCACGTCGCCGACGGAGCGCTCCCGGAAGTCTGGTTCCTCACCTCCGAACTGGAAGGCGAACGAGCCGGCGGCTTCCGGCAGGAGCGCTGGTGCCGCATCTTCTTGCGCGCCGGCTATCGCGTGCGCATCTTTAACCTGCGCGGCGCCTTCGCGCGGACCGAGTTCGCCTGTGACACGGTTGAGCAGTTCGACGCTTTCCGGAGCGAGAGCCTCACCCGCGCGGCACCGGTGTCGTCGCTGCGCGAGGGCCCGCTCTCCCGCATCGGTCGATGGGTCAAGCACTACGCGATGGCCGACCTGTACCTGCCGAACGTGCTCGGACTCGTGACGCGTGCGTCCGCGCTGCTCGCGACGGGACACGGCAAGGTGCTCGTGATGGCTTCGTCGCCCCCGTTCTCGCTGGCCCTGGCCGGCGCACGCCTGAAGCGGCGCTTTCCCGACCGCGTGCACCTCGCCGTCGACATGCGCGACGCCTGGGCCATGCACAACGCGCTGGGCGGCTTTCGCGTGCTCAAGCGGGCCGTGGAACGCCACGTGCTTCGTCGCGCCGACGACGTGATGACGGTCTCGCGCTGGCTCGCCGACGAGTTCGGCAGCGCGCACGGCGTGCGGCCGCTGGTCATGTACAACGTGGCAACTCACTACCTCAGCGAAGGCGCCGTCGACGGGAGCGTGGACTGGTCGGCGCTGAACCCTGCCATCGGCGCGCAGCGCTGCAAGCTCGTGTACACCGGCAGCACGCCGGCCGGGCACTACGACATCGCATCGTTCGTGGCGGCGGTCGCGGCGCTTCGCCGCCGCTGGCCGCGGCTGGCCGATCGTCTCCAGTTCGTGTTCGTCGGGGCCTGCTCCGAGGTGGCCGCCGAGGCGAGGCGCCAAGGAGTCGTCGAGGGCGACATCGCGTTCGTCGCGCATCTGCCGCACCGCGTCGTCCGGCAGGTGCAGGCGGCGGCCGACGTGCTGCTGTTCTTCGCCCACCACGGCGATGGCAACAAGGGCGTGGTGTCCACGAAGCTGTTCGAGTACTTCTCGCTCGGCCGCCCGCTGCTGCCGCTGAGCCTGCACCGCGGATCCGATGTCGATGAGTTGATGCGACGGTTCTGCACCGGCAGCCTCAATGCACACAGCAGCGAGGAGATGTGCGAGGCCTTCAAGTCGGTGGCCGAGCGGGGCACGGCGCATCTGCCCCGCCGGCTGCCGGAAGACAGGACGCCTGAACTGCTCCTCGACTACGAGGCGTATGCGCTGGCCGCACGCAAGCACCTGATTGCCGATGCGACCCGCTGACACGCCGATGCACTCCATGCCGCGCCGGATGGCGCGTCGTGCGACATGACGCGCCTCGCCGTCTGCCTGGCCGCCTACAACGGCGTGCAGTGGATCGACGAGCAGCTGTCCTCGATCCTGGCGCAGCGCAACGTGGATCTGAGTGTCTTCGTGAGCGTCGACAGGTCCGACGATGGCACCGAGGCGGTCATCGACGGCTGGGCGGCCCGCGACGGCCGCGTGGTGCCGCTCGAACACGGCCATCGGTTCGGCAGCGCCGCGAGGAACTTCTTCCGCCTGCTGCGCGCGGTGGACTTTTCCGGATTCGACGCCGTCTGCTTCGCCGACCAGGACGACGTCTGGAACCCGGACAAGCTGGAACTCGGCCTGCGCGCAATGCAGCAGCACGCCGCTGACGGTGTCTCGAGCAACGTGGTTGCCTTCTGGCCGGACGGCCGCGAAGCGCTGCTTCGCAAGAACCAGCCGATTGGCCGCTGGAACCATCTGTTCGAATCCGCCGGACCAGGCTGCACCTATCTCATCCGGGCGCAGGTCGCCGTCGGCCTCGGCCAGGCCCTGCGGGCTTCGCCGCAACTCGCAGAGCGTATCGCGCTGCACGACTGGCTGGTGTTCGCCTGGACCCGCGCGCATGGCGGCCACTGGCATATCGACGCCACACCCACCATGCGCTACCGGCAGCACGGCGGCAACGAGTTCGGCGCCAACCGCGGCCTTCCGGCGGGGCTGGCGCGCTGGCGGCGACTGATCGGCGGCTGGTATCGCGATCAGGTGCTGGCCGTCGCAGAGTTCGTGGGGCTCGGCGAGGCCGAGCCCGTGGTGCGGCTGCGGCGGCTCGCACCGGCGGACCGCCTGCACTTGCTGGCATCGGTGGCCGCATTGCGCCGTCGCCGCCGTGACCAGTACCTGCTGGCACTGGCCTTTCTCCTCATGCGGCGCGGGGGCCTGGCTTGACACGGCGCATCCTGGTGACCGGCGCGGGAGGATTCGTCGGGCGCGCGGTGGCGGTGCGGCTCGCCGCCGCCGGCTGCGACGCCGTCTGCACCCACCGGCGCGCACCGGCCGCCCGGGAACCGGGACGCATCGCCGTCGTGCCGGACATCGGGCCCGAGACGGACTGGAGCGCGCACACCGACGGCATCGACGCCGTGGTGCACCTCGCCGCCATCGCCCATAAGACCGATCCGAGCCGGCGCCCGACGCGCGAGGACTTCCTGCGCATGAACTCGCTGGCGGCGCTGAACCTCGCACGTCAGGCGGCGCGTGCAGGTGTTCGCCGGTTCGTCTTCCTCAGTTCGATCGGCGTGCACGGCATCACCTCCGACACCCCGCTCGGCCCGGACTCGCCACTGGCCCCGCAGGAAGACTATGCGTTCTCGAAACTCGATGCGGAGAACCGCCTGCAGGAGTTGAGCGCGCAGACCGGCATAGAGCTGGTGATCGTGAGAGCCCCGATGGTCTACGGCCGCGAGTGCTCGGGCAACCTGTTGCGCCTGATGCGCCTGATCGACAGGCAGTACCCGTTGCCGCTCGCCTCCGTCCAAAACCAGCGCAGCCTGGTGGGCGTCGGCAATCTGGCTGCTTTCCTGGAGCTCTGCACCGAACACCCGGGGGCGGCGGGCCGGGTCTGGCCGATCGCGGATGCGCCCGACATCTCCACGCCCGACATCATCCGCCTGCTCGCGCGCGGCATGGGCCGGCGCGCCCGGCTGGTGGCGGTGCCACCGGCTGTGCTGCGGACCGGCACCGCACTGCTGGGCAAGAGCGATGTGCTGCTAAAGCTCTGCGGCTCGCTGCGGGTGGATTCGAGCGACGCACGCACGCGACTGGGCTGGCGGCAGGCCGAGGCGCTCGACGAGGGCCTGGTCGAGGTCGGCCGCTGGTTCGCGCAAGCCCGAGCCCATGGATAGAGGACAATTCCAGCCGTTGCGTACCGGACCCCGAACCGCCGGGGCCGGCGCTGGTGCGAGCCACGGCACCTTTGGCCGGGGCCGCCCCTGCAGGCAGATCTCTCGCAGCGCCGGACTCTCATGGGTTTGAAGTTGATCTTCGCCAATCCGCTGGCCGTGTTTCTGGCCACGTGGCTGGCGGTTTTCTGGCTCTACTCGCTGCAGTTGTCCTTCGTGCTGCAGCCGTTGACGGCCACGTTCGTCCTCACGGTCGCCTGCCTGGCCGTGGCGGCAGCACTCGCCTTCGCCGGCGGCTACGTCCTGCGGCCCGCCGCTGCGGTGCGGCGTCCCGGTCCACCGGGTCCGGCGCTGCGGCGCCTGGTCAAGACACTGCGGGCGCTGCTGCTCGCCGAGATCTGCATCCTCGCGATCTCGGTGGTCTACTTCCGCGGCATCCCTCTGCAATGGATGCTGTCCGGCAGCAATCTGTCCTACACCGACTTCGGCTTCCCCACGCTCCACGGGCTGTTCAACTCGATGGTGCTGTTGACCGGCACGGCGACGTTCTGGCTGCTCCTGAAGCACCGGCCGTTCAGGGGGCGCAACGTCATCCTGGCCTTCTGCTTCGTGGTGCCGATCGTGACCTTGCATCGCCAGTCCCTGGTCAGCCTGCTCCTGCAGTGCCTGTTCATCTATGCGGCGACGCGGCGTGGCTCCTTCCTGCAGGCAGCCAAGGGTGTCGGCGCCATCCTGCTGGTCTGCATCGCCTTGTTCTCGATCCTCGGCAACGTCCGCACGGGCAACGACTCGCTCGCCGAACTCGCGGACCTGCGCGGCGGTGGCGCCGAGATGCCGCTGTGGCTGTTGTGGCCCTACATGTACCTCACGACGCCGCTGAGCAACTTCTTCGAGCTGACGACGCTGGACTTCGGCCTCAGCCTGGGAAGCACTTCGCTGGCCGGACTCACCCCGACCGTCGTCCGCGAACTGCTCTGGGGCGAACCGGTCGCCATCACCGCCGATTTCGCCGCCCGCAGCTTCAACGCTTCGGGATACGCCTTCCCGCTGTTCGTCGACTTCCACTGGTTCGGGGTATTCGCGTTCACGGCGGCGGTGATGTGGGCAGGCGGGATGTTGCTGCGCCGCTTCATCGCGCAGCGCAACCTCTACAACCTGCTCAACCTGTGCCTTCTGAATCACGTCGTGTTTCTCTTCGTCTTCTCGAACCTCCTGCTGACCTGGGGCGTGGTCTTCCAGTTCGTGATCGTCCGGCTGCTGCGGCGCACGCTCTCGGCCATCCCGGCCGTGCCCGATCCGAGCCCCGTTGGCGCCGCCCAGCCGGCGCGCCAGGCGCTGGACTCGCCGGCGCTGCCGGAAATGAATCGCGTCGTCCCGGGCCGGGCGGCACACAATCCGTAGTTCAGCCGAACCGCCCATGACCCCTGATCCAGGCATCGCCGAAGACATGCGCACCGTGGCGTCCATCCTGATGGCCGGCGGTCTGGTGTCGTGGCTGGGCACGGCCGCAGTGCGCCGACTTGCGCACTCGATGCAGTTGGTGGACCATCCCAACAGCCGAAGCTCGCACGTGCGGCCGACCCCGCGAGGCGGTGGCTTGGCGGTTGTCGTCGCTTTCGGACTTTGCGTGATGTGGCTCGACCGGATCAGCCCCGGCAACGCCGGTCTCTCGGTGTTCATCGGGCCGCCGATCATCGTCGCGCTGATCGGTCTGGCGGATGACAGACAGCCCATCGCCGCCCGCTGGCGATTCGCGGTTCACACCGTGGCCGCGGCCTGGGCGCTGTGGCGATTGGCGAAGCTGCCACTGCTCCAGGCGCTCGGGATGACGCTGGACCTCGGCTGGATCGCCCTGATTCTGGGCGGGCTCTACCTGGTCTGGATGGTCAATCTGTTCAACTTCATGGACGGGCTGGATGGCATCGCGGGCGTCGAGGCCATCACCGTGGCGCTCGGTGGCGCACTGTGCAGCTGGATCCTGGCGGGCGGCGACAGTTGGCGCGTGCCCGTGCTGCTCGCCTGTTGCGTCGGCGGCTTCCTGGTCTGGAACCTGCCGCCGGCCAAGATCTTCCTCGGTGACGTGGGCAGCGGCTTCCTGGGCCTGACGATCGGCATCCTGTCTCTGTGGACGGCCCAGGCGGCGCCGGTGCTGATCTGGTGCTGGCTCATCCTGATCGGTTGCTTCATGGTCGACGCGACAACGACGCTGTTGCGCCGGGTGGCCCGGGGGGAGCGCTTCTACGAGGCGCATCGCAGTCATGCCTACCAGCATGCGTCCCGCGTGCACGGTTCGCACCTCGTGGTGACGGCCAGCGTCGGCGCGATCAATGCGCTGTGGCTTCTTCCCTGGGCGCTGGGGGTGGCCATGGGCAAGGTCGACGGCCCGGTCGCCTTGCTGGCGGCCTACGCGCCCCTGCTGTGGCTGGCCTATCGGTACAAGGCCGGCGATCGCGCTGCCCAGCAGCGCTGAGCATCACTTCACACGGACACGACCCCGATGTCGCCCATCCACCTCGCAAGACGCCTCGCAGCCCTTTCGCCGCGCACCAAGACCATCATCATGGTCGGCGCGGACGCGATCTGCCTGCCGCTGTGCATGACGCTTTCCGTGGCGCTCCGCCTGGGTTCGTTCCCGGAGGCGGCAACGACAGCGCTGGGGCTGCAGGTCGCGTTCGCGCTGCTCACGCTGCCGGCGCTGGGCCTGGCCGGGCTGTATCGCGCCGTCGTTCGCTACATCGATCTGCGCGTGCTGCTGGCGGCGGGCATGTCGCTGGCCAGCGTGGTTCTGTGCGTGTATGCCATCGCGTACATGCTCGAGTTCGGGGCCCTGCCGCGGTCGGCGCTGCTCATCTACTGGTTCATTGCCTTCGCGTATGTGGTCACCTCGCGCTTCGTGGCCCGATCGCTCCTGCGTCGCGCGATCAAGGCCAACGGCCCGGCGCGGGTGCGTACCGCCATCTACGGTGCCGGAGAGGCAGGAGCGCAGCTGGCCCACAGCATGACCTTCAGCACCGAGTACAAGGCGGTGTGCTTTCTCGACGACCGCGAGGACCTGCAGAAGAAGACGGTCGCAGGCCTGCAGGTGTATGCGCCCGACCGGCTGGCCGAAGCCGTCTTCCGCCACGACGTGGAGCAGATCGTCGTGGCCATCCCCTCGGCCAGCACGGCCCAGAAGCGCCGGCTGATCGAGCGCGTCGAGGGCACGGGCCTGCCGGTGAAGATCCTGCCCGGCCTGTTCGAGATGGTCGACGGCCACGCCGGCGTCTCCGACATCCGCGAAGTCGACGTGGCCGACCTGCTCGGCCGCGATCCGGTGCCACCCGACGCCAAGCTGTTCGCCCGCAACATCGCCGGCAAGGTGGTGCTGGTCACCGGCGCGGGCGGCTCGATCGGCAGCGAGCTGTGCCGACAGATCCTGTCGCAGCATCCGAGCGTGCTGGTCCTGCTCGACCACTCGGAGTTCGCGCTCTACTCGATCGATCACGAACTGCAGCCGATCGCGCATGGCACGCGGATCGTCGCCTGCCTCGGCTCGGTGCTCGACGAGGCGCTGCTTCGCCACGTGATGGCGGGGCACGGCGTGCAGACCGTCTACCACGCGGCCGCCTACAAGCACGTGCCGATCGTGGAGCACAACATGCAGCAAGGGCTGCGCAATAACGTCTTCGGGACGCTCAACGTGGCACGGGCCGCCGCCGAGGCCGGTGCCGAGACCTGCGTGCTGATCTCCACCGACAAGGCGGTGCGCCCGACCAACGTGATGGGGGCCTCCAAGCGCATCGCCGAGCTGGTGGTGCAGGCCGCAGCGCTGCGCGCCGGAGGCCGCACGGTGTTCTCGATGGTGCGCTTCGGCAACGTGCTGGGCTCGTCGGGCTCGGTGGTGCCGCTGTTCCGCCGGCAGATCCGCAACGGCGGGCCGATCACCATCACCCATCCGGACATCATCCGCTACTTCATGCTGATTCCGGAGGCGGCGCAGCTGGTGATCCAGGCGGGCGCGATGGCCAAGGGGGGCGAGGTGTTCGTGCTCGACATGGGCGAGCCCGTGCGCATCGCCGACCTCGCGCGTTCGATGATCCGGCTGTCGGGCCTGACGGAGAAGACCGCCGACACACCGGCCGGCGACATCGAGATCAAGGCCGTCGGTCTGCGCCCCGGCGAGAAGCTGTTCGAGGAGCTGCTGATCGGCGACAACGTGGTGCCCAGCGGCCACCCCCGCATCATGTGCGCACATGAGCGCCACATCGATCCGGCGCTGCTCGACAAGATGCTCGTCACGCTGCGTCAGGCCTGCGATGTCGACGACGGCGAGGCCATGCTGCGCCAGCTCCGAAACCTGGTGCCGGAATACCGGCCCGCCGAGGAGGTGAACGCCGAGGTGGCGGCCTCGCTGGCCAACCGCGGCGCCTGAGCCGCGCGCGGCCGATCAGATCACCTTCGCGCGCATCAGGTCGTTCGAGTTCAGCGCGCCGACGAGCACGCCGGCGGCGTCGACCACCAGCACGCTGGTGATGCGGTGCCGCTCCATCAGGTCGGCGGCCTCGACGGCCAGCGCGTCGTCCCGCACCGTCCTCGGGGCGGGGTGCAGCACCTCCCGCGCGGTCAGCGGGCGCAGGTCGGCGCCGCGCTCGATGAGCCGTCGCAGATCGCCGTCGGTGAAGATGCCGGCCACGTGGCCCTCGGCATCGACCACCGCGGTGGCGCCCAGCCCCTTGCGAGTCATCTCGCGCATCATGTCGACCAGCGGGGTGTCCGGGGCCACGCGCGGCACGTCGTCACCGCTGCGCATCACATCGCGCACGTGGGTCAGCAGCTTGCGCCCGAGCGCACCGCCGGGATGCGAACGGGCGAAATCCTCTTCGCGGAAGCCGCGCGCATCGAGCAGCGCCACCGCGAGCGCGTCGCCCAGCGCCATCTGCGCCGTGGTGCTGGCGGTGGGCGCGAGGTTGAGCGGGCAGGCTTCCTGGTCGACCGCGCTGGATAGCACGATGTCAGCATGGCGCGCCAGGGTGCTCTCGGCGCGCCCCGTCATCGCCACCAGCGTGACGCCAAGGCGCTTGATCGCCGGAACGATGGCGGCGAGCTCGTCGCTCTCGCCGGAGTTGGAGATCGCGAGCACCACGTCGCCGGGCGTGACCATGCCGAGATCGCCGTGGCTGGCCTCGGCCGGATGCACGAACATGGCCGGCGTCCCGGTGGAGGCCAGCGTGGCCGCCATCTTGCGACCGACGTGCCCGCTCTTGCCCATGCCCATCACGACCACGCGGCCGCGGCTGGCCAGGATGGCGGCCACGGCCTGCACGAACGCGTCTCCCTGCCGCGCCTTCAGCCCGAGCAGCGCGCGCGCCTCGATGTCGAAGGTCTCGGCGGCCAGGCGCAGCGCGCGTTGCGCGTCGAAGGGGAACGGCGGGTTCATGGCCTGATTCTAGGAGGCGGGCACCGTCGGCGCCGGTTCGTGCGTCTCCAGCCGGCTCGGCACGCTCATCACCACCAGGCCGGTCTGGCGCGCCAGCTCGATCACCTGCGCGCGCCGCTCGGCGCTCGCGCCCGGCATGGCCACGATCACGTGCGTGGCCCCGGCCAGCAGGTGCGGCAGCACCACGTCGGCGACGGTGCCCTGCACCGTCACGCCGCCGATGCGCAGGCCCTGCTTGGACGGATCGTCGTCGAGCAGTGCGAGCACCGTCCAGCCGTCGCGGCGGTGGATGGCGCCGACGAGCTGTCGCGCGGCCTCCCCGGCCCCGAGCACGATCGCACGGCGCTCCTCGCCCACCGTGCCGCTGGCCACCGAGCGGGCCTGCTCCCACACCATGCGGTAGGTCATGCGCGCGAGGCTGAGTGTCAGGATGCAGAACAGCGGGTGCAGCACCAGCACCGCGCGGGCAACCTTGCTGAGCTGCGCCATCAGCACCACCACGGCGCTCAAGGTACCGGCCAGCACGCAGGCCAGCGCGATGCGCTTGAAGTCGTCGAAGCCGAAGAAGCGCCACAGCCCGCGCGGCACGCCGGTCGCGGCCAGGAACACGAGGTAGCACAGCATCACGCCGAGCGACACGTAGTCGTCGTACCAGGCGCGGCCCGGCTGCCAGCGCTCGAAGCCGAGGCGGAACAGATAGGTCAGGTGCCAGCAGGCCAGGATGACCAGCGCGTCGGCGGCCGTGGCGATGGCGCGGTTGCGCGCGCTCAGCGTCGACATGGCCTGTTCGAGCCAGAGCCAGAGCTTGCGGTCGTTCATGCCGAGGATCCTCGTGGGCGACGGAAGTGGGGGAACGAACACGGTGCGCAGCGTCAGGCCGAGCACGCGCAGGTCGTTGGCGAAGCTGGGGCGATCGACGTAGTGCAGCGCGTAGCGCAGCTTGGTGGGCAGGATGACGTGGATGTACTCGCGCTCCGGATCGGGCGCCCGGGCGAGCAGCTCGTTCTCGTCGCGGTAGCGAACCGACGCGAAGTCGGTGATGCCCGGGCGCACCGACAGCAGCCGCTCGCGCCACTCCGGCGGGTAGTGCGCCACGTAGCGCGGCACCTCGGGCCGCGGGCCGACCAGGCTCATCGTGCCGCGCAGCACGTCGATCAGCTGCGCCAGTTCGTCGAGCTTGGTGCGGCGCAGGATGGCGCCGACGCGCGTGATGCGCGCATCGCCCGCCACGGTCAGCGGCACACCGCCGGTGGGCGGCGCCACCGTCATCGTGCGGAACTTGAAGATGCGGAACGGCCGGCCATGGCGGCCGACTCGCTCCTGGCGGAAGAACACCGGGCCGGGAGACTCCAGCTTGATCGCCAGCGCGATCAGCGCGAACAGCGGCGCCAGCACGACCAGGCCGGCCGCCGAGGCGACGACGTCGACGAGACGCTTGAGCATGGCCTCAGGCGTGCAGCGCCTGCCGCGCCGCAGAGGCCACGCGGTCCACGTCGGCCTCGGTCATGCGCGAGTACATCGGCAGGCTCACCAGCCGCTCGTAGGCATGCTGGCTGTGCGGAAACCTGGCGGCGCTCAAGCCATAGCGATCACGCCAGTAGGGCTGCAGGTGCAGCGGGATGTAGTGCACGCTGCAGCCGATGCCGGCGGCGAACAGACGCTCGATGAAGGCATCGCGGCCGATGGAAGCCTCGCCGGACAGGCGCACCACGTAGAGGTGCCACGAGTGCATGTCGCCGGGCTGCGAGCCCGGCGGCAGCACCAGCGGCAGCCCGTCCAGCGCGCGATGGTAGGCCCGGGCCACCGCCTCGCGCTGCCGCTGGAACCCGCGCGCGCGCCGCAGCTGGTGGATGCCCAGCGCAGCGGCGATGTCGGTGAGGTTGTACTTGAAACCCGGTGCGACGATCTCGTAGTACCAGCTCGGCACGCGGGCGGTGAAGCGGTCGAAGGCATCGCGGCTGATGCCGTGCAGGCGCATCATCTTGATGCGCTTCGCGAGCGCCTCGTCGCGCACCACCACCATGCCGCCCTCGCCGGTGGTGATGGTCTTGTTGGCGTAGAAGCTGAACACCGTGGCGTCGCTGTCCAGTGTGCCGACGAGCCGGCCGCCGCTGGTGGTGGGCAGCGCATGCGCCGCGTCCTCGACGATCTTCAGGCCATGCCGGCGCACCAGCGGGATCAGGCGCTGCATGTCGGCGGCGAGACCTGCGTAGTGCACCGGGATCACGGCTTTCGTGCGCGGCGTGATCGCCCGCTCGACGGCATCGACGTCGATGCACAGCGTGGCCGGGTCGATGTCGACCAGCACCACGTCGGCGCCGAGGTAGCGCACCACCTCGGCGGTGGCGGTGAAGGTGTGGGTGGTGGTGATGACCTCGTCGCCCGGGCCGATGCCCAACGCCTCCAGCGCCAGGTGCAGGCCTGCGGTGGCCGAGTTGACGGCCAGTGCGTGCAGCGCCGGATCGCCCAGCCAGGCGGCGAAGTCTTCCTCGAAGCGGCGCGTCTTCGGCCCGGTCGTAACCCAGCCCGAGCGCAGGGTGTCCACGACCTCGGCGATCTCGTCGTCGCCGATGTCGGGCAGGGCGAACGGAAGGAAGGGCTGGGGGCTCATCGGGTCAGTCGGCGGGCTTGGCGATCCAGGCCAGGAGGTGAGAACGCAGAAACGGCAGGCTGCGCAAGGCGGCGTGCAGCCAGGGCATAGACGCCACGCGGCGAGCGATCGGCGGCGCGAGCGTCACGCGAAGGGCATCGATGCGGCCGTCGGGAAAGAGTTCCCGCACACGCTCGAGCGGCATGCCGCGCACGTCTCGATTGGCCGGATTGTCGACGATGAAGTCGTACCACAGGACCGCACCGCCGGGCTTCAGCCAGCGCCACATCGCATCGGCCAGGCGCTGCTGGTAGGCGTCGTCGAGCAAGGACGAGAACACGACCGCCTGCGCGACGATGTCTTGCGAGGCCTCGGGAATCGGCGCCGCGATGGCGTCACCTGAATGGATCGCCAGTGCAGTCGGCAGCCGTTCGCGAGCCGCCGCAGCGCGCGACTCGATCAGCTCGATGCCCTGCAGCCGAGTCGGCATGAGTCCGATGCGCAGCCACTCAAGCAGCATGCCGCCCTCCCCGCATCCGACGTCGACCAGCCGCAAAGACGCCGGCGGCGAAACCGCATGGCGTGCCAGCAACCATGCCGTCTCGCGTTGCCGCTCCAGCACGGCAAGGCAGACATCCGGGGCCAGGAAGTCGTAGCGGCGGTCGGACACCGCGCGCGCGGCATAGCGCTGACGCACTGCTTCGGCTTCGTCACGCTCGCCAGGCCCCTTGCTCATGACTCTCGGCGACGATGCACGCCGGACAGCACCACCTCGCCGGGACGCACGTGGACGAAGTCGTCGACCCGCGCGTCGTGGTCCACCACGGCGCCTGTATCGACCAGGCAGCTGCGACCTAGCACCGCGCAGGACTCGACCGACGCCATCGCGCCGACGAAGCAACCGCTGCCGAGCTGCGCATCCGGCGCGACCCATGCGCGCGGGTGCACCAGCGGCGGCTGCGACCAGCCCGCAGCGTCAAGCAGCCCGACTAAGCGCTGGCGCACATCGCCACGGCCGATCGCCACGAACACGGCGCGTTCCGGGCCAGCTGCGGGCCACATGCCCGGCGCCACCACGGGCAGGCCTGGCACCGGCGACTGCGCCGCAGGGTTCTCGTCCAGGAAGCCGCAGACTTCGTCGCCATTCGCCATGACGGCCTGACTCGCCTTGCGCGCGAATCCACCGGCTCCGGCGATCCACCACTTCATCGTCTCTTCTCCAATCCGTCGCGACGCGCGAGAGCCGTGCCGTAGAGATCCATCATGCGCTGCAGGTTGGCACGCCAGTTGGCCCGTTGCTCGACGAGCAGGCGGTTCTCGGTCGCGGCCTTCGCCCGCCAGGCCGGGGCGGCGGCGATCCGCAGCAGACACCGCACGAGCGCGCTCGCGTCGCCGGGAGGATAGAGCAAGCCATTGACGCCATCGGTGATCCACTGTCGATTGGCGGGGATGTCGGTGGCGATCGGGAAACAGCCGCAGGCCATCGCCTCGTTGAGCGAGATGTTGTTGCCGTCGGAGCGCGCCGGAGACACGAAGACATGGTGCGCGCCCAGTTCCCGCACCATGGCCGCGTGATCGAGGTGCCCCAGGAAGCGCACCGTCCCGGCCAGCCCCAGCGCATCGACCTGCGCGCGCAGCATCGGTTCGAGCGGTCCGGCGCCGGCCAGATCGAGCCTCATCTCGAGGCCGAGTCCGCGCGCTTCGCTCGTCGCCTGCACCAGGGTGTCGACACTGTAGACCGGCGCGAAGTTGCGGGTGCAGATGGCGCGCCACGGCGGTGGTTCGGCCGACGGCTCCAGCGCAGGCCTGAAGAACTCGCAGTCGACACCGAACGGCAGGGCCACGATGCGTTCGCGCGCCACGCCGAGGGATTCGACGGCCGACGACATGTGCTCGGCCACCACGGTCACGAGGTCGGCATCGCGCAGGGCCCGCCGCGCGAACCAGCGCAGCAGACCGGATCGCTGCGGGCTCACCAGCACGTCGGACCCCCAGGCGGTGACCACCAGCGGCCGCAGCCCCGCCAAGGCGCTGACGGCGCCGTAGCTGGTCACATAGTGCGCATGCACGACGTCCGGCGCGAGGGTGGCTGCGAGCCGGCGCAGCACCGGAACGGCGAGCAGGTACCCTGCCTTGCCGAGCCCGCCCGTGGGCAGCCGGTGAACCGTCACACCGGCGATCGGGGCCGCGCGGAAGCTCGCGACATGAATGTCGAGCCCCATGTCGCGCAGTCCTTCCGCCCATCGCCGCGTATGGATGCTCGCGGCGTCCCCGACGATCAGCAGCCGCTTCAAGCCAGGCCTTCGGCGCGGTAGCGCGCGGCCAGCGAGCGCAGCAGGCGCTCGGCGCCGATCGGATAGCGGAACGCGGCCTCGCGGCAGATCGCCTCGCCGTCATAGACCGTGGTGTTGGTCAGATCGCGCAACCGCGCGCGGTCCAGGGGCAGGCTGCGACCGAGCGCCGCCGCCAGCGGCGTGCCCAGGCGCACGACCAGTTCACCGACGACCATCGGCAAGCGCCTCACGCGCGCGGCGCCACCCAGTTCGGCAGCGATCCAGCCGAGCGCCTGCTCGACGGGCGCAGGCGTGTTGACGATCCACGTCCTGCCATGGGTCGGCGTGACGGCCGCATGCAGCACGGCAGCCGCAACATCCTCGACCGCCACGTAGTTGAACATCGCCGGCCCGTGGCCGAACCGGACGGGCCTGCCGAGTGCCACGGCTCGCGTCAGTCCGAGCAGCGGCGGCGGCTGGTCGGGCGCGACACCGATCACGTTGCTCGGCTGCAGCACCACCCACTCGAGTCCGAGCGAGGCGGCATGGGCGACGACGTATTGCTCCGCCGCATTCTTGCTGCGCTCGTACTCGTTGGCAGGCCTGTGCACGAACGACTCGGTGACGACGCCGGAGTGCATCGGTGCGCCGTACACGCCGACACTGCTGAGATGGACGAAACGGCGCACGCCGGCAGCGCGCGCCGCATCGAGCAGGCGACGGGTGCCGTCGAAGTTCACTGACCACATGTCGGCCTCGGTGCGCTTCTCACCGGCGAGATGGACGATCACGTCGATACCGGGCGGCAGCGCGAGCCGAGGGTCGTTCAGATCGAGCGGGATGCCGCCGACCGCGCCGGCCCGCCGCCCGGCCGGTCGCGCCCTGCCCCGCGTCCGCGCGTCGCCTTGCAACGCGGCCATCACCGCGGTTCCGACCAGCCCGCTGGCCCCGGTCACGAGGATGGTGCCCGCCGTCATCCGAACTCCTCAATCAACTGTGTCGCGGCCCCGCCCGAGAACACGCCGCAACGCCTTCCACCATCCAGAGAGTTCGTCACGGCGTGGTGCGAGCAAGGCGAATCCGCCGGATTCATTCGCCATCGAATACCCGGCCACCGAGACCACGGCCGTGCAGAGGGAGACCGCGTTCACGACCCACATCGTACCGACGAGGCCGAAGCCGGGCATCAGCCAGAGCGCCAGCGGCACGCCGATCGCGACGCTCAGCGCGGCGCCGATCAGAGGAACGTGCGGACGACCGCTGCCCGCGAGGACCGGGCTCAGGATTCGGGGGATGGTCATCAGGACGATGGACGGCGCGAGGTGGCGCAGGGCCGTGCCGACTTCCGAGTAGGCCGGCCCGAGCAGCATCGCCACCACGAGCGGCGCGAGCAGCGCGACGGCGACGGCGGCCACCAACGCCACGAGCACAGAGAGTCGGAGGACGGACTCCATCGCCTGCTGACGGAACGACTGCTGGCTGGACTGGGGAAAGAGCAACTGTCCCAGCGCACTCGGTACGAGCAGCAGCGCCTCCACGAGCAGCAGCGCGATGTTGGCGAAGCCCACCGCAGCCGGCGTCGCCGCGTACGACAGACCGAGGATCAGGCCGCGGATCGCGATGTAGTGAAGCAGGTTGGCGAAGTACGCGATCCCACCGAATCGGATCAGGGCTCCTGGCAAGCCCGCCGGCAAGGCCTCGGAGGAGGCCCCTGTGCGCAGGCGGGCCCAGGCGTGCAGTGCCACGCCGGCGAGCGCGGCGGACTGAGCAGCGGCTGCCCACGAGGCCTCGGGGCGGACGACTGCAGCCGCCACGACCAGGGGAATCGGCAGACCGGTTCGCAGAACGTTGAGGAGGTTCGCCCGCCCGTACTCGTGCAGGCCCATGCGCATCGCGACGGCCTGGTTGAGCGCCAGCAGCGCCAGACCGCCGAGCACACCCATGGCGGCGATGTCCGGCGGCACGCGCAGGAAGTGTTCGAGCGACGCGACGTCGAGCCACCAGTGGCATGCGACCAGAACGGCGCCCATGCACACCGAGGCGCCAGCCAGGAAGCGCAGGTTGATCCGGGTGACCTGCGCCGGCGTGGCATGACCCGAAGCGACGAAGTAGGTCGTCGCCGGCCCGAGTCCCAGGTTGAGTCCGAGACTGACCAGGCTGAGGATGACCGTGAACTGGGCGAAGTGGCCGTTCTGCTCGGGGCCGAGCAGACGAGCTGCCAGCACCACTAGAAGCAGACCCAGACCGCCGGAGACCAGCGTCGACGCGCTGGTCGTGAGCACATCCCGCAGACGCAGCATGCTGCGGCGCGGGGGCTCAGTAGTCCAGCGGCAGGTTCACCCGTCGCCCGTCGCGCGCCGAGCGGTACATCGCAATCAGCAGCTCCAGCGACTTCAGGCCCTCGCGCCCGTCGGTGGCCGGGTCGCACTCGCCGCGCAGGCTCTGGATGACGTTCTCGTAGTACAGCGCGTGGCCGAAGCCGTAGACCGAGGTGATGCCGTAGCTGGCCTCCTTCACCTGCGCGTCCATCTCGTGCTCCTTGTCGAACTCCCAGTGCTGGATCTCGTTGAGCGCCACGCCGCCGACACGCACGCTACCGCGGTCGCCGAGGATGGTGATCGAGCCTTCGAAGTTCTTCGGGTAGGTCAGCATCGTCACGTTGATGGTGCCCATCGCGCCGCTGCGCCACTTCAGCGCGGCCACGCCGGTGTCCTCGACCTGGATGTCGCGCGCCAGCGTGCCGGCGTACGCCATCACGCTTTCCACCGGGCCGCCGAGCCACTCGAGCAGATCCACGTAGTGGCTGGCCTGGTTCATGAACGCGCCGCCGTCGAACTCCCAGGTGCCGCGCCACTTGGCGCTGTCGTAGTACGACTGCGGGCGCGTCCAGAAGACGTTCACGGTGATCATGTAGATGCGCCCGAAGCGCTTGGCCTCCATCGCGCGCTTGAGCAGTTGCAGCGTTGCGTTGCGGCGGTTCTGCTTGACGACGTACAGCCGCACGCCGGCATCGTCGCAGGCGCGCACCATCCTCAGGCCGTCGGCCCAGCGCGTGGCCATCGGCTTCTCGGTCAGCACGTGGCGGCCGCTGGCGGCCACCTCGACGGCCTGCTGCGGATGCAGCCCGCTCGGGGTGGTCAGCGCCACCATGTCGGCGTCAGTCGCCGCCAGCATCGCCGTCAGCGAGCCGTGGCCGCGCGCTCCGGTGGCCTTCACCGCCTCGTCCAGGGCGGCTGGATCGATGTCACACACGTCGGTCAGCTCGGCGTGCTCGGCGTGCCTGCCGATGGCGTCGAAGTGGTTCTTCGAGATGCGGCCGCAGCCGGCCAGCGCGATGCGGACCTTGCGGCCCTGGATGGGGGTGAAGTGCTTCATGGCAGGAGTCAGCGGCCGCGGTAGGCGGCGATCGAGTCGGCGACGTGCTGCACCATCTCGCGCGTCATCTCCGGGTACATCGGCAGCGAGAGGATGCGCGACTGGTTGTGCGACGCGCGCGGGAACTGCGCCGCGGTGAAGCCCCGCTGCGCGTAGCAGGCCAGCAGCGGCAGCGCCGTCGGGTAGTGCACCGCGGTCTGGATGCCGCGCTCGCCGAGGTGCGCGGCCAGGCCGTCGCGGTCGGCATGCTGGATCACGTAGAGGTGGTAGACGTGCGTGCCGCCCTCGCGCACCTTCGGCAGCTCGATGCCGGCGATGCCGGCCAGCGCCTCGCCGTACCAGGCGGCCACCTGCTGGCGACGCGCGGTCCAGTCGAGGATGTGCGGCAGCTTGGCCGACAGCACCGCGGCCTGGATGCCGTCGAGGCGGCTGTTGATGCCCTCGATGCGGTGGTCGTGCTTCTTCAGCTGGCCGTGGTTGGAATACATGCGCATCTTCTCGGCCAGCGCCGCGTCGCGGGTCACGATCGCGCCGGCGTCGCCATAGGCGCCGAGGTTCTTGCCCGGGTAGAAGCTGAAGGTGGCCACGTCGCCGAAGGTGCCGATGCGCTGGCCGCCCCAGGTGGCGTAATGGGCCTGGGCGCAATCCTCGAGCACGCGAAGGCCGCGGCGCTTGGCGATCTCCATGATCGGGCCCATCGCGCAGGCCTGGCCGTACAGGTGAACCGGGATCAGCACCTTGGTGCGCGGCGTGATCGCGGCCTCGATCTTCGCCGGGTCGATCGTGTAGTAGTCGTCCACGTCAACGAACACCGGCGTCGCGCCCACCTGCGACACCGCTTCGGATGACGAGATCCAGCTGTGGGCAGTGGTGATCACCTCGTCACCCGGGCCGATGCCCATCATCTTCAGCGCGATGTAGATCGCGTCGGTGCCGTTGGCGCACGACACGCAGTGGTCGATGCCGTAGTGCTCGGCATAGGCTGCCTCGAAGCGCGTGACCACGTCGCCGCCAATGAAGGCGGTGCGCTGGATGACGTCGGCGATGGCGGCATCGAAGGCCGCGCGATGGGCGAGGTACTGGGCGTGCAGGTCGACGAAGGGGATCTTCATGGTCTTGGCGGGCGCTCAGGCGCCGGTGTCGGGAAGGGGCCGCAGCAGTCGTGCGGGGTTGCCGGCGTAGACGCCGGGGCGGTCGATCGGCTTTGTGACCACGGCGCCGGCGCCGACCACGGTGCCATCGCAGATCGTCACCGGCAGGATCACGGCACCGCTGCCGATCGAGACGCGGTTTCCGATCCGGGTGGAACGCCACAGCGAGCGGTCGCCCCGTGCGGGGCCTCCGCCGGCGAACAGGTCGTTGACGAATTTCACGCCGTGGCCGATGAAGCAATCGTCGCCGACGGTGACGAGCTCGCACACGAAGCTGTGCGACTGCACCTTGGTGCGCGCGCCGATGACGACGCCGCGCTGGATCTCGACGAACGGGCCGATGAAGCAGCCGTCGCCGATCTCGCATTCGTAGAGATTGGTCGGTTCCACGACGGTGACATCGCTGCCGAAGCGGACGTCGCGGATGGCGGCCTGGCGGATCTTCGGGGCGTTCATGTCGGGGCTCTCAGGCATGGGCCGCGCAGGCAGCGGGCTGGGCGCGGCCGGTGGCGGCGTCGAGGAAGCGCCGCGCGAGCACGGCATAGGTGTGATGGCGCAGCACGAACTCGCGGCCACGCTGGCCGAGGCGCTCGCGCCCCTCGGCGCCCAGCGCGATTAGGCGGCGCAGACCTTCGGCCACGGCCGGCGCCGATTCCGGCGGCACGCTCACGCCGCAGCCGGCCTCCTGCACCGGATCGTTGCCCGCCTCGACCGAATGCAGCACGGCGCGGCCGGCCATCATGTAGTCCATCAACTTGTTGGGCGCGATGCCGAACCGGTAGATCGGCAGGCGCTTCCAGCCGATGTAGGCGATGTCGAGCCGGCGCAGCAGCGACATCAGCTGCGGCTTGGACATGGGCGCGGCCAGGTGCACGCTGTCCAGCCGCTCCTCGGCCACGCGACGGGCCAGCCTCGGCTTCTCCATGCCGTCACCGACGAGCAGGAAGGCCACCGGCTCGCCTGCCATCAGCTTGGCAGCGTCCAGCAGCACGTCCAGTGCGTTCGGAACCCCGTGCGAGCCGGTGAACCCGACCACGGTGCGCCCGGCGGCGTGCTGGCGAGCGAACCAGGCGTCGAGATCCGCCGGCAGCTGCTGCCCCTCGCCATCCCAATCCTCTTCGGCCACGCCGTTACCGACCACATTCAGGCGAGCCGGATCGAGTCCCCGAGAGGCCATGTACTCGGCAACCTTGGGCAGGATCGACACCGTGGCGTCGGCCACGCGGTAGGCGTGGTCCTCGGCCGCTTGGCACAGCACGATGAAGGGATGCCAGCGCGACATGCCACCAAGTTCGATCGGCGACAGCGGCCACAGGTCGTGCACCTCGAACACGAGCCGCGCACCCGCACGCTTCGCGATCGAGCGCGCCACCCAGATGTCCATCGGATAGGTGCTGGAGGCGATCACCACATCCGGCGCGAACTCGGAAGCGTGACGCGTCGCGTCGCGCCAGAGCTGGCGCAGGAACGAAAAAATATTGCGCGCGCGTCCCACGCCATTACTCGCGTAGGCCGGCGTCCGGTACCAGAGGTACTCCACGCCGTCGATCGTCTCGGTCGTCGGGCCGCGCCCCGGCGTCAGGGACGGCTGCCTCGCCCGCACGTGCGAGAACGACGCGGCCGCAATGCGCACGCGGCAGCCGGCCTTCACCCATTCACGGGCGAGGTAGTACGGTCGGAACTCCATGCCGTGGCGGATCGAGCCGGCGTAGTGATTGATCAGGAGGATGTTCAAAGCTGTACGGCAACTTCGGTGCCGAGGGCTGCCCGGTGATGATACCGGCGCCACCCAGGCACCGAGGCACCGGGCCAAGGGGGTGCGCATGTCACGACCTAGAATTCGCGCTCCAGCTCTGGACCGCCATGAACGACGCCCACCCCTCTTCCGCCCCCGACGACAACCAGCTCATCGCCGAACGCCGCGAGAAACTCGCCGCGCTGCGCGCGCAGGCCCGGGCCAAGGGCACGGCGGTGTTCCCGAACGATTTCAAGCCGGCGCACCGCGCGCTCGATCTGCAGCGCAAGTACGGCGAGTTGCCCAACGAGCAGCTTGAGCCGCAGGGCATCACGGTCAGCGTGGCCGGACGAATGATGCTCAAGCGCATCATGGGCAAGGCCAGCTTCGCCACGCTGCAGGACGCCTCCGGCCGCATCCAGCTGCGCGTGACGATCGACGGCGTCGGTGCCGACGTCTACGAGCACTTCAAGCACTGGGACCTGGGCG
>VFQN01001887.1_pt1 | contig 33848 bp, 49 predicted proteins | sample 3512371 | NCBI WGS metagenome assembly VFQN01 (sample SAMN10412370, study PRJNA504923) | tailings metagenome | isolation source: Replicate 2 from Balatoc abandoned mine | place: Philippines: Itogon, Benguet | collected 2017-08-28 | reverse complement strand
CGGTCCGGCTATGGACCCCCGGCTTTTGCCCACAGTGTAACACTGGTTTCACCTCTAGGCAGCCCCTCCCAAACATTAACACCTAGCGCAGCCACAAACCGCAAGACCTTAGCTGACCAGCCATCTTCCCAACCGTCAAGGGCAAGTGCAATCTCCTCACGCAGCACATCATGCGCCAAAGCTCCCGCCTGGCGGACTATCCTGTTCCAAAAACCACACACCTGTGAAGCCCAATAGAAGTGCAGGGGTAACTGAGACAGCTCCGCGAACAGCAACCTATGTGTAGGACGGTGCGCACCACACACAGTGCGCATGTAAGCGATCTGCAGCTTGACCGCCGGGTCACTCAGACAATACTCAAACCAGCCCTCTGCCAAATTGCACCTATCACGCCTGCGTGGTGGCGGCCCGCCTCGCATCATTTCGTCCAACGCGTCCACACCCCAAATTTCACACCCGTACGACAGGATTGGCCTAACCTGACCGTCAAAACAACGCAACCATATGTCCGGAGCCCAAAGCCGCTGCTTGCGCAGCTTGCCCATCAGCCCAAACATAGCGTTCCTCCCCGAAGCCGTCAGCTGCTTACGACAGGCTACGAAAGGCCTTCCTCATCAATCCGGACCGCTGCTATTGCGCTCGCGGTACAAAGAACATATGTTGAGGCATGCAGCTGGATACGGGTCGGAACTGCAGTGACACCCACACGATACGGAGCGTGCTGCGAAGGGTCTGCACGCCTGAACACCGCTGCAACACACGTGCCACAAGCACGTGGCAGCAGGACGACTGATACGGTACTTAGCCCTTGACGCACCAGAACTGCTAGCGAGGACTCATTGCCAGCCCGCCATTTCACGCGGGGACAGCACGGCCCCGCGTGGTCTGCCTGGCTGCAGATATCTGGGCCAGCCGTGCAGCAGCATCCCTCGGCAGCTGCACCTTCCACGCCCTGGCCGCGCCCAGGACCCGGTCCGCGGAGGCAGGAGTCCACCCGCGGGGCCGGGTCGCTACCGTCGCCAGCTCGACCTTCAGCTCCTTGGGCACCGGGCTCAGCTGGGCGCTGTGGAAGGCAGCCACCAGCCACGAGAAGGCCTCGTTGTCACGCCTGTCGGCACGCCACGCGGTCATGAGCAGGTCGTACCATTTGGCCAGCTCGTCGGGCTGCAGTTGATAGCCCAGCTGAACCAAGTTAAAAAGGCCGGCCGCGGTCAGCATCGTGTCCACCGACGCGGCAACCGCGGGTGTAGTGATTGCGAGGTCGTGCAGCGCCTGGATGCAGCTGGGGGACAGCGGCAGCGACAGGGACTCTGCGGCGCTGACCATGCTGAGGGTTAACTTGAGGGCGCTGGGTGACGATTTGTCCATCCTCGTCACGTAGCGTCCCGCCTGCTGCGCCAGCTGCTGCAGTTGCTGCTGGCCCACCACAAAGTTGGTCGTGTTCATGAACGCTCCAATGTTATAGAATATCTGGGCGAAGGGTAGCGCAGGAACAGCAAGGGAGAAGAAAAGAGGGCCCATAAGTACAATGGTGGGAATAGGATTGTAGGAACGAACACTTACCAGCTCTGTAACAGCAAACTCTTGTCCAGAAGGTCCTACTTTCTGCAACACCACTTGCACGCACCTCCGCCACGGCCACGTCGCCCCAGACCTCCAGGTACGGCAGCGAGCGATCCAGGAGCTCGTCCAGAAACTCGCTGGGCCACGGGTACTGGCAGAAAAACATGCCGTACCACAGCTGCGACGCGTCCATGTCAACCTCCAGCGCCCCCGCCGCCACCAGCCGCCTGATGCGCCCCGCGAGCTGCTCCGCCAGGTACGGCCCCAGGGGCTGCTCCTTGGTGAGGTCCAGGCGCAGCTTGCCGATGGCCCACAGCACGTTGGACAGGGGCCGCAACCCCATCTGCTCCACCATGGCCAGCGTCTTGCCCAGCAGGGCCTTGCGAATGAACGCCAGGCGCCGTGCCTCCGGGGCTACGTCGTCCGGTAGCTTGGCCAGCCTGACCCATACCTGTTGGCGTGATGCGTGCGTGGCGGTCAGGTGAGTGTTTCATACAAAGCGTCTCCTGCTGTAGGCGACACCGCCAAGCAGTGCATCTGACTCTGCTGCAGCACGTTTTGTGCGCACATACACGCAGGCGCAAAGCAAAAGCAGCAAGATACCGGTAAGTGCGAAGGAGGACAGATGCCTGAACTACACTTCACCATACCGGTAAAGCGCCCTGTACTGCCTCCTATCCCTTGGCCACAAAGGTACGGCGTGGCCCCCATCGGAGCTCCCGACCCCTTATCACCCAAGGATGCATCCCGTCGGCCCTGTCTCCGTAAGTCATTTTGGCAAAATACAGATATGCTTACACGCTGTACCGCTGCACGGGTCCTACCGTAGCAAGGCAGACCGTGTCGAAGTGGGAGGCGGTTGTGCTGTATGTGCCGAGCAGCCCGTCCAAGCTCTGGGCAGCGGCAATTTCCTTGGTCCACCTTTTCTGTAGCGAATGCATGCCGCCAGCTGAATTATGATAAGCCGTTTCCAGAACTCGGTCTTGGTAGCGCTCGTTGGATGCAGTGGAGGTTGGTGAGGTTGGGGAGGGGCGTCGGGGCCTGGGTTGCAGCGGGCCGGACGCCCCTGCTGAGACCGACAGAGGCGATCGGGGTTGCTTCTCTGCATTTAATACTAGGGTAGCAGGTTTGCACGTTGCGCTGCTCAGCCTTGTACATCTTGCTGGGGCTGTGAGGCAGTTCCCGCGCGACAGTCGGGTGTTAGGGTTCTGGCCTCTGCACAGCATATTGGGCAAACTCACAAGAAGATATCTAAAAATATTTTGATGTTGTTTTCTAGGAGCAAGGAGGTGTTGCCTACTTCGGAATTGCCCTCCTGGGCAGGACCGGGACTAACAGGACCGGCAAGCGGCCAGGCGGAAGCCAGAAGCTATTGAAGCTGGATAGCACAGTTTTAAGAGCTTTATGATAACGGAGTGAATTGTTGGACTCGGGGCTCGAAGTTTTGCCATGCCAATCCCACTTCGACGCAAGGGAGTCAACGTTCTTCCCTGGCCCGGCCTGGCCCCACCAACGGACATTGCCCACCCGCCGTGTGCATGCAGTCTACAAGACATAGTATTTGCACAGTTGTAGGGAAGCCAAAACGCCAAAGCCGCACATAGAAACAGCACAACAACATACGTGCATGCAGCCAGCGGTCATCACTGCCAGCTCATCACATCCAGCCAGAACCGCACAGAAGGCGCCAATACGTATTGGTATGTGTGGTCGGCACCGGCAAGGCCTGTGCGGCCACCCCACCTGAAATGTAGCAGAGTTTCAGTATGCATAAGACGGTACAGCAGGGCAGCGAACTGGCACGTGTGCATTGTCACGTACTGCCCGGTGACAAGCTGTGTAACGCCACGTACGTGACTTTTTACCTATCGCGGGTCAGGTTGTGTCGAATGCCGTCTGGCACTGAGCACGCAGGCTACGGCACACACGTGAGCATGTTCGTGTCAGCTGGACAAGGCAAGTAACACCAGGCCCAACGCTCAGGGCTAGCCAAGGCGTCTGCGGTGGCTGTACCCATACCTGCGGCAATGAGCGCATGAGTGGGCCAGCAGATTGCCCATTCAAATTAGACGAGTACCATACGCCACTGGTCCGCTGCTCCGCTCAAGAGCCCCGCCACGTTTCCCTTGCGGCGCCACACGGTTCCATGGTACCTTGCTACCCTTGGCGGCATTCGGCAAATAATAGCTACGGGTGTCCTCGCTGCCATCGCATGCACGGGCCCTGGCTGAGGCCACAGAAGTACGCCGGAGTTCAAGCTGCACTGGCTTACGGCTTGAACCTACAACTCTGCATGCTCCACACACGCCTCTCGTCATGTCGAGCGGCTCACACCGTGTGCCTACGTCACGATACATGCTGGCATGCACAGAAAAATGGTGCCTGCTAGTCGCTGTGCAACGCGAGAGCACCTGCACTACCCACGCCCAGCGCAAGCCCCGATCGTTGCCACAGAACCCTTCTGGTACCCCTCCACCATGCAGCCACCACGGCGCCACCATGCAGCCAGGAAAGCACCGCCCCCCTTCAGTCCTCCTCCGCCGGCAGTATGACGTCGTCGGGCAGCCTGACGCCCTTGGTGAGCGCCTTGGTGGCGGTGGTCACCTGGATGCGCCCCGCCGCGTCCCCGTCCTCCTCCTCCTCCTCCTGCTCCAGGGCCGCCTGCCGCTGCCGCTCCAACGCCTCAAGCTTGTCCAGGATGCTCAGCGGGTCGCTGCTGGCAGCCGCGGCGGCACCACCAGCAGTACCCACATCGGCCCCCTGTGTCCCCGCGCTCCCCGCCTTTTCCCCGACCGCGGATACGCTGCTGCGCAACCCCGATGCCTTGTCTCTGGACACGCTCGACCGCACGCCGGATGCAGCAGCAGTGGAGCTTGCGGCTGAGGCTGTGGCCGGGCCAGGGGAGGAGGGCGAGGTGGTGGCACCTGCTGGAGCCGCGGGGTCTGCCCCGCCGGACAGCGGCGCAGAGCCGGGGCGCGAGGCGGCCAGGGCTGCGCGCCAGTCCAGGCCTGAGAGGGAGCTGCGCACGGGCTCTGCAGGACCTACACGGTAGGGGTACAACACGGCAACCACGTGAGTGTTAACAACATGTGGGTTTGAATGAGTCAATCGTAGCGCGAGCGGCAGGTTCGCACGTATTGGGCGAACGCCACCTCTTACCTGCCCCGAAACACTCCACGTTGCCTGTTGCACAACAGCCCTTATAACGCTTTGGTGCACCATATTACCGGTACATGGGTCAGCAAGCGTGCACTGTTCGGGTGCTCACCTCCCGTTGCCATCTGCCCGGCCTGCCGCGAGTGCGTGTTGATCACCAGCTTGTCGAAGTACGACAGAGGCTTGGCGGACTGCGGCCGGGCCACGGGCCGCACGTCCGTCTGCACCTCGCTGGTGGAGGGCGGCCCCGCGGCGGCGGCAGAGGACGAGGAGGTGCCTGCAGCCGCCCCACCGCTGTCTGCAGCAGCAGGACCCCAGGGCAGGACCACAGGAACCAGTAATGAAGGCCGTAGCATGGCATGTTGCCCCAGTCACTCGACCAGGACAGCACTGATGCATGGGGCAGTCGCAGCACAGCGCCACATGGCGCAAGAGCGACCGTGCCCAAGCGATATGCATATCAGCAGCAGGCAAGACTCGCCGCATGTCCCAAGCATGCCCCGTACGGACTCTGACGCCAATTGCGCGTGTGCGTACCGGCACCCGTACCATGCCCCATACGCCACACCGCCCTGGCCAGCTCCGTGACCCACCCTTGTCCCCAGCGGTGTCCCCCGCGTCGCCCTTGTTCCCTCTCCGCCACTCGTTGAGGGCGTCCAGGAAGGACCTGTGGCTGTCCGCCTCACTGAACGCCCCGGCGGCAAGGGACTTGTCGTCATCGGGGCCGCAGCACATGCCGCCCACGTCGCCCCCGCCGCCGCTGCTCCCCTGATATGGGTCAGGCGGGACGCACACGTGGCTCAGTGGGCATCATGATGACTGCCACACAGTGGTGCCCAGGTGGTGCTATTGCCAGGCAGACTGCTTCAGTGCACACGGGGCAGTGACCAGCGGATGCACGATGCCCGGTAAGGTGGTACTTGTCCACCTTTGCCGAGCGACGGGAAGGCGGCAGCGGCAACACCTAGTCACTGTGAGTCCGACACGTAGCCTACGCACCCGCAGGTCCAGTATGTTGACTCGTGAGCTCCCCCCTGAAGCCGAGCCGGCCGGACGCGCTGCTGTCAGCCTGCTGCCCGCCACCGTCGGCATGGCTGCGGGCTCAGGGGTGGCCCGTGCGGTGGATGCCCCGGAGCTCGGGGCGGGGCTGCCCTGGCCTGGGGAGTCCACGCTACCTGGCCGCTGTCTCGCGCTTGCTGGGCTCCCTGCAGAGCCATACGCCGTGTGTGTTGACATGGCGGCAAGGCATCCCAGAGCACCGTGCTCCCTTCCCTTCGTCCTGTCCTCTTCCAACGTGTAACCAACCTGTGCTGCCTGGCTCAGGGCCCCTCCCCTTGACGTTGGAGCGGCCGCTTGCTGCAGCACTCCTCCAAATCGAGCCACCATTGTTCGCCCTGCACCAGTCAGGGATGTGTTTTCAGTCAAAAGGGCAGGCAGCTCTGGGGAGTATGGGAGTAGGGGAGCAGCTCACAGTACCCTCTGCCACCCACATGAGAGCCTCGCGCTTCGCCCTTTCTTTCTCCATAGCCTTTCGCAGGTCTTCAAGCTTTTTCTGTGTTGCGGAATCGTCGGCGAAAGTATAGGGCATTACGGCATGCCAAATGTCTCCTTCTGTGACCGCTATGCCCCTTTAAAGGAGTTCTTGCGGTTAGGCATTCACCTCCATAGCAGCAGCCTCTGCGCTGAGGACTGCAGGAGTTATCTTTGTGCCTGCTTTTGGGGCCATGTTGCTCCTTCACTCCTACTGTATCTGCGTTCTTGACAGACCACAAGGACTTCTAAGTAATGCTTTCCTCTACATAACTACTACTGCGGTGTTTGGCGCCACAAAGCGATCAGCTGTCAAGGTCGGGGACAGAGCCAGACCCTGTACAGCACGAAATGTGCATCACCTATCATCGAAGAAGGAAGTGCCGGATGGCAATATGGTAACTGATATGTTCGTAGCTGGGACAGGGCAGGCAGACTGCCTGCATTCAGCGGTTGGTCTGCTCGTACCACGGTTCGGCTTGCTCAGCCTGGCTCAAGCAAGTTGCGGCTCACAAGGTTTGCCTTCGCTTCGCTTGCTATCACAGGTCACAGGCCCTGCGAAAGACATAGAAACGTTTGCTCGTCTGCATGCAAGGTTGTATCTCCGGCTAGCAACTCCGGATGGATGCGTGAAGGGCCCACAGCACACGTGTCTGCCAGGAAGGTGTCCACACGCCACAGCTGCTTACGGTAGTGGGTTGCACGCCCAGATGGCATGCCCCAGTTGCTTGAAAATCGGTACAGGGGAGCAAACGATGCAAACTGCCGTATCTCTTTTACAGCAGCGCCTCAACGCACAGCCCAATGAACTGCTGCAACCACCTTTGCTACCCGAGGGTGCCTGGCTCGCTCCCACCTTCCAACAGCGTACCTACCCAAAAGTAAGCCTAATCTGCACATGCAGCAAGCATGCAGCACCCACGGATCTCCATGCCGTAGGTTCTTATGTTCAGTCAACACGCCAACGGGGCAGTGTGCCAGTAGTCCTGGCGCGTGATGCTTCGTCCAACACAATCAGTCATGGTCTTAGTAAAGCCTGTCAGGGGCAAGGGTCGGCACACAAGCAGCGGCGTCAAAATCGGGCCCTCTCGGGCCCTGTGCCCTGCTGGCCAACAACTCCACCCAACCAGGCATATATAAAGCAAGGGATGTGCACCTGGCATGCATCTGTCATTCTGTCTACACTTGACACCTGAGCCCTCACAAGGGCGACCTGCCAGTGCTCACCAAAACAATACCATAACGTCGTACAAACACTTTCTACCCCACACCACGCGCAGGTGGTACTCTACATTCCGCAAACCAGCTCACTCCTATCTCGCCCTTTGCAGCTCACGCAGTAGCTCAAGCCGCGGTCGCAGCCCCCATGCATCCCACGTGGGCCAGGAGAGCCGTCCCCGCCCTTTCCACCGCACGGCACACCTTCCCGTACCCCGTAGAACACCCAGCACAAGGCATCTCACACTTGAACGGCGGCCAAGGTCTTCCATGACAAGCACAGTTTCCATGCCCGCCTCACAATGCAGTTCCCAGGCCCGCCACTCAGCAAGCATCCGCACGGATCGAACGCGCCGCAAGGCCTCGCTCGCGCAGCAAGACGACGGGTACTACACTGCTTAGCTCCCTTGTGCAGACCACAGATCCAGATGACCCTCGTCAGACCGCGGCCCGCCGGAGGAGCGCAGAAGCCACCAGCTCCCAGCAGGCCGCTGCGACCACCACGGTCCAGACACCGCCGAGATGCTCCCTCCCCTAGCCCCGATCAAGCCGGCCGAAAGGCCGCAAGCTCAGAGCATGCCGGACGACGAGGCCACGTCCAGCGCGCCAGCAATGCCCGCGGCGCCCAGCAGGCCCGCCGCCGCCACCAGCTCCGGCGCCTTGGCGTCGCTGCTGCTGCTGGCGTTGGAGCCCGCCCCCGAGCGGTACGACGTGCGGTTGAAGTCGTCCACGATCTTCTCCGCCGCCAGCTTGCCGCTGTAGATGGCGCCCTCCATGGAGGCCAGGTACTTCTGCTTGGTGAAGTCGCCCGCCAGGTAGAAGTTCTTGATGGGGGAGCGCTGGGTGGGCCTGCGTGGAGGTACCACAGCACCACGTTCAAAAGGTCGTCAATCGCAGATCTCCACAGACACACTTAGGTTAGAGACACGCAACATCTACGGCTACACGCCAGGCGGATGCAGGCCGCTGGCGTTGAGAACTCGCGTTGGATTCGGCCGGTGCCGTGTGCGCCCGCAGATGGTGCCCGGCCGCACCTGTAGGTCTCGCGGCCGGCGCGGCTCTCGTACACGGAGCGCGGCGTCTTGACCACCTTGTACTTGCGGATCTTGGCCAGCGACTGGTCGGCCTTGATCTCGGTGGGGAACAGGCGCTCCAGCTCCTTCATGGTGGCGTCGATGATGTCCTGGTCCGACCTGCGGGCACGGACCACCACCAGCACAGCCTCACACATCCGCCCTGCAACAGCCCTCCAACCTAATGAGACCACCTTTGTGGCTGCACAGCAACAGCACAACGGGGACGGCGCTTCCCCCAGCACAGCCTGGGGTGGGCCGGTTGTGTATGATTGGGCGGCGTAGAGCTAGTCAAATGCCTGCGAACCCGCCCAGCCCCCAACCAACCGATTCAGTCTTCTCGGGCGCCCGGTCCTTGGCGGGCGCCAGCCCTCCTGACATCCACCCCCGAAACAGCCCTTGGCGGGCGCAATCGAGCCCTGCCAACCCGCCCAACGCTCACTTTCCGATCCAGTCCTTGGCGGGCGCGAACACCAGCTCCAGCATGGAGGCCTTGTCGTCCTTGTACTCCTTGCAGGTGGTGGACATGTCCGCATACACCGACAGCAGCGGCGAGCGCGAGAACAGCAGGTGGTCCACGGTGGTCAGCTTGCGGTCGAACCAGATGTGGATGTTGATGACGGGCACGCCCTCCAGCTCCTTGAGCTGCTTGAAGTACGGCATGGGCTTCCACTGGTCGGGCACCAGCAGCTTTAGGATGTCCACTGCGGGTCGCAAGAACGCCATGGCCAGTCGTGTCAGCTAGTCATCGCCACCGCTAACATCATACCGCTCTTCATGTTTCACACCCAGGCCAATGCAGATAGCTTTCAGGAGAGACACCGCCACTGCTCGTCCTCCGCCACCCTCGGCCCACGAGCCCAGCCCACACCCCGCCCACGCGCGCCCCCTCGGGTTGGGTCGTGTTTCGCAGCCGGCCTTTCAGCCAGCGAGGCCTTTCAGCTCGCAGCCAGCACAACTTTCATTGGGATTCCTGCTTGTCAACCCACTTCCTCTTCGCGTGCAGGCAACAGCGCTTCCATGCGTCCCTGACGCCTTACACGGTTTCCTCGCGTTTTACGCGTACCCACGCGCGCCCCGCGCTCACATGACCGAAACCAACACGCGCGCCGACCAGTCACCCACACCGCCCACTCCCACCCACCCGGCACGGCGGACATGTACAGGTCGCCCTCCACGATCTCCCCGCCGATCAGCTCGTAGTGCTTGACGCTGCCGTCCTCGTTGAGCACGATCTCCTTGACGCGCGCGTTCATCTTGAGCTGCCCGCCGCGCGCCTCGAAGTAGTCCACCATGGGCTGGCACAGGCGCTCCGGGGGCGCGCCGTCCAGGAAGGCCATCTTGCTGCCGTGCTGCTCCTGCGGTGTGCCAAGCGGGGGCAGCGGGGTGCGGGTTCAGGGGTGCGTCGGCATGGTGGCGTGCCGACGGTAGCACGAAGGGAGAGTGCGTGTTGCGTGCGTGGCAGCCCCTGGGGTGCCGGCGGTGTTGGGAAGGTGGCCAGTGGTGGGGTGTGAGGGGTGAGAGCACGTGAGGGCTAGGAGGTAAAGGCCTGAGCTTTCCCCCAGTTATGTCAGCCTGGGGCCCGACTGGGACGTTCTAGGCAGCTAGTCGGAGCAACGGGGGTCACAAGACTGAAGCTGGCTGAACATGTCGCTCACATAGGGCTGGGCGTATCAGGGGAGAGATGCGGGGTTGCCTCTACTGCATAGCTCCCGCCACTGTGAGGGAGCGCCTGCTCGCCTCATGCAGGCCAACCCGCGGCTTGCTCAACTCCTGACAGGCTCGCCCATAATAAGACTCCTGAAAGCCCGGAACACGTTTCCATACACATCTGGTGCCACACGAGTGCTACAGGGCTCATGGCCCAGGGGTGTGCCTGGCCGAGCACCCTGCCAGCCACTGACCTGCAGGAAGCGGTTGAGCGCCGTCAGCACGATGGTCATGGACAGGGTGTCGGGGTCGATGAAGGCCAGGGCCTTAGCCATGGCGATGAAGACCTCGTCGTTGACGCGGTCAGGCACGCCCTGCTTCTTCATCCACTGGGTCACGGTCAGGTGGTCCTGCTCCACCACGTACTTCTGCCCAAAGATGATAGCTGGCAGCAGGCCGATGGCGAACTGAATCTTCTCCGGCCAGGTGAGCATCTGGTTGTTGCGCAGGATGGCGAAGATGCCGTTGAAGGGGGCGGGGATCTCGGGGAAGTCGAACCGGCTGAACTCCCCTGGGGAGTCAGGCATGGCGAAGATCATGCTGTGCTCCTTCCACTGCAGGCGGTCCTCGATGTTCAGCTCCTTGAAGACGTTCATCATGTTGGGGTATGCTCCGAAGAAGATGTGCAGGCCCGTCTCGTACCAGTCACCGTCCTCGTCCTTCCACGCGGCGACCTGCCATGCGCGCATGTGCGATTGTGTGGCCAGGGTTCGGCAAACGCAACTCGCGCCCGATAATTCGCTTTGAGCAGCGTCTTACCTTGCCACCCAGGACATCGCGGCCCTCCAGCACAATGGGAATATGGCCAGCGTCCGCAAGGTACTTGGCAGCAGAGAGACCGGCGAGACCAGCGCCGGCGATGACAACCTTAAGAGGCTTAGCTAGGCGCGGCGCATTCTTGAGCTTTGCGCTAAGAGCTGCAGCCTCCTTGAAGGTCTCAGCGGTCTCAAATGCGGGCTTAGGGTAGTCGCGGGCCAGCACTTGCAGCGCCCGGCGAGCGCGGCCAACCGCGGGCCGGACCCTGGCGCTCGCGGTGCTGTGGGCCATTGGTGCCATCTGGCGCGCCTGGCGCACGTTCACAGGCTTGCCGAGAATCATTGGTGCTCCTGTTTCCAAGGGACAATCCCTGCCACTGGTTGACCAGAGCCCAACCCTCTAGATCGATGAGGGTATTCAACAACCCTGTAACGTGTCGCTCGGCCAATTAAAGTCTGGGTTTGGCTTTGTCCGTTGAAACCCCAGGCTAGTTTCAAAGCCGTACCTAACGACCTGTGGCTTTGCATCAGGCCTTGCAGCTTCAGACAATGTGCACCTTAGAATTAGAGAGTAATTGACTAGATAATCAAGCAGCTGACAATAATGGCAAGCCAGTTCCCGCCTCCACCTTTGCCGGGTCCAGACTCCAAGGCTCAGACGCAAGCCGAGGGTTGGTCAGAGCAGCAAATTGACTTCATGTGCCAGGCTCTGATGCAGGTCAGGGAGCAAGGATTGTGGCAATGGGGACTGCCGCTCGCGTCTCGGCCGGGACCCCACCACGACCCCACCACGACCCCACCACGACCCCACCACGACCCCACCACGACCCCTTGTTCTTGCGCAGGCCCAGAAGGCGTGGGGATGTAGGGAGGTACCGGTGGGGTGAGACGGGATGGAAGAAAGGAAAAATCACAGCTCATGCGGTACAAGCAGTCCTTGGAGCGCTCTGGGGCACCAGGGCACGGTGCGACTGAGACTGTCCTTTGATTGCAGGTGTGTCATCGTGCGGGATGGCGCTATCGTCGGCCGTGGACACAACCTGACCAACAAAACCAGGAATGTAAGAATGGCACGGTCCTGCTTGCCGGCAGAGGGCACGGGTGCCACCACGAGAGTTCGTTGCTTACCCCTGCGCCAGCTGGCCGACTGACGGCTGCCCCGTCTGCCCCATCACAGGGCACGCGTCACGCTGAGTTCATTGCCATCGATGAGGTGCTGGAAAGCTGTGCTGGAAGCGTTGAGGAAGCTGCTTTCCACCGGTAAGAGTTGGCGTGGCCTGGCCTGGCGTGGCACGTGCGTAGCAGTGCTGCTGAGTTTAGCAACGGCATCCTTGCACCCGGTACTCACGGTGCATACATTAACATGAGGCGGCAATCCAATTTAATGCGACGAACGGCATCTTCCTTAAGCGGCCATACTGGAATGACAATTGGATTACGTAGGGTTTCCACGTGGGATACCGTAAGCGGTATAGAGACGGCCGCACATAGCGAGTCCACACACGCCTTGGTATGAGATACCGGTGAATGCCAATGCCCTGCAGATGTGAACTTTACGTGACTGTGGAGCCCTGCATCATGTGTGCTGGAGCTCTATCGCTTCTGGGCTTCGGGCGGGTGTATTACGGCTGCAGCAACGACCGGTTTGGGGGCTGCGGCTCCATCCTCCCAATACACCAGGCTGGCTGCGGTCCCTGCTCGAGGCAAGTCGGGCGGCGCATGCATCTTGCTTCAGGGATACAGGACGCTTCCCACATAGTCTTACCATGGCTATGCAGTGCCACTTCAACGTACCCGACAGCTTACCGAACTCCTTGGCTGACTGGCTGCTGCAGGGGCGCGAGCGCGAGCGTGCATATTGGCCGGGGCGTTGACAGCAAAGGGGGCCTGTTCCCTGAGGAGGCGGTTGCAATGCTGCGGGAGTTTTACGCTGCCGGCAACCCCATGGGTAAGTGGCAGGACACTCAACCAGGGTGGGGCGTGGGGGACTCGTTCATGACACATGTTGCAACCGTAGGCCTTTTTGCCCCCGCATGTGGTCACATGTGCGCCAAACCACCGCCGCTCCTTTGCCGCCCTTCCACAGCACCTCGGCCCCACCGTCCTGTCCGAAAGCTCGAGCCGTGAGGGAACATGCTCACGACATGTCAGCGTACCGACCCGGACCCAATCCGTGGCACCATCGCACCAAGGGAGGTCCCCCGGCCGACACCGGCTTATCGTTACGCATCCATGGGCCAAGCAGAAGGCGTCCACACGTGGCATAGAGATCAAGCAAGTGCTGCAGTGCCATCGTGGGCACGGAATGCGGCAATACGGCGTGCAGTACCAATGCGTCCCAGTACTCGCTTAGCAAAATGTTGCCAGGTGCTACGTGAGACTCCAGCATGCATCATCTGTCCGCCGCTGCAGTTCCATCAACTAGCCGCGCGCTCTATGCACTCAGTTCGCGCGGAAATTCCATCAACACCCATCATACGTGCGCTTCTTCAGTCGCGTTGTCGTGACCATTTTGTGACCGACCACTCGGTATCACTGTAATCACCTACGGCAACCCACACTCAACAATACCGTTCGTTGCGTTGGCCAAACACACCACGGATCAGCAAGTGACAAGTGGCAGCGGAACACACAGGAGCACGTCACATAACGATGACCAGTGGTGCCCGCAACAGACTGAACGCCACGCCGACCCGCGCTCCAGGCGCCCGCCAACCAGCACACCAGCAAACACCCCCGCCAGGCGCAGAAGGGGCCACCAGCTTGCTATCTAGTGGCTGGTACGGTGCACGATCCATCTAGCATCACTAATGAACAACTTTTGGACTGCTGACCACCATGCACTATCGTTGCTGCCGCGCCGCTGTAGCACAACACACCGCATCCACATGCAGGTGCTACGCCGAGATGAATGAGCACATGGCTCTTACGAGCAGTGGAAAACGTGCACACAACCTACTTGTAAACAGGGCTTTGCCGATTCTGTAGCAGAATGGGGCTTGCTGGCAGGGAGCACAAGGGCCCCACCGTGCGCACGTCGCGGGTTTACGCCCGCGCTGGACGTGGCGTACTGGTCATGGTTCAAGCTGCTGCCAAAGGGCCGCAAGCCTCCGAGTAACTGGGTCCGCGAGTACAGGTCTGCCACGGGCTTCGGCTGCAGTACCCCAAGGAGCGCCCCACCTTATCATATCCCAACTATATTAGCCCCTGATCTAGGCCAACCAGAGCTTAGGGAGCTTGTGCTCGCCCAGCGAAGCCCTGCCCTCCTTAAGCCCCGCCGCAATGCCACCCTTGCTAGTCAGCCGCCGCCGCCTCTGACGCTGCCCCCTCACCGCCTGGCGTGGCCGCCGCGGCTACCTGGCAAAAGCCACGCCGCATTCGCCGTGCCTCTGCGCAGCGTCAAGCAGCTGCAGTTGTCCACAAACAGCAGCCGTGCCAAGACCGTGTCAGCTGCCCGCGCCTGGTCAACCGCCAAGAGCTGCTGCTGCCGTCGTCATGTCGCTACTGCTGCTGCCGCCGCCGCCTAGGAGCTTAGGTGCGCTACTGGCACCCTACTTGGAACCCGCATTGCGGCCCATCTCCAGGGACCTCCAGCGGTTGCAGTTGTCCTCCACCGCCCGCACCAGCGGCAGCGCCTCGTGGAACACAGACGCCCAGCTGTAGAACAGAGGAAGCGCCACGATGTCGAAGAAGCCCACCTGCAGACACCGAACGCATGCTAGAGCTGAGGACTGGCGCACGAGACTACAACGGCAACCAGTAGTGTCCCTCCATGTTGATGCAACCAAGCACGTGTTGGTGCGCACATCAAAAGCCCGGGCCTAGCATCGCAAGGCTTAGCGAAGGGCAATGTGGTGTGGACCATAGCACGGTAGACAGACCCCAGTACGATACGGCCTTTACTGGCATGGCCGCGCTGTTGAGGGCTGCGACTGAGGTGCGCGTACAGTCACCAAGGCCTGTCCCCACCTGCGATTTGGTGATGCCGTCCTTGCAGCGGTCCATGAGCGGCGACACCATCATGTGCATGGACTTCTCCTTGTCCCCCTGCCGGAAGAACTCCTCCTCCAGGCCGCTCACCCACCGGTGGTGCACCTCCCACGGCGCCGCCAGGTGCCCCACGTCCGCGCACTTCAGCCCCACCTGCGGCACCGCCGGGGCACAGACGTTAAACTGTCGCCTGAGCTGCACAGGAGTGCCGCTGCACCCTCATTGGCTGGCAAAGCCGTGTGAAACGCTGTTATTGAGTTCACAAGCTGTATGATTGCTGATAACCCCATGTGTCAACCCTACAAAGTCAACTTAATTTGCCGCCACACCCAGCTGCTGCGTGCCGCCCCGACAGCCGTCACGCAACCGCCCAGGCACGTACGGTCAGCACTTCGTTTTAGCACCCTCGAAATTCTCGGAGTGCCGCGACAACGCTGATCGGCTAAGATGCGCGTGCGGTGACAGCACCTTTGCTTTCACAAGCAGGGCATAATCGCTAGGACACCGTGCGCCACCCTTGAATGCTTTATCACCACGCTCAGCTGCTGCTGCTGTCCTGTTGCTACAGCCGTCGCGTAACCGCGCCCTATACGCACCTGCAGCACCAGGGACTTGTCCGCGTCGTCGTCCGAGATGGGCAGCGGGTCATCCGAGGAGGGCGACTCCAGGTGCGACAGGTTGGGCGCCGCGAAGTTGGTGCTGCGCACCTTGACCTGCAGCTTGGACTGGAACTTGGACAGGATGTTGAAGTGCTGCTTCATGTCGGTGGCCAGCACCATGTCGATCAGCAGCCGCCGCAGCCGCACCCACTTCTCGCGCGGGATCTTCTTGATGAAGTTGTAGTCCTTCTGGCGCATGAGCTTGAAGGCGGCGGCGATGTGGTGGTTCTCCATGGGGGAGATGTCGTTGTAGGTGAAGGCCAGCTCGTCCCCCACGCGCACCAGAAAGTCGTTGTTGAGCCCCTTGTGCTCGTAGTCGTGCGTCATGGCCGCCAGGTAGGAGGCGAACATGGCCACGTCCTCGCCCAGCCGCCGGTGCAGCCCTCCACGCGTGAGCAGGCAGTGCATGCCCTGCAGCACGTCCGCCGCGTGCGTCTTGTTGTGGTAGGGGTTGTCGGGGTAGCCGTCCTCGATCTTGCGCAGGAAGCGCGCGAGCTTGGTGGCGTCGAGCTGGAAGGTGCTGATCAGGTCGTAGCGCTTCATGAGCCAGAACCCCAGCGCCGACAGCGGGTGCCCCTGCGTCACCTCTGCGAGCTTGAACGCGTTGAAGCGCCACTCGTCTACCGTCGCCAGCACCGCCTCCATGGCCGGCATCAGGCTGGCCGCCACCACGTCCTTCTCCTCCTCACCCGCCGCCTCCACCTCCTCCTTCTCCTTGACGACTGGCCCGCAGCCCCGCGACCCGCTGGCCACTGGCCCTGTGATAACCTCCCCATCGTAGCTCTCCGGGGCAGGCGCGAACCGCTCGCCCAGCTTCTTCCCGCCCAGCAGCTGCAGCAGGTTGAGCCCCACGTCCTGGTCCAGCTCCTCCTTCGACACCAGCTCCTCCTCAATGCGCGTGGGCTGCGAGGTTGAAGCGAGTAGGGTGTACCATACAAGGCAGGTCAGGAGTTGGCTGACGTGGCTTACGTGTTGAACCCCGTCACCTTAACTTTCAGGTCAACAGAGGTGTTCAAGCGAGTGGTGTGACCGCTTACGGGTCTCGTACCAGGTAACACGCAAGCACTGGCAGGACATACGCGGCGGCTTGGCGCCGCCCGCAGGGCGCTGGGCAGCAGAATCAGCCCACCCCTGCGTCATGCTACGGCAACCGCGAACACCCACCCTCCTTCCTCACCTGCGTAATGATGTCACCCCGCAGAACAGCCTGCTGCACAGACTCAACGCTCTGGAGGTCCACCTCCTGCCCCTTGAGGATACGGTCGCACAGCTCCATGAGGCTGGAGACGGTGGAGGTCACTGCACACAGCACCCAGGCAAACCCATCACGACTGCGTTCCTTTCATGAGCCGGGCTCATCTTGATCCACCCGCCAGACAGTTCTCACCCTTTGCGCCGTTCACAATGCGTCCATCGGCACTGCTTTGCCGGTTCCGCTCCCTTCGGACAGTCTGCGGGCATGACAACGAGCCGCAGCCAGACTTTCAGTGACTGCATTTGCAGGAGTGCGCGCTACATTCGGCTGCTTCTGCGCCCACCTTGACGGTGGTGGTGGTGGCGATGGGCAGCGACAGGGTAGGGCCGCTAACAAGCTGCACCTGCGTCACCCTTGTAAGGCCCGCGATTGGTCGTGGTAGTATGCATTGCTGCGGGAAGAAACGTCCCGTTAGCACTCGAGTAACTGGCCATAGAGCACTTGGGCTGGCATGCGACTAGTACCAACCTTATACAGGTACTCGCTGCTGGTCAGCTCGTCATGTGGAATGACGCCAGGCAGGACCGAGTGACCGAATCCAGCGATGACTTGGTCGATGCCAGCATCCTGGAGAGCGTTAGCGCAAAGGTGGTGAGGCCGCTCCTGGCATGCCTTCTACCAACCCGGGCCCTCGACGCACCTCGACCTCGTCCCGCACGAGCGAATTGAGGACGAGAAAGCTCGATTGCTCCTCAGGAGAAAGCCGCGAGAACTTGTAGGACGTGAAGCTCTCTAGGGTCCTGCGCAGCAACCCGCGAACAGCCATCAACAGCGACCCCGAACCGCACCAACAGGCCTTTTGCAGCAACAAGGCCCCTAAAGCTTCTCCTGGACCTCATACCAGCCTTGGATAGCAACTCACTTGCCGAAATACCGAAGACACGCCTTATTTCCCCAGATCAGCTTGGACGCAGCGCAGCTGCATGGACATAGGCAACAGTCAAGCCAAGCCACGGCATACCTCAGTGGCAGTCGTCCTTACCTATAAAGCCACACTGGGGCTAGGATAGAATCGAGGAAATGTAGGCCTCCGTCGCCATGCTCTTGACCATGCCCGTTGACAGGCTGCATAGCCACGGAAAGGCTACCGCACGACACCAGTTTCGCAGCCCGCTACTGAGCCCGCTACTGAGCCCGCTAGCGTGCGTCTCCTCTCCCCATTTAGCGTGCGGGGTCGCAGCTCCCCGCCGGCTTTCTATCGTAAGAACAGCAACAGGCTGCCGGACAAGCCCCAGTCCGGGGTCTCGCCCGGCCCCCGCAATGGAGGGCTTGGTGTGCTAAGGGTGCGCAAATGGCAAGATAGTGGAGGTCACAGTATCTGAGTGGCAGTTTAGGCGCAGTATAATGGTCTCATTATGTTAACCATATTTTGTATAGCCAATGACCCCCAATCATCGAGGATTGCTGCTGGTACTGCCCCTCTCACGGCAGTTGTACGATTTCTTCAGTTCCTCCAGCGATTCAGCCCAGTGCTTCCATTGCAAACAGGCGCTGATTACATTACTTGACATTAGGATGCATCCCATCGCATATATATATGTGTGTGCGTTTCATGTTGCTCCGAACAACGCGCGGATGGGCTCCCTGGGCTACGCGTTTAGCTTGGATCCATAGATGCGAATAGTTAATTCGATGCACAGTATGCGCGCGTCAGCCGTAGCAGTAGAACCGGAGATGTTGCCGGCTGGTTGCAGAAGAGGCACACAGAAGAGGCGCTACATGCCGTGTGCAAGCTCACAAACAGGCACAGCGGACAGCTTGCTCCGCCGCAGCGCTTAAGGTCGCAACACGGGGGCAACGGCCTTGATACATGGCCCCCCCAAGTATCGCAGGCAGCAGCCTGCTTGCAGGTAGGCAATGTCAAATTGAAGCTGTCGTTATCGTTTCAACTACTGAGCAGCTCAGGTGTTGGCGTGTCATCCATGTCGTCTGCCTAACCTTGCGTGTTGCGAAGATAGCTGCTGCGAGCTTGGGATGGGAAGACACAGAGGCCCTCAAGGACAACAGACGCAACCCGTGCATGCTGCTGAGGTTGTTATAAGAGGATTAGGACAGGATGTGCATGCCGCGCCTGTGAAGCCTGCTCGCGCCACCTGCGACTGCCTGGTGCCCAGTCTGCCTTTCATACCTCCGCTCCCTATCTCCGCTGCCCTCATTGGCCCCAGCGCTCCACTCCTCCCTCGAGCGCATCAAAACTATCAAAAGGATATGCCGTGCGCTATCAAAAAAGCCACAGCTTCGCACATCAATAGAGGTGAGATCCATGCTTGTCATAGGGGGGGTACTCGGGTACACAAGGGTGCTCGCGTGCACGTGCACAGGGCCGTGTCACCTGGGCGAATGCTCACTATCCCAAGGAACAGCCTCCTCAGTCCTTCGCCCCTGCTTGGACCCTAATGACTAGAGTGTTCCTGCAGGCTAGCACATGCCACACCCGAAGGTGCGTAAATGAGCAAGCTGTACTGCGCAGCTACCTGATTTACTTTGGTGCGTGCTGCTCCCCGTTTCCGACCCAGATTGGGTACCTCATGTCGGAGACCGAGCGGCTAGCGCTGCTCACCAAGGACGGCCCGGGTGTGCACAGGGACCTCTGCCACGGTGGGTGCCATGCTGCGCTGCGTTGTGCTGTGTAAGTGGTGTCGTGTGGGTAATGGCATGCGCGCCGCTGGCATCCTACGCCGCGCGGATGCCACATTTTGCGCCGTCCGTGGCGCCCTGGCAGGCGCAACCGCATATGTGCACACACGCGCTATCCGGCATACGTGTCACATACAGATATCATGTCATATTGACACTGTCTGACGAGCCACATTAGCTTTGCGGCACGTTCGCTGGCCAGGACATGTTTGGCTGGCCGCGGAAGTGGGGCAGAAGCCAGAGGGCTCGCGTCATACTGGGAAAGCACCCAGACTGTCGTGCCCGCTCTAAATAACAGCCTGAGCCTCATGGAACTTGCGTGCCCCCGGCTCCACAGTTGCTCGCATCATCAGCCTCAAGGAGATGGACAGTGTGAGGCTGCCGCTGGCGCCGCCGGGCCAGGCGGCAGCGGCGGCCAGCTCCGAGACCACGGGGGCGAGCAGCAAGGGCTGCGTCTTCTTCTACGTGAGCAGGGGCCCTCGCCGATAGTGTGCTTCCGTGCCGGGGACTTGTATACTTTGGCTCTCACACAGTGCTTCACTGGTTGACAGCAACACACGTCATTGCGCACATGGGACGTGGTACACTCCCGTGCCGCATTAAACGCATAGCCTTCTGCTCACGCTCTGCCCCTCCGCCAGGCGCTCCGCCGGACGCCGCATAGCTAAGTGCAGCGCAGTCGCAATGCATACGATGACATGCGGAATGGTACCTGTCCACCTTTTCCCCCGCCAGGTCCTGCAGGGCAAGGTGCAGGTCCGCACGCGGCACCGGGAAGCGTTCGCGGTGCGGCTGGAGGCTGCCTCGCGGCCCTCGCGGTCCAGCAGCGTGGAGGACGGCCGGCTGTCGGAGGGCGGGCAGGACGCGTCGGAGGAGGAGATGCTGGCGCTGTTCAACAGCATCGACGTGGACGGGTCGGGTGGGTTATTGGCGAAGCGGGCCGGCGTGGGTTGCCGCCACGACAGCGGAAGGGGCTGAATGCGGAGGGTGGCTTGCGAGAAGGGTGACCGCGAGAGCGGGCAGGAGGAGGGTACAAAGGAGCAGAATACCTACAATGTTGGGCCCCCAGGTCCTTCGTTGAAATACCAGTCCCCTGCGGTGCTTATGCCTTGGCTGGGGCTCCTTGCTAATCTGCAAATCTCGGCCCTCTACGTCTCTTGGCGCCCTACATCAGGCGCCATTGACGTGGAGGAGCTGCAGACGGCCCTGGAGATGCTGGGCATCCACAAGAGCGAGGAGGAGGTGGCGGAGCTCATGGACGGTGTGGACGAGGATGGCTCGGGTGCGTGAGCAGGAGCTGCGTGCGAGGGGCGGGGCGGTAGTGGGCTCACTTCTCAGTTGGTTATATCTTTACTTACGCTGCGGTTTTTATTGCCTCAACATCAAGCCGTTGTCGGGTGCGTGCGGGCACGGGGTGGGCGTGGGGCGTAGCCGGGCTTGTAGAGCTGGCGGCAGAACGACAAACTGGTCGGTCCGGTGGATGTGTCACGGCGTGTGACCTTGACTGCGGGCTACGGGGTGAGGCGCGTAAGTGGATGCAGGCGGCCGTCCAGGATGTGCCGTGGGTACTGGTGCGGGGAGCTGTATGGCCCGTGTTACCAACAGCACCGCAGGGTCGAAGGACCTTCCCGGCGTGCCTCACCGTTGAAGGCCGCCATGCGCGTGGAGCGCGACGACAGTATTGCGCCCTTGTTGTACCCGGCCCTCAGGGGAACTTGAGTTCGCTGAGTTTAAGGAGATCCTGCACAAGGCCACGCGGGGTGGTGGCACGCGCACCGAATGGCGTGAGCTGGGCGGGGAGGGCGCCGGGGCCGGCGCGGGGCCGCTGTGGTGCCAAGAGCTCAGCGCGGGCGCCTTCGCGGGGGAGGCGGCGGTGCTGGACCCCGTGCCTCTGGTGGGTCGTTGCGTTGTGGGAGATACCAATCCAAGTTAAGCTGTACGGCCATGGCTGGTCAAGTCTGTGCCACAGGGTCGTGTTATAGGGATACACCTTGTCTGGCCGTCTTTGCCGACTGTTGGCGTGACGGTCCATGAGCAAAGAGCTCGCTTCCCAGAGGGCATTCAATATGAGGGAAAATGAGCCTGATGCGGTGTTGCGTTCAGCACGGCGTGTGGCTGCCGATGTGGGGTGGCGCCGCATTGCCGCTGTCGGCATGCCGCAACCGCCATTCGGCTGCTGCAGGTCCGGGAATCCATGCCTTGGGTACATGTACATGTGTTTGACTAGTGTTGACCTGCTGCTGCAGGCCCAGGACGCTATGTTGATGGCGCTGGACACCACCGAGGTGATGGTGCTGGAGCGCGCCGATTACGAGCATATCCTGGAGAACGGCTTTGACGGGGAGCTCAAGGTGCGTCGCTGCCGTACGCCGTACCGACTGGTGCCGTACCGTGTATACGCACAGCATCTGCAAGCAGGAACCTGCACCCTACCCATCGCCGCTTCTACCGTACGTAATGTTGTGCTGCTAGCCTACTCAATGCAAGTGATACAGGTCCTTGCGTTGCGGCTTACCCTTTGCCCTAAGTGTGCTTATTCCTGCTCCGTTGCCGTACCTTCACCGCTACCCTGCAGGCCAAGATGGCGCTGATCCGCTCCGCCTCCATCTTCTGCGAGAAACTGCGCCGCACCGACCTGCGCACGCTGGCGTACGCCATGGTGCGCCGTACGCTGCCCATGCACGCGGCGGTGTACGAGCAGGGCGCGGCGCCCACCTCCCTGGACCTCATCCTGGAGGGCCACTGCAAGGTGCGGCGGGCCAGGCAGGGGGAGGGCGCGCGGGACTGTGCGGGCGAGTGGCGGTGCGCTCAGGGTTGCCGGGCGCGCTGCTATCTGCCGCATGGTGCCCCCATGTGCCTGCAGCTGACTCTTGAGGAGCAAGAAGAGCTGGTTCCTGCGCTCAACAAGCTGCTTGCACATATGGCCAACTCCCGTCCGCTGAGGTAACACACTGCGTACCCAATCCGTACCACAGCTGGTGGTCAAGCTCCCTGCGACCGGCGGCGGCGAGCCGCCCCGCACGCCGCGGGGCTCCCTGGCCGGCTCGGGGCTGCGCGACAGCACAGCGAGCGGCAGCGGCATGACCCACGGGTCGCACGACGGCAGGGGGGCGCAGCAGCACCCTCACGCTGGGGCAAACGGCCACCATGGCAAGGGCCACCAAATCCACGGGCATCGGCACGGCCACGTGCACGGGCACGGGTCCCATCATGGGGATGGGGGCCAACGCCAGCCGGCAGGCAGCGGGGGAGCAGCGGAAGAGCAAGGTCCCGGACAGGGTGACGGGGAGTGGGGGCTGGGCATGGCGACGGCGGGCGCTGTGTCGCGGCTGCGGGGTCTGCCGCACTTTAACCGCGCGGCGAGGGCCAGGAAGCTGGACCTGGCGGTGCTGGGGCCCGGCGACGTGTGAGTTGGGTGGCAGAGGCGGCTGGCCGATTTGCGGCTTTTGGGTTGCAGTGAGGCAACGGCGGCTTCGGGGGGCATCTGCGCTTCAGTGGCACGGCGCCCCTTGACAGTGCCTGGGCCCTGCCAACTGCCTTGTACCCTGTACCCTGTACCCTGAAGCTCCAATCCTAAGCCCAGGCCGCATTCCATTTGTCATTGCTACGCGTGCCTTCGACCGTACGGTCCTCTGCTGTCACGTGTTGACTGGGCACCCGATCCGCCCCCGCCCCTTCCTTCCGGCAGCTGCTCCGAGACCGCGCTGCTGGGCCCCGAAGAGCGCCATCCGCACAGCGCCGTGGTGAGCAGCCAGGAGCTGGTGCTGCTGTCGCTGGCCGTGCGCGACATGCGCAGGATGGTGCACCCCGCGGACCAGGTGGGCGCGAGCGGGGCGAGCGGGTGTAGGGTGCGGCCGCGCAGGTCTTGCAGGGCTACTACCACTGGGCTGAGCGGGATGCACCTGCTTGTCACCTGCTTGTCGTGCCTGCATCACACCGTGCCGGCATCGTAAGATGCATCGCAGTGATTAAATAACAGTTATGTCTAGTTTCAACTCGGTATCTTTGCTTCCCGCACCGATTTGCAGGCGGCGCTGCGGGAGTACGTTGTGGAGCGTGCAGCGGAGCGCGCTGGCCGCCTGGCGGTGGCCACCAACGTGGCGGCGGTGGCGGCGGGGGAGCTGGCGCGCCTGCGGAAGGTGGCGGCGGCCGTGGGGGACGCGCCGGCGCCGGGGGCAGGGGGGCAGGGGCAGGGGGCGGAGGCGGCGGGCGGCGCGGAGGGCGAATCGCGGCCGGGCACCCCGGCGGCGTTGGAGCGGCTAGCGGCCGTCATGCGGGGCAAGGTGCGCAAGGAGGGCGTAGCGTAGTGGCTGTTCATATTCACGTGACAATCAGTGCAGGAACATTACAAGTACAGCTGCGCGCCACCGGTGGGTCTGGGTAGTGGTCAAGCTGGTGCAGGCATATAGCAGCACCCGGAGTGCCATGACGCCAACGGCGAGCGTGCGCTCGTAGCACGGCACTGCAACATGCCGGCAGGTGTACGGTCCGATGCCATTCCTGCGGTGCGCTTTCCAACACACGTGCAGACACGCCCCAGCTGCAACGGCGCCGCCTTCTTCGCCACGAGCTTCGGATCCGGCGCGCTGGTGCGCCGCACCGCCACCGGCCTGACGCCCAACGCCAACGCACCCGTCAGCGAGCTGGCGGCCGCCCCCGCCATCTCCTTATCCGGCACCATGCCGTACTCCGGGGCCTCTAGCATGTCCTCCTCCGGCACGTCAGGGCTTTCTTACTCGGGCGTCGGCGCGCCGCTTGGCAGCCCCCGTTCGCGCCCGATGACCACATGTGGCCTCATTGCCCCGGGGGCCGGCCCAGGGGGCGCGAACAGCAGCCCGTTTGCCTTCTCGGCCAGCCCCGCTGCGTGGATGGCCGGGCCGTGGCTTGAGGAGGTGGGGTCGGCGCCTGTTCCAGGGCCGGGGCCCAGCATCGGCGGCCATGCAGCTAGCCAAGGTGCGTTGCTAGGGCCGGATGGTGTCACTGCAGTGCCTGATGCCCACTTGGACGGCTGGTGGTGTTTGCTGTGTGCCCAGCATGACGCCATCTCAGGAAGCGTCTGATGCAGCAAGCGCGCTGTCATTCCCAAGACACAGGAACACGAGGCAGAGGAGGTTGCGGCCAGGTGTCTCTTGGCGCTCACTTGGCCCTCACACTATGTACTGGACCCCAAGTTGCAGGAACCTCTCACAATCTTCAGCATTCTGCGCCGCGTACTGCAGGCGAGCTGCTGTCGTGCGTTGCTGGCGGCTGGGGCTGGCGGCTGACGGACGAGGGCCGCGGCCTGGACCCGCAGGCCCTGGAGCTGCGGCTGGCGGCTGCGGAGGCGCTGGCGGTGCGGCAGGAGGCGCAGGCGCACAGGCACAAGGTGAGGCTTGGACACAGGGCCACTGCATGCCTGAGCCATCTACGCTGGTGAAGTGCTCAAGCACGTACCAGTACGGTAGCCTTGGCACGCATCATTGTCCAAGCGAGCACGGCGGCGTACTGTGGCTAGCCTGCATGCCTAACAAGTCAGGTACCAGTAGTGAACAGTCCATGCGTACGAGCCCTACCTGCTGCCCTCCCTCGTCGCAGCACGGCCACGCGCCAGGCACCATGCCGGCCTTCCTTCCCATGGCAGCCACCTCGGAACCGGCCCTGGACCCCAGCCCGCCGCCCACCCGCCACCGCAGCCGCGCCCCGCCTCGGCCCTCGCCCTCCGTAGACCGCCTCATGTTGGCCCTGGACGCACCAACAGTGGCGTCACGCACCGGCCGCGTGTGCGATGGTGGCATCACCAGCAGCAGCACCACCAATGCGAACAACACTACCAGCACCACCCCTGCCACCTCCCTGGCGCCCTCGCCGCTGCCCTCCGCGCGCAACACGTACGACGGGATGTGCGGCCGGACGGGGTCCCCCCTGATCAGGTCCTCCGTGGCGGGGCCCAGCGGGTTAGCGGCTGAACTGGCGGCAAAGGGGGGGACTACGAGTGGCATGGGTACGCCTGTGCCTAGGACCCCTCGTGCGCCGTTCTCGGCGTATGCTAGTGCGGGTGCGAGCGCGGGTGCGCAGCTCAGCAGCCCGCGGCCGGGACATGTGTCTGAGCCAAACTCGCAGCAGACGCAGCGGGCGGTCCGTCGGCTGGAGGCACCGTTGACTGCTCCAGGGGCACCGGCCTCGTCCGGGTCAGGCACGCCCCTGCAGCTGTCGTCACCGGACACCCCTTCGGATGAGGGCGCCGAGATTGGGCAGCAGCAGGCTGTGCTGCAGCAGCAGCTGTTGCAAATGGCAGCAGACAGGGACCCTTCTGCGACCGGCCAAGGCAGACTGCGCCGCCACCGCCCGCAAACCTGGGGCCAGCAGTCACCTGTATCGCAGCCGCCATGTGAGGCCGAGCTGGGGGATTCACTGGGGCTTGCGTCTTCCGACGGGGAGGGTCAGGGGCGGGGTGCGCGCAGCAGTATGCCAAGTGACACCGGCTCCGATGCCACCGGCGGCGCTGGCGCCAACGCTGCAATGGGTAACGGCGACAGCGCGCCTCCGTCGACGTCTCTGCCGTCGCTGCCGTCGCTTGTGCATGCTGTCAGCGGCAGCGGCAGCGCTGAGGTCCCGCTCATGCACCTCGGGGTAGGCACCCCAGCCGGCAGCAGCTCCAGCACGGCCGAGGTGGAAGCAGAGGAAGACGCCGGGGCACCTCAGCTTTCAGTTGGCGTCGAAGGCCACGCTCAGCAAGAGGCCGGCCGGGGCCCAGCGGAGCGCGCGGACCAGCGGGAACGGAACGGGCAGCAGGAGCCTCGAGGCAGCACACGTGAGGGGCCCTCAAGTGGAGTGCCTTTACGTGGCCAGCTGGCCATCAACACGCGTGTGCACGTGGATGGGCAGCTGGGCGCGGGGGAGGACGCCCTGCAGCACTGTACGGCAGCTGCTGAGCTGAGCTCCTGGTCAGTGGGTGCCCATGGGGCGCCACATAAGCCGCACAAGTGGAGCGCAGCCCGCTACCCGCGAGCCCTGGCGGAGGGCCTCGCTGTCCTGGACGAGCACGAAGCCGCCGCACAGAGTGCCGTACAGGCTGCGTCGGCTGTCGTACAGGCGGCCTCGGCAGCGCTGGTCGCAGCGGGAGGGCCCAGCCACGGGGCGGCCGGTGCAGGGGTTGCTCCTAGCGCGGATGCCGGATCCGCGCCAAAGCCTCATCTGCCAGTGAGTTCTGTGGAGATCGTCTGCGTCACATCACTAGCAGATGGCTTTGCTGCTGCTGGTGGTGGTGGTGGTTCTGCCAGCCGCAAGTTGGACCTGCCCAACACCCCGCCCATGTCGCCAATGCCATCGGCGGGGTACGACGAGCTGGATGACCTGTACTCGCAACCACACCCGCGTGTGAGCGACAGCAACAGCGACGACGAGTGGGATCTACCCATGATGCCGCACCCTCCAACCGACAGCCCACGCTCAACCGCCACCGGCCTGCCAACCGACAACGCCCCGCCCCGCGTCGCCAAGTCCGCCGGGTCCAGCCTGCACGGCAGATACGGCAGTACGGGTACAGCTGGTACGACAGCCGCCAGCGCGTACCGGGTGTCGGCGGGCGCCATTGGCAATGGCGGGCGGTCTGCATGGGACGAGGCGGAAGCAGCAGCTGGCATGCCGGGCAGAAGCCGCTCCGCTGCGAAGCCTAACAGGGCACACCACTCTTCCGAGCAGGTGCAGCAGCCCAATAATTTGTCCCCTAAGCCACCCATGGTCCCCCGCTTGGCGCTGCACAAGCTCCGGGACAGCCAAAGCAGCGCCCCGAGCCCCAGGGCCTCGGCAGAGTATTTAGGGACAGCACCCGAGGGCTCTGGCCCTTCAAGCGCTACGGCAGCGGGCGAGGAGGCAGCTGACGTCACGGTGGGAGGGTGGGTCGGCACGACGCCGCCGCCGGCGCCTGCCATCCCGCTGTCCCAGCAGCAGCCGGCGGCAAAATCGGTGGTGCGTAGCGTGCAGCTGCTGATGCGCGGTTGGCACACCGCACGCGAGCGCTCGGCAGCAGAAGGTGGTGTCCCTACCCCCGCTCCTGGTCACGGTGCGCTGGGTGTCAGGGATGCCGCCCCTCCCGGCAGTGGAGGCGGGGGCGGGGCGGGGCCAGCGGCAGCGGCTGGCAGCGGGTCCCTGTCGGCACGGGGTGCTGGTGGCGGGGCGGCAGGGGGAGGCGGGGGCGGGGGCGGGGTGGGCAGCTGGAGTGCTGAGGCGATCAGCACAGCAATTGCGGCAGCCCAGGGGGAGAAGAGCCGGCTTGCGGCTATCTACAGCGGCATGCTACGGCATGGGGAGGCGGCGATGCGGGGCAGCCTGGAGCTGGGCCTGGTGCAGCGGCAGCAGCAGCAGGCGTCTTCAGGGCAGGTGAGGGGTGCTTGAGACCCATGTATCTGTGTCGCACGCATCCGTACTGCGCGTTGGACACGTCTCTGCTTTTGGTCGCTACCGGCACAACGCTGACATACCACGCCAACTCGACAGTACCACAGGGGTTATGTGTTGCTTGTTCCGGTATGGGTGCACGCGCACCGTTGGCATGCGGTGATGCCGCTGGGTACTCTATGTGACGCGTCACCCAGTGTCGTGTGCACCCGGCCTTACCTGCCACCATCCCCTTCCCACCTACACGCATTGGCCCTGCTGCTTCCCCTGTGCCCCCCCACCCCCACCCCGCAGCGCCGCCTGCACCGCACCAACAGCGCCTCCACCCTGGTCCCCACGCCACGCGCCGCCTGGTCCCACACCGCCGCATGGGCCGGGGCCCGGGCCAACCCCCTGCCGCACGTGGACCTGCCCGCCGCTGCAGCCGGCGGCGGAGGCTCCTTCAGCTGCACCAACATCCCCAGCTGCCACTCACCCCACTACCGCGACACGCCTACCCCTGCCACATCGCCGAGTCCGCTGCGGCGCAGCTGCAACACCGTTGGGGCTGGACACGACCGCCTGTTTCGCTCCTCAACAGTCCCGCTGCAGCAGCAGCAGCAGCAGCAGCAGGTCCTTGGCCAGGCGCAGACGCAGCTACTACAGTCCATGGTTTCTTCGCACGCCTCGGCTTCTCAGCTGAGTGCTCCCTCGGTGTCCCTGTCTCCGCGGCTGGCCAACCTGCTCGGCGGCGTGGGACAGGGTGCCCGGAGCGCGATGACCGAAAGGGGCCAGCGGCCAGGTACCAGGTGAGGGAGAGGCGCACTACACTTGGCGTGCTTGGCGTGTCCGCAACATGCCTGGTGCGTGCTTGCACGGCGTGGACACAGCATGAGGTGAGCTTTGGGCGCAAACCTGTACTGCAAGAGGCATGCCGGTGGACGGCAAACCGCTGTGTTGGCAGTGACGGTAGGCGCTGCAATCGGCATCAAGCAGGTTTGTCCCGCCCCTATGCCGCATGCTCGTGCGTTGCAGAGAGGAACGAAGGGCGCCGGCGTCCCCGCGCCGCCGCTGAAGGACAGGGCCTCATGGTATTGCTGGGGGTACACGCCTTGAGTGGCAGTGAAAAGTGCATGCCGGGTTGCCGACTTTAGGGTTGGACAGTCCGCAATAGGTGGCATGCACGCCAGAACCCAATCACAAGAGTGCAATTGTGTGTGCAGTTTGTCGATGGCTTAGGTGCCAAGTAGCACGGGGCTCGGACTTACTCGTTAGCGTACGGTAGCTTATGGCGTTGCTCGACTCGTGCTTTCCTCTTTACCCACCTGGTTTGGCTTCTGTACTGCTTTTGTTGCAGTGAGCGGTATGTTGCTGCTAGCCTTGCGGAGTGGATAGCAGTGCCTTAGGTTGCAACTTGCAAGGCACAATAGCACGTGTACCTTCAATACGGGAGTGGAATACCAACGGTGCTATACGGTAATGGAGTTCTGTGTGGGACACGTGCTGTGCTGGGGAGCACCAGGCTGCCAGGAAGCCGACGTCGTGCAAACCCCCGCAGGTGTGGGCCCTGTCCTTGCGTTGACTGATTGAGATACGTGGTACGGTGAACAAGGAGCCGAGTTGCATGGTGATTGCTCAAGTGAAGTGAAGCCCATTGGGTTGAGGGGTTCAGTGCTTTTAATCAATGTTGAGCGGTTGCGAAGTGTGGCTGTCGGAAGCCCTTTACGGCATACACTGGCACACAGGTTGACATCGTGCAAGAGTGCAGCCGCGAGAGGAGCAGGGCGTGCGGGTGCGGACTGGTGAGGACATTGGGGTCGGATTGTCGGAGCCATCCCGGTACGAGGGGGCGAGGTGGGGTGGGGGCTCGGAGCGGCAGTTGGCTGGCGGTGCTGAGAGGGGGAGAATTCAACGATTGGAGAGAGTCTTGAGTGTTGGGACAGTGAAAGTAATATGACATGTGATGGAAGAACGCAGAACGGCCACAAGTACCGGTATGCGGCGTAGTGGCAAGCAACCGTAGAAGTATCGATTCGGGAAATCGTGGATGCAGCCCCAGGCCTGTGTGGCTTATCCCTGTAGGGGCGGGACAAGGCTGAGGTGGCGAGAACTTGAGGCCCGTTTCTTAATGGGCTATGCAGTTGTGGAGGTGCGTGGCTCGTGGCCGTACAGCGAGGGGTGGCATATGACGTGTCCCTGGTGGCCGGCATCTGGAACAAGCGAGACTCGGTTAAACCGATGCGTTGGTGATTCGCACGATGCATTCCAGCATCGTAGTACAAAGCTACGTATTCGCATTGTGGTATCCCTTGGGCCCTACGGCTCGTATGGGAAGTTGCACCTGCCACGTGTAACGACTGAACTGAACTGATGGCCGGCTGGGACGGGGCTGGGCTCTGCAAGGGACTAAAACTGTAACACGCATACTTACCTGGTGAACTCGTCTGCTGTGGCTGCACTGCACTCTTGCATGTGCGCGTGCGGCATGGGCCATGCACTCACATCTTTGCCCACCCGGGCCTGCCTTCACAGCCACGCAAGGTTCAGTGCGCCGATGCCTGTCACGCGCTTGAAGTGCCGTTCGTTGGCAGCCACACGTATGCCGGTTCCCTACCTAGCCTACTGGCTGACTTGGAAACCACTCGGATGTGCCTCACTCCCCGGCTGACCTAGCAACCCGTTCTAACTGCAATGCATCTATGCATGCTACTTGACGCTGTTTCATGGCAACTGACTCCCGACTCAGTAGAGCACATCCGTCTCGAGGTGTGGCAGTTCGTGCAACTGATACGCGAGCGTAGCGGCCTTGGCGCATGAGGACAGTTGTTACCATTTGGAGTTCGGACACCCATGAAAGTCGCCCTCTTTAGACACCCTTGCTTCACTTTGGCCGCACCACAAGCCCTCCTACGCTACTAGCTATACATCATCATCGTCCCGTGCGCGTTCACTTAATAATCAGCAGCCTGCACAACACACGGACGTGTCAAAGCCGTTCCTCCTCAATCAGCAACACACAGCACCTTCCAGGTGCGCTTCTAACCCACACAATGCCCTAGTGTAATGTTGTCAAGCCTCGAGCGCACACCCGCCCCTTCTCCGTCCAGCGTACAGCTCATACCATTGCCATGTGCAACCTGCACCCCATGGTACTTGGTGCCCGCATGACCACCCACCAAGCTGCAGCCTACGCGAGCGGTAACGGTGCTGTACCCTCGGCACAGCGTGACGTACCCTACCCGCCGCAAGCGCCAGCCTGCCTGCCCTGCAAGCGCTCCAAGCCGCAACCACGCTCCGCTGCCCGCCCGGCAGTTCCGGCGCTCCTGCTGCTGCTGCTGCTGCCGCCACCGCTACCGCCCTCTCTGCTACCTTCCCGCCTCTGCTCCCTCCCCAGCCGCCGCCTTCACCCCCTTGCCGCCACCGCGCTCCCGGCACCTTCACAGCCCGCTGACTCGGCTGCCTTACGCGAAACGCTTGGCGATCGAGTCCGCGCGCGGCAGGCTGGCCAGGTTGCCGTATGACACGAAGGTGGGCGCGGACTTGAGCATGGCGCTCACGTAGCTGGCAACCTCGGCGCCCGACAGGCCCTGCACCGCCGCCACCACCTCATCCGCGTTGTACTTGCCCGCGGACAGCAGCTGCGAGCCCACGGTCGACACCAGACCAGCGGTGGTGGCGGTGGCGGCGCGGATCTGCCCGACCGCCATCTGCTTGGCGTGGGCCAGGGCAGCGTCGCTGGGCGCCTTGGCGGCCGCGAGCACCTTGGTGCTCAGGGCGTCCACCAGGGCGCCGGCCTTGCCCGGGGCGCTGGCGCCGATCACGCCCACCACGCCCGTGCCCTTGTAGAGCTGCGCGAAGGGAGTGAGGGAGCGGAACACGTCGTGCTCCTTGCGCGAGTGGGGCAGCGTGGGGCGCGCCTCGTCCAGCAGCGCCTTGACCACCTGGGCGGTGGCAGCGGACTTGGCGTCGCCGGCCCCGCCGCGGGCCTCGAAGGCCAGGCCCACGTAGGTGAGCGGGGACGTGGAGGACATGACGTTCATGGCACCGCCCACGTACTTGGAGGCGGGGGCGGGGGCGTCGCTGCCGGCGGGCACGTTCAGCAGCGGGGTGGCGAGCTGGGTCAGCTCGCCGTGGTCGACGCCCACGGCGGCGAGGACCACCTTGGAGGGCGCCATGATGGAGGAGACGTACTCCCGCAGCGTCTCGTGCGAGAAGCCGTCCACCACGGCCGGGTCAACGACCAGGGTGTTGCCCAGGCCGCCGTCAAAGGCAGCGCGGTGCAGCACCTCGTTGACCACGGTCACAGGGTTCTTCAGCTGCGCTGCGAGCTGCTCCTTCAGCGTGTCGATCGAGTCGCGCACCTCCCAGTACGTGTAGCGCGCGTTCACGACCGCATCGGTCAGCAGCTCGACGGCCTCGCGCTGGTTGAGGCGCACTGCGTCGATGCCAAAGGCGATGTGGTCCCGACCGGCCCGGCAGTAAGAGCTGGCGCCAATCTTCTCCAACTCCCGCGTAAGGCGGAAAGTGGAGCGGTTTGCAGTGGCCTTAAACGCGCAAATCTCCAGAACCTTGCTCGCACCCGCGGTGGATGCGGTCTCAGCGCTGGCCCCGCCCTCCACGAAGATGCAAACGCTGGACACCGGGCTGGCAGTGTCCAGGGAGGCCACCCGCACGCCAGAGCTCAGGCTGGACGTCTGAACTCCTGGCTTGGTTGCTGGGGGAGACGTTTTGGGCGGCTCCGTGACCGAGGGCAGCCGCTCGCTGAGGGGCACATCAATGCGGCTGCCACCACCGAAAATGCCGGATAGGAAGCCACCACCCCGGGCTGGCGCCAGAGCTGGGGCAGCAGCAGAGGCAGCACTGGATGTCGCAATGGACCGAACCAGCTGAAAGCTGGACGCTACGCCCTGGCCCAGCATTGTGAACGACCCTGTGAGGGGAGGCAACAAGCAGGCCATGCCAATTAGTACTTTTGCATGAGCTCAAGCAGAAAGAAGGCGTCCATCAGGGAGCTGATTGCGCGAGACGTTCCGAAAGCTGTCTGCATCTCTGCGTCTACGATTATCATTGTAGCAGCAGTTGCCTGTGTAGTCGAGCTAAGGGAGCATCTACGCAGGAGCAGGGCAGAAGCACGTCTTCTCAGTCCCCAAACACAAAAGCCTCACCTCCGACAGGGGCAAAGTGGGAGGGTCTCCTATTAAAAATTCTATGTAGTAACGCAGGAGGGAGATTACGCCTAGGTCAAGTCCCTCTGCGGGAGCCAGCATCGGCTCGTGGGGCAACGACCTGGCTGTACAGTACACCCCAGTCGCAAAGTCATTTTCACGTCAAATCATATTACAAAACATGGTTACAGCTGCAATAGTGTAGAGCTGCTCTGTCCTACCGTGCATATTGCTTCGAAGTGACTACATTCCGCTTACACGGATAGCCTGGCCGGTAGTACCGCACAAACTACATACTGAACACGTTTCCGAGCTGCTTGTCGTTGGGGGTCCTGCGGGACGCACGGGAGACCGCACCTGGGACGTGGGGAGCCTTCCTTCTTGCTGGCCCCCCACCCCGCCCACCCGAGCAAGGCCCCGTCCTCCAACCCAGCTACCGACGCAACACGTTGCTTACCATCATGAAGAAAACTGTACCCTCAGATGGGAAGCGAGTAACCAATGAGCTCACAGTGCAAAAGTTCTCTCAGACCAGCACCAGCATAGCGGGGACAGCGGAGGGGCTGCGGAAGAGCCTTCAAGAGCTGGAGGCTGACCTGAAGAAGGACATTGAGGGAAAGAAGGTGAGATGGAGCACAACACAGTGCATATGGCATTAGCACCACACCAGATGACACTCCTGAAAGGTTGGGCTGCGCTCTCCTGGGGCTTTGTTTGGGGGGCGGTGGCTGCCGTGGGTGGAGGTGGGCCGTGGCCATGGGTGTCTCCACGTATATGCGTTG